>ERZ761596.3-NODE-3-length-228941-cov-35.936532_pt1 | contig 228941 bp, 302 predicted proteins | sample MGYA00512166_ERZ761596 | MGnify/ENA primary metagenome ERZ761596 (study PRJEB28899, sample SAMN03785556) | bioreactor sludge metagenome | biome: EBPR Sludge; feature: EBPR Bioreactor; material: 0.22µm filtered reactor supernatant | place: Saint Lucia: Queensland...
GATCTTGGCCTGCGCGCGCTCGTTGGCGCGGGTCGCGCGGCCCTTGTAGTTGCTCAGGTCGCCGTTGTACTTGGCGTTGAGGTTGTCCAGGCGCTGCGGGAAGCAGTAGAGCCACTCCTTCGTAACCGAATCCTGGATGTAGAAAATCGAGGCCGTTTTCTGGACCACACCGGGCTGAACCACCGTGCACTCGATATCCTTGCCGTTGAACTGAATCGTAACCTTATCACCCTTCATACTTATCTCCCTTTCGTTTCGTGGTTATTACCACATTGTTTAACTGCATGTACAACCAAATAATAGCTTATAACGATCTGCGACTCACGCCTTTTTTACAAAAATCTTCAGACTCATCTTAACTCGGTTCGTCGTCACCAGGGCCTTCATCCTCGTCCGGGTCAACTCCCTCTCCCCATTGGATATCGGGCCAATATGTGATCGTACCCAATCCCATGTTGTCCTGGCGGGGACTTAACAACCGAGCAAGCAACTCCTCCTGCTCGTTGTCCACTAAAACAGTAGCGAGCTTCATGCCCATTCCAACCGGATTCACACCTTGCTCCGTGACAATCCCGAAACAATCCGAACCGTACATGAAGCGGCCCGAATAGTTCTCGCGAAGCCTGTAGTCATTATCTTCGCAAAAATTGAAGATCAGATCTCGTTGCCCTTGATTCAATATCATTTGTTCGACCCTTTCGTATGTGGGATTATATTACCACATTACTGTAGTCGTGTTCAACATAATTCTGCTCGAATGCGAGATGTTCTTTGGCGTCCGAGACGAAGGAATTCAAAGAATCCGTCATCAGGACCCCAACCCATTTGCGGAAGTCTTCTTCCGTTGTCACGTTGTCGAGGGACGCCGCGTAGCGCCGCATCAGGTCAACTTTCTCCTCACCCAAATGCTTGAGCATGTCCATTGCGAAGCCCGTCTGAATCGGATCAACCTCTGTGAGTTGCTGGTTCATGGGCTTGTACTCTTGGTCAACTTGTTCGCCGTCCATAACTTAAACCCTTTCTTTATTGTTTCTATAGAATATCATCTTGCAGCTCAAGACGCAACTCATTTTTCGCTGTGCTGCGAGATTTCTGATGAAGAATCTTTTTATCTTTTGCAAGGTGGTGGGCAACTTTTCTGCTCTGGCCACCATTCCAATTGCCCTCACGTCGAGTGGCGAACTTTTCACCAATCATGTCCCCGAAACTCTCACCATAAATTTTCATTCAATTATAATCCCTTATTAGCGGATCAGAAGCACTCCTTTATTTCAGACCTTTCCAATAAGAACACAGCTGGAGGACGCGGAACCCAAATCCAGCACCGGAATCGCACGGACCGGTAATCTGACGCAAGTCATTTCCAACTTCTATCGCATCATACTTGGCGGAAAATTTAATGTGAATTTGTGTTTCCGGATGACCATCGTAATTACCAACATGACTGACATCGATGTGAACCCCTTGAGAACGGAATTTGTCGATGACGTCCTGAAGCGCTTTAACCGTCTTTTTGTATTTTTTCATATTGTTATAATCCCTTATTGAACTGCGCAGTGCAATACTAATTAAGTAAAAGATCAAGGATCCCCACGATCAGCAGAATACTAAGTATGCAGAACAGAAGAAGGGTTAATGGTGTTGCCGGGATATTGTGAACGAAGAACAGGCCCGACGTCATGTAGCCTACACTAAAGCCACCAGCTATGCGAGCAAACATACCAAAACCATTCATAAATTAACTCCTATTTGTTCTATATAATACATCCTTATGTGCATTTGGGTCAACTAAATTCATCAAAAGAAAGTTGACTCTTCTTCGCACCGGCGGCCTTCGAAGCTTAGAAGTGGCAACTCTTAGTAATGAGCACAAAAAAGCCCGTGCGACCTCTCGATCGCACGGGCGGGCTGCAGTCTATTCCTCTCTCAAGGAAGTCGACGGCGTTCCTCCCCCACTCCCCGGCTTACCAGGTAAGACACCAAAACGCAATGACACCAGACAGGAAGATACAGAATAAATTGAGAGGGCTCCCCGTAATAGCAAATGCCACCACATTAAGTGTGGCTGCACTGAAATTCATAAGAAACGCAAAAACCCCAAACTCCGTCATAGTCATGGTCATCTCCTTAGTTGTAAACTCTTGATTTGTACTCTTTACCATTATACTCAAACGGGAGAACGTCGCAACCCTGAAAGTCCTCTTCGATGTTGATAAACTTAACGTCCTCTACTGGGATGCGTTCTCCGTCAACGATTACGAAGGGTTTGCTCATATCGATATAATACCCTAATGGTACAACTAAAGGCAACGTTAAAAGGAAGCAGACTATCCTTCCGTGCTATTAGGCGCTCGAGTAAGGCTCGACATCATAGTTTTGTCGTGAGGCCTCTACCTTAGCCACGGACATTAAGTACGTCAGGATTCGAACCTGAATCTCCTCCGGCTCTGAAGGTGTATTTACCCAGTGTCACCAGACTAGCCTGGCCGACACACTTATACTACTTGTACAACGGCGGTCCCCCGCTCGTGAATCTGCATTTGAAAGAACAGTTACTTCTTGTAGCTGGTCGAAGTCTTGCCAAAGAAAGCGCCGAGTACCAACGCGGCGAGCCAATTAGTCCAGGAATACGCGAGCCCCATGCCGAACAGCGTGTTCAGCATCCATAACGTCGCAAACGGACCCAAAATCACGATTGCGACAGACAACAATACCACCGACAAACCAAGCCATGCACCCATACTGACTCCTTATGTTTCGTTTATATTACTACTAAACCTAATCGTTGTCACGCTATTTTACCAAGTTTATATTTAGTTGAAACTTAAATTGGTGCCGACGAAGGGACTCGAACCCATACGCTCTTACGAGCAAGAGATTTTACTTACCACTATAGCTTTCGCTACCAAACACGATTTTCTTGTATTACTACGATACTTACCGTTAGACGGGTTTTTCTCTGTAATCTGTATTTGTTTGTGGTCTGGAATACGCCTTTACCATACCGTAGAAAGGACAATGGATTTCTCCGACCTTTCATCATGATACAACTTCAATTCGCCTTTGGAGCGAACACCCTTACGGACTTCTTCCTCCGTAAAGAACTTTCGGTTTCCATTGATCTGATTTGCTTCAGGTAGTTGCCGTCTACTCTCTACACCTTCATCACCCTTTGCGAGAGGGGATTGAAAAACGGGGTCGAATACGCAGTTTACTTCTGTAGCCTTTTCCGTTTCCTAGATGCTTGGCTCGGCGTTGGGTAATATCGTCTTGGTTCCTATTTCATATGAATTGATGTAAACGGTTCTACGCCTTTCGGCTCCCCTGAATCAATTCATATCTGGCTTCGGTTCCCCATCCAGAACCTATTTTATTTACAAGACTTTGCCGTTCACCGACTTTGACAACTTACGAACTATCAGTTTCCCGATAGCCGACCCTTTTGAGTCTCTTGTGTCTGCCATTCCACCACATCGGCACTATTTAATTGTTAAAGAACTAAAGATAATATTACGCGAGAAGGATGTTCATAGCAACGATAAAAACCCACCACCGCCAATTAGATAATCCATCGTCCCAAATAAGACATCCAATGACTCCGATCAGAACACTATGAATTATGTTTAAAAGTGCTGGATCCATCTTAATCTCCAATAAATCCTAATACCAGAGACAACGGAATGTTGATAGCCATCCAAATGCCCGTAGTGTCCATAATATTGACCCCGCATAACGCTAAGCCAATATTAGTTAATATGGGGATTGCAATCAACAAGAAAATGTTCATGCTACAGGATTTCCATTCTTGGTTAATCGGATCGATCCCGGATACGCCCGCTGTGGATCTGTTGCGTAATAGTTCCCTGAGACATCAGCAACAACTTTGTCACCCGGCAAGAACTTGCACCCGGGGTTAGACCGCCGTGACCACTTTTTCTTTACGCGAGCACGAATTGTTTTCATATACTAAAATCGATGCTTTCTATATAAAAGTTATTATCACTTGCATAAGTAATGTATATAAGGATATTATGATAAGATATAAAAGAGGTCACGGCAAAACAACAAAGGAATGTGAAATATGTAAAACATCCTTTGAGTCACTAATCAACGCCAATCGACGATTCTGTTCAACCGAATGTGGATATAAAGGTCGAACTGTTCACAAGAACTCCAAAGAATATTTTTGTGAGACTTGCGGCAAATCTGTTATGCGCCAACCGTCCACTACAAAGAAAAGAGTATTTTGTAGTACTGCATGTTCTGGTATTGCCTCAAAAGGCAAACCCGTTTATATTCCTCCCGGCCCTCGCAAAAAGACGGTAATGACATGCACCACTTGTGGCAAGATATTTGAACGTTGGAACGCCGCTATATTACCTGGTGCATCATTCTGTTCGCAGTCATGCAGTGCTACTCATACTAACAAATATAAACGTGGATCTAAAAGCAAGCTCGAGAAATGGCTCGGTGTCAAACTCAAAGAACGTAACATACCCGTATTATTGAATAATAGAGAACTTTTGAATGGATATGAATTGGATCTTTACTTTCCCACCAAATCTGTAGCCGTCGAGATAGATGGGCCTTGGCATAGTAAACCCATTGGCGGATTAGATCATTTTGCCACTATACAGTCAAACGATGCTAAGAAGGCCGTGATGTGTCAACAATTGGGTATAACGCTTATACGCATTCCCAATCTAACAGCTTTCACCGAACAATTAGGAGAATCTGTTCTTGCCGAGATAATTACGCAATTGGATCGCCATTCTTAGTGCGTCGAATACTGCCAGGATACGCTCTATAGAAAACGGTCCCTGTGGATTTGGACGCTTTGACCACATCAGCAAAGAAGGTTTCCCCAGCTTTCCTGATATCACGGGGAAATTGCAGGAATGTATCAGTTTCCTTGCAATATGCTTTGAGTTTAGAACCTTGCTTCTGAATTACCACATGGCAATCAATTGCTACATGGCGGTCAATCGCGTTCATGGTAATCTTGCACATATAATCATCTGATCGTTCAAATGCCATTAGCGCTGCTCCCCAAAAATGATCTTATTCTTTTCAACGTCAAACACCGTCACACTTCGACCGGTATCGTAGTTGTCCATCTCCAATCGCTCTTCGATGTCCTCCCACGGAGTGCCAACATCAGTACCGTCTTCATCTTTGTATCCGGTAGCCTCAGTAATAGCTTCCCGATCAGTATGAGCTTTGATCACTCGCATACTGTCAGCGTCACCATCCCAGTGATCGCCGTGTTGATATACCACATAGATTCGTTTTGCCATATGATATATTACCCTATATTAAGGCTAACAGTCAACCAAAATTAAATCGCGTTGTATTCTGCCTGGAACGCAGCGAGCTGCCTGGTCAACACAACAATAATGGCCTCCAGCAGTTCATCGTTGCCTTCATACCGTGCCAAATCACTAGACTGACCCGACCCATCACAGTATTCGGCAATGTGGAAGTTATACAGTTGATCGTGTAAACCGATACGCGCCCCTGCAACTGCGGGATTACGAGCCGCCTGCTGTTGCAGTTCCTTCATGCTGGCCAGTCCAACACTGGTGGTACTGATCAGTTCCTGTAATTCATCCGCACGCTTATGTTGTGACGGGGTCATAGTTACTCCTTTTTGATATAATGCCCTATATTAGGGCTTTGGGCAACCCTTTTTACCACTGCATATCACGGCCGTTGTACACTCCCCAAACATAGCCGTCTTTCATGACAACCAGAATGTACGACTCCCCCGCCTCATTGAGAGATTCCAACTTCACAGAAATGGCATCAGGGACCATGCACATCGTCATGCCTTCCTGGAACGCCCGAAACAGAAGGCCTGGATGCGCCAAGTAACGCAAATTGTCAAACGGATCACCCTCATCGATGTGGTGAGGATCCACGAGAGGGTCCATCTGATCATTGAGGATCTCATACGCAATCTCGGTGACAACCGCATACATGTCCTTGTGATCCACAACCAGGGTGGTGAAAGCGGGGACGATCGGTTCAGGCACCTTTGCCATGGCGCGAAAATGATCCTCCGTCCACTTGTGATTTTTAGGAAAAGCTGGGGGCTCAGCTCTGCGGAACACGCTATTCCATGCGTTCCACGCGCCATTGAAATCCTTGAATTCCAGAACGCCATCTTTCCACCACTGCAACACTTGCTTCTGCCATTTCGGTTGAGTCATAATTAAACCTTTCCAATCGTTGATATATAATACCTTAAATGAACCCTGAAATGCAACTAAAAAGTGATGGGCCCTAAAAGTCGTTACCATCATAACTCTATATATGTTTCCACGACACCCATAGGGTACAGGGCTCTCCCCTATGGTATAGTTCAGGCGTTTAATTTTACAACCTGGTCCCTGAACGCTATTACGTCGCCAGTCTCCACTACCACACCTATATATTACCGCATCGCACTCCTCAAGTCAAGTCAATTCTTTCGATCATGCAACTCGTTACAGCCCAACCAGTTTCATCAGAAACCATATCGGCCGCAATGTCCTGAACGATCGCATCGTCGTCGACCTCGAATTCCAGGGACGATGGGAGGCCCATGGAAACCGCATCTACGCCATCCGTATCATATTCAATGTCAAAAACGCGTATGCGCATGTTACCTCTTGTATTCGTAATATTTCTTAGCGGAATCATCCAGCGACGATAAAATGACCACCGCAGGAGCCTTGTGCCAAGCCTCGAAATCTTCGTCAACCCTCTTCGAAGCTTCCAATCGGCACTTAAGCTTTTTGCAGCACCAATAACCTACCCCCACCTCATATTGCAGAAGACATAGAGTATTGCATATCTCACATCGATGCAAGCCTATTCGCTTCCACAACATCTTTTCATCCCACCATTGACGCAAATTCATTTGGGTGACTCCACGTAATTGACATTCTCTACGTCATATACAATGGCAGTCTGAACCCAACCCTTCTGCTCCGAAGCCTTCTCCTCAGCAAGCTTGACAGCCTCTGTGACGCTCTCAGCATCCACATACATCGTCTTGGTCTCCAAAGTCTGTCGTATCACCGTTACTTCAAAAGCTTTCATGTTTATATATTACCCTTTATTGCAGAGATTAATCAACCATAAACGATAAGTATTTAACGAATAGGTGGTTTAAATGGAAATAAAAGGAAGTATATACAAATTAACAAACAAAGTCAATGGTAAATGCTATATAGGGCAAACCATTCGCCCTGTAAATATCCGTTGGAACAGATATAAGAGACTAGCATGCGAAAATCAACCCAAGCTTTATAATGCATTGCGCAAGTACGGCAAGGACAACTTTTTGTTTGAGGTCTTAGAAGAAAACATTATCGGATTAGACAATCTAAATAACAGAGAGGAGCATTACTCAAACGCATTCGATAGTATTGAGAATGGTTATAATGTCAGACATGTTGGATCTAACGGGCCACTTGCTGAAGAAACTAAGCGCAAAATATCTGCTGCTCTCACAGGACGGAAACTCTCACCAGAGCACCTTTTGAATATGAAACTAAATCCGACAACAGGAATGACTGGCCATAATCATTCAGAAGCTACTAAATTGAAACTGTCTATAGCGAATTTAGGCAAAATAAGAGGCCCGCATACAGAAGAAACTAAGCGCAAAATATCTTTGGCTAATACAGGGCATGAAGTATCCGAAGAAACAAGGCGTAAGTTATCAGAGAACTCCGGAAGAGGTATGCTAGGTCGTCATCAATCAGATGAGGCTAAACAGAAAATCTCAGATTCTCAAAAAGGAGAAAATGGATATTGGTTCGGCAAAACCCAATCAGAAGAAACCCGCCTCAAACGTTCCAAAGCTCTCAAAGGACGTGTAATGTCAGAAGAGCACAAACGTAAGATATCAGAAGCCCATTTGGCTCGCAGATTATCGTCGCCCGACTGACATCCCACTAAACTTGAAATACGAATTGGTGATATATTGCTGAAGCTTAGGGAGCGTCTCGCACTGTTTCGCTGTTATGAGAATCAATCGTTTATCACGGTCATTGATTTTGGATTCATTCAGACGGGCTTTGACGATTTCCAAAGCCTGCTCATAAGACGTGGAGACGAACACTTGGTCCAAGATTATTTTAAGCACGGACGTTTTGTTCTTCATGTCTATATAATAGGACATAGGGCATTAATATACACGCATTATTTTCTTTTTTCTTGAGACCTAAAGTTGTCACTCTCATGCGCAGTCTTCATAGCACAAACGCGCGAGTGACAACTTTTGCGCTAAAAATAATTTCTGAAATAGCGTGTACCTGAGGTCTTAATGTAGTATATTAATAGGTAAGAAAGGAGATACAAAATGAACGTATTCGAAGGTAAGAATGCAGGCGATAAGGTGACGATTCAGTTCAACGGCAAAGACGTTGAGGCAACTATCGTTCAACCTGGCGTGGTTCAGAAGACGGCTTCCATCTTCTACATCCAGGATTCGGTGACTGGCGAGTTCCTTTATTGCTTCCCCGCACGCTTGGCGAATCTGAATTCCAAGTACAATGGCGACCTTAGCCAGTACAAGGGCCGTGCCACTCGTGCAGCGGAACGCGCGAATGCTAAGGCTGCCAAAGCTGCCGAGAAAGTAGCTAAGGCCGCCGCGAAGGCTCAAGCAGAAGCAGATGCGAAAGCCGCTGCTGAAGCTAATGCCGACGCAACCGCCGAAGCTATCGCTTCCTAATCGAGTCACATCGATTCAGGCGACTTGGACATGAGTTCAGGTCGCCTTTTTTATTTCCCACCTTAGTGTTGCCACTCGCCAGATAATAAGCACCAACAATCAGCAAGTGTCAACTTTTTTGGCGTGACTCCTTGATGCCCAATAGGTTATAATTCCATTAGGACAATTTGTCCCCAGCATTCTCACTTTTCTTATCGAGTGGTCACTCTCATTAAGAATTCACGCCGGGGTTTTGTGGGTGTCAATTCTTCACTGAATTAACGCCTTGCCTGTTTCGGTTATCTAAAGGTAGCCCGAGTGCTTTAACCGAACTTTCGGGTATATTAATGAGGATGTATTACCTGGCAGTCAATAAACAGTTCGGACATACCGTTCTGTATGAGTCCTACCAACACCAACAGGTAAAATTCGTCCAACAATTAACCCGACCTAAGCGGCTCGGACACATGCACTCCGTCCCCGGTGAAGAAATCCCAATCGATTCTAATACCACTCAGCTTCAAGTTACTATCGAATTTGAATATGACAAATTCAAAAATCCTCGAATTCTCAAATATAAGAAATTCAAAAAGACTCACACGGACATTAAACAGTTTGGAATGCTTGAAAACGCAATAGCGGCTGCGTGTATGGATCAATTGTAATGTACTACCTAGTGGAAGATCCCAACGATAAAGGCCTGTCCATCTGGCATATGGATAACGAATTGCCTGGAGTTGTGACACTGGTACAACTAATTGACAAAGGTGTTAACCCCAAGGGAGAACGGAGCAATTGTGGATGTTCCTTGGGTATACCAGTAGAACGAACAGACGATTGGTGCACCTGGAGAGCTACCATTGCTAAGAACATAGTGGCTCAGTCCCCCGATATGGAAGACATGATCGCGTCCGCCACTATGAGACGCCTGAACCCCTAACGCTTCAACGCTTCAACGCTTCAACGCTTCAAAGGGAATCGGACACGGTAATGCTGGGAAGTTGTTCCAAGAGAGCATCTAACGTGTTAATGCGAGCTGGAGAACGCGTTTCATGTTAAGCCACCTTGGAGATAATGGAATTCGGGCAACGCAACGGACGAGCCGAGGAGAAACGACCAATCGAAGAGTATAACATGACCTTTACGGACTTGCTGTTCACCTTAACTACACGCCCACATACTCCTATCATGTAATGCGGACTGACCGAAGAGTTGAATCGCACCTCGTCACCTACTCGAAATTGATACGCCTGATGACCAGAAACACCTAAATCCCCAGTGTCCCGCTCCGCCTCCACTGGCACCAAAACCTTGCGGTTCTGACACGCCTCAATGATACGATCCAATTGAGCATCTACCTCTCCCCTCACAATCGAATTGATGATGTCTATATACATAAAACCTTTCGCTATTGCCCATATAATACTACATTATAGGCTAAAGGGGCAACTAAATAGCAAAATTATTTGTAACTCGTTGCAAATGAGTCCCAAAATTTCATGGAACAACTGATTTGAAATCTGCGAAAACATTCAATGAAATCTCAGAAGCTATAAGAGGGTAAGAAGCGAAAATCCGCGAATCCTCGACTAGCATGGAATTTTGCGGATTTCCCGTGACTTTCCGGTGCTCGCGGGGTGTATAGATGTGTTAGAGGGGATTAAATCCACCAGAACTGTTTTTGCACCTCCCTAAATACACCACTCTTCCAATCCATCCCACCACTCCCAGAGCCCTAACACTTTCGGGTGGAACAACTTATCTTTCAAATTTATTCTCATTTTCGCGAATTTAATTTATTAAGAAAGTGGATATTTTTTTAGGGTTTTGGGTATTTTTTGTTAGGATCTGGGCATTTTATTTGTATTCACAGCATTTCAGTGGCGGCGTGGAACAATATATCTTCTATAGATTCTGATTGGCATATCTTTTTATATGGACGATCTTGGTTAGTGACCCAATCCAACAAATCATAAATAGTACGTGTACCTGCTGTTATTGGCTTATAGTTTAGTGCGAGGTAATGTTGTATAGTATTGAAATCTCGATTGAACAACCAGACGTCCAATTTTCCGTGGTCTTTAGACAGAATGTACAACTGATTGCTCATAGGCATTCCATGGCTGCTTGAGTGATTACTGCGTCGAGGCTATCGGATTTAAACGTGCATATTTTATCGATTACTTCTTTGTTATATCGGTATGGGACATTATCGGCAAAGTAGAAGCCTGGGGAGGGTTGGCGGAGTCTGTGTCGTATGATCAGTTCTTGGGTATTATAGTCAAATTCCATTATAACGGCTCCATATCCGTAATTTTCATCTGTCACCAGCAACCAGAATCGCGGATATTTTTTCATGGCACAGCTTCTACAGTGGCGTGTTCTATAATTTCGTTTAGGTTTTCTGATTTGAATATAGTATGTAAATTAACATACAGTGTGGCCATTTGTCCTGGCTTATAATCTGTATGTTGGTTTGTGGTTAGTATATGTGTACACATATAATCGTGGAATTTGTTTGGTATGTTCATCCACACGGTCAATTCATTTCCAAATTTACACAGGTAGTACATTACAGGGCCTCCACAGCAGCGAGAGCGATCAGTTCATTTACATCCCTGGATTTATGAAGGATATTCGGTTTGAGTTTTTCAATTGGCCAGTAATTCTCGAACAGTACTGGGCCTGGATTCGTCAGGAATTTGAGTTTATAGGCATATGATGTTCGGGCTGTATGTTCCCAGAGCGCGAGGCACACAACAAATTCACTGTCATTGAGGGTCTGGAGTATGTGTTTAGACAGGTAGTACATTACAGGGCCTCCACAGTAGCCAATTCGATAAGTTCTTTTATATTAACGGAACATGCAATTTCATGTTTGTAGACCCAGTTTAAGTTCGTTTTAGTTACGGCGGTGCCTGGGCCATTACCTTTCCGTAGTAAGTGAGTTCTGTAACATGCATGGTCATAATGATCAGAATAGGCGTCATCGACAAGGCCTTTACATTCCCAGATTTCTATGGTACCGTTATCTAGGGTCAAATAGTACATTACGGAGTCTCCTCAGTAACACAGAACTTCATATAAGCTCCATAGCAGCTCTAGCGAAGGCTTCGTCCATGTCGTTGGTGCTGAATATGATAAACTGATCGAGCCAGGTTTCGTTATCTAACACGGCATCTATCCGAGTAGTGTCTGATTGGTCTGGGCCTACATAGAACATCTCGCCACAGAACCAAATGGAAAGTACTACTGGGTGTCTCAGGACGGTGTGAACCCGGACATACTGTTTGTCTCTGGCTAGAATAACAACACCGAACGCTATTTGGTCGGTAGTAGATAAAACATGGTACAACTGATCGTTCATACAAGTTCCATGGCAGCGTATCCGATCAATATGTTTAGGTCCTCGGAACTACATATTTTGGTATAGTGTGCTTCAATAGTACAGCGGTTATAGATGTCATCGTGACAATAGGAGATGAAGGGGTTAGCATTATACAGCGTATTGATCAATTCCAATTTATCTGGCTGGTTTGGCACATCTCTCATGATCCACAGAGCATGGACAGCGCCGGTGATTGTTTCCGATTTGAATAAGCTATACATCAGATTGGCCTATCTCAGATCCATAGCTTCCACAGCGGCTATGGTGATCAGTTCCTCTAGGGATTCATTTTGGGCCTGTATTCGCAAGGCGTCTAGGGTGACAGGAATAGAGGTGCCCATTCCGGTACTTAGAACGGATTCTAGTATATTTTGTGGGTCGTGTAACACTTTGATTCTTCGGGCTTTATTAGGATCTACAGGGTCTGATTCCCATATAGTCATAACGAGTCTTTTTCTTGATATAACCAGGTAGTACATACTAGTATTACAGGGCCAACATAACGGCTTGTTCTACGGCACATTCCATAGCCGCCTGTTTATTATTTGTTCTCAATTTGATATACGAATTCATATAGTTTTCATAAATCAATTTTTCATTTAGTTCCCATATAAAAGCAGATGGCACTTGGTATAATATGGACGTCACTCTATAGATTCCTTTATGATCCAGGGAAAAAATGAGGACCGCATCACGTTTGGTTACCACCACGAGGTACAACTCTTTACTCATAGGACCTCTGAGGCTGCTATAGTGATCAGTTCATTCATATCTTCGGATTGTGCTAATGTAGTATAGTCGTCTACATCGTCAGTATCGTATAAATCGTGGCGAGTAATTCCGTGTAATATTTTCACTAAGGTTATCTTGTACAGACTCTTTTGCTGCCATATGGTTAATATAACACCTTTATCAGCCATACAAGTTTTGAGGTAGTACATCAGATTGTCCCTATAGCAGCTATTTCGATAAGTTCATCAATATCAACAGATTTAGCAATGGTATGTTCTTCAATCCATGGATAATTAGCTTCTGTATGAATTGAAGAACCCTGTCCTTTTCGCAGTAATTTATATCTGTACCAAGCACCTGGCCTACTCAATGTATAGTCGGTGTCGCAGTACCAAATCTCCATAGTACCTTCGTCAAAAGTAAGGTGGTATATCATATCGTTTCCATACAAGCATAGATCAGGGCCTGTTCAGTGGCCTCTGCCTTGCTATTGGTTTTTAATACCGTATGGTCAATAAACCATCCATTGGATACATCGATTCGATCTATAAAAATCCACAGTCGATCTGGGTTAGCTCGGCGGAAACATCGGTGCATATCGTATTTTGTCTTGTTGTGCTCTGATTGTTGGAATATCAACACAGAGCCTGCATGTGTTACCACAACATGATATTTCATAGGCTCCACAGGGCAAGTTCGCTGATAGCTTCTTCTTTATCATCGGTTTCGAGAACTATATGGTCTTCTTTAATTCGTCTCCATTGACATTGAAAACCGTATTCCAATACGATAGAGGTCCGTTTACCTTTATTACCGGTCGAAGACAAAACGATGACATCACCGTTCTGGATGGCTATAACGCATCCGATGCGGGGCCATGAATGTTTTGTCAGCATCCTGGGATTATATGCGGTAAGCAATGCGAGAACGGGTTTCTCTGGGGCTGCCTTATCTTGTTTGACTATCATATATTTCCGCATGCATGTATAATACCGGAAACAAGTAAAATATGCACGATATTATGGATTAATATATGATACTTAACGACATATCGATGACATGTATATTTAAAACGCCCAATAGCAGTTTAATTGTATGGGCTGCTATATTAGCTCTGCTGTGAATCCGAATTCGAGCAGAGCAAACTGGATTATCTCGTCGTATGATTCAGATTCAAATACTATGCTACCTTTATCTAACCTAGTGCTATAGCGTTTTTCTGCGAGGCGGAAGTGTGGATTTTCTTTCAGAATTGCGGTGCGCTCATATACAGACCCATTGAGCCTCCACACGATCAAATTGCCTATGATATGGAGCAAGTAATACATTATAGTACATGCAACAAGGCTTCTTCGATAACTTCTTGCTTGGCGGGGGATTCGAACAGAAATGTGTCTTTACGAAACAACCTCGTTTTCGGAATGATCTGTCCTTTGGTAGGTAGGCCGTACGGGCCGCCGCACAGACATTGAATAAATCTGATCTGTGTAGTTTCTGCAAAAGGGCCCTCTCCCTCCCATAGCTCCAGTGAAATTATCGATTTTATCAGGTAGTAGTATGTCATCCTACACTCTCTATAGCAGCGGCGGCTATTATCTCTGATTTATGTTTATGCTTTATAATTAAGTGGTTAATTATCCAGTCTTTATCGACCATAAATCTGTAGTCATGGTCGCCGCGGATAAGCAGTTTACAGCATACAAATCCTCTTATGTATCCGTCCCCGGATCTTCTTTGCTTGCGAAATACCTGGAGCCCGAAGTTTGATTTGGTTAGGTAGTACATTTATTGCGCTTGCTTTCACCTTAAAATGGCACCCCGAGAGGGATTTGAACCCCCGACTTACAGATTAGAAATCTGTTGTTCTATCCAACTGAACTATCGAGGTAAAATCAATCCATCTAAAGTTAACTTTGCCATATCTATTCCTTTTCCATTTCGATACGAGCGACTATAGCAGAAGCTATCTCCAAGTCAAGCCATATTCCATCAACAGGAATATTATTCCCATAAAATTCTTTTTCTTCTTGAGTGAATTGAGTCGCATCATGGAAATCAACCCAACCAATATCATTGCTCCAAAAAAGACCACGATCTAAAGAGTTCATTCCTAGTTTCTCTTGTGCAGCATTGACGATGACAAATTTCTCATTCATTTAGCGATCCCCTTATGATTTTGTATCCATGCCAAGAATCAAATAAACCAAATCAAGCGTCGAAATGGAATAACTTTTAATCCACTCTACAACCTCTGTCTCCGTCATATAAGGACAAAGTTGTTTGATATCATTGCGTAACTTACGTAGCCCCTTACGCTTATGAAAAGACGGCTCGTTGAGTTTAGGCAAAGAGCTTTTGGGATTTACGGGGTTTATGGGAGGGCGTTCGGTATAAGGCTCGGATTGTTCAACCCGATTAACCATCGCCGTAAATTCAGACAATCGCTGTTTATGAGTGTTCTCGTAACTTTCCCCATAAGAACGAATTGAGAACCATCCCTTGTTATAGATAACTTCGGGGAGGTTGTAGTCTGGTCCAAGTTTCCTACGCAGACCCTTCAGGTAACGATTTATCAAAACATTGACATCATCAATCTTCATGACCAATAGATTAACAAAATTGCCACAAATAGTCAAGACTCATGTATAGCTTTCCACTTTTCTTCCATATCATCAATAACAGGAAGAATTTTAGGATCGGGCTTGCCGATATTCAATACATCTTTGACGGTTAAGTTTTGGAGTTTACTTACAATCATCTTGGCGGGACGAATCCAAGAGGTTTGGCCTTGCCATTTGCAAAACATTCCTGTAGATGGTTCGTCAATCCACGAGGCGGAAAACATACTTGTAAAAATTTCAGTTCGTTCATGTTGTCTGAGATATTTTTCAGATATATGGACGAGCAAATTCCAAATATCTGAATTGGACATATGTTCTTTTCCGAGCCCACAACGTTCAGCCATGATGATACGGACATCTTCGAGGAAGTCCGTATGCTTGTACCAACCCTTTGAGTAAAGAATCAAATGGTTGAAGTCAGCGATATTTTTAGAATTAGCTTGATTCATGTTATTCCTTGCTGGTTCTGAGTTAAACTAAGACCCGTATGTTTTCGCTCGGTTCTCTCCATGCTTGAACGAGTTGCGAACGATGCGCTCTAGCAAGTCGCTAGACGAGACGCTATCAACTTTATCAGTCATGTTATTCTCCTTCGGGATTCGCGCCCGTCATCTCGGTGTTGGCAGTCATAGCTCCCTAGCTGGAATCGTGCCCAAATAGGTGTGCGCATGATCAGGATATTTACGGCACCATTCGCAAGCAGCCTTTCGCGCCGACTCAAAAGACGTGAAGATATAATCGCCTGCCCCATCCATACCTGTTTCCAAACGAATCCACATGTTTACCCACCCATCGCACAACGAGTCTGCCAACAATTGCGTGGAGGGTACGGGCGACGCTTGGCGGTTTTCGGCTTGACTATTGCTCATTAGTCGCCCTCCCCTCACGCGGGCGGTTCATGCGCCGCTTGCATTCTTGGCACATGGTATTGTCCCTACATTCCTTTCGGCGTTGCAGGTTCCATCCGAGACTTCTGGTGCAAACCGTCTTGCAGAAGTCTTCAAGAATTTTGTGTGTCCGCCAGCTCAGTTTCATTCCTGATCCTCCACATTCACAATATGCTCTGTCATCACCTCTCCGCGCAGTAAATTCAGCGGCATTTCGTGGATATCTCCATACAGAATGTGCAGAACAAGAGGGTCCAGCGTACATTCGTTCCGCTTCGCTTCACTCATGACGTAGCCCATCTTTGTTCGGCAGATTCCATTTGGCCTTGCGGCGGTATTTGTCCATCATGCGGAAATTGATTCCCTTCCCTCCACCTAGAAACAGCGTGCCGTCTCGCAGATGCCCGTCGCTATCCAGAATACTGCATTCCTGAAACCACGTCATCGGCCAACCCAGAAACGTGGCTCCCTGCCGAATAAGGCAGTCGAGGCTATCTGCGTTCGCTCGTTCCTCACTCACTTGAAGCCTCACTTTCTGTGTTAGGGTTACAAGTCATCGACTTCATCCTCGACCTCCTTCATGTCATCAACCAGCTTCTTTACGCGTTGCACAGTATACGGCTCATCCTGTTCTGTCAGTACGCCGCCCATTGTCACCACGTCTTTGACTACCTCAAGCGGAGTTGTCGCAACGTGTATCGTCGTTTTCAATAGTGATCCGAGTAATCCCATGATGTTTTCCTTTCGTTTTTACGAACCCTAACAATCGGCTGGAGAGGGACGCCCCGAAGCGCCGCGCCCCTCATCCGAAGCGTTCGCTGTAGTTAAAAAACCCATATCGTTTCCTTTATTATGTATACATCATATCAGTTAATTCTTCCCTTGTCAACTCACAATTCGACAATTCAACGAATGCCCCGATTTCTTTTTGCCTTTTGGGATAACTCCCGTTTCCATAAGAATATCTTCAATCTCGCTTTTCAAAGTAAATGTTGCTTCCTTCACAAGTTTCTAATTTGTTCTTCCAATTTGGATATAGCTCTAACAATTTCATCTTTGGCATTATTAATATGAGGTTGGGCTTCCTCATTGTCAAATTTAACATAAATAAGATTTCTATGGGCTGTCCACAAACAGTCTATTCTCATTTTCAATAAAGTCTTTCTAACCCATTTATGTATTCTGTTCATGTTATTCCTTGTTCCCGCAAATACAATCGGGGTTATGGGCTATACCACCGTAATAACCATTCCCTTGCCATTTAACATAGGTATGGCCTCGAAATTCAACAATAGTCCATACTCCTTCCAAATCGTGAACGGTTCCGTCTTTACGAACATCTTGGGTGTAACTACAACCAGCAATTAACAACAATGACAACAAGGAACAAGTTAAAACAAACGCAAACATTTTTAAGTCATTGTATTTCTTCATAACGAATCCCCAATCATTTATTCTTTCGGCTGATCGACAAAGAAAACAAATTCGACTGTCCCGTTGGTTGAATTTACAACATAATGTCCCAAACCTTTTTCAATTAGTGTTTGGTGTGATGTGACCGTTTTGGATACTTCTAGACTAACCAAAAAGAATAACACAAGCAATGAGGTCATTCCTAGAATTCCAACCCCCCCTTCTTCGATAAAAAAATTCGACAAAAAACAAACAAGCACACCTACAATCAAAATCGCACAAACAAAAAGAAACAATCCAGTCATATAATTCCCCTTTTTTTTATCTTGTTAATATAATAGCTTATTATAATAAGGATGTCAAGCATTAAATTGGTGCCGACGAAGGGACTCGAACATATACTTTTTGTGGTGTATTGGCGGTCGGGTGTACCCAATAAATAAGTTAGCGAGTCGCCCATTGTTCAAATGCGGCAGCGAGCCTTGGTAATGGAGTGGGTAGGGGGGCGTTGATTCCGTGTATCCTGCCGTGCTTCAAAATTCGCACTAGCTCATTTTTACTAATTTGACCGAAAACAATTTTATTAGTTAGCTGTTCAGCTCCCATATTCATATTAGGAAAGTGCTGAATAAAAACAGCACCAAGCTGAGTCAGTCCTGTTTTAGTTAGCGTAGGGGCCTTTTTGAATATGGCTGCGGCAATCGTTTCATACAGCCCTTCTTCGTTGACGTTTTCATATAGGGCGGTTATTTTATTTCTATCGTTCATGTTATTATTTAGTGGGCTCATATGTTATTCCTGCAAATCTGCGCCATTTTTCGGAGACGAATATGCGTCTTGGGTCGGCTTGGTCTGACATTAAAATAATGCCGAGTCTTTCGTTGTTCACAAACAATACGACATTTTTCTGTGCGTGTCCGTATGCATAGTAATCGTCTCTCAAACGACCCATATCATCGTCTGACAATACAACCAAACGCACATCTTTATTGATATTAACAACCTGCGCATATTCAGTTGTATCATATCGAATTTCATACGGATCTGCTTGATTATATCCACACCCAGTTATTAATGCGATAATAAAAATAGCCACGGATTTCATGGTTTGCCCCCCGGCGGGGAAATTAGAAATCCGTGGGAGATAGGGGCAAATATAGACGCCACGTATACCGGAATCCATAGTGGGGTATACTTCCCAATGAGTGGATAGTATGTAGCGGTTCGGTTTGTGTTCGACATGCATCGGTGCACAAAACGGATAGCAGTTGCTTTGGTAAAGCGACAAACATGGTCATAATCCCATCCAAGCGTGTTTAGTATCCAATTGTCGTTTGCGGGAAGTGTGACAATAATGGGCACTTGGGTTTCGCTGCACAAGCGATTAAGTAAGTACCCACCTAGTGGAATATGCTCAAGCACCTCCATAGCCACCACAATATCATGAGCCATAGAGGCATTTACTACTTTGTCTATGGAATCAAGATTGTTAAGGTTGACTTTGAGATCCGCACCATCTTTAAAATCAACACATGTCCTTTTTTTACAAGCCCCCTGAAATGCATAAAGTGCCTTATAATAAGAATTGTTCTCAGTGCCCCAACCGGCACCAGAACCACCAATATCAAGGACATTCATCCCCTTACAAATGGAGGCAGCCCAACCGAATCTATCGTGTATCATTTTCAGCATCCGTCCTGTTTGGATATATTACGATATATTACGTTAAGATGCCCTGCTTTTCTTATTACAACGCAGCTAGTGTTGCTTCCTCACGGATAGTATCGAGGTCATCGGACTCTACTATAAAGTTATACATTAGATCTCTTTTACGTATTTTAGTGTGGGGCGCAATTGGAAGGCAATGATCTAATTGATGATTGATAAACGATGGTAATATGGTAGGATTGGATGAGTGAAATCTGGGAGGAGGTTTCTGATCTTTGACATGCACTTTAGTCGCGTAGGAATGGAACCATATTCGATTGGATGTGTGGAATCCTGCGTATGTAGTCCATATGGCCAGGCAGCCGTTTGCATGTTGCAGTAAAACGTATTTCATTTCAGTGTTTCTAATGTAGCTGCGGCGATAATATCATCCCAGTGTTTACTACGATACACTTCGAAAGGTTTTATTAGAAACCATGGAACAGATTCATTTTCGTCATCTGAGTGCACAGTCAGTACTTTTTCCAAAATCATCCAGCCTGAATGATTTTTATCCGCGACCCACACTTTCAATATTCCTGCTTGATTAGTCAAGAACCACATAAAGATTCCACAGCAGCAAATTCAATGCATTCTTCCATGCTTTTCGATTTAAATAATATAACATTACTTGATGAGTTTTTCAACCAACAATAATTAGGGGGAATTGGTGATGGCCGCCAACCTGTGTCGTTGGGTGGTGACAGTTTAATCCATTTAACACAACGAAATAGTGCGGGATCCGATGAGCTATCCCTGACGATGCCCCAATTGCCGCGAATCTGATATTCTATTACATAATACATTATATTATCTCCATGGCTGCATGTCCCAGCAGTTCATCGAGATCCCCTGAAATACAAACGATTGTTCCGTGGCCCTCCAATTCATCTATATCTATTACTGATCCAATCTGGGTAAATTTTATTGGAATTGTGTAAAGAAGAAATAGGGCTACAGCTGAATAATCACTGAATAGATGTTTTAATGTTAATAAGTTGTTTTTCCATTCTACATTTGTCCATACACTTAGTATTTTGTCTGCTTCCGCCAGGTGCGCTGACAGATCGATAAGATAATATGTGTTGGGCATGAAATTGATTGACCTATTTAATGAGATAAAACATGCAATGCGGCCTCACAATATATATATCATTAATGTCATCGCTTTTAATTACAATGGACTCCGTAAGGACGGCATTTAGAGATTCTATATCCCCGATTGCATATAATCTTATACCACAAGCACCAGATTTAATATTGAACCGGATTAAATTCCGAAAGACTTCGTTGTTAGGATAGTGCCCTCCACTACACAAAATCTGAATTAATTTGATTTTTTTGTGGTGCTGCTCAGTCCAGACAGCCAGATTGTCGCGGACACGATCAGCATATTTAATTAGGTAGTACATTACAGTGCGTGGTATATAGCTTCGTCTATTAGTAAAGAAAATACCGGGACCACGGCGCAAGACCAGTAAACACCAATATATTTCATACCTTGCTTTATTGGATTGGGATGGAATTCTTTCCCAGATTTCTAGATTGCCTTCATATTTCAGCAAATAAAACATTATTCTGTGTCTAGCGCTAGGGCGCGAAGTAGTTTCATTAGTGTGGCACCGAAAAATGCGAGCGAAGAGAAGACCAACAGTATAGGCATTCCCACATTACGAAAATGATTTTCTGCGTCCGCGTCACTCCACCCCATACCAAATAAAGTCCAGCCAACGGAAGTCAGAATAATCCAAGTGGCCAATACTGTCCACTCCGCGAATGTCATTTTTATTATATTTTTCATATTAAGGAATCCAAAATTCTCCGTCAAAATAGGATCGGATTTCATCGACAGTTAAGTCATATTTTTTGCTCAATCGATCCAATTCGTTTATGAGTCTTTGTCTGCACATACCCAGTTTTTGCAGAGCCCCTTTAGGCCGGGGCGCTTCATGAATCTGTTCGCAGACTTCTCGAACAAAGGAGCTTGTGTCGTAATCAAACTCACCGTTGGGGTCGAGAGTCACACCAATTTTGATGGGGATGGATATATAAGTAGCTTTCTGATATTGGTCGCACACGTTTTCCAATGCGCGAGCGTCTGCTTGGGTGATACGAACCTTATTGAGCCTTTCTAAATACCTAAGCTCATTGTCGAGCTCATAGATTTTGTTTCTGGCTGCAGTAATTCGGCGTTTAAGTGTAATTGAATTGCTCATAAAACTCCTTGTATACACCATATAATACAGCATATCACATTGAATGTCACGATAAATATAGAGTGTTCGTTTTAACGGCCTTTCTCGCCCACGGCAGCGCGGATGTCCGTCAGCAGACCCGACAAATCGCTTGAATGGGCACTTGATCCATGTTTGTTCATTGTTGCTCACTTCCTTGTTCAGCTTATTGAGTTCATGCAGCGACCACTTGAGTTCGTCGCGGTAGTTGGACGCTTGCCCGTCTCTGCCATAGCCGCAGTAGGCGTCAGCCTGCTCACCACGCAGCAGCGCATCCACAAGAGCTTGGGCGTCCTCGTTCACGTTTCGCTGGAGCTTCAGTTTGTCGGGCGGTGTAGTTGGTTCTATTTTCATAGGTCTTTTTTGCCAGCCTCATGGGAGAGCTTTGCGTTCGGCTTAATGGACGAGTTCCACACGGCGGCTGCGATTCCTGCCGTGAAGTTGTTGCGCTCGCCCATAGCTGTCTCAACGTGCTCACCCGCGCCTGTGGCTGGGTCGTGCTTGCACTCGCCACACTGTATCCATACCTCGCAGCAGTCCTCGCAGACTTGACGGCTGATGAAGTCGAAGTTGTTAACGTTTCCGCAAATGCACGGATTGAGAAGTCGCCGCGCCGTGTCAGGGTTCAGTTTCAACGTCCCCCTCCATTTCCAGCCGTAACCAATCCGTGGCACATTACGACATCTACAGCAGCTTCAATTATTTCTTCGTATGAGGTGGATCTGAAAATACAGTATTTATTTATAAATTCGAGGCTTCCCATATTAGCCCATTTAATTTGTCTGCCGCAGCTAATCAGTGGCACAATACACCAATACGGATATTTTCGTCTCAGTTCAGCGTCGACCTCATCGCCAGCCTCGGTCCACATTTCCAATGTGTATGAGATGTCCGCGATCACAGGGTCGTATTTTAATAGATAATACATTGCCGCGATTCCAGCCATATTCCGTATACCATCAAAACCCATGCGATTACTACCCATGCATATATAGTCAGCAAGCCCCACATTCTTTGGCGAGCCAACTCTAATATCAGGGCGCCAAATACCCACATTAGTACTATAAGACACGGTATCATGACTCCAAAAAAACCAATTAATATAAAGTCCATTTCATTCTCCTATACAGCATGCAGTGAAGTGGTTTCAATCAGTTCTTCACAGTTTTCCGATTCTTCTAATATCTCTGGCCACGGATTTATTTCGTAGAGCTGTCCTGTTGGTATGGTAGTGTTGTTTTCATAGTAAAATATCGTGCGGACGTGCTGTATACGACGCCCATGAGGCGAATGCGCAGCTTGTGGTATGTCTTCCCATAACTCCAATGTCCGTCTGACGATATTGATTATCAGATATTTCATTCGTCCGAATATTTGTCAACGAGACTCTCGGGCAGATCGAGTACCAATTCCTCACTGATATACTTCACTACATCGTTAGGGCTGGCTTGGTGTGCCACAGCCAAAAACTTAATATACGTATCAATCTTATTAACACAACCCTTGATTTTCTTTTTCTGTTCGACAGGAGTCCTAATATCCTGTATTTCAGTGACGCTATCAATGGAGCCGTCCTCTTCGATGCGAACCTCTGTGAGAATGGGGACAACAAAACACAGACTGTCATCATAGTCGTCCAACAGTTTTTCGAGAGCTTTGATTTGGGTGTTAGTCAAGCGTTGTATGGCGATGTCATTGCGGAGATCGATGATCTCTTTAACTAAAGCATTTTTTTGCTTTTCCAATTCCGCGATTTTAGCCTTCGCATGGTGGATTTTTTTCCGTTTATCTGTTTTCATATTATCCCATATCTCCTGATCCTTCTAGACATTCACGGGTTTTGGCATCATACTTTTGGCCTTTGCCCACACCCAAGCCCTTGCCATACCGTTTGTGACAACTCGGGCACATCAAGGCCCAAGAACCGTAAATAGTATTCCCATCCACAAAATATTTGACTAGCTTGAGATCTGTTTTGCAGATATCACATTCGTCGTGTGCACTAAGCCATTTCATATTACCTCCGAATTAATTCTCTCGCCCAGCTGCCTTGCCAATCGCATCGTCTTCCGTATTTGCGGTGAAGCGTCATCATCGACGGAAGATTGGCCTCACAAATACTAGGCCAAATATCATGCCACACCATGCGATATCGTTTTCCTTTGGGTGGCTTATATTCCAAAGCGTTTGCCTGAATAATAGTTACCCGGGGATCAGATGTATATGAAGGACCCACCAATTTGATAACCTCTTCGCTGATCTCTATCACAGTAACATCCGTGACACAGTCTTTGAGAAGAATATTGTGCAGCACCATTCCAATTCCTAAGCCATTGATCAGACAGCTTCCCCCGGCACGAAAAACAGGAAGCATGTGATCCCTCTGCTCTGCTGGTGTATCTGACATAATCAGATTTCCTTTATGCATGAGGCGAGTGAACGATTCACCGATAGGAACACTGCGCCCTGATTTCAGAGCCGACCAATCAGTACGGTCAGTAGTGAACCTTTCTATTTTATAGTCACCACATATACCTTCAGGAATGTTTACCTTTTGCATGGCATAATAATATGATAATGCGCATTAATAATCAAGGATTATCCTTTGCTCGATAGGATGTGTGTCATGGCTTCCACTAGAATGTCATCATAGGACTCGGATGAATATATCACATACCCAGCCAGCATAAAGGACTCCTCTGAACAAGGGCAAACTACTATCTTATCATCATTGACGCGTTTGAGAATATCAACGCGGTGAAGGGATTTATCCCACTGAGCATCAGACTTCCACACAGTAAGCCATCCAAGTGGATATGTGGCTAGATGATACATTACAGGGCCATCAAAGAGGCCTCAACCATGATTTCATCCAGAGACTCAGTGCTGTATAACTCCCCGAAAATTATCCAGAATGTATCAGATCTGAAGGGAGACATATACCCATAATCTTTATCTGTTGGGCTTCTGTTAGTTAGTAGGGCTACTAAGATCATTTGCGAACATTCCTTGTGTTCACGCCACACACTTAGAGCTTTAGTGGTCTTATTGAACACAAGGTGATACACAGATCTCCTAGGGGGCCGCGGGCTTATTGCTGTCGATGATCTGGTTGAGTTCTCCCTTGAGAGCTTCGAGGCCGAGATCCATCAACTCAGGAAAATCCTTTTGAACCATTTCGGAGTTAACGATTACAGGCACCATGTAGATGATAGCCATTTCCTTTTTGTCAGGAATAAGGCCACCAAGCATACAGAGTAGCACACCAATAGTAGCATACTTCTTGAGCTTGGGTGGGGTAATCAGAGATGCTGGGGGCTTATCCCCGTCACCATCCGCCATCATACACAACTTTAACATGACTGCTCCGCCAGTTATGAATAATATAACAGCACCTGTAGTAATAAGCCAAGTGGAAATGACACCAATTTTGAGAACTAAATAAACTAACCATGCACTAATCATATTATACTCCTTTTGCTTTGATTTGGGATACTTGTTTACAATAACTACACGTCAACTTACAGCCTTCTTTGTCAATCCGTTCTTTCATACCTTTCAGTAGAGCGGAGGCTATCAGCCCACCCCAGCATGTGGTTTCTATTAGGGATTCTTTACCACATTTAGGACAAAATATTCCAGTTGACAGCGATAACTTCATACGATATTATAGTATATACATCATAGCTTCTGCCACGATATTCTTTTTATTTTTGTGGGTGAAAATGGATTTCAGTTTGATTATATCGCGCGGCCATTTGGTGCCAACAGATATACCTTTGTCCTGTAGATCCCAAGGGATAAACGGAACATTATTCGAAAAAGGTGGTAATATTTCATTAGCAGTCCCTGTATTGCCTCTTGTTAATTGTTTAACACATACAGCGAATCCCTGATGTTTATCTTTCCAGATATACATCGACTTTTCGTATACAACCAAATAGTACATCACAGAGCCATAAGTGTTAAGTCCACAATAATGCTATCAAGACAGTAATGTGTTGCAATGATTTTACTATTATGTAGTGCTTTGTGTTTGTGTAGTCTTTTAGGTATGTTTTCGCTAGCAATATATGTTAGATGGTTTTTTCGCTTTTCGGCCGGCACTGGAATGAGACCTAAAAAATCCCAGTAGACAGACTCGTCGGCCGATGCCTTCCAATAGACCACATCCCCGTTTTTATGCCGGACAATATAATATATCGGTGACATTAATCCATTTCCGGTGCACTTGCGCGGGCGTCTACTCGCCATCCACAAGACTCACATTCGAATGTTCGAGAGCAACACGGATACGAACGACCACATTCATGCAGTTTAAGGGCATTGGGTGAAGATTTAATTCGAGGGGCATTACAGCCACAGCGAGGGCATTGGATATGATCCCATTCCCGAGGAACCCTATCTGCTTCTACAATTTCTGTTCTCCTCCAAATAGTCATGATCAGATCCTTTCATGCGTATTCTGCCCAATTAATTGGCTTGCCGTCTACTTTGTTTCGCCATCTTCCTTCTCTCATTGGAGCACCCAATTCAGTATCTCCATCCCATTCCCAGTAGACATGATAGTCTCCATCATGGAATAAGCAGAGATGACGCGTAACCCCACCACCGCTGCTGAGAATAGCTAGTTTGTGTATAGGCTTGGTATCAAAGCGCTTCTCAATAGATTCCTTTACGTTCACGCTATTATAATAGCTAAAGGTCGATAAACGGGCAACTAAAATTAGGCGACTTCCGCTCTTTCCATGGCGTAACGGAGTAGAGATTTGAAGAGTTGAGGATCAAGTTTGAGTTGTTCTGTGTCTCGCAACGGATTGCCGTCTGGATCAGATTCTGTAACTTCGAACTTGACATTATCCACATTGTCAGTTCTGATTATATATGGGCCATATCCAGTTTCGCGGTCATAGTCGGAATCGTCAATCATTTCATTATCGAAAGTCAAATTGATTTCATACTGTTTACCAGGTTGTCCGAATGACTCACCAGGAATTTCATATGCATGGAATTTCATAGACTCCATCCACTGATTACTTTCAGACAAATATTTGCTACAAATGGCTCCAAACTCGTTTTTCATACAAATATTTATGGGGCCACGGCGTCCAAAACTTGGAGATGTGCCATATTTTGTACTTCGGGAAGGTTCCAATATTCTTCCCATTGCGCCATGAACCGCTTCAATTCTTCAGATTGGTGTTTTGGTTCACTATAAGTTATTCGGGGAATGAAAGCACTTTTGGGTGTTGCTCTGAGAACAAATTCACCAGTTTGATATACATACTTCATGTATATCTTATCACCATTAACTGCTTCGGTATACTTAGATGATCTGGCTGCGGCTTCCATCTGATTACATGGCGTGTCCAATATACACCAATAGCTATCTGGGGAGCTCATTACAATCACCGTATCCCTGGGAAGTTGTTTAACTAACATATCAGTGGTTACGATTTTTGTGTCTGAATTTGCAAATAATTGATCTACTGTAGAAGCATCTACATCAACCACAGGGAATCTTAACCCCCCACCGATATCTGTTGATATGTAAATGCGAGGTTTAAGCTGCATTTGAATAGACATCGTGGCATAGGTCAATGCATCTCGGAGGGAAACCTCTATATACTTCCCCGTTTCGTATGTGTCTTTAATATTTTGTGGTGCATTGACCGCGGATGAAGTTGATGCCCCCATCCCATTCCTGCAACAGAAGCACCCTTTGCTTCTGTTGCAGGTTTCCGGAGTTGATGCCCCAGTTCTTGCATAACCATTTTCATTTGGTCAACCATTCCTCTAAAGGAACGGCCTTTTCGCCATCCCAAACAGTAATGGGAATATCATTTTCCTTCAACCAATTAACCATTCGGATAAATACATCACATACTCGTGCGTGTGGATATGGAGTGGTTATGCCCCCACTGCAAGTGTATTTTCCTAATGAGTCACCAGCACCGTTATTGCGACAAGCCCACATCGTCAGTAAGTTGGTATGGCCCATCAAATGATTCCCAGCCACAGCAAAGCAGATATTGCCATAAAATCCGTTGGCATTATCCATGAACACACATCCGACGGGATATTCCTTTGCAGGCCCTCTGGACTCACATTGCACCGCATCGGCTTCCGTGGACCAGCGACACCCACAGATACCACAATCCCAGAATTTAATTTTATTTACCATGACTCACCCATTAGTGCCGGTGCAAGCCGTATGCATGATAATCCAATCCTGCATGGCCGACTCAATGGCTACACGGAGCTTGTCGCCGGAGATATCCTGGATTTGCTGGCACAGGTCCTTGTCCAGGCCAACCTGCTTCTTGGTGGAAATTTTGGGAATCCGAACCTCCGAAACCCGGTGGATGATGAACGGATTGGCGCCCTTGAGTACTTCCGATTTGTACTTGTCGACGATCGCTTGGGCTTTTTCATCCAAAGCCGTCAGAGCATAACCGCGATTACGCATCTTGGATACCTTGAGACCGAACAACTCGGCCTGCTTCTTGAAGACTTTGTTGTGGTATTGGGTGCGGGTGCAATCAGGCCTCTGAAGGATGTAGTTCTTGAGGTGCGTCATTTCGTGAATAACCGTCTCCGCGATAGCATCCACCGTGCGATTGAGATGATCTGCGGCAATATTGATTTCATGCAGGCGCTCCTGCCCATGAGCCCAGCGACTCTGATAAAACCAACCGAGATATCGGGACTTGCCGGAATTGGGGATCAGGGCGAACACCACATTTTCCGGAAGGTCGGCTTCCAGAGCCTTGTTGAAGTATTTGTACATGTCTTCGAGCTGAGTAACGATGTTGTTGATACCTTGCATAAATATCTCCTTATGATGGGTATATAATAGAGGATACGCCAATAAGTTGCCCGATTAATCGACTATTCTTTTGAGCTTATTACTTGCAGGAATTTGATGGCATGCTGCAACCCAGTTTCAGTTGGCTCGAACCGGGCAATCGGTGACATATACTTTTTGTTTTCACTAAAGTGTGGATCAATGTTCTTTTGCTTTATAAGATCAGTGATTTTGCCTTTGTACACCATAATCTTCTTACCTTCGTAGTTGGTGCAGTCCGGGTAGATGATACACACCACGAAATGGCTTTCGCTCTCGACATAGTAATCGATTTTGAAATTAGATGGATCCGGATTAGGAAGCTTTACATACTCCTTTTCCACGCGAGTCTGTACTACAGTTCGAGGACTACTGCAATTACAGTTACAACGACAATTACACTTCTCGTCGTATGTACTATTACTTCCGAAAAGACTCATTCCCATTAGCGTACCCTCTGAATTTTGTTATTCCTCATATCAAAAAAGCAACGAATAATCTTTGGTGTCAATAACCGGTTCTAACACCAATGTAAAGCCACTTTCGTTTGCAAACACGTACCTACCATTCACACATTTCTCTAGCAGTATTCCGTCTTCATCAAACTCCTGACATCTCTCTGTTTTTCCAATCTTATAGTATGCTGAGATAATATCCCCCCTTATGTGCATGGGTGACCCGAGATATACATGTTTATCTGAAAGTAATTTATTTTTACTGTTATACAGTAACATTTTAAATCTACTATCCCCTCTAAACTCTTCACCAGGGCGAGCGTTCAACATCTTCATAGATTGACCGACAGTTTCTCCATATCTGTTCATTTCCTCTACGAGCGCCTTTAAAATATCAAAGTTGAAAGATCCAAAGAATTTACTGAATTTAACAACCATTTCTGTTTGCTCTTTATCCTTGAGGCAATCTTTGCAATAATCCCTAATTTCATCTTCTTCCATTCCTTTGAATGAGATAGAGTAAAATATGCGCCCAGGGCGATTGCGCATATGCTCGTCAATACGCCATTTATCGTTACAGGTAAGTATGAACATTTTTTTGGATTGAAATATGCCGTCCAGAAGAGTTAGCATGCTTGTTTGCTCCTCTTTATCGTACACCTTTTCAAATTCATCAAAAATGATGATCATAGGCTGTTCAATACGTTGTATGAACGCGTTAAATTTATCTCCAAAAAGAGGTTCACTGATAACCAGAGTCGGCATATTGTACTCGGTGGCACATTTTACCGATATCAATTTAGCCAATAAAGATTTGCCGCTCCCCTTATCACCCTCAAGCAACACACCTGTTGATGTGTCTCGTGAAAAAAACGTATTAATGATGCGAGTGGCCTTGTCACTAAGACTGCCATATATTTTTTTCGGCATTTCAAAGTTGTTGATTGAATCGATATATAACTCTTCCGACATGGGTTTTACTTTAATCTGATACACACCCGGGGGAATGTGATCTGTTATATCCATATTCTGGTGATCAGTAATGAATAATGCAGACCCATGTTTAATGTAAAATGTTTTTTTGTTCATTAGTAAACCGTTATAATCTCAAGCACATACATGTTTTGAAAAGTTCTTCATGACAGAACGAGCACCATTGGGAACATAGTATTTTGTGGTCTTTGTAAAAGTTTCGTTCGACATAATACAAATAGAAGGACTAGTTTTCTCACTAAAACACATTCGACCTTTCAATCTCGGTGGTTGAACAATTTTAGCACATACCATGCACAAAAGAGTATCAGGAAGAATAGCAATTCTTTCAGACTCAATATCACCGCGGCACCGCATGCATTGCACGTTCATTGGTTTCCCTTTTTATTTGACGATTTCTTTGCACTTTGTGTTTTGGGTGGGGGCATCTTTCCCAGGTTTCAGACAGCTGGAAACCATCACACCATTCAATCCCATTACCACTTTGATCCCATAATACACAAGACCGGCAAAAACGGCAACCTATATCCTTTTTTGTGTTCATCCTACCATGACCCATACAACCCAAATCCAGAAGGTGCCTGTTGCTGCATACTCCAATGGAGCCGCACTCTTGGTACCAATACAGGCAAGCCCGCAACTAATCCACATCGCACAAGCTAGTATCAAATAATTGTTAATCATATAGGTTTCTCCAAAGTGGCTTTCCATTTGGGAATCTTCCACTCACCCTTGACGTCGTCCCACGGACGATCGGTTTCTTCATGGGTGGCCTCAATCCATTCGATAGCATCTTTCAGAGCCTCTCGGGTGGCTTTTAGTGTGTCCATAGTTCTATGTAATTGAGCATGCGAGCTATTATGCCACTTTTCTTTGAAATGAGCATCACTTTTTTCCTGTCTCGCTTTAACAGATTCCGGATGATGGGTCTTACAGAATCCATCCTTCCATGCCTTCCGAGTACACTGATACCCATGAAAACACCCCCATCGCTCCTTGGGATATACGGTTTCGCTACACTGGATCGTCATATTTGCCGCTCTTTCTGTCTTGATTGATCCGTTCTTGGAAAACTCCTACAAGCGCCCCGATAAAATACCCGATGAAAAAAATACAAAATATAATGTAAGTGTCAAATTGCATTAGGTCTCCTAAATGAATATCACACGGAGGCTCCCTTTCCGAACATAGACAAAGATACGGCATATCTATCTAAGGCCTTCTGTGCTGTTTCGGAATCCACATAAGGACCGATGACAGCTGACTCGGTTTCATCGTAGAAGTACCAACCTGGTGTAGTATACCCTTCGTATCCTTGGAAGTTATCGTCAAACTCGAATACTTCGATCTTATCACTAGGAGATTCAACTTTAGGTATCTCAATGGTCCGAGGGATTCCGTCCCCATCGTGATATATTCTAACCTGAATATTGTTATTAGTCATATGTTCCTTATTTGAAAATACAATAAATAAGTACACAGAGCACAACAACCGGCGCCCATATCTCACTTATTTGTGACCAATCAGTAAGGCCGCACGCCTCACTACAAACATGTATAGTTTCGTTTGTCATTATTTTACCTTTAAGAGTATTAACCCAGCCAATATCATAGCATACCCTACGTAATTAGCCACGCTAAAAGAGGAATGTAGACCTTGAATAAAATAGGTTCCAAATGTGAATCCTGTAAACAATATGATATCATATAACACACCATCAAAAAACAGATTAGTTGAGTATCTGGATATAATGGCCCATAAAGGAACACATCCCATTATCCATACCACAAACATAGCCTGCCATGTAGTCGAATTCTGATTCCAATTGGACAACCATGCGTATGCTATGGTATGAAGGATCAGAATTGGAACCCACCATAGATAATGGTTCAATCTGGTATACTCCGACATAGTCTGCACGGACATCCGGGGAGGTGTTCAAAGCGAACTCGAGATGCAGGATCCTGTTGTTCATTCCATGGGTTGACATTGGGTTGAGTCACGCTTCCGTTGTTCTTAATATCTGCCCAAGACCGAGACTCCGCACCCTCAACATGGAGATGGAACTTGATTTCCCCTTTAGGCAATTCCGGGTGGTTGGTTCCACGAAGGATGCACTGAATAGCATCTGCAATATCACGCTTTTGTTGTACACTAAACATAATTACTCCTTGTTATCGACAATGACGTTGATCTTAGTGACAGTCACTGTCCCTGCCCATCGATCTAACGGACTAATGGTATAATAGACACTTAATTTATCAACACTAACGCCCAGGTCTTCGGCGATCATTTTTTTGAGTTCATCTGATGTGTATTCATACTGAATTGTTTTCGCTACCATCTTTGCCATATTATTTCCTTCCGTTTAATGCCCACAAAGCAGCTTCAATTAATATCTCATCCTTATTTGGGGACGAGAATATGATATTAGCAACTTCGCCTTGAATAGGCAACCTATAACATGAATGATCTATAGGGTCCAACTGATATGGTCGCGTACTTACAGATAACAACAGCACTTCTGATGTGTATGCTGAAAAATGATCACTTTGATTGTTTGTATTGAAACAAAGGCACTCAACAAAATGCATAAACTCAGGACAAACTGTTTCAGTTTCCCATAAAGATAACGTACCGGAGATTGGGTTATGATAGAGATGATACATTTGTTTATCAGATACCTCAATAACAAGGTTGAACTACCTGATAAACAAGGGAGCCGATAGCCATCTACCGGCTCCCTGATAATTACTCTGCGTTGAACGGTACAATCGTCGTCAGCAGGAGCTTCAGGATGTTGACCTGTTGCGCCACTGAAATGGAATTGGCGGTCAAAGCCCACGTGACCTTGGATGACAATACGGTGTCACCGCTCATGGTATCCTTATAGTTGATCGTTCCTGTCATGGAAGGGATAGAAGTGTCCACTGCGAAGAACGCAGCTTCGTCATCAGCCGAGGCGAACATAGCCGCTTCGTCATTACCCTTGGCCGTTTCAGGTTCATCAACACGGATGTCCAGTTCATAGTACCCTTCACCATTGCTAGCGCGCTGGGGACTAGGGACCCACTTGATGTTACCCGTGATCTTGTTGGAGCCGATCATCAACCCTTCAAAATACCAGGCACTGCGTTCATAATCGAACAGCATGGCGCCGGATACAGAGGCTTCGGCATACTTCTTAACAGGACCCGCAGGCAGGATCAGCCCGTTGAATCGCATGTAGTCGTATTTGGTGACCAGGATAGTCTTGGACTTGCCGTTGACGGTTTTGGTAATCTTCTTGGCACTCTTAGCAGCCGCCCCGAAGGTACTGTTATCGTCCACAGGCAGCCCCTGAATAACTCCCTGGTATGAGGAATTGAATCCGGCCGCAGATCCCTTGGCATCAATAGCAACACGGAGATTACCCTGCTGGTACATATATGCACCTTCCTTGGTAATCGGAACCGCGCCGATCAATTTGCCGGGGGTTACGAATTGATTGATGTTAGCCGGGTTGAACACCTTGAACGACAGGTCGTACATCAGTTTACCAGACTGTAATTCACGTCCGAGCGTGCCGGACAGAATCGTAGGAAGGTGCTGAATGGTGCCACTTACCGCGAATGCATTGGCGACGTTGAGGTCCGTCTTATACAAGTCCGCGATACCCAGTTCATTGGGCGAAGTACGGCTCAGGAAGTTGATTTCCTGGGTGCCGTTGATCTGCGCCATCAATGGAGTCGAAGCAAAAGCCGCGACTAATACTAATGCCATAATGAATTTCTTCATATTCTTTCTATTTCCTTTTCTGTTTGTTGTTTTGTTTCTACGGTCTTTCCGTAAATTCTAGCCAATTCAATCGCCTCTGGCCATACATCTTCTACCATATTGAGTAATAATGTATCGCGCTTCTTTTTTGCTAATACTGTGATGATCATCTTTGATATCACACTACAAGGAATCTGATCATTATCCCTGAGATGAATAAGAGCGTTCTTCATTAACGCATAATCATAATCATCCGAAAGCATGCAACTTTCATTGTAACCGATTTTGATTTTCTCTGCTAATTCTAAATGGGTCATGTTATTGCGGATCTGTATTTGCAGCAAAATTACGTAGAGCTGTTGCGTATGCCACTACCGGAGAGATCCAGGCATCGGCGAATACCATTCCGGCCACCACAAAGTCCATAAGAGCCAACGATCCACGCGGGATCAGAATAAATGAAAACATGGCGGCAACAAGCAAAAGGTTTACAATACTGATGGCTTGTTCCACCTTGAAATTGAACAAGCCTACGTCAGCTCCCTTATATACCTCAGCAAACCCAGCGAAAAGGCACACAAACAAGAACAGGAGGCCAGGAAGTTCCCCAGGAGACAGGTCCCAACCCATCAGACGCGCCGGTGCCCACAACAAAGCTGTGACGATCAATAGATATGGTATTTTTATTTTCATTCTTACCCTTTCTTTATACCTATATAATATAGGATGTTTACTTAGTTGGCACGTGTAAAGCCGACTGTGGATAAGATTTCAATCGCTCAAGAACAGCTTCGATACCATCTTCCTCGTGTTCAATAGTTTCGATGGAATAGTTCAGCATAGTGTTCATGGGATTATCAGTGACCCCATCATTAGCAATAATTCGATTGCCTTTAAGCCACTCGACAATTTCGGGAATAGTGTATTGTTTATTCATAGGATTTAGGAGGCATACTGTACAAATTGGCCATAATGACCAAAATATCTATTATCATTCCGCTCCAATCATGCGCCAAGAAATCTATTATCAGAAATCCACTGAACGCCACAATAGCTGCTATATTGAGTGTACGAAATACTGTATTCAGTTTACTCATTCAGGTTCCTTTCGGATAGCCCTGGCTCTTTCAACCAGTGCCCAAGTTTTACCTGCTTTGTCTTTGAAGTCAGCTGCATCGAGCTGTGACATACCTTCAATGCTTTCGTCAAATAGATTTGCAAGATCAGAAATCAAACAGCTCATTAAATCTATATGCAATACAGTTTTCTTGTCCATATCAATTTCCCTTTATTTTGGAGTTGTATTCATCAACCATCTTTTCGAACTCCCAAGGACGAATTCGGTGGCATCTATTGATGAACAGTTCACACGTAAGTTGTTTAATAATATGTGCGCTATTTGCGGTTCAAATGAAAATCTGTGTATAGACCACTGGCGACCATTATCAAAAGGATTTCCATTAACAAGACAAAACGCAGTTTTGATGTGCCGAACGTGCAATTCTAGTAAAAATGACACTTTACCAGAGAACCATTATGATCAAGATACACTAAACAGAATATCCAGTTATCTATCAATTGGGTCGATGGACACGCAGACCGGAAATCTGGGAATACCATCTCCTGTCAATTCTTGATATCTGATGGTCGCAGTTTTTCCTATATAACGGCTTTTGTTGCGCAGCAGTTCTGTGTAAAGCTGCACTCCACCTTTAATGCTTGAATTAAAGGGCCTGCCATCTTTTAATTTAAAGGACAAATTACCTGCCATTCCACTCCGATTCCCTATACCCTCTATGACATCATCGATGATATATTCCTCATCGATGAAACGTTTATATTTCAATAGGTTTTTGCTTCGTTTATTTTCGTATACAGAGGAGGGGACTCGGATCATCAGACCTTCTGCCCCGTCACGAACAAATTCGTCATGCTTTTGTTCTATTTCTGTGTGGTTTACAACCAAATAATTTTGAACAAATTTAATAGATTTTGACGGCCCTACTATCTTCTCAATTTCACTCTGTATCAGATTAAATCTATCTGTGAAGGACTCATCCACTTTATCCACCACACCATCAAATATCCATAATTGACAAATTTCTTCACTTTCTTCCAGATCCTTTGTGGAGGGGTTTTTTTTGCGGGTGAGTGATACAATCTTTTCGAATGGCACTTCTGTTGAATATATCTCACCGTCAATAATCCAATCGGGATGTGCATCAAAAACCGGCCTCAATAATTTTGAGATATGAGGACACGAATTGAAAGGCTTGCCGTTTCTGGTAGTCAGCCCGTCTATGGTGGCTATCATTCGCAGTCCGTCCAATTTCTGGCTCACTACCAATGGGAACACCAAATCATCTTTATAATCTAAATACTTGTGAGCGAGCATAGGCTTAAAGTAAGCCATTTCGTTGTCGATATCTTCCAATTTAAGGAAGTATCCGGTATCCAACTTCTTCTGATGCTTGCTGGTAGCTTCAGCAAGGGCTTGTTGTTCCGGTGATGTTTCGTTCGTTCGACCTTGATTCTTTCCTTCACAGATCGTGGGGGTTGAAGTGGTAATCACCCCACCAACCTGACCTGCTTCGGTATAAAAGGAATTACCATCTACGGTGATGGTCCACATTTGAGGCGCACCGGTAGATGCGCGTTTATAAAGAGTAGGGAATTTTTTCATAGTTTAAGTATACCGCATTTTATAAGATTAACAAGGAATTTCTTTGTTATCCTTCATCTATCTCAAATCTAGTAACACCAGATCTTTTGAGCCTCTGTATGATAATATTTCGTATTTCTTTACGAGAAAGATCCGGGTGTTCTGGGATGATGTGTTCGTTCTCTGCCGCACCGACTTCTATGTTCAAGTCTTTGAACAATACTTCCAATTTAGCATAACAACCACCATCCAAAGTATCTTCGCAGTATCCGCCCTTCGTTTCCGGCCCCAAGCCGAAACCGATACCATCATCGTCATAGTCGTTTATGAAACAGATGAACTTTCCTGTCCATTCAGATTCACCTTTTCGATATCCAGGGTATTCTGTTGCATTAGGAAATTCAACGGCAGACAGGTCCACTGTAATCAAGTTTGTTTTTATTTTGATCGCTAGGGTGGACGGAAGGTTGGTAATGTCGACAATAGTATTGTCCTTTTCATACACAATTTGTTTGTCGCCAGTTTTGATATTCTCAAATGTGCGAAAAGTATAATTGCCCACTTTGTTCTTGGATCTGCGTTTCCAATCTGTCTTATTGGTGCCGGGACACACGTTAGTTACAATGTGTTCAACGCAATGTTCTGTGGTAATTTTCATAGAATGATATTACCTTTATTTCATGAGATTATCAAGCGTTTTATTGACTAATTTTCGACGCTGTTTATTGGACATCTGGAGAAGCTTGGTGCGGAAGGTTCCAGGCTCTCCCGAACATGAAAACAAATGAGGATGATCCTTGGCGAACTGTGTGATGAACTCCGCTATGTCTTCGATGGCTACTGTGTGGGGCTTAGGTAGAGGATGTGGTAAAACATCAGTAGGGGTTGTGTTTACAACAGGACGCTTCGTTTTCTCCGCTAGCCAATTTTCCAATCCTACCCGAGCGAAAGGACCTAAATGGGTGCCTCCATTATAGCTCTTGTTCCATTCGTCATACTTATATAAAGCGTGTTCCACAGAACCTACTTGCTCTAATTTCGCGAGTATCTCTTCCTGAGTACACCCAGAAAATTTTTCAAAGGGTATGGGGCACGAACAACCAGAGTCATGTGCGGTATATATTCGTCCATCCCCAGTAGACCAAAAACAAATAGTATTGTACTCGTAGCACATATTAGGCTGGTCCAAACTATAACACTCAAGTCCTACTTTGCCTGGACTGTAATAAGGATTTATGCATTCGTTATTCATAAAGATATAATAGCCTATACGCGATTATAATGCAACCCTATACTAAAGCGCGTTAAAGGGGTTATTGTCGTGTAAATCGCGAATTAAAGCGCGTTAACGGGGGTATTTTAGCACTACCGCCACACGAAAGAGTTATTGACTCTGTAAACTTTGCCTTGTGTAAAGGATTTTGATAAAGGATACCTGGAAACAGTATCATGAAACTCATCCCCTGTTTTAAATATAGAACAGATCCATCTGATTATTTTGCTCGGCGCCATACAACTACGCCATCCTCTCTGAGACCCATCAGCACAGCCGGCTGGGGTCTATAGCTGTCTTTTAAGTTCGGGGAAGGAAACCAAACTTGCTTGGAATCGTCCCATCGCCATGATTGGGTAACCGGACTAGACAGCCACTGAATGGCCATAGGGGCTTCTTCCAATGGAACCTCCGGCTCCTGTTCTTTGATAATAGTTTCAATAATAATGTTGGTGCGAGTCACATAATTCGTTACTGTGGTATACACTGTAATAGGGTCTGCCATCTGAACGAGGGGGGCTGACGGGGGCCGTAACATCATATACAGTAGCATAGGCGAACCAATCGAGACGGCACCAAGGATCAGTATCGTTTTGAAAGTAGACATCCTACTCGACTTTCTGTATATGTTCTGATTGTTCATACTTTACCATAGCTTGGTAGAATTCTGTGAGATGACCCTCTTGTCGGACCGCCACACCGCCGAATGGAACCCATCCATCTTTGATATATACCTGGACGCTATCAGCCAAACGGTGAGGACTGGTGAATTCCAGAATCGTATAGTATTTGATTTTTCGATCACTCATGAAGGAACCGTGATGTCATACTTGGCGATGGTAGCCAGCATGATCTTGATCGGATCGATGTCCTCATTATTCAGGACCGTCTTGAGGATAGTCGGTGAGAATCCAGATACCATACAAACGTTCTTAGTGCGAACCGTTGCAGGCTGATTGTTATATCCATTGAGGTTCCAGTACACGATCTGAGGACGCTTGTAACCAGCAGCTTCCCACTGCTTCATACAGCTCTCGATAACACCTTTACCAGTATCATCGACAGCTCCTCCATCCCACTGCATGTCGGAAAGGATCAGTAAAGTGTTAACCATGTCATTAGGCTTGACATTCCACATCTTAGCAGAGTTCAACAGATTCTCCAGGGCGCTACGGATGTTAGTGCTACCGCAGTATCCGTTGGGAATAGACCGCACAGCTTCGATAACTGTCCGTCCGACCCAGGACTCCAGTTTGGAATTCGTAGAGAACGGAATTAGCTTACGGTAGAACGGATTGTTCTTACCCAACCGATCCGAACAATACAAGCCGAGCGCCAATGACACGTCCAGACAAGACACAGAACCAGAGGCTTTGCAATCCATAGAACCAGAGAAGTCGCAAATTGGCATAATCTTGACATCGGGATTGTCGATATAGTTCGGCATGTTCTCGAACAAGGTCTCGACCAGAGTCGTGAAAGCGGCATCTGCGTCCGGAGTGGAGTGGACCAATCGAACGATGTCGTGAGGGAACAGAGTTGCTGCATTGACCTTTTTGTTCGTGGCCAAAGATAAGCACCACTGTTCATAACGAGCCTGCTGATGCTTCTTGAACGCATTGCGATAACGAGAGCCAGCAACAGAAGGGACTTGGCTGAAAGGAATGTTTTCCCAGTTACCGGAGCACATAGACTTCTCTACGACCCAACCAGTCTTCTCAGAAACCAACTTACGGAACTCCTTAGGACCAAGGCCACATGCCTTGCGGAGCTTGGAGTCCTGGCGATCCGCCCACTTGCAAGCAAGGGGTGTCACTGAAGCATCGTCACTCTGGATGGCGTCGGCCCACAATTCCAGAGCGAACGGCTCAGCAGCGGTTCCGTAGAGAGCCATAAGATCATCCCAACGACCATACATTGGAATCAGATGGATATTTGCAGCAACCCATTCAGTTTCATTGTCTCCGAGCCATTGAATGATATCACGAAATCCTTGTCTATTTCCGGCTCCCATAAATTTCTCCTATCTATGTCCTTTACGACTATTGCTTTTTCTGCTTATTATACACAAATTATCGATATGACCTATTATTTCTGGTGGTATGTTTTGTGCAAATCCTGCAAACATACTAATTTTATGGTCTATCGTTCTATACATCTTATGATTAAATTTTTTAGGGTCTGTCTCTAATACTTCTTTTGTATTATAATCTAACCCATCCCAATGGTCAAGCAATTCTTTTTTATATTTTCTGGTTTCGGAAAGTACTTTTAACCTGTATTTATTAAACTCTGTTTGCTCCTGTAAAGGAACAAATAACCCTCTGGTTTCCATATCCGCCCGGAATTTTTGCGTTTTTGAGAAATTACTAACACCATATCGTTCTATACATGTCGATTTAATCTTATCCGGATTACACCATTTTTCATCACCATATTTTCGTTTTTTGGTTCTTTTCGTTTTTTGTACATATAATGGTGTACTGATAAATGGCATACCATACGTTTCAATTTCTTTTGAAATGCGTTTTTTAGTTGCCTGGCATTTAAGATCCGGGTCCTTTAACGCACAAACACTGCTACAAAAACGGGCATATCCTTTATTTTTGCTCTTTAAAAATGATGTAGATTTCCCACAAGTAATACACATTCCTTCATTTAATGTTTTATAAAACCGATCATAATATGATTGAAAATTGATGTTATGTATCGGTTTTAAATGATGTTGTGAAAATTTACTATAATCTGTATATTGTGTCACTTCTCCACAAATCTCGCATTTTTTGTAGTCACATTTTTCTTTCATGTAACTACTTATGTTATCGAGTGCTATTTACTTCGACAATCACGACACCAAAATAATAATTTCATGCAAATAAGTTTATCTTCATCGGTTCTGCAACTAAACCAGGCAGCCTTGAACAGTTCGAGGAGATCTGCGCTGATATCTGAATAGTACGGATCCTTGCCCTTAATAGAGCCGCCCTTGGAGAAGAATTCGACCAAGTGGTTCATTGAGTGAGAGTAGGCGATGGCACCTTTACCGGTAAAAGCTGTCATTTTTGCGTTCATAATATCTCCGTAATTTTTCGTGTTAAATGATTAACCAATATATTATAGCAAGCAGATTAAAAAAGCAACGGGATTATTTTTTATGGAGCATTAATTCTATACCGTCCTCTGAATCTACCCATGCTATAGGGCGCCAATACAACCCCCAGTCCCTGTAATATGCCTCGACCACCCATTCTGCGGTTTCCATCCATCTGTACTGACCTTTAAGACATTTAGGAAACCAGAGAAATTTTCTTTTTATGCGACGCTCCCCTTCGACCGGCCTTTTCTTTTTATCCCATCTCATAGAGTCTAATCCTTGTATGGATCAAATTCCCTTTCACCAGCCATAGCTACACCGAGAGGACGAAGCGTGTGTGTGATTTCCAACATACCCTGATGTTCTGCCAATACATCAGTTAAACGCTTATAACAGTGAGGAGACTCATCTACACCCGCACCGCGCAATTCGACATGTGCATTCTGAACCCAAGTGTCCATCATATCCTGAGTGACTTTACCGGCTCTCTTCACTTCACCAGTTTTCTTGTCGATTTTTCCCTTGGCTTCCATTCTTCCCATCACACGTCCAGCACCATGCACCGTAGAATACAAAGATAACTTGTGATCTTCGTGCTCCAAGCCGCGAACAATAACAGAGTTTTCACCCATAGAAGATCCGATAAAGCCACGCTGACCAGGATTGCAAGGAGTTGCTCCCTTACGTCCAACCCACAAAGCCTGCCCATCATGTACTTCCAACCAGGTAAAGTTGTGGTGATTGTGAACCGAATCGATAATAGACCCACCAATGATGTTTGCTACTGTTTGACATACCCAGTCACGCCCAGCGTAAGCGTATTCCCCAGCCAGCGCCATAGCCTGAATATACTGAACACCCAAGTCTGAATTAACGTCCAACACTAATGGAGCTACATCCATTCCATCTTGTGCGCCGCCCTTTTCTAAAAACCAAGTAGCAGTTTTGTGTCCCAATCCACGAGATCCGAAGTGACATCCAACCCAGATGAAATTATCCTGGTCAATGAAGATGTCAACATAGTGATTACCAGACCCGACAGTTCCCAGCTGTTCCTGAGCCATTTTCTTGAGAGGCTTAACTGCTTCCAGTTCCCAGAAGTCGGAATCAAATAGATCGTGTTCTACTTTGGCATTGTTCTTGCGTCCAACACCAAACGAAACTTCCTGCATTACCCGATCCATAATAGCGGAAATGTTATCTGTAACGTGTTTGGCGTCTACATCCAACTTAACCGCCTTATTCCCACATGCAATATCAAAACCGATTTCACTTGGAGAAATTTCATCTCTTCGAGCCACCACACCACCGATGGGGCATGCATAACCTTTGTGATGATCCGCCATCAGAGCGCCATGAATAGCATTGCCTGTCGCCATACAAGTTTGTATCTGTTTTACTGCAGATTCTTCTATAGGGTTACCGAAAATCGCAAGATTGTTGATTTGTTTCATAAGACAATATTACAATATACACATATAATTTGCAAGAAAATCCTAGTTATATCATAAATATTATTATCACAACCGATATCTAATATGGACTACACCAAAATTTACTTTCGTTTGACTTCCAATAAACAATTACGCCGTAAAGGGAAAGGTGTTTACTACGAAAAACATCACATAATACCCAAATCTATGGGTGGATCCAATGAACATAGTAATTTATGTTTACTAACATCAAAAGAACATTTTTTGGCTCATCGTTTATTGGTTAAAATATATCCAAATGACAAACGTATGCAATATGCTTTGTTCTGTATGGCTGCACGACGACCGGTGAGCGGCAGAATAATAAATTCGCGGCAATATGAAATTGCTAGAAGATTTATGGTGCAATTAGCATCAGAAAAAAAAGGTATACTGAATCCGTTTTTTAAAAAGAAGCATTCGGAAGAGTTTAAAGAAGAACAGCGCAGAAAAGGCAGACTGAGAACCGGATCAAAAAACGCTAACTTTGGTAACAAGTGGACACAGAAACAAAAGGATGTTATATCCAAATTAAATAAAGGTCGATTGTTGGGTGATAAAAACCCAGCGAAACATCCAAGTGCCCGGAAGAAATTAAGTGAAGGCAAATTGGGAAGCAAAAACCCTAGAGCACAGGAATGGCCACTAGAAAACAAATTAACTGGTGAACTGATAACCGTAAATGGCGGAATAAATCGTTTCCTGAAGCAATATCCAGGTAGCTCTTTATTCAAAGTGAAATCAAGAACAGATCCCAATTTCAACCTACATCAGCCGCGATGATAACGCCATTTTTTGTCTTGATATTGATTCTATTTGCTCGCCAATCCAATGTTATCATCTGCCCTACACCATCTTTCTGAATCTCACGCAAATGTATTTCGTGTTTATCTAGAAGCGATTTAGCTATTCCCATTTCCATTCCAATAATCTTGGGAATAAACTCTTCTGTACGGGATACTATTATATTGTCCATTTATATCCGGTTTACTTCTTTTTCGAGCCGGTCTAGCAAAAAGGCTGTGTGATTCTGCATACTGTCAATGACGTACAGTAGCGTCGAAGGCTGCTTAGCTATGTCTCCAGATGCCTGATCTCCCAGTCTCGGCCCAACAAAAACATTCAATTTTTCGCCTAGCATATTAACAAGTCCATTAAGCACAGCATTACTTTTTTCCAGACGTGCTGCGATCTGACCAAGATGATCCTGGATAGTGGGCTCTACCCCTTGTACGGGCTCAGGTGCCATCTGTGCCCCCGTATACGCGGGCGCGGATACCACATATGATGAAAGTTCTACTTGTTTTAATGATTTTGCGTTATTTGCTACTACTGCCATAATAATTCTCCTTATTTAATCCATTCGTTTATACCGTAATCCATCGCATCCTCAATAGATTCCTTGGGATGGGACTTCAAATAAATCATAGCTGACCATATGATTTCTACTGTTAGTGAATGTTTATCTCCCTGTTTAATCGCTTCAGAGATGGCTTTAAGATCGTTTTCGTGATGATAAACTGTTCCTTCAGGATGTTTATCTTTTGATTTTAATTTGCCCATGGATAAATATTACCATTAACATCTAAATATTCCACAAAGAAATTATAAGTATTTTGATATGAACAGTAATCTATTGAAGTGGTTTTCAATAGAAACCTAAAGGCGACTAAAGGCTGTCCTGTTCGAATATACTTAATAAAAGGTGACAATATGCAAATAGAAAATTCTGATAAACCTCACGGGTATATCTATAAACTCACGAATCCTGTCAATGGTAAATGTTATATAGGACAAACCTTAGATGTTCCCACTATTCGTTGGCAACACTACAAATGTTTAAATTGCAAAGATCAGCCTAAACTATATAATGCGCTGAAGAAATATAAACCGGAAACGTTTATATATGAAATAGTTTGTTCAACTGCCACAGATCAACAAGCCCTTGACGAGCAAGAAATAAAATATATAATACAGTTTGATAGTATTAGACATGGATATAATATTAAGATGGGTGGAGGAGGTGGTCAACATAACAACGACACCAAAAGGAAAATATCCGATTCATTAGAACGATGGTATGCTGCTAATGGCACCGATCATAAAAGGGGATCCAATAATCCTATGTTCGGAAAACACCACAGCGACCAATCACTCCAGAAAATCCGTGAAGCAAACAAGAACAAAAAACTGTCTATTGAACACATCCAGAGACTCATAAAAGCTAATACAGGCAAAAAGAATTCACCAGAAACCATACAAAAACGGATAGAATCAAGACGTGGATATTACCATTCAGAAGAAACGAAGAAACGAATATCTAAATCTAAAAAAGGGCTTCAAACGCGTCTTGGTGCAGTCCTCTCACAAGAAACACGTCAAAGGATATCAGAATCTTTACGCCGTCGGGCGGCTGGTCGTGTTAGTCTTGTTCCGTAAAATCATCATATACGCCTTTATAACCTCATCGTCAGAGATAGGGATATATTTTTGAACATCCACACCAACATTATACATCAAGTAATTTCCGTGTTTGTGGTTATGAAACTTATATTGCCATGCGTTATGCACATGCCCACACAATTGAAAGTCCGTATTGTTCAGAACATATTCGACTAAACCCCTATCATACATATTCCCATTCTCGATCGGATAATGGGAAACGAAAACATTGAAATGGGAAATCTTTGTAAATAAATGTGTGGCAGCAGCTTTGACTTTATTATTTCTGTCATGATTTCCGAGGGTAAGCGTCCACGAACCATTCAAACATGCAATGTAGTCCTGTGGATTGTTCTTCAATCCTGGCGTTCCTTTGACCATTCCACGATTAATGAAGTCACCAACATGAACAACCAAGTCCTCAGGCTTGACCCTCATGTTGAAGTTCTTGATCAGGAAATTGTCCATTCGCTCCGCACAAGCCAAAGCAGCTACATCAGAAACCCAATTACCCTTTTCATCTACATCGGTTTTACGCAGGGAAGGGCGATTACAGTATCTTGCAATGTTTGCGTGTCCGAAATGTAAATCCGCTGTCCAATATCTCTTCATTTAATACATTCTCTGTGTTTTAGGTTGGATTATAATCAAGTGCTTCTTTGTACTCGTTAGCTTCCAACTGTTTCAATTTGCTAAATGCATCCCTAAACCCATCTACCATATTATCGGGATGGGTATGATTGTTGATAGTATATGATACTACATCGATTTCTGCCACGTCTTTCTTTTGGAAATATAGGCACAAACACGTAGGATGTTCAATCAATTCCAGATTATAACGTTCGAAGAAGGGGGCTGTAGAGTCCGGAAGATTGATCTTAGTGCTTTCCCATTCCTTCGCGCCTACTTTTTTCGCTTTGACTTCGACTTGCATTTAGGGGGGCCCTCTAAGATGACACACTCCACACAATCCTTAATCAGTTTATCTTGATGGTCCATAAGGCTAGCATAGAACATGGGATGATCAAATCCGTAACCCATGTCATCAGTAAATACAACTGTTGCTGTGGTCAAACTCATATTCTCGTCAAGCCCCATAGCCATCAGTTTTTTCTTGGACTTAGGGCCAACACCTTTAAGGCGTACTTGAAATGTTACATATTTCTTTTTCATCTCAATCCTCTACCACTTGCACGTATCCCAGTCCATCGCAAGTGAGACAAGGCCCGCTATTGTAGTTTTTTCCCCAATCCGGATGTGGATAAGGCATCACGCTTGACCCCGTTTCATCCCAGAATTCTGTTCCACTATTATCACAACAAGGGCATTTACGATATATCACCTTACCTGTGATAATGGCTCTTAGATCTTCTATACTGATTTCAATATAGCTCATCAGATCACCTCGAACTCATCACCGAGAACACGGATCTTGCGAATGTTGTCGATCTTGACGTCACGCACCACCACTTCCTTCTCCAAGGCTTCCTGGGTGTGGGGCTTGTGTGATTCCTGAAGGAACGGTTCGAGAGTGGACTTTTCCAGCACGGCGCCGTTGTACTTAAAGATCGGATCGGAGGCACCCTGGACTTTAACTGGCAGATAATAGAATCCTTTGTGCTCAATCCAATTATTTTCCCACTTCCCCCAGGCCCTGGGTTGCGCAACAAAATTAGTTTCTTTGCCTTCACGGTCGAGTTGGCGATTAACCGAACTGGTATAATCGTATCCGATGGCTCCAGACAGAGTCACCACTTTAGTCGCCCCCACATAAGGATTTCCCGTTTTACGCATCCGGGCTTCGGACTCCATGTCAATAGACACGAATGTGGTGCCTTTAACACCATTGATAATTTCTCGCAGCTCGTCTTTGGTAATTTTCTTCATTCGATTCCTTTCATTATGCATATGATAGTATGTATGGCGTCTTCTGGCAACGCTTTTCGTAAATAAAAGCATACGGTGCACTGAGATTAGGCCTTCATGTACACCCGAATAGTGTGAATGTCTTCGGGGAGCGCCCTCAGATCAATATAAGCGCCGTCGTCATATTTCACATCCCCTACAACACGGATATCGACTTCGAACATAGCATCTCTCAATTCTTTTTCTGTGCAGTCTGTGTTGAGCGACTAGTGTAGTACTCCGGGTACAGTCCGTGAACGGCGATAGCGACATGCCGGTGGCTTTCAACGCACCGTTACGACACGCTCCGTCCTGCACGTCTTCAAGCCGAGGCACAGCGGCCCGACGATTATCGACCAGATTACTGCGCCACCGTCTGCGTGCGTTGTCCGGTGGATTGCCACCGGCATCACGTAGCGGAAGCCCGCCTTGTCCTCGACCCACCAGTACGGTTCTCGCCACGATGCAAGCTCTGCTCTCACGATCATCGGAAACCTCCAACATCCGGCCGTGGCGTTCCCGCGTTCCCACGCCTCCGCAATCGCAATCCGTTGTGCTTCTGGCGTCATTTCGCACCTTCCTTTTCCAGCGCGGCTGAATCGCGTCTCAACTGCATGTTGGACAGCTTGTTAATCAATCGTCGCCACGATTTGATCTGACTGCGCCATCTTCGGATGTGCTTCATGTGCGGATTCGATGGCATCCCCTTGTATATGAGTGTCGGAGTGTGTGCGTCTATTAGCGACTCGTTCCACTCAATGGCACAACTCAAAGCAAGAAGAAGCATACGCAGATCCTGTCCAACAAGGGCCTTCACAGTACGCTCCTGCCGCGTCCGTGTCAGTGCGTCCACACTACATAGGTTGATTCCCATGTTGTTCGGGATCACCTCCAGCGGGAGCGGGGATTCCTTCGTCTCGATAAGCTCCATTGCCGTCTTAGTCGTTGTCTTCATACTCTCTGTCTTTTCAGTTGGGAGCGCCGAACAAGGCGCCCCAGATTATCTCGCTTCTCTCGAAATCTGAGCTTTGCTGTTGGACCTCTCCGACCGCAGGCGGTCGTGGATGGTGTAGTCATGGCGTCTCCTTGCTGTCGCCCGACGATGAGCGGCGTTCAAATCCCTCACACCCTTAATAACATAACATGCCCCCATAATAATCTCCTATTTCTCCGGTATTGTTCCGTTTTCGACCATTTGTTTAATTTCGTCTTCTGTTTTGCCCTCTCTTAGCAAACGTGCTGCTGGGCGACAAATGTAGTTCTGGCATAACAGATCCCATGATCCGTACTTTTTAACACCAGCTTCGATTCGCTGATTTGTAATGTATACCCACCGACCAGTTAAACGACAGCGAATACGGTTTTTGAATTTGGGGATTTCGTCTATCATTCCCTCTTTCAATTGTTTGCCCACCATGGAAGTATAATTGGCTTTGAGATTCTCTTCACTTCCGTATTTGGCTAATACCTTAGCATACCGTTTATCCGTCATGTAAATGATATTACCTGTAACCGTACATCTTACTTTGTTTACCATAATTATTTCCTTTTCACTTACAGCGAGTCAGCGCATTTTTCTCCTAGCATTCGCTCACAATAATCTAAATCCTTTTTCAGCTCTTCAATTTTAACTGCTATAGCCTCTTTAGAATGCCGGGTAAACACTACATTCCCTGTGTGATCTCTAATATTGCCTTCAGCATCTACGTGAATATTTTTAGATTGTACGACTCGAATTTCCTTTTGCTTGTCTTTCTCAGATAAAGATAAAAATCTTAATATGTCTTCGGCCATATTAAAAGAGGATGGCAACTGATATTTCATGCCACCATTGACTGTAAATTGTACACTTTCGCTGAAATACTGCTTAGTTTTAGCTGACAGGAAGGATGCTAATGTATCAAGATCCGGTGCCATCTTAGCATAAATTGCGGGGTCAAATGTATCCGTTGGCCCGGCAATTTTAGAATATCCGTTCTTCTTGATATGCCATACCCCTTCACCAAACTCTTCACCAAACCTTTTGCTTTTGTATAACATCTTAGCCATATCCTTCTTCTGTATCCGTCAGGCGACACACAGCACCAAGATGTTTGATGTGGTCGTCAATCCCATTTTTAGTGAGAACAAATATCACATTACCTTGAGGAACTTCGGGACTAGATTCAATATAACCATCCGTCAGGATAATATGGAGACGGCACTTATATCCCTTCTCATCACAATAATCTTTATAGGATGTCAGTCGAGTACCACCGTTACAATCCCGAAGTTTAATGTCAGACAGCGTATGCTTATTCTGGCGATTAAATTCGAAATCGTTCTCAGGATGTAAAACTGCATCCCAGAACATAATGCGAGCTTTAATCTGTTCATATGAGTTTAAGATGCCGGCAATCTCATTGACGAAGTATTGACGGTCCGGCATAGTAGAGCCCGACACATCAACACTGACAAATACCTCCAGATTCTCCCTAAGCACCCGCGGAGTCCATACACCAGTTCCGTAGAATCTGCGACCAGGCAACCGATTGGTATAATCAACTGGGATTTCGTTAGTGATGAACTTCATGACCCGCGTACGCCAATCCACGACAGGATTGAGAATCTTATCAATGATGCCCTCTGCACACCCAGGGAGTTTTCCTCGAGCTCTGGCGGTAGTAGCTGCTTCCACCACAACCTGCTTCCATTTGTTCTCCATAGCTGCTGTAGCAGCAGCGGCACAACTTCCAGGGGAATCCTCTTCGCCACATTCTTCCCCAGAATGACCCCCCTGCCCGTCAGAATCCCCAGACAAATGAATATCAAACCCCCCATGCCCCTTGTCTTTATTACCCTTTCCGCCCGACCCCGTTTTGCCTTGAATGTATATGGTGATCTTTTGAACATCTTTATACAATTCGTCGTACACTTCTTCGGTAGTTTTCCCGACAACACTATACGTCTTTTTACCGATAGTATACTCGCCGTTTTTTGTAGGTACATACCCATCAGAAGGGGTGACGAATCCCTCCTGCAAAAGAATAAAGTTGATAACCATATCAGAAGCAATATTCCATATCATCGGGTCTCTCTTTCTTATCCGAAAGAAATCCCCCTTGGCTATATGCATGGTTTCATGAACAAGCAATCCGCGGATTTCTTCGTCCTTCAATCCCAAAATCCAGGCATCATTATAGAATAAATTGCCGTATTTGTTAACGGCTGCGGAAGGCACAGACGCATTATCCGCGGTAGCAGATACCTTGAAGTTCATCAAGATATAAGAAAAGAACGGATTAGATTCTTGCAGCCTTACCATCTCACGGATGAGCTTCTCATGTGCGGATTTAATTGCAAAGTTCATAGATTCCTTATTATATCGCCATTATAAGAGAAAGTTGGTCCTTATTCAAGCGAAAAGCCGGGTGTTTAGGAAAACACCCGGCTTTCCTTTACGTCAGGTTATCCAGAAGATACTTAGCGTACTTTCCAGCAAACGCTTTTTGGCGATTCAATGCCGTCAAAGACTTTTTCCACACAGAACGATTAGCATTGGAGATCATACGATAACTGAATACCGCAAAATCCTCACGAAGATTGTCGGCAACCGTGAAGATTTTATCATGCAGCTTGACGTCGTCCGGATGGCGTTTGAACTGATCAGCCAAACCGGCACTAATAGCATACTGCTTATCCAGAATCATGCTATTAACACTGGCAGGATTTGCAAAAATCGCGGGCCAATCCAACTGCTTGTACACCTTGCAATATGCCTGGAATTCAGTGGCAAAAGATTCACCACACGAAATAGATGCCATCATGTGGGCATGATTGCTTCCGATGTCCATGTCGCCCAACAAATTGGAGGCACGAGCGACGCCACGCGGAGTGGAGGGCTTCTCTGCCTTGACCTTGTCAGCGTTATACAGATTGGCGGGTTTCCAATTGATGAACGAAATCAAATGAGAATTAATATTGCTACGCGCCGCCCAGTTGATCCAAGCATCGACATCAATTTCCACTTCACATTCCGCGAATCGATCGCGCAACGGCAGAGGCATATCAAAGGTATGCGCCTTGTCTTGTGAACGGTTGCCTGCCGCGAAAATATACACCTTATCAGAGATACGCCGATCCGAGATCACGCGATCATGAATCGCACTGTACGTGATGCTCTGGACGATACTAGGAGCAAGATTAAGCTCGTCAAAAAACAGAACACCAGCGGCAGCAGCATTTGTGAAATACACAACCCAGCTGTATGGAATATTTTCCAACAAATCCGTCTTAGTCATATTAGGAATACCTACCAATGATGTGGTGTCCATTTGTGACGTTCTTGCATCCATGAATACAAAATATTCAGACGGCTTTTCGATGCAGGTTTTTCTGTCTTCGAGTGTCAGATCAGACCACTCAACAAAAAGGCGACCTTCTTTTTCTGCCGTCTTTTTAAACAATTGACGAGGAATAGCGCTTTTTCCAATTCCAGGCCCCCCTTGAACAAACAAGGGTTGTTTTGCGTTGTAGCATGACTGTAACAAGAGCTCATATTCCGGTGTTTTGACTGTATACATATTATGACCTTTCGTAATTGTTGATATATTAAATTAAAGTTGGCCCAAGGTCCCGCCAAAATTATTTATTTTTTTTGTGTGAAATTGAGCCCGCCGTCGCATAAATATTTATATGAAAATATGCAGAAAGTGTCACGAAGAAAAACCCTTAAACGAATTTCCATTCAGAAAAGATAAGACCGACGGATATCATATATACTGTAAATGTTGTGTCAGAAATCAGCACATAAAATACGATACGGATCATGAAGAAGAAAGAAAAATATCCAAGCGCACTTATTACAATAACAATAAAGATAAAATATTAGCTCAAATGAAATCAGTTCGCCTGCCAGGTTCGCGAAAAGAATATCTCAAACAATATTATATCAAAAACAAAGAAAAGTCAAAGCAAAACACTAAAGAATACCGCAAGCATAATAAAGATAAAATCAACGCATGGTGTCGCGAATATTATAAGGATCCGTCAAAAAGAATAGCGAGAAGCATGTATAACAGAGTTCGTATAGCCATCTTTACTCAATTAGCGGAAAAGAATCAAAAAACAGAGTTATTATGTGGATGCACTTGGGATGAATTAGTGGTTCATTTAGAGAAACTATTCAAGCCGGGTATGACTTGGGAGAATTATGGTCGATGGGATGGATATTGGTCAATTGACCACGTCATTCCGTGTTCCAAATTCGATCTAACAGATCCAATACAACAAGCACAATGTTTTCATTATACAAATCTACAGCCGCTATGGACGCATGAAAATAGTGCCAAGAGAAACTTTTGATTTACTTTTCTGGCGAAATTTTCTTAAATGGTTCTTTGCACAACATATTGACGTATTTGAATATCATATCGTACACTGGGTCATTAGAAGAAAACCCAAATCGCTTCGTGGCCTCTTCCGCAATCCATTCTCTCAAATCGGTTCCAAACTCATTGGCGCGAGCCAGCCAATCACAGACCATCTCAATCACATACACTTCCGGCATTTCGTGAATAGTTCCCCAGTATTCTGGGTGGTGGGGGTTAGTTTGAGCGTGTTGTTGAACAGCAAAAGCTAATCCAGCTTTTTCCACCTTATTCAGTTTTTTATCGATAATCTTGATATAATCCCACTCGGTCCCAGACAATTTTGAATTGTCGTGTTTAAGACTATTTTGAATTAAGGCTCTACCCAATTGAGTTTTGCCGTCTTCTATCAGTTTTTTGCCCACGATGATACAATTTTGCTGTACCAGTTGAATATGCCTCAAAACATTATCAAGGTATTTAATCTCCAATATTGAATCTTCTTCTGCTTCCATAACCACTCCTGTTTAGCTATTGCTAAACCTCCTGAGTCAACACATGAATCATCTGCTTCCAGTTTTTATCGGTGCTGACGCAGAACTTACGAATGCGAATGGCTTGAATCAAAGTGCGAAGATTGTAATTCACAAACTGATCTTCAATGCTCGTCAGATATTCCAAAGTCTCCTGTTTAAGGTGCAATTCCACTTGAGGTTCTACCTGTTGCAAAATATTACCCATATGCTCGGAAATTTCTGAATTTGTCATTCGCAAATCGAAACAAAATCCACGCGAACGGATTGCGGCATCAATACGGTCAGCAAATCGATTACTGATAAAAATGATGCGACCCGTAAAATCAAACGGGGATTCCAAATCTTGCTGTTCCGCTTTTTCACTAATCCATGAAACTCGGCGGGTATCATAGCTATCTAAAGCGGCTTTAAGCACGTTGACGCTCGCGTCCTTATCAAAAACACTATCGATATCATCCATTACCAACAACGCGTCGCGATTGTCGTGTAAAGTCTTAAATAAGCCGAACGGAGTAGCATACCCACTAACCATGAGATAATCGTGATTTTCGCGTTTTCCCATTTTGGCTAACTGTTCTTTAACCAAAAACGTTTTGCCCACCCCAGGCTGGCCTGTAATCAACACAGAAGGCTGAACACCAGTAATCACCATGTTAACCAAGTCACGGATATATTGAAACTTCTCCGCCATAGAACACATAGGTTCCACAGTGACTGACATTTTCTGATTATGTGGTGCATCTGTTAAAGAATATACCAACTTCTTTCCTTCCTTCCGCGCAACGATTTTTCCCGCGTCTTTAAGCTCATTTAATGTATTGCTTACCAGTGCAACAGAAGACCCAGACAGTGACATAATGGTGGACGAATAGAACGGCTGCGCTTGTTGAAACACAGCTTTGATCACCTCTTGCGTCTTGCTCATAGACATGGACCTTTCATAATTGTTGGTGAATTTATAAGCGTTAATATCACCTATAATAGAAAAGTCGGCACGCTATTTCTTTAGATGTTTTTCGATTTTATCATATATCTGATTTGGGGTCAAATCCTCATGATAAAATTCGGCAAACGCCTTTGCATATCCCTGTACTACCCATTCCATATGGGCGGCGTTTTCGCCTATATCTGTTTTCAATCTTTCACTTTCTTCATATTTAAACCGTTCTATACACTTTAATTGAATAAATAGACGGGGATCCGTATGACTGCAAGAAATCATTTCTTTTAAAATGCACCAATCCGCAGTACAATACGGCTTAACTACCTCATTTAGAGTTTTTACTATTTTTGCTCTAGTTGCCATAGTGAGTCCTCTATTATACTTATGGAATTTATGCTACATCAGTTGGGCTTGGAATAATAAAACTGTTCCACATGGATTTTGTCCCATGAAACACCATGATCTACTAGATATTGTGTAGTATCAGAAATCATTTCTTCGAGTCCACACAGATAGTATGTGTAATCCTGAGGATAGTCTACAGGCAATTCACTATAATAACCACTGATGTGTTTGGGCAACGCCAGTCCTTCCTGTCTTGATACAGCCAATTTAAATAACGAGCGCATTCTGCTAGGATAAACAAGAATATCCGCCATAAATCGCACACCATACAAAATCAGATGGGGTTTGTGACTGTAACACTGTAACGCTGAAACGAATGGTGCCAACCCGGTTCCTGTTGCTATGTATATGTATTTACCGTTCGTTTCATTTTTTCCCGGGGTGAAATATCCGAACGGCTGACCCACTTCAATTTCATCTCCCAGTTTGAGAGTGGTAATATATTGCGACACCCCTGTTGTTGAAGGAAATATCCGTATATAAAATGTCAAATAGGGGCTGTGAATATCAGATGCTATGCTGTATGGTTTTTTAACACCGGATAGGGGGTTGTAAAGATCTATACAATTTCCCGGTTCAAATACAATATCGTTTCTGTCAATAACCAGCTTATGTATTGCATCCGAATGCTTTTCTGAACGAATTATTTTGCATTTCATAACACATTATCTTCAAAATACCGATACAACTTTTGCTTCTGAATTGGTGTTAACCTTTCCACTATAGAGTGCAAACGTTGTGTCAGTAGATCACCCGTACTATCCACTTGCGGCGGCGCATCTGATCGGGGATTACTGCAGAAACTACATCGAGAAGCTTGTGTCTGATTCCAACTATTGCATTTCGCACATAACCATTTACTCATACTAACCTCCAAAAAATAAAAAGGCGGACTTACACAGGGACATTAAGGAGCTACTGATCGGTCACCATTTTCTCGAGCTGCCCCGCTCCTTGTCCTAACCGAATTCTACTCTGTGTAAGCCACCTAAAACAGTGCTATTACGCAACTGTGAAATAATCCGACCGAACCCACTTCTGTGCGAAGGAATCTGACCCACGTCGACCAGTCTTCAACAGGTAAAACGACTGTGACCGTTCAGTATCGAATTCACGATCCAAAACCGTCCAGCGAGCACCATTATGAATGACTACATCCTTCCGCTTTGCCTTAACTTGCTTGCGCTTCATTGTATATCTCCTTTCTGTCATTAGTGTTATTAACGACATTAATAATATACTACGCTTTGCAAAAATATCTACGGGGTTTCGCATTATCCTTTGAGAGAAAATGTGTTACTTGATGGTGCATGCATGCGGTTGGGTTGTTTATAGTAAATGGGTCCTGAATCTCTTAACTGAGGAGAAGTTACAGATTTTGGATGACCTTTATATTTGCCTTTTTTGGCTTTTTTGGTCTTGTCTTGAACAGCCTGAGTGAAAAACGTTGCAAAGTTCATGTTAGTATATAGGAAAACTCCCAATCGACATAAACAGATGATTGCCCACTCTGATATGAGGTCTTAATTTGCCTGCCAGTCTTGCCCAATCAGGATTCGCCTTTTGTGGATTGTAGTAATGATCCGCTTCGGTTATTGGTGTGAATTGATATTGCACTATTTCTGTTGCTATTTTATTGGCTATATCCCATGCAGTCCCTGACCGGTGCTTTTCTTTAAAATGCACCCAATCTTCCGGCTTCATTCCATTCCAACAACTAAACTGTTTGGGTGTTTTTATGGCCTTTATAATCCGATCCACATTGCCCTTTCCTCTGTTAAAAGCTACGGATGCAACAGCCCGCATTCCTTGCTCTCCATCTTCGCGTGCTTCTGCCCATAACGTGCGTGCTATAATGTTAATTTGCTGACTCTGAGAATACTTTTGGGTTTGAATTATGGGTGGGGCATTTCTTAATTGTGCGTTAGTATCTGTAGGAGACAAAGCCAACGCTCCAGCCACAGCAGCACCGCCAAGCGCCTTTGATAAAATACCCTCTTCCACTGGCACAGTTGCATTTACCTTGCTGATCAAGAATTTGTCCATTTCTGTATCGGCTTCTCCCGTGCATTGTATATTCTTTTGATCTATTAATGCATTTGCTAACATAGATATAAATTCAGGCCCCATCAGATATGAATTGAACATTTTTTCTGAGGTCTCTTTAAAATTCATGTGTGTAGCCCATACAGTTTTTCCTTTCAAATATGCGGCGTCTTGTTTTTCGAATAATTCAGATAATGTGCGGGTTATTTTGCGTGTAAACTGAGTAGCTATTATAGTAGCATTTTGTTGATCTTTTATGGTATCCAATAAATTGGATTTTGTCTTAGTTGCTAGGTGTTTGATACGGCATAAAAGAAAATGAACAAATTCTTTCGGACTCTTTTCTAGATATTCTGTGATAACTTTAGATGGGGGGGCTGTGTATAATTCCGGCTGAACTGTTGCCCTTTTTGAGGGGAGGGCTCTGCCTATCATAGCACGAATATCATCATATTCTGGAAGTGATGCTCTTTGGCCTGTTCTCGCCTGTGCGTCTGTATGATCCATGAAAGAATTGGACACAAAATCAAACAAAGCATAAGGTTTGCCGTCTTTAGCCACCATATAGTATGATTTATTTACATCCTGAACTTCCGGTTCATTTCCTACCCCTTTATATCCTGAAGGAAGCGATAGATAGTTTATAAATGTACTGAATGAATTACTGACACACCACCAATTTAACGGCCCCTCTTGTTTTTCAGGGTTGTTGTATTTGTATACAGTATGGAGAGCATTATATCCCTCTTTGGTAGGCAATATGCGAATCAATTCAAGATTACCCTGCTGGCCTATTTTAATCGCACCAGGCACGGTTTGTATGCGCTTAAACGCTTTGCCCTCTTCTTCATCAATATCAATCTCGGGCATGGCGGATATGTCTCTCGCCAAATCCGAAAAGGTAGCATATTGAAAAATATCCTTTTTCCCTCCGATTTCCACCCAACGTTGTTTGTTGCGCTGTAGAAAGAAAACTGTTAGTATTTTGGACAATGTTTCTAAATCTTCGGGAAATCTCGCCGCCCCAGTTTTAAACTGCTTTAATATCCATGGCAATGTTGATGTGGCTATTTTCATGCCTTGTTGCACGGCTGCTGGTGGTATAGGGCGATTTAACGGTGTTTGTGTTGCCGCACGCACCACTCGGTCTACAATTTTTTCGACGTCTTTCGGTCCCTTAATCTTCCCCTCTTTCTTGAGATTAAGCATAGCTGCAATATTAATACCTTTGATGCCTGTGGGATCCACGGCAGCCCATTGTTCCATTTCTTTTTCTGGGACTTCATATTTGGCCATAAGTTGACGCATCATGTTCGTCAACTCTTCCTGCAGTATTTCGTAGAATCCTTTGAAAGGCACTAAGGATTCATTTTGTGGGCCGGCTTCATAATCTGCTATAGCCCTTTCAATGTCCGCCACAAACGAAGCCACCATACGTTTTGCTGCTACAGGATCAGAGAGAAACTCTTTTATGAATGCAGCAAAACTCTCTTTGACCTCCGGATCAGCAGCAGGCAGACTAATGATTTTATTATAAACATGAAACAATAACTTTGTATTCTTGGCGTCAATGGCAGCAGTCAGTTTCTTCCAAAACACAGGCCCTAGCATCAAATCATATGGCTCATTTTCATTTTTATCCACAGATGCCAATACATGTTTGGCCACTTCAGGAGATGAAGGCAATCCATGCGAATTAGTATACTCCACCAATCCTTTAACCAGCTCATGGATCAACAGAGGAAAAATAATACCCTTGACTTTAATGACGCCTTCACCCGTCTCTTCTTGGTCTACCTGCTCCTCACCGGCACCACAGGCCTGCCCAGACATATCCATCTCAGGAGTTACCCAATAAGCCAGGTCACCTACAGAGCTCATAAACCCGTACATATCAGATAAACGAGGATCTAATGCATTTAAATCATCCCTAATGTACTCAAACAAATACATATAGGTCGCTGCTGCGCCTTGGGCCATTACATTTTGAAATCTGCGTTTTAATTTTTCCTGGTCTATGTCCGCAAGTGCGAACGCCATTTCATCTTCAAAAGACTTAAATTCTGTGGTTTGTGCAATATCTTCTAAAGATTGCTCCATGTCATTGGGTTTTACCTTTAATATACCGGCCATTAACGTCAGTTCAATTTTGATATCACCGGCTTCAACAGCAGCCTTAGCTGCAGAAAATTCTGGGAGATCCAATACAGTGTTAACCGCTAGCATCTCAAGATACTCGGTATACATGTTCTCCACTTCTTTGATCTCATTGAGTGTTTCCATCATACCCATAATCAGATTGATTAGATCGTGCTCACTGGCTGGAAACTGATCCTCAGGGATATATCGGCGTAATTTAGCCATGGCATTCTGATACGCGGTGGATGCGATCGCATGTGTATCAGTAACATTAGGCATTAACGGTTCGATGCCCAACCCGCCACCTTCTATCTTTTGTCTTTTAGCGGGATTGATAAAATCAGGCTCCGCCCCTGTTTCTATATCCTCTATTAAATGCGTCATATTAACCCTTTATAAATTTTGAATACTTGTTAATGATGTTTTTTATTTCTTGCTTTACTGAAGCCTTTGGCCGAATATCCGGCATAGTTCCTGGCTTATGCCGTCTAAATGGTGCTGGATTGGGTGTTGATGGTTTAGTTGGACCTGGGCTTGGGGTCTTAGTTGGTGCGGGTTTTGTAATTGGTTCTGGTGCCACAACTGGTGCTTCTGCTAAAAAGTTATCGATCATCATTTCGAATTTAGTTTTCATAAAAATTCCTCATACTCGGTACTGTAGAAATATTTATGACATAACGAATGTTTTTTACAGTCTATAGATCTTTTTTGGTAGCATGCTTTATAATTATTAACATGAACCGGGCATCTGCACACAAACTCCGCAAATATAAAAAAACAAGTGTTTACCCCTTTCTGTCGAAGATGTACAGATTAATGACAGATAAGCCTGAAATGTTTGTTTTGCGGAAAATGCATCTCTATCAGGGAGAATGCGACTGGGTGGATGATGTCATTACTGTGGACTATCGAAGAGAATTCATATCCACACTAATACATGAGGTCCTGCACTACTTTCACCCCACATGGTCTGAAACAAAAGTACTGCGTGAAGAAAAGAAAATTATCAACGCTCTTTCTGTGCGACAAGTGAGGAATGTGTTGAAATGCTATGCGAAAGGGTTGTAGACTTTTTGCCCATCTTCTCCCATAACTCAGATTCCCAGTATGCTCTGTAGTTAGCCCCTTTACGCGGCTTCGACCCTTTACCATTCTGAATGGAATTAGCTTTAGTCATAGGGATATTCAATCCAGGTATTAGCATCCACGATTTGTGCGTAATAGTCAGGTTTTATCACACTCTTGTCAAGTTTGTAATGCAATGCACTCAGTTTAACGTTAGCGGCTGCTGCAAACATCCAATGAGCCCCAAGACACTTTTTAATTGTCTTGCCAGTGTCTGCTATATCATCTATCACCAATACATGATGATTCTCGTTAAAATGCATCGTAACTTTTTGATACACAACAACCTTATCATCATGCAAACGGACATTTTCTTTGGAATATGAAGACACCCCGAAATTATGAACACGAGGGATATCCAACTTGTATGCGATATACTGTGCCGGAATTAAGCCCCCCCTTGATATTGCTACGATATCCGTGAATTTATTGCCGGCTAATTTCCCGATTAATATATCACACAATTTGAAATAATCACACCACGTGAGAGTCAGTTTGGTTGGTTCCATTTACATCCTTTTTATGGCACGGGCAATCACACATACGGCAACCTGATACCCATCTGATGATCTTTCTCACCAATAGGTATAATGGCACCAAAATCAAATATTCAATGACCCCACCACAAGCTATACATCCCAGTATTAACATATATTTCCTTAGTTTTGCCACCAGGCATTTTGGATTTGTTTTTCCTGGTCTGCCTGTTTTTGCTTTTTGTAGTCGGCTAGGTTTTTTGTTGCATCCCAATCAGGATCTGCGATCAACGTTTCCCCCAACTCGTAGGAATTTGCCGTAGACGGATATCGACTTCTAAAAATATGCAGAACTGATCTACGACCTTTGTTTGTGGTGATGGAAACAGGAATGCCTTTACTATCTACTACATAACGCCATTCCCCTCCCATTACCTTTGCTTTGAATCGATATACTACTTGTGGTTTTTTAATACTGCTCATAATCTATTATTTACACTTAATCGTTGACATTATCACCAAAAGAATAATTATCTACATGAATGATAATACACCCAAAAAAGAAAAAAGGCACGTTAGAAGGAAAACACCCAAGATTAGAGAAACAGATGGTCCTATTATCACCACCAAACGTCAACCCAAACGACAAATAGATGATTTGGCTGCGGCCATTTTTGCTACCAATGAAGAAGATAACGCTTCAACGCTTGATTTACAAGAAGATAACGCTTCAACGCTTGATTTACAAGAAGATAACGCTTCAACGCCTCCGTCTAATGGAGATATTCCATGGGATGCCCCGGAAGAAGAAATTGTACCCGAAAGAATACAATTGGAGCACGGGACATCTAAGGCCAACGCTGTCGTAGTAAATAGATCACCACACGAAATTACAGCATTCCTCAATAAACACTTCGGATCTGAGATTGGCGCATATTTTATAGCTACAGAGAATACAATGACGTCGTATAATACCCAAAAACAACGTCGGCGTTACAAGTGTATATCAGTTGAAGACAAATACGGATTCAGATACGCTTTGTGGTTTGATTTAAGTAAACTAGGCCCTGTATATTAACGTCTGAGGAATTCTTCCCCATCCGGTCCCATCTCATCACTGAAATCAGCATCAGATAATCCGAAGTCTTGTGGTGGGACTTCTTCTTGAGTGCCGTCCACATCAACAGCATCCACCAAACGGATATTGAGGGGATTGGGAATTATCACAGATGTCAACACACCATTATTCTCTACGCTAAGAATCAAATGAATGTCATTAAGATTTACACCTTTGACCACACCACCCTGTAAGGGCGCCAAGTCTTCAAAACTTGTGACAAACTTCTCACCAGGATTCCCTTCTAAGTCCTCACGGCGACCTTCCACCCACATATTCATATAAACAGATTCAAGATTACGGTCTTTCTTATTCATGAAATTATTTATCCATTATGCTGAAAATAATTCCCCATTGCGAATATCGTTTAGAAACGCTTCAACGCTTGTTTCTGTTAGGTTAACGCGGTTGAATCTCCACCATGAAATCGGAAGCTTGTTGTGTAGTATCTTCTCGACCAAGCGCCCTCGGAGCTTTTGTGAATCTTCCATGGTGGGAACCCAATCATTCCAATATTCTACAATCGGACATTCTTGTCGGAGGATATGAAGGGCATCACATTTGAAACCTCTGATCTCCATCTCCACTTTCACCAATTCATGCCGACGGCGCAAATATGCCAGCCTTGGCTTGAACCAATTAAGATGGCCTTTTCCCAGATCGAATGTGTCTTTTACTGGTGATTTGATTTTCCAATCATTCGCCCGCAAAGATCCCACCACCATAGGCAATTCCCTATACTCGGCAATAAGCCATTGATCTGTTAAATATTTGGGGTTAATTCCGACGTTGCATCTAATTTTCTCATCCTCCTTGCATTTTTATTTCCAATGCCTTTTTATGTTTGCGTTTCATAAATATGTCAGCGTTTTTATATAACAAGTCAATAAATACCAATCTGCTGCTTTTTTTACTGGGGCCGACTATACAGTATGTGCTTTTATGTTTAGGATTGACTCTAGTATGTTTATATGAAGATATGTTTTGCTGTACTAAGAACTCATAAATCATATCAGCGAATACATCCGATGCAGATATAAAAGAAATTCGGCAATTATTTCTTTTGTCTATTGTCATCGTCCCATCTCCGCCCCACACACCCCGTACAAAATGCCATTTATTTTTTGGATCTATACCACAAAACCATTCTTTCAAATTAAGTGTATGTGTTTTGTTGTGCACAAATCCTATACTTTTCATATATTCTATTAATCTTCTGTTGTTTAAATACCATTTGAACATTTTTGCCCGCATTTTAACTCATTACATCTCATGCGTTTAATCTATCCCATGGTTCTTCTGGTGGTGTTCCGTACATTACAAGAATATCTCCAAACAAGCTTTTGATGCACTTTAATAGGTTTACATCTATTAATGCATACTCGTCGACAAAAACATATGCGGGGTTTAATGCCTTCATAAGTCTTACCCGATTGTAATCGGCTTTAATACAGACGACGTTTTCCTCGTCGCCTATCATTCGCTGCATTTTTAACGCCATGGCGTGGCGAGGGGAGATTACCACAATAGGGTCATTGGTCATGGCCGCTAACCATTTGACATTTTCGGCAATTCTGGTTGACTTACCCGATTGTCTCGGCATATCGTATACACGCATGCCTAATTTTAAGGGCTACCGCCAATATTACAAGAGGCCCATCAGCTTCAATGTGTAAAATAACGTGATGTAATGGATCACTTGATCCAATCCAACACTAGCAAAAAAGTTGTGCCATGATTGCTTGTTCCACAATCTGCTGTTGTGTTTTGACGTGAAGAAGTCGGTTATAAAATGCGTGAGAAATGTGGTTAGTGTAAAAAACATGGTATTCCATGTGTGGATAACAGGATCAGGCACCTTTGCGAATATAACAAACCATACACACATCACCGCACTATAGGTAGCGCAATGTGTAAGTAAGGATATGATATTACGTGATTTGGTTGTGGCTTGATGATGTGTCTGAAGAATGAAATCACCACACCAATGAGCCCATAACCCACCAATCAGTAATAATTCATAGTTCACGGATCACCTTTATCTCTTGTAGTTTTTGTTCCACAGGATTCCAAAACTTTTCATTGACCACCAACAAATATCCATCATCATCAATTCTATCGAGATGAAGGCATAGTTTCTTTATATCCATATCCAACGCAGTAACCTTTTTAATGTTAATGGTTCGAGAAGAACCATCCAAATAACAAAATTTCAGTGAAAGCTTACTCATTGATTCCTTTCGAGTGATCTCCCTTGGGGTTGATAATGTCTTTATAAAGGGTATACACAGCTTCGGTTTTTGCTTTGTTTCCACCAATACTCATCAATCTGATTAGATGGGATCCAAAGCCTTTATTGAATCTGCTTTCATATCCATTACTAAACCACAGACGCACTGCTCTATCTGTGCCAATATCCATGCGATCTCTGACGCTCTGTTCATATTTGAATTTTTCAATAAAATGTATACGATAAAACCCTTTAATAGCCATATACACTATACGCGCCAACACCAACACAATCATTAAACACAATATACTAATAATCATATTACTCCTTTTTAATTCTTACAAACACGCATTCATTGGTAACTGCACCCAGCGGCAGAAAATCTGTGTATTTAAACGCGTGGCCTACGTTTGTAGTAGTAAAAAACGTTGTCCATACTATACCAGTTCCATTATAAATGCCATATTGAAGGCTATACCCTGCATACAATTCCGAATTCCACTCAACATAAAGCGCATCACTCAACTCCAAATCCGCCGCAATTTTCTCGCGGGCCGCCATAATAGCCACCCCCAGCCAATTCCGGCCCCATTTGTCCTTTTCAATAAATACCCTGGGGTCTTGCACACTGTATCCAATTCCCCAAATAGCGTCCGTGGGCGAAGCCTCTATAATCATTTGGTTTCCTGTCAGAAGCAAAAGTTCTCGCCATGTCTTGTTCTGTGTGAATTTTTTGTAATTGGAATATGTCACAAAGTTTAGCGCTACAGCTTCCCAGGAATCTTTGTCAAATCCTTTAATGCGGCGGCCTATTTGTTTTTGTGTATGTGGATTTGCCGACTGTTTGATCTTGTCGTAAGCTTCCCGGTCTCCAAAATGGTGCGCCTTGTATAACATCATAGCCTGTTCGGCACAATTAACCAATTCCGTATTATTACCGATTTTCGCACTATATGTGCAATCCGCCCATTGTGAAAACATTCCACCATAAAACAAAATACTATTCTCTTCTGGAAATATTCTCGCACCCAACAATTCACTATCGAAATATTTCATCAGCAAGAATTCTCTATTTATTTCTTGCTTACAAGCAACAAATATAGACCCACAATACCACAACCCAGTAACCTACTATCTATGTTTTTACCGTCTACAATAAACATAAACAAAAACATAAAATACGCCAAATAACCTATAACCAAACAAAAGGCATTCCACAATTCCATCACTCTCATATTATTTCCTTATTCGTTATTCAATAGATAGGCAGGATTAATGACTTTGAACCTCAGTCTGCCGCGAAGTGACGGTGAGTAAGTTTCCTTAATTGGGGTAAACACCAACCCCTCGATTTGTTTCTTCGACAAAGGATATACCTGTTCGGTCATCTTGATAAAGTATTCCCAATCGTGCTTGTTTTTATCAAACACAAAAATGTCCGTTAAGGTTTCAACTTGGGGTAAATTATACTGCTTACAGAATTCCACCAATCTGTCATAATCATAGTATCTCTGTGCATCGATGTCATACACATCAAACACTCTAATTGTTTTTTCTGTTACGCCAGATGTGTTCTTCTGAATACCAGGGCCTACAATTTCGGCTTGAATTGCGAGATTCAAACCCGTGTTTTTAAGAAGATTCAACAAATCATACTTTTTGGCCATTTCAACATAAACATTCCCTTCGTCTGATGGATCAATCTGCAGATTTCTGGAGCAGACGCCATTCGTCACCTGAGTAGCATCATTGATTTCACTCTTGTGAAAGACAGTAAAGGAGGTTCCGTCCTCTTTAAATCTGGCAGCAAACATAGTCCCATGGATAGACTCTTTGAATTTATCATTCCACAAATTCTGTAGTCGCTCGCTGTCTGTTTTAGGAACAATATGAGTAGGAAAGGCATTGAGCACCTTACCCATCAAACTAGCATGAATCTTAGGCTCATATTTGACAATACCCAGCACGTCGGCATAATCCTGCCCCTCCACAATATTCTCTAAGGTTGGCAACACGCCATCCAAAATAGTGAGAGGGAATATGATACCCTGTGACAAGGTGCCTTTCAACTTACACGTTTTAACACGAATAGGTTTATCCGGGCGATTTTTGTCCTTGAGAAAATGGGACCACTCTTTATCAGGGAGAATACTGTCAATTTCAGCAAATATGACGAGCTCGCCTTCGACAAATTCGTTTTTCTTGACGACAGACTGCCATCCGTCTACAAAACACAACTCAATGTTATCAGCCCCTTCAATCGGCTGTATATCTCTAATTACACGCGCTGTTGCTAATTTTCTGTCCATGTTAGTCTCTTTCCTTTCTTGCCGGAACTAAAGGCTGATTGAATACCTTACCCACCCATTTGAAAAATGTGGAGAATATATCAGGAGCCACATCAAATGCAGCTGCCCATATATTGGCCACAGGCACAACGACCACTAAAGCACGACCGATCAGTGTGCCAATAGTATCTGTGGGTGTGTAAGTCGACCAATATTTGGGATCAGTCTTGAGTCTTTCATCATCTTCCCGACGCCTCTTGACATCATTGCGGTAATTGACCCAAGTGCGTACAGAATATCCATAGGCGCACAGAGATGCCGGGATCCAGTACAAACAGATACCCATCCAATTCGTAAATGAAAAATCATTAAACGCTCCGACAATCCAATCAATCATATTAGTCTCCGTTGTATTTACAAAATATAGCATCTGGTAGATGCTCTTCTATCATAGCACTGATAATACGCCAGTCTCCTCCACCGCGATCACAACCAGCCAGATAAGGGAAATAAACAGGAAGCAATTTCTGGTCTGCAAATCCTTTTAATTTGGGCAATGCTTTTTCCCACGCAGCATAACTGGTATGGCGAATTTTTGCATCTGCCGGGCGTTTATACTCGTTTTGCCCAAACAAATTGACCACATATAAAGACCCACTAACTTGAACAGGTTGCATTTCGCCCAATAAGACGGAGAGGTCTTCATTTAAAAAGTATGTTGTTTTCCACTTTGACAGATATTCGTCGAATACAAGGGGCCATTTAGCTCTAATAGCCTTAGCCACCCCAGAGCCCATAGCCCCCTGGCAATTAACTTGGTGGACTATAATGCCGTGATCAATGGTCGTTATATCTTTTTCTATGATTTGCATATAGGCTATATTAATCTCACACTACATGTAAAGCAAGATATTATAGCCTATTTGCTGCCATTTCACACACGATATCATAAAAGTGTTTGGATGATATTACAATTTGATTGGTTGCTAAAAATGTTTCAATTGGCATTGTATTGCGCCTTGTTGTTCGCTGATTTATATGTTTGGCATGCCTGACCTTTGGTGCATAACGACAACGAAGCGCGAATGCCAATCCGACAGGGCCGCTCATAGGTTGGACATTAACAATATCACTAGTAATCAGTGCTGGGAACCCACGTCGAATCATTGGAACGGCTAGCTTGGGTAATCGCGGGCCTGGGGTATTATGATTGGACGGTGGGGCAGATAATAAATGAGTTTTACCTTTCGTGCCCCGACAGATTTATATATGCATCGGTTTTCTGTAAGAAAGTATCTACTCATTCATAGAGTATAAATGGGAAAATAAAAGATGCAAGCAGTCAAATAACATTAGCCGATTGTTATTACCTTAGGCTTAGCTTCTTCGGCTAGCGGAAGCGTAACCGTTAACATACCATCAGACATCGAGGCTTTGATATTTTCTTTATCAATCCCATGCAACCCATAACGGGTCTGCATTGATCTCTGACTTATCCCTTTTCTCAGATAATTGTGATTTTTGTTCTCACTCTTATCTGTCTTTTTCACCGAAATTGATATAGCATCACATTCTGCTGTGATTTCTACATTTTCCTTCGGTATTCCCGCCAAAGTGACATTAATCTGATATCCTGTCACTTTTCCACTATCATCTTTCAGCTCAAGAATATCCGTTGGATATCCATGAGCACCGTCTAACAATTGTTCGCGATTTATATCGCTAAGCAATCGATCGAACGCACCCCAGTCAAATATACTAGGGAATATATCATACTGTTTTTTTATTAGGTTTGTCATATTATTCTCCTTATTTAAGCAAGAACTTGACTGCTTGCACCTAACTGGCGGAAGTGGAGCGACTTGAACGCCCATAGCCCATTACTAAGCATACACATATTTTCGAAATATGCCTCTTACCATTAGAGTACACTTCCAAATCCCCTGAGTTTTACTATTAACAGATTTTGCTGTCTCGGCAAGGAGAACTGTCTCAGGGGATACGGGATATTCAGTAAACTGAAATGCATCCGCGTTATATATTGCCCTCCAGCCTTGATAATATTTATACCCATATTTCCTAAAAATTCACGATTAATATTGAATATTTTTGCCATATGAGATAATATATTGACTATGAACGAAAAACAAACTACCGGTGCTTTTAAAGATCTTCCTGAAAATCAGAGACCATGCAAGATCCCTGTGGAAAAGTATGCGTCCCTTGCCTCCACTGTGGCGCAAAGTCTGTCTTCACTAGGACAGGTATTTATTCCTGATATTCAGAAAAGTCTAGCTGTTGGTAAAACTCATTGTAAAGATATTGACGTACTGTTTAACCCTTATAACCGACAGACCTGGAGACAAGACGTCGCAAAACTTTTTAATCGCTATATCATCGCTTCCATTTCGAATGGGCCCCAATTGATGACCGTAATGCAGGGCCTAATCGACAACAACCCCTATATGATCGACATCATTCTGTCAAAAGAAGGCTCTTTTGAATATCGCAAGAAATATGCAGAATTCGGAACGATCATCCCTGCAGCCCTAGGGAGCTTTGCTAGATCCCTGCACTACAAATACGACCAAAATGGTCTGTATGGAAGATACAGAGATAGCAAAGGAAACTACCACAATATTCTCTTGACCAACGATTACAATACTGCCATGGCTATCCTGATGCTGGATACTACCCCTGTAGAACAGCAAAAACTGTTCTCACCAGAGCAAGTTGCGGAGTGGATTGCATCTTCTCCTAGATTTGATAGCTCTGTTTGGAAAGCCAAGCCCATTGCAACGGATGGAATTACCATCGTGGTAAAGAATCGCAAATCGCACAGAGCCGCCAAAACTAAGCCTGAGGTGAAGGCTACTTATCTCCTTTTGGACAAAACAAACAAAACATCCACCTGGAATAATGAGAATTACAAAATTGAGAGAATGGTATTAGGTGATGAGTTTGTTGAAAATGTAATTCGTCAAATTGGCGAAATGGCTAAGAAAGCTGACGTTGTTATCAGTGGCAAAGAAGTCATGGATATACTTAAAATTGCACCAGGTCCCAAGGTCGGTGCTATCCTCAAATACATCAAAGATAGTGATTTGACTAGAGAACAGGCTCTAGAATATCTACGGCTCGTTTCAGATAAATAATTAAATGAAAACGTTCCACCAATACTTCAAAGAATCTACTATGCCTGGATGGGATAAGTTGTTACAAACTGATCCCTACTTCAAGGCTGCTGTTGATCTCTTGGGTGAAATCGAACAGTTAGGCGGCGACGCTTTAATTGTCGGAGGCGCTGTCAGAGATCTATTACTGGGCAAGCCGACTCATGATATAGACATAGCTACGAATGTTCCGTTGGAACAGATTTCAGCAAAGTTCAAAACTCACGATATAGGACAATCCAAAGACTTTGGTATTGTGACTGTCAGCTATGGTGGTCATCAATTCGAAGTTGCACAATTTAGAGAAGACGTATATGGCGATTAAACAACACAGACACCCAACAGGAGTAAGAGCTGCCAAATCATTTGAAACAGATTCGGCTCGTAGAGACTTCTCTATCAATAGCCTTGGGATCAATAGACACGGCCAGGTTATAGACTACCAAGGTGGTGTCGAAGACCTCAAAAACAAACTGATTAAAGCTGTTGGTGATCCACGGCAACGTTTTGAAGAGGATGCTCTTCGTATTCTCCGGGCGCTGCGATTCGCTGTCAAATTGGGGTTCTCTATCGATCCTGATACGCTCACCGCTGCTAAAGAACTGAATCACTTAGTAGATTCCCTTAGCATTGAACGCATTTCCCAGGAACTGTATAAAGTAGCGTCTATCAGCGGTCCTGCATTAGCAGACTACCTGGTTAAGCTGGATGAAATCGATCTTTTGAAGAAGATTCTCCCTGAGTTAAAAGAACTGCAAAATTCCATAGAATCGCCAGAACATCATCCCGAAGCATACAACGATACATTTCCATGAGTTATAATTTTTGTGGAAATACATTGCAAAAGTGAACACAATTTCATAAGTAATTCTATGAAGAAAGATAGAATTGTTTTGAACAAAGGGACATATAGTGTTTACTTAGATAAGGTCCCGTGTAAAAACTGTGGAGATGATATATATGCGAGTAAACAAACACTACATAAACACGGTCATGCATTTTGTTCGGTTGAATGTAAATGCATACATACACAAAAGAGAAAAGATCCTAAGGGCGCCAACATTTTAGATAATGTCAAAGATGCGGATTTTTACTATTTACTGGGGCTATTAGCGTCAGATGGGACCATTATATATCCGCAATCCGATAATAAATATGTAGCATATGCGTGCCGTTTGCACTTATCCAAAAAAGACGAAATGTTGTTAAATGATATACATGATAAATTTGGTGGGACTATAACATCAGATAGAAGCAAATATATAATATGGCAACTGACACACAAGAAGTTTTTGCTGTTTTTAAAGGATATTGGTATCACTACTAAAAAAACAAATTTTTTGGACATAACTTTATGGTTTAATACATTGGATGATAAATTCAAATGGTCGTTTTTCCGGGGATATTTTGACGGTGATGGTACAATTTATAGGTATACCCCTAAAAATGCGGGATATTGCATTCATAACGCGTCTATTGTTTTTAAATCAGAAACCGTGTTTAATATGTTTAAACAGTTTTTCAAAACATATCATTTCAGAGAATATACAGAAATGAATAAGATGGGAAACACTATGTATCGATTAAGTTTTCACGGTTCGTATGCAATACCCGTACTCAGAGCGATGTATGATATTTCGGGCATTAAGCTAAAAAGAAAATATAATAAATACTTAAATCTAAAGGAATATTATGAAAGGAACAACATATAATCATGTAATAGCATGCCTGAGAACAAGTAGATCTAGTGATCCTATCGTTAATTTATCTATTTTACTTCATGATATAGCTAAAAACAAATCTACATATAAATTTATAAACGGAAAACATTCATACCACGGACATGAGGGTGCCGGTGTACCTATTGTCTATGAGATCGGTCAAAGAATGAAATTCCCCACTAAAGACATTCAGATTATGGCATACTGTGCTGAAAATCATATGAGGGTCCACAAGATCTACGATATGAGCAAGAGTAAGATTGTCGCCATGGTCAATCATCCGTTCTGGCCTTATCTCAAAGAAGTTGGATATGCTGATGAGATGTGCCGCGGGTTTACGCATTCGAATGTTGATGCATTCAATGAAAAAATCAAATACGCAGAAGATCTTGCTAACCAATTCAACCAAGGCAGAAAGCCGGATGCCCTTCAACAACAATTGAAACAGTTGCTTGATGGTAATAAACTAATGCAGTGGATTCCGGAAATCAAACAGAGAGAAAACTTACCTAAGATGAAACAGGTTATGCAGATCGTTTATGATCAGATTGTCGATAGCGGAACGTTGGAATACTCAGAAGACGAAGTAAAAGAAATGGCTATTGCCGCTTACCAGAAGCTTTAGTCTTCTTTTTCATCTGACGACGGGCCCAACGAACACCAGCTTCCCAACCGGCTGCGTGTCCTATAAGTCTCTCACAAATGTCCTGGCCCGGTGTATCCATCGTCCACTTATCACACCAGTATTCTTCTGATCTCCAATACGCTTTAGTATAATCTCTGGCTCTATCGACTTGCATACTAATCTCCCAGTAAACAGCGCTTTCGCTTCACATCTTGAAACTGTACACACTTACTACAGTACATTTGTATAATTTTATCAACCTTCATAACAATCTTTCCAATTGGAATCTACACTCCGTATGCATGCGTCTACATACTCCTGTTGTTTTTGTTTGGCTTCATCTAGAGAGTCAAACACCCATGTTCGGCGAATTACATGTCGAAAATTACAGACCATACTCCCAAGATCGCACCACATCCATTCTTTCCTAAAAGACCACGGTTTTCGTCTGTGGACCCACAACTGGACCTTGTACTGTCCGCGACAAGTAATAATTTTTGTTACTGGGTTTTCTACCAGATATGTAATGCATCTGTTCATAATTAACCACAGAAGCTACAGGGGGCCTGTCTGTTCACGTTTTCTGCTGTATTGACAATAGGAAGAAAATTTTCAAGGCTCTGTATGTTCTTCTCTAGAAAATCCGCATCTGCAGGCCTCAAAACAAAACGAACTTCACTGCCCTCAGGATTGACACCAACTCCAACAACTGGAATATCTACTATAATTTGATATTCTCCATCTTCTGGCATAATTCCATCGGGATACAATTGCGTCTTTTCCTCTTCGGACAATTCCGCTGTCTTGAATGGGTATGAAACTATATTAGACATTACAATTTCGTAGTCATCTGGCACATCTTTGAGATATTCTACCAAGTCTTTTTTATTCATATTGCTTCTCCGGTGTTAGATAATAAGGGCTTTCATGTATATTCCCTATTACCTTGGGTAGTTTGTTTTCTTTGTATGTCCACATTTGGAGATTGCATCCGCATCCAGGTTCTATTGTTACCGCATACGTGACTTGTACTTCACCACCCGGTCCTATATCAATCCATGCGCAAACAATATCCCCCTCATAAATCTCCTTCCCATCTACATCATTAAGGCCTGTATACTGTTCAATAACATATGGTGACTCTTGCACAATGGATGCATTCTCGAGATAATACCCCTTATCAAAATCTAATACTCGCTGATCTGGATTGTGGTGATCCCCATCATACATTCCGACAGCGTCCACCAATTGACCGGTAAAGATATCCATCATCCACTGAGAATAGCAATGAAGAGATCTCCTGTTTTCGAGGAATTGCTTTGTGCCCCTATTCCACACTCTAAATTTAATTGCCCTACTCATGACAGTAAAGGTAGATCCCCTATAACCTGGCGAATTTTATCTGAGTCATCAGGACCCAACGAAATGCCGACAGGAATGTCAGGGAACACCAATTTCTGCGTATCAGAAGGGCGCACTTCAACGGTATCTTTCCAAGTAGATACTTTCACGCCCACTTCATCCGCTCGCTTAATATAGTATTCGAGACTTTCACGGTTCTTTACACCGTGAATAAAAAGATAGGGAGCTGTCAACCAATCACGCTGCCACTGAGGCACTTCCTTCTCGTCGATAGCTAATTGCCTGAATGGCTCAAAATGAATATGAGCCACTTGTGCTGCCAATAAACCCAAACTGAATCCTAGGTCTGTTCTTACTAATACTGTATGTCTCAAATTTGCCATGTTACTCCTTTGTGCTTATCCGTATCTCATCTATAGTAGCATATTCCAACATTTTACCTCGACGGCGCAGTATTCCTTGTGCTGCTGATAGAATAGTATCTATGCTATGTTCTTCTATACCATAACTATCTATCTTGCCTGTATTCTTTTTAACCCTTACTGCGCGGTCATCCCACAGTTCAATGAGCCCAAAATCCTTCATGTTGGTTACAGGGAGTTTTTGGCCGATATGCAGTTCGCACCAATCTTCAATAGCCTTGATCACATCGGGGATCACACGATTATCCTTTTGTGTCCCTACCCGTGCAGTAAATATACGAACTTCGATGCCTGAGGAAATCCAATCTTTTACCCGTTGAACCATAGGTGCAATAGGCTCACCGACATGAAGAGGGTCTACCCATTCATCATATTTTGCTAACGTCCCATCTAAATCAACACCGATCCATTTACTCATACTTTCTCCAAATTTTCGATTACAAACTGCTCATACTCACCGTCTTGGCGACTACACAAAAATCTATAGGCGGCCATACCTGTCTTATCCCCGCAGGCATCTTTGTATTGTTTTTGTTCGATTTGTATGCTAAGATAATCTCTCAATTCCCGCTGGTAATCTTTCCATAAATTGGTAGCATGATTACGCAATTGTTCATTTTCAATGGTGCATATGGATTCAAATTTGAATGGCTCAACAGGTTCACGCGCTTCATTAATATGCCCATACCAGCCCTCTCTATTACGTTCTTTGAATATTTTGAGACACGCCTTGTGAACAGCTTCCTTAGTAGAAGCATCAAAGTAACGATCGCCGTGCTTCCCTTTGAATATGATTATCTTCATATTAGTCTCCGATATCCACAAGAGTATTATCAGTGAACCTCAACCAGCTCTTGCAAGGATGATTGGGTTTGATGTCTGCCAACGGGCTAAGCCACCTAGGCCTCTTAGGCTTAAATTTCAATGGCATTCCAGCAGCTTCCGGCGTTCTATCGGCCTTCTGGCTATTGCATGGCACACAGGCAGAGATCGTATTTGTCCAATTGCTCTTTCCGCCGTGCGCTCTTGGGACAATATGATCGACGGTCAACTGTTTCTTCTCAAAAACGCCGCCGCAGTATCCGCAACGATACTTGTCTCTCTGAAACAAAGTCTGGCGAGAGTACTTAACATCTCTCTGAGGAAGTCTATCATATTTCTTCAAGACGATGATTTCAGGAACCGCGATATGCTTATTAACCGTGGCAACAGTAGGATACTCCTGAGTCATACTCGAAAAATCCAACCAATCGGCGTATTCATAGGTAATAAAATCCCTATCTAATGGGCGCGCAGCTCCCTGAAAAATTAGAGACATCGCCTTCTTCCAATCGATAATATGGATGGCGATGTAGGATCTATTTAATACAAGTACGTCTGGTTTCTTAGTCTTCATGGGGATATAATACTTGGGATAGCGAGGATTTGCACGTTTATTATGCGTTTAATTCCTTTTTAAGCCAAGGAATCAGTGCCGCTAATTTGTTCCAGTCAGAATCTGGATCAAATCCTGCTTTGTCGTCAATGAGAATGTCGAAATAAAACTTCTTGCTGAAGTCGGCCAACTCTGTTGACGGACATAGTGGATTCTCGTTTACAAAATCGGGATATATCCCTACGGCGGCTAGCAAATCTAAATACGGTTTGATATCCTTGTCATGAGTCGATGTGTACAAGATAAGCATGCACTCTTTGTTTTCTGATAAGAATTGCAAGAATTTGATTTCATTTTTATTGTAAAAGCCCAACCGGTCCAAATTGGAGTTAGAATATGTCGATGGGAATATGGTATCATGAATGTCTATAGCCCAAAACAGATATTCGTGTTTACGGCGCTTCTTTTTTTCGATAGCTTTGTTTATGTTTAACATTATCTAAATCCTGACTCATTTTCGTTTGCTGATAGTATAGGCTCCAGGAGTTCCTGCGGTCTCCATCGTGGAACATCCAATTCCCGTTCAACTAAATTCATTCTCTGATCTAAACTTCCCCACACATTGAAGTATGGGATATGCCTAAATTTAAGTTCTGATTTAATCTGCTTCTGAAACACTTTTCGATTTGCTTCGCCAGAACGATCTTCTGTATCATCGTATGGAATATCATCGGCGCACAAAGCAATCAGATCATATAATTTGTGTGTCCAATCAGCCAATACATCCAACTTATGCGTACTTCTTCCGTGATAGTACTTTGCAAAATTTCGGGTGACAATCGCGTCTGTGTCCACGAACAAATAATTACGGGCCTTCATAACCGCGCGTTCCACCAATTTAAGATGGGTCACGGCAATGGTATCCAATTGGTCCAAAGTCAATCGTCGATTCTGATTATGCCTGGCCCAATAGTTACGGCCGTATTCTGGCACCCATACAGTATTGTATCTTTTACTCAGTGCCTTGCATAGAGTAGACTTGCCCGTGGACGGCGCTCCGGTAATCATTACCACCTTAATAAAACTCCGATACACAACAGGATCCATATATTGTCTATATAAATACGGGGATTCTCGGATTTGAGTGCCTGAAATAGGAACGGCGTTTCTTGCGGTATCAACACGACAATCCTTGGCTTTTAGTGCTTTAGACACATGCGCACCGTAGAACTCACTTGAATAGAAATTGTCAATCTTCACACCGTTGAGCATCTTCTTAATATATCGTTCGTGATTGCGACAAACACGGGGATGGGTTGACACTGTATTATCTCCATCCCAGCACTCTATAATTTTTACATGGGGATACAGGTGCTGAATCCACGACACTCGCTCTTGCAGTGGAATGGAGGTTACTTCAGGACAATCGTAAATCATCAGATATGTATTATCGTTCTCGGCAATAGAACGTTCAATACACAGCTGGTGTCCCTTGTGGAGCGGAGCAAACTTACCTAATACCAATCCGTTACTCATTATCTTGTACCTTTCTAATAGCCCACTCAATGCCGTAATACCCATTATTGGGTGTTCTTACGTCCAAGGCCAACGCCAAGTACCTGGCTCTAATATACGCGTTCTGATATCCCTCAACTTCCTCTGTGTCAATTTCTTTTCGGGTGAACTCTGTTGTCCTGATGGCAACGGCCACCCATCGACCGGGTTTATCCTGAGGCATCGATTCATAGAATTTAGGACACCACAAAGACAACCAAAAACACTTAATGTTATGTAAAACTCTATTCATTCTTTAATACACCCCAAGACGACCCGCAAGGCTCTGTATTGAACCCAGATCCTCTTAGCTGTTTAGTCACCCAGTCAGCCAATTCCTCTCTGGTCATCTTTTCAAACATTGCACGATGCTGCTTATCATTACACAACATTACGCAAGCAAAACAGATATCAATTAATTTTTGTTCTCTTTTTCTTGCACATTCTGAAACCCCACTTTCTGAGTTCGGCCGCACCTTGCGTTTGGGGATAAGGTTGAGCTTGGCCAACACACAGTCGCCGAGGTCGTATGGGTGGGTGGTGGCCCCGTTAAAGTTTCGCGCCTCTGCCGCCGCGCACTCTGCGCCGCGACGAAATTCGTCCGAACAAACGCTCTGTTTTGTCATGTTGTCTGCCTTAAAACGTATGAATGACTGACCATTTATTTCTTTCAATTTGTTCCTCAATCGGCCCGAACTTTTTTTCATATTCGATGAATGCTTCTTTGTCCTTTAGTTCACACGCCAAAGGGATGTCATTATTAACTATACACCGCAAATTAAACTTTCGACAAAGGCATATATGCAATCGATTATGCATGCCTTTGGCTCCGCAAGATAGACAATCTAATTGGTGTTTATTTTCTCCCATTTAACAAATCCTCATTTTCAAAGATGTTACCAATTACTTCTATGTTTTCTGGTAATGAATGAAGCGGAAACTCACCCAACCAAAAACAACCACGAAAATATGAGACTTCTAGAGTTCTTGTATCAATTAATGGGGTATCGTCTTGAACATAGTCATAGACAAAATAAACACATATATCCCCCTCATAAATCTCTTTGCCGTTTTTGTCCTTTAAAGAAGTATACAGTTGAATTTCAAAGAAATCAATGTTCTTGATATTGTTTCTTGTAAGATATTCGGAAAAACTAACAAGATCAAAAATAGCAATACTCGTTTCCTTTTCACCAAGATGCATGATGTAGCATTTGGCGTTTTTATTAAACACTCTGAATTTAATTTCTCTCATTTAACAAATCCTCATTTTCAAATAGGTTTCCAATAACTTCAATATAATTGAAATTAGTAAAATTCATATCGGCTCTATACAATCCCTGATTAAAAGCTTCAAGTCCCTTTTTACCCCAAATTACGTCATTATCATATTTATAGAAGAAATTCTTGCCTATAAAGTACGGAGGCCTATAACTAACAACTGATTCATAATATTGGACAGTTGATCCGTATCTTATGATATCTCCTTCGTAAATCTCTTTACCATTTTTGTCTTTTAAGCCCGTATTATATTGTATTACGTATGTGTCTTGCGATGCGTTATAATTTGAATTAACAACGCATTCATGTCGTCCAAGGTTTACATTTAATAAAAACCCGTTACCGTCAACCGCAAAAGATGACGAGTCTAACCATACTCTTTTATGTGTGTTCCAAATTCTGAATTTAATTTGTCTGTTCACTGAGCTTTCTCCATTCGAAATATCCCATGGTAGCCATGACAAAGAATAAAGCGTATAGTCCGGATGTCAAGTACAGGCCCTTGTAATAATACACGCCTATAGCTACAACATCAACAACAATCCATGCAATCCACGCTTGGACCTTCTTTATACATAGAAGCCATTGTGCAATCAGGCTCACCACTACAATAAAGGCGTCTGGATAAGGAGCAGCAGCGTCCGTGTTAGTTGCCATTAAATGTCCCCACGCAGCAGATCCTAACAAGGCTACTGCAATCCACCCCGCTTTGGCAGTACCAGACAAATCTGTGACGGGCAGTTTGTTTTTGTCTTTGCCTCCATGTAACCATGCATACCAACCGACAAACTGTAGAACTACATAAATACACTGTAGAATTACATCAGAATACAGTTTGACATCGTAGAACACAAAGCCGTATGCAATAACACCCACAAGCCCGAACGGCCAGCACCAGATGTTATTCTTGAGCGTAAAGTATACACAAATTAGACTGGATACCACCGCAATGATTTCAGTAGGAGACATAATCATAACAATTCCTTAAAACGACCAAGTTAAACTGAGAGACACTACACTGGTTTCACCTTCGCCATATATATATCTTCTGCACCCTCTCGGATATCAGAATCAGGAAGCCATGTATATCCATATGACAAGGCGGTTGAGATACTATTTACAGTATATGATACCCAGGCGCTCGCAGTCAAGTCATTGAATGCATATTGATCCGTGCCAAAGTATGCCTCATTATACTTAGAGCCAGCATACCCCAATACACCTAATAAGCCAACATCCCAATGCTCACATAGATTGAGGGTCGGAGCCACAATAACCGAAGCATACCACGAGTCCACTTGATCTACATCATACCAGAAGTCCAACTCATATATAGAGTAGAACAATTTAGTAAATAGTTCATACGAGTCGGTATATTCCGTATTGGGGAACGTATATTGTACTATACCAACTTGTGCTGACAGTTCGTCGTTGATGTCGAACGCATAGTAAGGGAGCAAATCCAGCTCCGTCGCATTCCGCTCATTACCGTTGACACCGGTGAGATCCGTGTTTTCAAAGATCTGCAATCCGATACCATTCGACAATGTAATGTCCACAACACCTTGCACTACTTCTTCTGTAGTAGCTACGATACCGCGCGTAGCATACTTATCAGCGAGGATCAGTGTAGCTGAACCACTCTGAGCCAAGGCGCTGGTCGACATAACCAGTGCAATCAATCCCGCCAATACTAATTTCTTCATTCTGTTACCTTTCTTTTTATTTCTGTTATTTCCAATTGCTCTGCGATGTTTCGTTCCAACAATGACCCTTTACTCTTTTCTGCCCCTTCCAAATATGTGATATGATCACATTCCATTAGAAGCATGATGCATTTTCGCAGCCAAAATACTCTACTCGTAAGTTTAGCGCCTTTGCAAACGCTAGTCAACTCAATAGGGTTTAATGGCTGGTAACCATTTGCCAGAAGCCACTCCTCAGCCTCCTTGAATCTCTGGAGAGACTTCTCGATATTATTAGGGTCTATCGGACCGCTTATAAACACTACAGGAATATCACTTTTCACGTGGCCACGACTCCCATTCAACAAGATCCCTCAAATTTGCGGCTTGTTCTTTCAAACAGCAAATGCGGCCATAAACGAACTGATATCTTAATGGGTGAAGCCATTTATTTGGAAGATTTTTCTCTGTATCTTCCGCAATTCGTTCCATGACCTTGGCATGGTTCAGTAAAGACTCGGTATCAATTGTCAATTTAGTCATTACCGTTTCGCATTCTGTCGCACTTCCGCGAACGTATATTGTTTGACGATTTCTCCATTTTCAAACACCGTCTGAAGAAGATCAACAATCTCTTCTCCATTGACGTCGAGACCGTACGACTCCTTTTCCTGTACTGTCTCAAGCTTGCCGTTGTGACGGATCAGAGCAAGACGCCCCTTCTTGGAATTCTTGCTACTGTCTAGCGGATTCTTGAAGATGTCGTGCCATACACCGTTTCGCAGTTGAGCCGAGCTCTTGAAAGCAAAACGCTGAGTATCGCGATCTAACCGCTGAAGCAGATTACCACCCATCCCAAAGATGATATTGTTGGTAGCCCATCCGCAATTTCTCAGCGTGTAGAGAATATTACGAACACCTTCGTAGTCGATTCCATCACCCCACAGAACACCAACATACCCAGGTAACTGCTTGAATCCCTTACTATTTGTGGTGTACCCGAAGTTTTTCGCGAGCCCTTCAACGACGTCTATAGTCACGCTGATAGGATCACCCGAATCTGGACGGAACACAACTTTACCTTTGCGGTTCATGATCTTGTCTTTGAATACCGTTCCGGCAATCTCTACAAAGTTCTTGTAGTTGTAGGAATCGATAACCAAGCTCAGAATACCCTCGGGGTATTTGTCCAACAGCGATCCCAATAATTCAACTTCACCCTCACGACCCAGTGAAGTCATAATGCTGTGCTCTGTTGCTGGTACGCTGTACGCCAAACAATCCATACTGGCGTCATAATAATCCATAGCAACGCACATTGCTTTAACGGTGTCAGTGCCTAAGAAATTTACTAAGTGCGCTGCGCCACCGATACCAGCAGATTCTTCACTGCTAGTTCCGCGATATCCGAAGTCGTGCAGAGAAAAATCCAACAGACTCATATCATCACATGTCCATTCCATGTAATCCTTGATCATCTTTCGCAGTTCATAGGAACGCGTGGCAACGGTGCAAGTATACCAGATTTTGGAAAGCATCGTTTCCAGGTGGTTAGTGAGTTGATAGCAAACCGGATCAGTGACTTCAATAGTCATCATCACATTGCTCACATCAACCAACATACCTTCTGGTACTGCTTTAATGAGAACAGGTAATTTACCACCGTGCTTGGCTACAATGTGATCCCACATGGCTCTGTTAAATGTCGAGGTGGTACCAAAATGCGCCTTGGACAATCGCTCGGCGAAATCAATCTTCTCTTTAGTCACCACCACCCCCTGGAGATATTCCTTGAGGTAATACTGAAGACCGAAAAACAGGGTCTTGTTATATTTCGCCCCCTTGCGGGCCTCGAAATAGCTATACACATTTTCCGTACCGGCAGGGTACATATTCCAATGCGTAAATTTATAACTGTCTGTGTCTACTACAATATTTTTATTCATTTTATTATCCTTATCTTTATCAGGTTTTATTGTTTTGCTGCTGGTCTGCCTTACCTGTAACAGGCTGATCCGCAAGATGTTTAAAAAGCATTTGCACCAAATTCTGGTGAGTATCAATTACAATCGACGGAGTCATGGCAAGATCTTTAACCTTTATCCATTTAATCATGGCGATGTCATCATTGGCGCGAGGCGAACCATACACATACGTCGCCCTGAAGAACAAGGTCTTGATTTTATCCTGTTCTCGGGCATATCGCCAATCCGGAACCAATGTGCTGCCGATATATCGGATATCACCAATTTCACATCCCGTTTCTTCGGCTGCTTCGCGCCGTGCATCCATCTCATAGCTTTCTGAATTGGGATCAGCAAATCCGCCGATAAATCTGAATTGTTCTTCGTGGAGTTTTTTGCCCATCAGAATCTCATCACCACTTTCATTGAAAATGGCAACATCAACTGTAGGGTAAACTTTGGGGTATTGATTATACGCAGCCCAAATCACCCCAGCACGAAAATCGGGGCTCTGTTTAACAGACTTACTAATACTATTGCGAATTTCAGTACCAGATACATACGTCTTAGATTCCAACTCAACCGTCGGGTATATCCCTTTATAATGCTTGATAAAACCATCACGCCCACCGTAAAGAGTTACGGACTGCCCTCGACATACATCGGAAATCTGGCCATCCAACATCCCAGACCAAGAAGCATCAGAGGGGACATCCTTGATGTAAAGAACAGTGATATCAGGGTATTTATCCTGGATCATTTTCTTGCGAGCTTCGAAGTCTAACGGATTGTTGCGCGTTACCATGCACGGCGACAATCCGAGAAAGAGAATCACTTTGGGGTGGCGATTAACTACACTGTCGATCAATTCAATATGTGCCTCGTGCAGAGAAGGCACCTGAAATCTACCGACGAGAACGCCGACATCGCTGCTTTTTGTCTTCATATTTTACCTTTATCTAATATGCTAACTTTCGTACAAGGGGTTATCTTAATCTTTCTTGTACCTAATTATTTATGATTTGCAGCCAAAAAGCCACAAATATTTTTTAGTATCCCTGCTTTTCTGCCCATAGGCCGGGGCTCAACACACTTTCCGGCAGTAAAGCTTTAATATTCCGTGCACCCACCGAATTTAAACTATGAATATATATTCGCTCGGGCTTTCTTTCAGGATTACTAACCAACCATTTGGCCACAGTGTACCCCGTTTGTTCATCACCAAACGAATCCACAAAAGCATTGCCCCCTAAATCGTGGTCGAGAAATAACGCATCAAACCGTTCTTCCTGAAGTTTGAGGATAGTTTCATAAGCGGTGACAACCATTGTCAATTCATGATGGCTGAAATTCTGTTTAAAGTAGTAATGGCGCGTCAAATCGTCGTCTAAAATCAGTATTTTCATGTTTTGAACTTAGCTAAAATCTTTTTACGGCTTTCCGGAATTTCTGTTTCCATTTTATTAATATATCCCTGCCACTCAGGTATAGAGAAATCCCATTCCGTTTTTGCGTAATCTGTTGTAATGAACCATTTCAACCATCTTAGATTAATTAGTCCCTGTTCAACAGAAATATAATCTTGATTGAAAATTATCTTCTTGGTGATGGTTTTGTCGCCTAATATTGTGGGTGATGTGCTAATTTCGTCAAAGAATAATGGGGTGGTTTTGTGGGAATTCTGTTCTTCGGGTAAAAGCCATTCGTCTGAATATGAGTCGAAATCCCCGTAAACTTTTTTGACATCGTCAGCGGCAGCAATCAACATGTCTTCAAATGTATTGGCGCCACCATGAGGCCCACCATACGCACCCCAGTTTTCAGGCTTGTAGGAACCCAGTTTTTCATAGGGGTTTCCGATAAACACAAAAAACGTGATCTCATACCAGTATTCCATGTGATCGTATGCCCAGGGTTCCCCATATACACGTTCATACGGAACATCAATTTGACGAAGGCCTACGAGAGTAGAATCGGTATCGTCTTTGTACTCCTCTGCCACTATATCAGGATATTTACTCCATTCATCAGATCCTTCATAGTAAGTAACACCAGTTTTACCCGCCCAATGACTGAGACCATGCTTACAGCACGGCTCCATCATAAAGTGTATCCCGTCACAAATAGAATCCTCGCCCTCTTTGCAAAGAGCAGGATGATTCCGCAGAAATTCAAGGGCTTCTTGGGCTTTCATTCTGGTTGTTAAGTCCGTCATATATTTGCATTCACTTTACGTAAAATAAACAGGCTAGCTTCTACTTGTTCTTTCAGACCTGCAATTTGTAAAAAGGTCGCACGTTTCATTTAGCGTCACGTAGCTCGAAAGGGACGTCGGTCATACTGACCTATTGTTTCATGTAATATTTTGTTTGCTGTATCTAGCCTTTATTATTTCCAATAGTATATAGGACTATTTACTAATAGTCACGTGTGTTTTTATCCTTTCCACCCACTCGGAGGCTTTGCAAACCCACCGAATGCTTTGGGAAATACGACTTCCTTCTCCTGCTTGAACACGATTCCCAGATCTTCGAGATTGGATTTCGTGTCATAGTAGATCACAAACTCCTCAAACGTTTCCTCAACCTCCATTTCCACGTTCCGAACAGAATCATTGATCTTGGTTCCCCAAGTAGATCCCATTGAAAAGTCAGGAGCGGATTTAACCGATCGCAACGGACTCGACGACGAATACGTTACGCTACCCTTTAACGGCTTGTTGGGCAAATCAAAGGTGCAATTGTCTACACTAGAACATTGCATTGTTCCCGGAAACGGTTCGGTTGTAGTTGTGTATGGGTATTCTGACGCGTCACCCGTTCCTTTGTACATAGGCCCCGGATAATGTGGCGGTTTGTTAGGCCATACTGGAGTCGAGGGTAGTATATAAGGTGGGTTTGATTTCTTCAACGCTTCATTGAGTATCTCGAATATACGGTTCTTCTCATCATATACGCGAACACCAATGACACCATTGTTTCCAGGTAATCCTGCTTCGTTACAATATGCCTTGGATTTCTTGCAGAACTTGAAGGCACCAACCGTATCATTATCCTTACGAAAGCCCTTAATGTCCAATGAGCTACGTGAGTTTATTACGTAACCACTACCAATTGATTCATCTTGAGGCTTACCCGAGATAACGTTGATTCCATCGACGGTAATTACTACCAATCTCCGTTTATAGCTGTCATTTTTTACTTTAACCGTATATTCGGTGTTATCGCGGGCTTCAACGTATGTGTTTCCGTTGTGACGGTATTGTTTAACTGGTTTTCCGTTTACCAGTATCTCTACTTGTGTACTCATTTTTCTCCTTGCGCACTACTGCGACTTCATTTTGAACGAACACCATGCTCGCTCTTATATATCTTATACTACTTATACTTATTTTCAACGGGGCCCATAAATATTAATAGAGGTACCTATGAATAAACTCGCATATATCAGTATTCTTGCGTTAACTGTTCTATTAAACAGTTTCGGTGAAATGACTCCCGTTCTGTCCCTATCTGGTGGTATATCAGATTACGCGGAAACCCCCAGTACCGCACTATTATCATACCCTTCTATGAAAACAATAGAAATGTGGATTTATCCGACTCAGTGGAGAAGGCAGGGAAGCATGGAAAAATACGGTCTTGTTATGTGCTACAAAGGACTTCTCGGATCCCACGCAGACTACAATTTCTCACTACACGAATACGGTAAAGTTGTTTGGGGCACAACCCGCAATAATGCATGGTTAAATAGAAACGCCATCCCGTTAAATCAGTGGACACATATGGCCATTACGGTCAATCAGGCAAATAAACGATTATACCTATATATTAACGGATTTAAAATTGATGATTTTGACACCAGCAAAATATCCACATATATCGAACCTTCGAACAACCCCCTTTATATTGGAGGATACTGGCAAAGAGGATGGGGATATAACAACAATAACTTTATTGGTCAGATAACTGAAATAAGAGTGTGGAATGTGGAGAAAACACAGGGAGAGATTTTTAGCGGCATGAACAAAAGAGTTGGAGGTAACGAGCCCGGCCTGATTGCATATTGGAATTTCATTGGTTATGACGGATCAAAAAGGGTCTCGGACTTATCTAACAAAGGGCACACCATGACATTAAAAGGGAATACTACTGTTAGTATGGCTAATGTCCCTATCACAGGCCCGACGATTACCAATGATCCTCCAGTTATTACTAATATGCCGCCCATCGAAGGGCAATCCCCATTCCCTGCCGGCGTTAATTGGACTATACCAGGAATAATTGAAGCTGAAAATTATGACAAAGGCGGGCAGGGTGTAGCATATAATGAATCAACCCATGTGAACATAGGCACTAAATATAGGGGTAATGAAGGTGTGGATATCGCACAAGACATTAAAGCCAAAAACGGTTATGTTGTGGGTTGGACCACACCGGGGGAATGGATAGAATACACGGTACAGGTTAATCAGCTATCACAGTATGGACACTGGTTACAAATTCGAGCAGCGGGGAAAGGGGATGGCGGCAAGTTTAAAATCAGGTTAAATGGCAGAGACGTCACCCCGGTGTTAAATGTACCTAATACGGGTGCCTGGGACGCATACAATGTAATTACATTTGCGCTATCTAATACAGTATTCACGACAGGCATTCATACCATGCAATTATATATGGTGGAATCCGGAACTGGTGGATTTGTTGGCGCGTTTGATCGAATATGCGTGCAGACAATAGAGCCTGTATTGTGCGATTAAGAAAGCATAATAATAGTGGCGGAAGATACAGGAATCGAACCTGCGGGACCTTACAGTCCACTAGTTTTCCAAACTAGCTCCGGGAACCAACGTCGGACAAATCTTCCATAATGGAGCCCACAACGGTGATCGAAACCGTGTTACTGCCTTACCAAAGCAGTGTATTACCATTATACGATATGGGCACAAACAGATTAGTGCAGATTGCTCTGCTTATTTACTGCTGACTTTGCCACTTGTCTACGGACACCGAAGCGCCGGCGGGATTCGAACCCACGAATCGCGGTTATATTAATTGCTGTAACTAATCTTTGGAGCCCACAAAGGGATTTAAACCCTTGACCTCAACTTTACGAAAGTCGCGCTCTATCAACTGAGCTATATGGGCATAAAACGGTTAAAAAGATTCGAACTTTTATCACGTGCGCACAATCACACGGCGTTGCACTAGGCTTTGGAATCTTTACGCGGGTAGAGTATCTCATCGTGTTCACATCCGCAACCTCACTTTATGCGCCCTTTGTGGATTTCATCCCACTTACGCTATAACCGTTCAATGGTCGCTGAAGAGGGGCTCGAACCCTCGTCCTTCCGGATATGAGCCGGACGCTCAACCTATTAAGCTATTCAGCGAATAATTCTTCCTTTCTGAAATCCTACATGATTTATTTGGCGGAAGACAAGGGAGTCGAACCCTCACTCCCCTTTTACAGGGAGATCCGTTTAGCAAACGGACGCAGCAAACGCGTATCTGCCTATCTTCCAAAATTTAATTCCATACCCAGAATTTTGTTCTATCCTATCATTTGTCTAAGCACCAACCCGATCTCATAGGGCAGCACTACCCTCAATCTGTTTGGCTTGCACATACCACTTGTGGTGTTAGCGACTTTCGTCTCCCAATCGGCTGCTGTTGTGTTCTGAAGTTCCTCAGGATTTCTCCCGCGATAGGTCGAATTAAAATGGTTGCCCAACTAGGATTTGAACCTAAAGACTAAGTGATTCAGAGTCACTCGTGCTACCGTTACACCATTGGGCAATATTAACAGGCTAGTTTTCTACTTGTTCTTTAATGTCTTCAAATCGAAAAAGACGCCATATTTATAATTTGCTGTAACTAACCTTATTTAATTTTCTATATCTTACGGCAAAATCATCTATAAAGCAACGCCTAATCACCGTCTTTATGATATTATTCCCAATCCAAAATAAAATGGTGGAGCCGAAGGGGAATTGAACCCCTTGTCCAAAATAGACTTCAAAAAGCATCTACATGTTTGTCCGGATTACCGGCATTTTTACTGAACTCGTTACATCCACTCAGCAGCATCAGTATGTGGACTAGATCGAAATATGAACTGAAGGGTTACGTCTTCCTTCAGCAAATCCCATCATAAATGTCGTACTCAGAGCTACTCTTTGGGAACTTTCACTCTTTTCCTAGGTGCCTTAAATTAGGCAGCCATGGCATAGTCATTGCTGTCTATGTTTTGATCTAATTTTTAAGTAGCCCTCAGATCAACTACTACATGCCTCTTTTATCAGTTACTATCCTGTCGAAACCTGTCAGCCCCGTTATTCTAAATCTTCTTTAAATGGCTTGTGCTTTAACTCTTGCATCGTTAAAGCATCCTTCCCTTTGCCATATCTTCTAGGATTTCCACACATACGGCACGAACATTTGGCCCCATGTACTTGGGCTAATTTACCAATAACCTTTTCCGGCACCTCTGATACTATATACCGCCGATCTTTGGGGTCAATCAGATCTTTAAACTCTCTCGCGACTTTCTTCTTGATTCGGTCTTTCTGTTGGCGTCTTTCAGCTCTTTTCATATGCACCTCTCAATATAGATACTTATCAAATGGTGCAGCAAACAGGGCTCGAACCTGCATATGTCCTATTACGGTACACCAGTTTAGGAAACTAGGCCGATACTGCTGCAAAAATATTGGTGCACTAGAGAAGATTTGAACTTCTGGCATCCACAGTGTCAATGTGGCGCTCTAACCACTGAGCTACAAGTGCGTAAATGGCGCCCCCAGAGGGTATCGAACCCTCGTTACATGATTGAGAATCATGTGTCCTAGACCGCTAGACGATAGGGGCAAATTGGGAACTGTTGTACAGACGATATAACCGGCATGACTGCACTCCATGAACTGCTACAAAACGTAGGGTATCGCTCTAGCCTTATTGAGCACCCTACATGGTCTATTAATATGTTTTCAACCATCCTCAGTATCGTTCCCCCTCATGGCAGGTAATTGGTGCGCGAGGTGGGACTTGAACCCACAGAACTCAGTTTTTGAGACTGATATGTATGCCATTCCATCACACGCGCAAAAGACCCGCGGAATTACGCTTGCGGCAGAGGCGCCGCGGGTTTGATTTAAAATGGTGCGCGCGACAGGACTTGAACCTGCAAAACCCAGCGTCTCAGTCTGGTATGTATGCCATTCCATCACACGCGCAAAATTACGTCCATGCTTTATTTTCTATGAAGTGAGCAGACTCATTTGACCCTAATGCCCTTAGTCTCATTGAATCATTTTCTAGCATCATGTCGAATCGAAGGACACCAAAACAATCTGGATCTAAACAAATCTTTTTTATAACACAAGTGCGTTGAAAATGTTTTCCAATTTCCTCGACGCAACACAACCAAAAAAGATCTGTGATCTCTTCACCACAAACATGACAAAATTCCGTTTTCATATGGTGCCCGCGGAGGGACTTGAACCCCCACCAATTAAGACAGCGTTCTAAGCGCTGCGTGTCTGCCGTTTCACCACGCGGGCATAAAAGGTCGATCTTGCAATTACCACCAGAGGATTTCACCTATGTTCCGTATTCTACTAGTACAGATTTGAACTGTTCCTCCAGCTATCAGCTGGCGTGCTATCCGAATTACACCATATTAATGTACTTTTGTCTTCTCCTACTGTGTTGCATCTCCGGCCTTAAATATGCCGGTGTTCTTCTGCCTGTAAGGATTTCACTGCAGTTCCATTAGACCAATTACTTTTCACAGCGTCCTGCTACTTTCATTGATCCTAGTCTTCTTACATGTTAACTCTCTTTTGTACAGAGAGAAGTTGCTATGGCTTGAACCATTGATCGATTGGTGCATCGGGAAGGATTTGAACCTCCAAGTTTACCCAAGGGGACCTGATTTACAGTCAGGCGCTTTCACCATTCAGCCACCGATGCATAAATTGGTCGCAGGATATCCAGTCATGACTCCGGACATGGTGTACACTCTTCCCTGCGTGGAGCGAATGAAGGGATTCGAACCCTCGTAAACAATCTTGGCAAGATTGTGCCTGAAACCACTAGGCTACATTCGCATTAAATTGGTGCAACCATCTGGATTTGAACCAGAACTAAAACCTTCGCAGGGTCTCGTGATATCCATTTCACTATGGCTGCATAAAATTCGGAATTGTCCTGCCGCTAGACGATCGGGATGTTCTCCTCTGTGGGATTCAAACCCACATCTTTTCCTACTGGCGCACCTAAGAGGATTTGAACCCCTACTGTCACGTTCGAAGCGTGAAGTGATATCCGGTTTCACTATAAGTGCATAAATCTGATCCCATTTGAATCACACCAAGTCTAATATTTAACCGCAGACAATACCTTTTCTTCAATTAAAGGCTTCAGCTCTTCAATATGCATGTATCTATGATGTGTCGGGCATAACGGTATTAAATTTTGTATTGTGTTATTATTGTGGTTCCCATCGATATGATGAACGTCTATAGTATTGTGTTCTCCACAAACCACACATTTAGGCTCATGAATTTTAAAACATACTCTTCGATACACAGAAGAAGAACTAATATCATCTGACCAATTGGGATGATCCTTGCCCGTCCTAAAGTATTTGTTTGCACATGAGTGCGAACAAGTGACTTTTTTTTCATCATATTTACGTTTAATTATAAATTCTTTATTACAAACGGGGCATATCTTATGCTGTGGTATCCTTTTAACCCTCTTGCCATGCTTTGTAAAATGTGTAGTCGTTATTTCATTCTGTTTAATGGCCTCGCGAATGCGAGTTCGGCTTATATGAAGCCTGGTATATACTTCATATATGGTCAAACTTTCCTTTACAGCTTTCGCTAATTCACCAATATCTATGGGCTTCTTCATATAAATATTTATGGCTGTATGGTGAATTTTTGATAAAATTTCAAAAATCTTTTGGATGCCCTCATCTGAATTGAACAGATATAGCCTGGGTCAAAGCCAGGTGCATTGCCTTTATGCTAGAGGGCAATAATTGGTGGAGGTAGACGGGCTTGAACCGACGACATTCAGCTTGCAAAGCTGACACTCTCCCAACTGAGTTATACCCCCATAAATTGGCATGTCGACAAGGACTTGAACCCTGACAAAAACTTTTGGAGAGTTTTGTGCTACCATTACACCACCGACATATACTTGAATTGGTGCTTCCAGAGAATTTCGAAATCTCGACACCCGGTTTAAAAGACCGGTGCTCTGCCTCTGAGCTATGGAAGCATAATACTCATCTTTTCAACTACGTTATCGAAAATGGCGATCACGACGAGACTTGAACTCGCAAACCTTTAGATTGACAATCTAACGCTCTAACCAAGTTGAGCTACGCGACCAAAAGCCATACATAAAGTATGGACAGCTTCCTATTCCTATAGAGATGGTACCTCGGACGGGAGTTGAACCCGCAGACAGCTTTTTAAGCTTACTGATTTGAAAGACCAGTGACTTTAACCATTTCGTCTACCGAGGCATAAATGGAGCGCTATGTGGGAATCGAACCCACACAACAAGTTTGGAAAACTCGGATGCTAACCGTTAAACATCAATAGCGCATAAATGGGCTGCAACATTTCTATCACAGCATTGGGATTAACCCAAGAAGTTGAATGACAGTGGTATCGAAGCCACCACAGAGCTCTTTCGGGCCCCGCTAACGCCAAGTCTCCGCGTGCGCACATTCGCGTTTGTCAAATGGCGGAAGGAGAGGGACTTGAACCCCCACGACTTTTACATCACACTGTTTTCAAGACAGTTGCCGTTAGACCAACTCGGCTTATCCTTCCATAAAATTGACTTGGCTGTCAGGGGTCCTGATACCCGACGATTCTCATCCCTTTACGGTGCACAAGTCATATGGTGCCCAAGGTGGGAGTTGAACCCACAGAACCCAGTTTTTAAGACTGGTACGTATGCCATTCCGTCACAAGGGCAAAAGACACAGTTTCCTGTGCACAGCTTCTCATATTCATTCCGGGTCTATACCAGGCGATAATACGAAATGGTGCTCCGAGTGAGACTTGAACTCACAACCTACTGATTAAGAGTCAGTAGCTCTAAACCAATTGAGCTATCGGAGCATAAAATTCGGCTACTAGCAGCCCCTGTTCATTAAGGAGTCACCCAAAATTACTAAGGGTCCGTGTTCACCTGGATTACGTACTGCGTGCATATCTGACTAGGAGTCTCGGTTCAGTAACCCATAAAATTGTGGTCTACGCGGAGAGGATCGAACTCTCAGTATTCTCCGGTCCAAGCAGAGTCGCCTACCAGTTAGCACGACGCGTAGATAAATTGGCTCCCCAGGGAAGACTCGAACTTCCATAACCTTCTTTTAGTCGCAAGGTATACGAGTGGTTAACAGCCACTTCTCTTACCAATTAGAGTACCGGGGAATAAAATGGCTCCTCCTCGTGGGTTCGAACCACGGTCATTCGGATTAACAGCCCGACGTTCCACCAACTGAACTAAAGAGGAATCAAAAACATTTGTTGTGTGATAGGTCATTGGCCATTAGCCCCATCCATTCCACCTTTTGAGTCAGTATCCCGTGGTTGATCATTTCCACAATAAAGTCTCATATACACAACAAATTGGTGGAGCAAGTGGGATTTGAACCCACAAAAAACCTGGGCTTCAACCAGGCGCTTTACCGAATAAGCTTCTGCTCCAAAAAATTGTACGGTCTTGTCTTATACGAAGGCGACCGAAACCCTATCGTTTCCACGTATTCATGAAAATGGAGCCGGAGACGGGACTCGAACCCGCATGCGAGTGTTACCTCTGCTCGATTACAAATCGAGTGCTTAACCAATTCAGCGCACCCCGGCATAACAGACTGACATGTTTGTTTTTTCATAAAAAAATTAGTTGCTGTAGTCAATCTTTGGTACACTGCGAGAGACTTGAACTCCCAACATTCACGGTGTAAACGTGACGCTCTAACCAATTGAGCTAGCAGTGCATAAAATGGGGTGTCCGACGGGACTCGAACCCGCAGGGGCTTTTACACCAACAGGGTCACAACCTGTCCTGAAAACCAATTACAGACTACGGACACATGGCGCACCGGGCAGGGTTCGAACCCGCGACATCCTCGTTAGAAGCGAGGCACTCTGTCCAACTGAGCTACCAGTGCATAAATCTTTTTGGTGCGCGGTGAGGGACTTGAACCCCCCACATCAACCTTATAAGAGTCGCGTTCTAACCGCATGAACTAACCGCGCATTCACTTTCCTCTAATAACCACAAGCCCGTATTGTCCGGTTCCCTTAGTTGTGGGGTTGATGTCGTATAATTGGTGCACCTAGCTGGACTTGAACCAACAACCTCATCCTTATCAGGAATGCGCTCTAACCAATTGGGCGATAGGTGCATAATAAAAATGGTGGACACATGTGAGATTTGAACTCCATATCCGCATTGCAAGTGCAGCGCTTTCCCATTAAGCTACATGGCCCATAAAACAGACTGACGTGTTTGTTTTCATTATCAATGAATTTTTTGTTTGCTGTAGTCAATCTTAAAACGATTTGCCCTTGAGTCTCTCAGGCATTGTGGTAGCGGGGGCTCGATTCGAACGAGCGACCTTCTGGTTATGAGCCAGCTTATCTAGACCAGGCTGATATACCCCGCAATCTTAAAATGGAGATCCCGGTCAGAGTTGAACTGACGATGAGCAGTTTTGCAGACTGCCGCCTTACCACTTGGCTACGAGATCATAAAATGGTCGGAAAGACAGGATTTGAACCTGCGACATTCTGCTCCCAAAGCAGACGCTCTAGCCAGTCTGAGCTACATTCCGATAAACCGAACGTTATTGTTTTAGGACGGATGCGTTCGAAACCCCGTCACAATTTCCAATTATGCTTTCTATGTAAACCATGCGAAAACACATCTCTGTGCCCGACCTCTCGTGATTCACTTGGGCTCACGATCCTACAAGCCACTTTTATTAATATATACTATCTTACTATCAAAATTTATTTTGGCAATAAAAAACCCTCAATTTCTTGAGGGCTTCCTGATTTAAACTGATGACAGTTACCTATCAGGTTGCCCCTCTCTTGGGTGTGCATTCATTATACAGGGAAAACGCCCCGCGTTTTGAATGCACTACTATACTTAAAATTGTCCAAGATTGTCTCATTGCTATTAACTACTTATCTTTCTATGCCATAATAATACTGGCATTTATCCTCTTTTTCACGCTTTTTTTTTTCTAAATTCTACGTTTTCCAAAAACCCATCAGAAACGCCTTTAAAAATGATGGTTTTCTGCTATTTATATTTGGCTCTACTCGGGTAATTATATCCATCTCTGCCTTGATGTCCCGCATTTTTTTGGCGATTTCTTTGACATTGGCCACATACTTTTTGCCGAAATTGTTATCATGCCCGTATATTATATGGATGTGTGAACTTGCGGATAATGCAATAAAGTTATTCGGGTCTGCCGCCAGTGCGGGATCGGCCCATACAGGAACAATATGGTGTATTTGGACATTTTTCTTGCTTCCTGTTATTTCACAGACCGGATGTGTTTTGCGATACTCCTCCATCGCCTGTCTGGCCTCTAGAGCTTTGGACGGGTTTAATATACTCCACCCTGCGTTTTGTATAAAAAATCTTGCTGTCATGGTATATTATTCAGTTTTCTCCATTTTAAAACTTCTTCTGTGAATAGTTTGTTCTGCACCGCATTATTAACCATTTCTTTGGTTACCACATATATCCTGTTTGTGCTGTCATATGACATAACAGGAGGTCTACTACTCTCTAAAAGGATCGGTTCTGGTGGGAACGGAGTTAAATCTGATACCTTTAGCACACAACATCCAGAAGCGGCCAGGAAGATAATACAGATAAGAATGTTATTTAAGTATTTCATTGATGGCGTCTATATTCCCATCACCAACCGCGTTTTTGCCGTCTCTGTATTTCTTTTTAATCTTTCTGGCGCCTTTCCAATTACCGACTTTGTCTAATATATATTTAACCATGCTTAGTACTCTAGCGAGCAGACCAACTAATGTTATGGTCTCCATTACAGTTTTTGCTTTATTGCCCATACGCACCAACAAATGAATACAAGATCAGTCATTCTCTTTCTTGAGTCGTAATGATTGCATAACAACGTCTTTCTTTTCTTCTGTTAGTTTGGTCCACATAGACCATAATATAGCAAAAATCATAACCGATGAAGCGGCTATAGCATTAACATCCCCTGATGCAATATTATGCAGTAATGACGGCATTACCGTATCCAAGGACTCGCCGTTCGCTATTACAGCCCCCGCTAGCATAGTTATAATATGTCGAATCACACCACCCGTCATCTCTGTATTCATACAAACTCCTTAATTAAAAAAGTCCTCGTCACACGGATCACATCCCCAAAAATCTCCGGATGATGACGGTACTGCCCCTATACACTCAGGCCTATATGATTCTATATATACCGGTCGAATGGTGGGCGGATTGACTTTATAGTTTATATCATCCGCCGCATAATTAACTATCAATATGTCACCATTATCTATAGCCCCATAGGATTCCTCATCCCACCCACTGCAAGACTCCCTCTGCTTTACTATACGAGTGGATTCTGTTATAATGATATCATATGACCCGCAGTTGTACATAAATAGATCACCATTAACAGGCGAAACTGGACTAGACCCAATAACGGTACAGGTCGCCTCTAATAAATATACACCATCAGAATCAGAAGATGCGGTATTAACAGAGTCGCTATCATCACACCCTGCAGAGAATGCTAAGAGAGCACACATTAATATGAATTGAATTATTTTCATGGTATTACTGGCGAAGGGCTTGGCGTTCCTATAGTAGATGTGTCACCTTTAACCTGGATGTCATTACCGTCTCCCTCGAGGCTAATATAGATGTTATCCCGACCGGCATCACTATCGCCTCGTTTATCCTCGTCATCACTATCGGAACTATTTGATATCTCGTCAACCGCTAAATAGGTGCCGTATAACAAGCCAGCGTCCAACACTGCAGCGCCCAGTGCAATGGGCCAGTTATCCGATAGATATTCCATGGCGGTCAGATCTACCCCCACCATTACCGCAGTCCCATCAGCCTCCACACGCACAGCTTGTTGCTCTTTTGCATCATTCCAAGACTGCTTGGCCATATAGCTCACGCACCCTACATTAGTAAACAACAGATATCCCGTTAATACAATCAACAATATTTTATTCATTGGTCTCCTTTTTAATATCTTACACACTCTATCCAACTTTACACCCCGAATAAACGTTTTATTTGCCCAATAAAACGCATCCATATATCACGAATTCCAATTCTGACGGGGGGATTTACAGGTCCAATCGGTGGGGGTGCCTCTATTTCATCCGTCGAACTGTTAGTAATTAATTTGTATGGATCAACTACACCATACCCCCACTGCGCATCTTTACCCACAACACCCCGATCATCTGCATATTTGACCAAATGTTCTTTGATTTGAGCCACGGTTTTACAGTCATTTTTACCAGTTTCGGCTTCTTGTTTTTTGTGCTTGGCTATCAATAACGCAACAAGCCCTGCTATAAACGGAGTAGCCATTGACGTTCCGCTCAGTTCTGCATATTCTTTATTAAGCCACGTAGAATATATGTCAACACCCGGCGCACTAAAATCCGTTTGTGGGCCGGCTGAATTAAATCTCGCAGGCTTTCCGTTTTTGTCATACGCAGTCACACATATTGTTTCCGGATATTTGCCTGGATAATTTACAGCATTATCTCGCCCGTCATTACCGGCAGCAGCTATAACGGGAATATTCATATCATACAGATCCTTAATCAAACTATGTGTTTTTATGTCATTGAATGGGGACCCCAGGCTCATACTAATTACATCGGGTTTAATTTTTTTAGCATACTCTAAACCCGCTCTAATAATATCATGCCCACCGGATCCATTTTCCCCAAGAACCTTAACCGTTATAATATTGCATTTTGGGGCCACCCCCACCATTCCTACTCCATTGTCCCTAGCGCCTATAATACCACAGCAATGTGTGGAGTGCCCATTTAAATCCATTACATCAGGTTCATTTGGTATAAAACTGCGGCACTTTGTTTTATCTATGGCCCCCTCGAGATCTGGATGGTCTGTGTACCCCGTATCTATAACCATTACAGTAATACCCTCTCCCTGTGTAACCGTCCACGTTTCTGGTACTCTTAATTGTTTAATCCCCCACCCTTGAGATTGGGTCAGAGATGAAACTACCCTTTTTACCTTAAATGGAGGCAATTTGTATTGTTTTTTTCTGGATGTGTTTTTATTTGTCTTCATGCAAATACTTATGTCGTACATCATAAATATTAACATGAATAATACAAGAATACTTTTTATCTGTCGTGAACGTTTATCCGCTTACGGTAATTCTATTGGTCTGGTAAATTCCGCACAATTTCTAGCAACCTATCTATCTGAACATTACAAAATGCAAACCAAAGTTGTAACCGTTGTCGACTCTAATGGGATAGATAAAGAAGTACATGCATTCAAACCAAGTCACGTCGTCATACACGCATTGTGGGTGCCTGGATATAAACTCCTTCAATTACTTCCAAAATATCCCAAAGTTCAATGGATCGTTAGAATTCACAGTAAAATACCGTTTTTAGCAAACGAGGGTATAGCTGTAGAATGGCTAAAAGAGTATCAGTATATCCAAAAAAAGTGTCATAATCTGATAATAAGTGCTAATAGTGTTGAATGCACAGACGCTCTTAACCTATCCATGGACCTTAAATGTGTATATCTTCCCAATATTTACGATCCAATTGAGCCACGCCCCAAACCCATTAAAGACCCAAAACATTTAGATATTGGATGTTTTGGGGCTATACGCCCTATGAAAAACCAATTGATTCAGGCAATGGCCGCCATAGCATTCGGAAATGACCTCGGCAAAAAAATCAGATTTCATATAAACGCATCAAGAACAGAACAAAAAGGGGATACTGTATTGAAAAACCTGCGCGCACTATTTAAAAACACGGGCCATGAACTTGTCGAACATGGATGGTTAGATCATAAAGATTTCTTAAAACTGATCAGCACTATGGATATCGGTCTGCAGGTAAGCTTAACTGAGACGTTTAATATTGTTGCTGGTGATTTTGTCCACTGTGGAATTCCGATCGTTGTTTCTGATGAAATTTCGTGGATGCCGTGTTATGCCCAAGCAAACCCCCACGACATATATGACATTGTTGCCAAACTTCATAATAATGTAGATAGTAAATGGTTCAAAACTTGGTTGAACCGCAAAGCATTAAATAGAAGTAATCGAATAGCCGGTGAAATATGGGGAGACTACTTGAGAAGATCCTGATTATTCTGTGCCATTTGCTAAATATTTAATGAAAGGGAACTAACACTATGGGTATCAAATTTGATGTTTTGAGTGACGTATTTATGCTGATAGAGGACTCACAATTCTCTAAATTCTTCACAGGGTCTGAACCTATTAAGAAAATTCACAAAGAATTAAGGATCTTGCACGGCGATGATCTCGTAATGAATCCATCCGATAATCGCCATGAATTATGGGATGCTGCTCGTACGGGCAAAGGCATATTCGTCGTTGTATATAAGTCTAAAACCATCATTGAGGCAAAAAACGAACTGATTAAATTTTTTAAAGCCCATCCGCCTCGTAATACTAGACTTTCACAAACATACAATGAAATCAAAGATGATGTTCGACGTATTATTGCATCTTTGCCAAATGATAAGCCGGCTACTACCGAAGAGTTTAAAACAATTCAATCCATAGTGGAAGGAGCCCCACAAAACAGAAATAAGACTCCAGTCAGGAAAAAAAGCCTACGCACAAAAATTGCTGAAGTATACCCCAATGATTGGCAAAAATTCTTTTCGGCATTAGACACATTCATGAACGAAATTTCTAATGCAGATCGCATTTTGATAAAGCGTATTGCCCAGCCAGCCGAAGCTGCTCGCGGCACCCCAACAGCTTTTCTAAAACCAGATCAACGATACTTTAAAGTTGCACAAAGAGAAGGTCAAAAGATATTCGGCCAGCAATATATGATTTGGTTCTTTAACAAAGACAAATTCCTTGGTGCACGAACAATACAAGCAAATGCTACAGATTTGTGGAAACCGTGGAAAGGTGGTATAACCCAATTGGGTGGATGGGGTGAGCGCGATTACTATATTATCGAAAATGAAAAATTCGCCCAATCTAAAAAACAGCCACTCGAAGCCAACATTCCACCTGCGAATGTTGTACTGCCATTAAAGGCTGGTGAGGTCGATAAATTTGTGTCGGAATCATTTAATATGTTTAAGCGTGTAATGTTGCAAAAAATGTCCCAAGGGGCAGAAAGCATGCGTACCAAGGCAGTTAACGATATTGGTGATACGTCCACATCAGACGAAGAATCCTTGGCTACAGCTAAGGAGTATCGCGCCCTATTAAAAACTATTGCCAGTGGCCTACAAACTATCAACAAAACGCAAATGTTCTATAATTTCCTGAGTAAGGATACTATGCTAGATCTCAATCAGTATGAATTCATAGACACTACAGACCCATATATAGACACATCTGACCCGCTAGCGGGGGAACCATCTATCCATATTTCTCCCGAAGAACTAAACAGTAAAATGGCTCGCGTAAAAGCCTCCGCATTGAAACGCATATCAGCGGACCCCACAGGACATAGCATTTCCCACCTAGCTATAGCGTTTAAAACTGATGGGATGTTTAGCCAGTTCCGCCGTAGATTTATTAGCTACGTATTACGACAGCTGATTAAGACATCCCAAGCAAGTCAGTTGGATACTTTATTAGATATGATCTAATCAATCTTCGCCTTTGTCGTCGTCTTCGTCCTCGCGACGAATGAACTTTTCTTTGGCTTTGCGGGGTTTGATGAACCTGACTTCTTTCTCCCCAACAACAATAGGGGGAAAAGCCGCCTTGAATTCCTCTGCCTTACTGCGCCGTACGGACACCTCCTCAACAACCTCCCACCCCTCGGATTGTCCAGCAAACTGAAGATACTGTGATCGCTTAGCTGGGGCGGTTTGCCCCACATATATCACCTTGCGTATTTTAACAGGAACCATTTCGCGCGTTTCCCCTTGTACGATTACATTCGTAGCATGACACCAATAACTCATATACACTACCTTTCTTGTTCGTTTTTTAATGGCCACACTATTTTATTGTATAATATGGCACAGTTTTTGAGCATCCGATCTTTAATGACCTTCCCGCCATTATAATCATCAAATACCTTATCAAAGGCTTTAAGAATTTTCTGGTTTGCTTCCGTCCTCGACATTGTTTTTTTCTTGCTCATTGTCAATATTAATAATCAACGGCCTGTATGCCGGATTGAATGTATACTGTTCATCTAAAATAGATACACATGCAAATTTGATTGCTGTTCCGTCTATCTTTGACTTATATACTTCGAAATTGTGATTTGCAGAATGAATGTGTCCTGAAATTACATACTTGGGGCTTAGACCCCGAACAAACGAAGCTGTTAACGCTTTAGACCCCAAACGCTCTGCGCCAGCCCCAAATTTTTCTAAATTGCGGCCATTTAGTGCAGGATCCAAAATCACATCACAAAAACCGTGTGCAGGCCCATGAGATATTAAAATATCAATATCATGTGGAATTTTTGCGTACACCTCTTGTAGAGTCTCGTCCTTGCCGGCGAAATTCCATACAGGAGGACCAATTCGTGCCCAGGTCGGAGCATTGCACCAAGGAGACCCGAAAATCCTTAACCCGTTAATATCCACCAGATCATCACATAAATAATGAACATTTTTGGGAAGCGCTGATCTAATTTCACTATTATTGGCTGAAATATTACAATCACTGAGATATGTATCGTGGTTGCCGCCTATAAAAACAACATGACCCACTTTTTCGGTGAGCCTGCTCAATTGTTTAACAAAGATTTCATGAAACCACCGTTTTTGGGGATAGTAATCATGGGACTCTCTCGCTGGAGAAATATCACCCGCAATAAGCAGAATATCACTATCTCCAATTAAATGAAAAAAATCCGATCCGTGTGTGTCTGATATAGCCTGAATCTTCATGTTTATTCCTGATCGTCCAAATTATTAATATATCATGACTGTTTGTATATGGTGCGATTTTAAATAATTTGACGCGCCATACATTGCCATCTTTACATATATTAACGCAAGTATATTACCAAGGCCAGATTAAAAGAAGAACTTATGGGTGTTTTCCTTGGTTGATGCCATATGCCTCAATTGTTCCAATCGTTCAAATGAATACGCATCAGATAGTGACTCATTGTTGTGAACGAATATTCTGTTAAGCACATCCATAAAATCGTTAATTTCTTTTTGATGGTACCCTTTCTCCAACCATTTCCTATTGCGATTAAACAAATCTTTCCACAAATGATATCGATCTTCAAAACTGTAATTTATTGCGTCCCTAAAGTTGATAAATCCGTCAGATTCTTTTGGTAGTGTATGGGGACTAATGCCGCGAAATTTTGTTATTTCTGTTTCAATACGATCCACAGCATTAAAGTCTTTGCCCTTATACCCCATCTGTAGGCCTTCGAGATAGTTCAACACCCGTTCATATGCATCTTTAGTTCTCTCTGATTCAAAATATGCATTAACCTTATCTAATTTATCCTCCAAAGGAACATTACTGCCTTTAATACTGGATCGAACCATTTGCCACTTTAAATTGTATTTGGTGATGTCCTTTGTCTTCTTCATTAGCGCATAATTTCCCTGATCCGTTTACATACCCGATTTCTGAAATTCTTAACGTCCTTATATGATGGATCTGTATCTTTGTGTTTTTTAAGTTCTTTGAGAATTTGTGTTGCGGCGGCCTTTTCATCGAGCAATATGCTCATCTCAATTTTTTGTTCTGGTGTCATGAAATACAAATAAGTACTTGCATGATTATACGATACACCACCAAAATTGCACGTTAAGAAGGGTATGCGGGCTCCCAAGTAATAGTGAGTAAACAATAATCACTTTTTAGAGAATGAACTATATTAGGTTCTATTCTATACACATCTCCCTGTTTAAACGTTCTATTGTTGACAGCGTCTTCAACCTCACCATGTATTACATATATTGTTTTTAGCCTGTCATGACTCAAAGGCGGTATAAATCCGTTTTTTTCAAACTTGACATTTATAATGGTAATGTCACTGTTTGTGCTATTTAAATTACATAATATGCCGCAAACATTATAATGTGGATAATCCACCCAATCCGCACTAGTCAAAGGAAATTCCGCAATAACAGGATTAAAGCTTTCACCATTCTTCAACAAAAATTCTGCATATATCTTCGCACATCGAATAGTCTGTGCAAAACTTTTCTTAATGTCCTTTAATTCGTAAGCTAATGCTGCATTCATAATACCTCTACTTCATAAAATGAAGTATTACTGAAATTGCCAGCGGCACCAACCCCGCCAAAAAACCCCACACAGCACCATGTTTGGCCGTCTCTATTTTAATATCGGTGATATCAGCATGAAATTTAATATTCTGGGCGTCCATCTTTTCTGTCATTTTATCTAGTTGGTCATTTAGACGTTCTAGTTCCTTTAAGACATACTTTGACCATTCGGCCCATCCATTCACTTCTGTTGGTTTATTCGGTGGCATATAGTTCCTATTTATATCAATTATTTATCAAAATAAACTAAATATTTCTAACCTCTACATTAACAACGTATATGCCTGGCACCGTATATAACAATTGAAATTTATTTTGACTTGTGATCTGTGTATTTGAGGATAGTGAAAAACCTGTCGCACTAACTGAAACTTGCTGGGTCCGTTGTGTGATGGACGCATTCCAATAAAAAATGTCTACCCCAGCAGATTCAGCCTCATACGGATATGTTTCAATATACGAAGACACCGCAGTTACATAAGCCCCATTGGTATATCCATCAGCCCACGTATTAACCCGAGGACATGGTGGTGATACTACAACGGGCCGTGTATCAAAATGTGTTATATTAACAATAAACTCGAACGGTTTGCGTGCGTTCAATAAAAGCATACGATGATCCATACTACCACCCCTCAGGATTATCTAATATATGTGCTATCGGCTTTGTGTTGTGCCATCTATACTCAAGCATTATTGTGTTCACACCGCACACCGATAAAGATGTTGTAGATAGTGGGGAAGAAAAAGATCTCCCATATAGTATACTATCATCCCATGTTATAGTATTACCAGATGTATATGCTATATTCAGTGTCACTAAATGATACTGCGCACTATTTGGGGTGGATACTGATGAAAGTGTTATATTGCCACTGACAGTCAATGCCTGAACAGATCCATTTGCTGGTGTTATTAATGCAGTGCTGTTTACTGGTATTACTGTATAAACATTAAATGTTGGTGTGGATATATCATCCCAGCTTGTAATAGTATAATCTAATGTATATTGATTAGAGCTTATACTATTGGTAACCGACAAATCACCCACTATACTCACATTACTATCTGGGGGGGACCCTGGCATATCATATGTAGGCGCCTTATAATATCCCGTGATAAAAACCTTTGGGGCTTCTATACGTAAATGGTTTTTATCATTTTCTGGCAATAATTGAGTATAATCAGAATCTGCTTGACCTGTTCCATAGTCTAAAACTTTTGCTGGCGACAATATAGTTTCGTTTGTATCCCCTATAAACACAGAGCCTAAATACCCCTTATCTGCCATTATGCCCCCGCGAACCCCCAGTGATGACCATATACTTAATGGGTTTAATCCATACATCCATTTTACAGGGTTTATTATATTAGTAGTATATATGGTGGGGGCATTAACCTTTCCTGTAGATATTTGATCTGTAAGTGTTATCAAATTAGAAGGCGTATAAGTTAATATCACTGTGCCAGGATCACCTTGAATAGGGCCTGCCCTAAATTCTGTAGATATTGCGGTTGCTATATAATTTAAATTTAGCAATTCACCCAATTCATCAGTGATTACAATATTATAAGGCTCCCCAATAAGCTGATTTTCTACAAAAACACTCATGTCGACCCCGGCCGTTGGATTAGGACTGGTCGTATAAGCCAATTCAGTAGAAATCGAAGAATATTGAGTCACATAAGCACACGATGGAAAATACACGCTATTGGCTGTCAAATTTCCACTAAATATAGAAGATCCTGACAAACTTATTAAACCGTTACACGCACTTATATTTCCTAATTTGATTGTATGGGAACAAAAATCTCCGTTCCAAACAGAACTATTGGCGCATACCGTGGTATATGCAGTATTCCATTGCAAATTATTGCCCCCTGACGTAGTTATATACCGCGCCGTTAATGGCCCGTTTATTTGCACCTGTGTTGTTGCATTCGTATCCCCTAGAGCATTGGGACATTTTTGATATCCTGTCAAAAATATACGCGGTGCTTCGATGTTTATATGATTTTTTGGTAGCTCTGGATATGCATTACTATACTCATCATCTAAATTTAGGGTGAAGAGATCTGTGTATTTTCCAGGAGAAATGACTAATGACTCATCAGTGATTGCCTGTCCTATAAATCCATGTCCGTGATAAATGTTTCCTTTTACTGCCAAAAGTGCATGTAAACGAGTATATACTCCAGAGTCGCCCGTGGATTGTTGTGCAGAATAAAAATCATTTGCGAATATCTTAGGAGCAATCACATTATCGGCTACTAAAAGCTCAGAAGAAATTTTTTGTGTTAATAACAAATTTCCATCTGGAACATGGACAAGAATAGTATCTGCTAAATATCCCACATTAAGCCCATACGGCATTACACCACCTGTAATAAAACTTGTCTCTGTTGCTGTAAAATCAGCAAATAGAAAATGCTCGTTTGTAAAATCCTCGTTCAATACCCCAAATAATCGATATCGCTCACTGAGAACCAAATTTTGCAAATATACCGTGAAAGTATCTGAGCCCCAGGCATTAAATGCCACGGACGAGGAAATTTGATCGGAAAACACATGCAATTTAGCGCCGCTTATGAACGTTATACTGTTATTGCCAACACCGCTTATGGAATAGCCGTTTAAATTCAAATCCCCCGTAATACTAATCGTCCCGTTACACGCACTAACTTGGTTTAATTTGATTGTGTTATTACAAAAATCCCCCCATTGTGCACTATTAGCACAAACGGTTGTGTATGTAGAGCACCATTGATCACTATTCCCACAGTCTACAGCCAACATATCCGCCGTCACACTACCACTAATAGTAACATCCCCTGTGACATTAAATCCTGACAATTCATACTGGGTAATATTCAAAACATTTATAACAGAAGACAAGGCGGTAAGATTAGTAAAAAATGCATTTGATGCCGATAGTCCACCAAACGACGCCTCGGCTGCCGATAGTGCCTCTATAATATACATGCTTCCAGACACAGTTATGCCTGATGTGTCACATTCCTTTATAATGTCAAACAAAGGGGTTGTATCGCAGAATGTATTTGGTAATGCCGCAAGGGTATCAATCAGATCTATAAAATCTTTTTGTGTGGGTTTTCTATTACATCTGAACTGCTGTTTCAAATATGCCAATGACTGTAGACTCATATTAGTTCCTTATCTTAGTGGCCTTTCACGCCTCTAAAGATATTTATGAAATTGATGGTGCCAATTAAATAAAGGCTGTGGTTTATCCTGCTTAAAACCAGATTATTTGTGAAACCTTCTCGGGTTTATTATCAAACTCCTGATTCCACACGACCCACCCACCTAATACCAATCCCAAATACCACACACTACCCACAATAGGCATGCCGGTCGCCAACCACCCACGCCTATACATATTGTGCGCATCATGTAATGTCCATTTAACACCGTATGCATCAGATAACCCCAATTTATGATGAATATATATCAAATCGTGAGCGACCCCCCACGGATCTTTTATATTACCCCATCGATACGCTAGATCTGGGACTAATGTAGATCCATCAGACAGTGCCTGTTCAAATGTAGATGGTTTTTGTGTTTCCTCCAGCCATATACCAGTTAAATACGCCTCTGCCGTAATTCTCCACACAGATACTGGTGGTTTAATAGAAGGAAGAAGAACACGAAGGACAAACTGCTTATGAGACATCCCCCATTCCTCGGGGGTGTTCGTGGGTGTGGGGATAGCATCACTAATACTTGTTAGATTGACGTATTTTTCGACAGTTTCTTTAGTTGGTCTGTATATTATCATCTGAAAATACTTATTAAAAGGGTTTTCAGAACTACCGAGCGCACCGCCACAAAACTGCTAAGGGTCTGCTATCATTATTCTTACAGTTTCCAAATTATCATACAGGCACCCAAAACAGCGATTATATACTTCAGCAGAACTAAATTCATTTATACCTACATACAATGTACTTTTCTGGCAAGGAAGCATCTTATATTCAGCAGGTTTGAATGTTCTCACAACAGGTTTTTCATACTCATACACAATTTCCTGGGGGATCCTGACACCATAGTCATAAAGCCAATCGTAATTACAATAATCAAAATCATCGTCTGGGGCCCTTGCAGATAATGATATTGCGGTGGTGACAGTTCGAAAAGTTTCATATCCGAACTTACCTATTAAGCTTTGGCGAACCAATTCTATATTATCCCACATTCTGTGCAGACATCTATTAATGACCCAGTCTTGAACATATTCATCTTTCTGAACAAGCAATTTCTCTAATGGCCATAATTTGGAAGACACGTCCAAAGCCAACGAAACTATGTACAATTTATCGACATACTTTAATATATGGTTTTTATTAACAATATACAAGTTCCTGTGACTATCGTGAAATGTGTCTCGATAGTCTTTCACATATAGCGAAAAATCGTTTTGTGCAATCGTGCCCGCAGGTACACCAGAAACCAAAAATTTCACAACCCTATCAGAATAGGTCACATACACAAAACCACCATCTCGGGCCTTTTGAATTTTCAAAGCCCCACCAGGTATATCAAACTTTTCTACGAACATATCAGATGAATCAAACTTAACCACCTGGCTATTTGTTAGTACATATAAGTTTAAATCATCATCGGAAGTAACACTCATGGGTTTTTCAGTGTCTGTAAAATACTCTGATTCTATAGTACCCAGCCAACTGCCGGTGCGAGTGTATTTTTTAACCCGCTGATTATCCGTGTCCGCAACCCACACTACATTGTTTTGATCTAAGTATAAATCATTGGGATTGTTAAATTTGGACTTGGCATTAGGCCCACCTAATCCACCCCATTCATATAATAATTGCCACTGGTCCAATGCAAAATTATAAGAAAATACAAGTACCCTGTTCTTCGAACCTGTAAATGTTTCATCATGAGAGTCTAGCAGGTAAATTCGATTGTCGGAATCTACTTCCACTGATCTGACATTAGTAAAATCATCACCTATCGTCTTATAATCTCTGCGTGATATTACATCACCAAACAAATTACTCGATAAAATTGATACTGACGTCCCATTAGACACATACAAAATATCATCCTTTATGAAACAACTTTGAAGCCTATTAAAACTATGATCTATAGCATAGTCCGGTCTGTCATATGCGTAACTATTCAATGGGGTGTTGGTGAACCATCTTGTCCTCTTGGCACTATTGTTATAATAAAGTGTCCCGTACCATCCGATATATTCTGTTGGTGGCACGTCATACAACTTAGACATATTCTGTAAATACTGTAAATTATTATGCAATTTAATAATGCATGCATTAAATGTATCAGCAACTACCCACTCATTAGGCGCCATAAATACATCAGCCTTGTCGTGTGGAAAAACCAATCGCGTTATACCGAATACCCTTGATATATCTGAGTCGAACTGCGTGTACTCTGTTTGGACATTAACAATATTGGAGAATGTGTTTTGAATGGTGTTTTCTGTTGGGCCTAAGAAGTATTTTGTGCTGAGTGTTATATCATAATCCCCTGCGGCAGAAAATGAAGTGATATAAGGGGTACAAATTGAAGTGTCAAATGCAGCTCCTCGATCTGCCCAAGTTAATGATGATACCCCAGGGAAACACTGCACCAGATTCTCAAAAACTACATTTTCGCCCGTTACGACATGTCGGTTGGGATTATATATAATCGGTGTAATTGGATATGCAGTTACCAGCATACTATTGGAGTCAGATGATACTACAGTATTTTCCAGGCACCAGTCACTAGCACTAGGATGCGCCTGCTTTAATTGCAATGTGTACTGAAGACCTGGTGTTATCCGTATTACTGTTGTTTCGTTTTTAGGTACCCCTAAAAATGTGTCGCCTATCTCATCCACACTTATGCCAACGGTTTTAATGGATGTTCGTGAACCAAGTATACTACCTCTTTCCGCCTCGTTCCAAAATTCGGAAGAAAGATAAAAATAAAACGCAGGCACTGATATATTAAAAGGACTTGCCGTAGTGAACGGCGCATAGCTGCCCGTTATGGACATATTATTTGGTGACGGATGTTGTGTATAATTTACGGCATTTAAATTCGGCTCTAGCCCCAGTGCAGACACCCCTATAATATCTATATGTTTTCTCTGTTGGGATGTAACCGAATCAAACGTGGAAGAGAAATTGATAAACTGTGCCCCGGATGGGCTATCATAATATCGTGACGGCATTCCTCGGGGGAGTGCCGCAGTAAATACGTTTGCACATATTGACATGAACGACGAATTTTGTGTTGTCTTAACAGGAACCCATGCCGTCGGTGTAGTGCTAATGGTGGATCGACTAGGCAACGACCCATCTATTGGTTGAATAGACCACTCATATTCATTTGCCCCTACAACGTTTGAACTCAAAAAGAAATTTTCTGTGTGACATAATCCATATGCGGAAAGTACTGCAGCTGGTGTATTTACTACCCCCTGATTTGTTCCGTACGACGTAACAACCCGCTGCCACGCAGATCCATTCCAGGTAAATTCAGGGTACCCCACAAAACCAGAAGCAGCTGGGATTGTAGCAAAATTAATAGTCTTAGGCATCGCCTCGAGACTAAAATATTCTGCATACCCTGCGGCAGAAGCGCAAACTGACATCGTAATAGAACATACTCTTGGGGTCCCCGCGTTAAACAAATGCGTTACACCAGAAGGTATATTGGATGTTCTTGTATCAAAATTCATAGCACAAACTGCATTGTCAAAAGTAAATTGAATAGCCCCAAACGAAGATGGGGGCAGTACGGATGTATTAGATATGTTATAATATGCGCTGGCGGTGACGGGCCTATAAATAGTGTCAACACTTTCATCCTCATATTGAAAACGAAACTTGGGCCCAAAATATGTTTCTGACACCCGCTCAGGAAATTGAACTGTAAATTGATGTTGTGCATACACACCATCTTCCACTCTACTACTAGATAGTGCACAAATCTGAAAAGATACTGAGCATATCTTGGGGGTTGTCGTAACTATGCTGGTGGTGAAATCTATATACAACTCGTCTATATTTGGGGCTGTCGCAATACTGCCAAATACGTATGGTGTGGATAGATTCGATCTATATGCCACAACATTACTATTATCGCACTCCCAAAGGATGTATTGATTTGGTGCTATGTTATGCAATACATTACTTGTTACACCCAGGCCCTTTATGTAATGGTGATATGTGTTTTTGTCGTTAGGAAGCTTTTGTGTGTTGGCCGTCAACGTCGAACTCGACGTTATGGTTTCATAAGGCCTAAATTGCCCCGATACGGCGCCCTGATACGAACTCAAATAATAAGTGTAATTTTTCGAGAGGTCCTTAGCGGATACCATTATGACCCCTAACTGAGCTCCAGACCCTTGTGTGCTAAAAGTGTACAATTGATTAAGCCCAGTTCCCGTCAATCCCGCTGTATTAGTAGTATCGTCAGTATACCATAAAATTTGTTTAAACGGCAAAATTGTGTTATTGTTTTGAATTGCGCATAGAATGACGTATGTGGTATCCGTCGCACTAATCAAAATGCCTATCGTTGGATTAAAAAGAATTTCATTATATGGGGTTGATCTTGTTATAGGCAAATCACTTAACGCATATTTATCGTTAATTACCTCAGGTGCGGCAAAAATTTGCGCATCTAATATAGACACAGATGGAATGGTGTATGTAACCTTAGCCGCCGACGGTGCATGCCCTATTATGCTATTCACCACTGATATATCATATGCATTTTCATTACCACTCAACCCACCATAAATAACATAATCCCCAGTATTTACCGTCCCCCAGCTTATTATATTCCCAGTATCAACCTGCTTAGATGAAAGTGTGCTTACCTGAACATACACGCAACTTAAATATGCTGAAGTTTCACTTGTATATGTAATAATAGAACTTAGTGCAAATGGATTAAGAAAATAGGATGATATAACAGATCCGCTACTTCCCGTCGCTCCAATGTAAATTGTAACATCATCCCTTAAAGCTGTTACTGCGATCATACGCGAATTCTGGACATTTGGAGCCCCCCAATTAAACTGGGCTGATGTCAATGGATATGTTGCTGTTGCTGCTGTTGTATCTGATACATACGCCACCCCGTCTGAAGTGGTAACAGCTATATATGGCATCCACTGAATGGTAGCCGCGTTTCCGCTGAACGTTGCCTCTAGTGTCTCATACGCCGTTGTATTAATAACCATTACCATATCATTTCCATATTATGCGGTACAGTGAAGTGTAAAGAGGTGATATCTTCTTTATCGTATCCTTTATAATATCTTCAACCACCTGTCGCACTCCGATGTCCTCTATCTGTAATCCCTTCAGATATATATTATAAAACTGTGACTTCTGCCCTGGCATTTTGAATTTGAAGAATCGATCAATTTCCTCTACATAGCTTTGCAAACCCGTCGGCAAATTCCAAATCAGATCTTTAAAATCAAATTTCGTCAAATACAAATGTCTTATATCTGAATTATTTATGCCGCACCCATAAATTCTAACGTCATCCATCGCTCCTAAATGATACAATTTATTCATATTACCCATTTCTGTATCTAAGGGGGCGATGCGCCCTATATTTGTTCCGAGAATTAGTGGTGTTTCGTATCGGTAAAATATACGGCTGGATAGCGGTATATTCACTGTGTGCCTCAATATGCCGTCCATATACAGTGAAATCATATTATCTGATGTGTTAATATCAAACGTAAACATATGCCAATCGTTATTAGACAAAGCAGATGAGGGTATCGAGGCCACATACTTTTGCCCTGATATTAAAGGTGAACCTGTTCCCAAATATACAGACGCTTCTATTTGGTGCGATTCGTTATTCAAATTAGGATAATTGAAATTTCGGTGCCACTGATATCCTGATGAATCCCCCATTACTGCTGAGGCAACTATACTGTTCCTCATATATGTTGTATTTACTTTGAAGATTAAATTTAAAGCCGTATCGTATTTATACAGATATCCTGTATTTGTTTGAAGCACCCATACAAAATCCTGGCAACGACCATTTTCACACTCATTGGTCAAATATACATTGCATCCACTTGACGAATTTATAGCCTCATCCGGCATCTGCGCAGTCGCGGCAATATAATATGTTGGTGTATTTGTGAATTGATCTGTCTCTACTCCAATCCGCATAATTTTTGATGTGTCGTATAATACCCACACATCATTATCTTTTGAGCATACTATATTGGTTCCACTAACCCCAGATAAATATATTGTATTGTTAACATATATGTCCCCATTGAGTGCAATTGTCCAGTAAGTGATCCCGTCATTCATAACACCAACATCCAAAGCAGAAAATCCACTCAACGAATTACTATTATTGATGGCTAATTTTGTCCCCGTTATTGCTTGAGTTTGAACCAAAACACCGCGACTATTATATTTTTGTGCAGTTAAAGTACTGTTGGACACCCATGCCATGTCATATTGATCTACAACAATATCTTTCAATTCAATACTAGATGCAAATTCGACAGACGTCTCAATATTGCCATTAAAATCTACACGATAGAGATGCTTAACACCGTTATATGCCCCATTGTCCAATACCCATGTATAAAGCTCCGAGTCCGTTGCTACGCCAACTGGTGTTGAATTTCCGGGCAATTTAATATTTCTGTAAAAATTGCCACCAGAATTGACAAAAGCCATATTACCAGACGCATCTATCACGGCACTATGTGGGGTAAATATGCCGTTGTTTATTCCTAAGGACCAGCCACCTCTCAATCCATTGCTTATAAAATGATGGCTCGGTTGCTCTTTCCAATTATCTGACTTAACCCATGCGTTACACGATATGTTCCCACTTACGTCAAACGACGGACTATACAACACTTCAGCATATCTGTCGATTCCATTTAAAGATAAAGCCAGATCATCAGGACGTTCCAACACGTTAACACTCGGCTGCACAAAAGACTCAGTAAAATTGCCAATTACAGCATCATTGCCGTTACCTGATGCATCCTCCGTTATTTGTGCCCAGTCATCTAATCGAAGCTTTAAGCAACACAGCATATTTACTACTTGTAAATTGGACGAATTGCCTACTCTATCATATCGATACCATACTCCGGGGTCAAACGTCAACTGTGATGGGGTGTCGTATACGGCACTAGTGCTTGACGTATAAACTGATAAGGTATCATTTAACTGGCCCGGGTCATACCAGCGATCCATCCATATCGGATTTTGTGTGGGGTTGGCATCATTGCCAGATAACCACGTACAAAGCCATACCCCCCTCTGATTGCTTTCTGGCTGAGAATCACCCCAGTTTTCGTGATCTTTATAATCTGCCTGTTTCTTAAAAATCTTATCTGCTTTATAGGGCATAGATGCAAAGAAGGCCCCAGATTCTATTAAATCCGTAGCAGATATATGCATTTGTGTTGCTGTATTTGGATAGTGGAAATATGTAGACTTATCGGTTTTAAATTCTATTTTAGTGGTATCTGTTTGGAACCCGAGAAACGGATTAGTATACCCATTTTCTTGATTAGTTCCTGTGTATATTTTACTATACTGCCTTAAATTTACTTTGTCTGGTGTTGTCATATTAAGTCAGTTGCTCACTTATGGTTTAATGGCGTATTCATATTCTCCGGTCGATATATTCTTCAAATTCGCAAAATTCATTGCCATGCCTCTATTAACAATATTTATTTGGGATTTGTATGGCAAGTCGAACAGATGGCTAACAAAAACACCAGATACACTCTTTTCTGTATATATAGCGACATCCTTATTATGTTCTTTTTGTTCTAATTCATTGTAATATCTCACCCATATATGATCTATGGTCAACCCAGTCGGATCATAATATATATCAAATCCATTTACATTAAACAGATAATCATTACTCTGCACACCCGCAGTCACATAATCACTAAATGTCAGAATTCCATTCGCCCTCATTCGGCCCTTCTCTGGTCCGACCTTACTGTAACTCCAAAACCTTTCTTCCGTGGCGGGCCCAGGCGAAGCTGGATTTGTTGTTTTGGTAGTAATATAAATCTGATTCCCTTCTCTTTGATAATAAAATCTTTGTGTGTGTCTGCCTTCAGTAATCGCAGCAGGCTCAATGGTCAAATTAAACGGTGTAGTATCCATTACAGTTACATACCCCGTGCCCTGTAATAACGAAAAAGATCCATCATCATTTAGTAATAGCCTAAAGAAACTACTGTCGGTAGACAGTGGGCTAAGGAATAACTCATCGTCAATCACTGTAATATAATGTATACCGGAAGTTAAATAAGATCCTGTATCAATACTCAATACTACATAGGTTCCTTGATATACCGCAGATAAAGGTGTTTCTTCAATAAATGAAAACAGTGTCTTGGCTGTTGGTAAATAAAAGGCTGTTTCTCTGTTTATGGAATAATCCACATTTTCATTAAATGCTGGATGCTCAAACACTGTAAATCCATCATTCCACTTCAATAGTGCACTTTCGATTTTTATATTGTCGTCATGTGGATAATATGCGGATACAGGTATCCATGCTGACGCAGATACAGGAACTGATACTGTCATTAGATTTCTCCTGTTAATAACACGGTATGTGTTGTATTGGACGACTGCCCCTCGAGGACATATATCAAATTGCCATTCTCGTCGAATCGATTTCCAATCAGTCTTTTTGTTTCTTCTCGCAATACTATTGGTGTTGGTGTCACATGCACAAGAGACAACGCAGAACATGTGATCATCGTATTGGTATTACATGCGTATGCAGATATAACCACATTATATGTCTGGGGATGCTCTATCGTGGCTTGGTATATATGTGGAACAATAAAATTGCGCGGATCTAATAAATCATATGAATACGCGGACATACTAATCAGCGGTAGCGACTGTGATGTGCCCGACGTCAGCGGGCGACGAGTTATACGCTCAATTGTACCATCACCAAAATCCCAATCTATTCTGCAAATAGGAAAAGACCCTGCAATAATCCCACTTGCCATAAAATATGAGGTTACAGGCAATACGCCGCTAATAGCACTGACCGCACTAGTATATCCTCCATTTGAGGTTAAACTGCCACGTATGGCGCCGTTACATTGTGGCATTATCTCTTCAACATATACATAAAACTTGGTCCCATTATTGGATGTCGGGATATATCGTGCACATGTGTCGGACATACTTGTGGTACTTGCCCTGACTGTCAACGTCACATCATAGGTCCCGGGCATAATGTATGTATGAACCGCCGTATGGCCCTGTTTGATTGTCTGCCAACATACAGGATCCGAATTAAAATTTCCGGCGACCAATTGTGATGTTACAGTATAATAATTTGAGCTCAAACTGGTCACATCAACAGGCCCCTCGTTAAATGGATCACCAAAATTCCAGTGATATGATGAGATAGGAAATGTATGCGCCTCTGATGAATCTACAAAATACACAGTGAGATTGGGTGCATACCCAGATACAAATTCAAAACACGTACCATCACCACCAACCTTAGATGCATTTGGAACTGCACCTACGCTTGTTAATTGTCCTGCAATAGATGCATTTGAAGCTGAAAATGTTTTTGGCACCGTATATGCACTATAAGCCCAAAAGTTAGCCCACGGTTCGAACTCAGCGATTTTTATATATTGTGTAAATATCTTTTCTGATGATGTTGCTGTGGTGCTTGTTTGAGTATACATTGTGATCTGATAATCTCCGTATCTCATCTTATATGAGCTAATTTGATCGAATATATTCTGCGAATCCTGATTAACATTTAATACCGAATTTGACGAAATCGCAAATGATTTAGGATATCCCGTCAAAAACATATTATTAGTACTGACTGCGACATGCCAACTTGAAATCGGCCATGTGCGTGCTATAGATCTATCTAAAATATTAACGTTTAATGGATCGGTTCCGTACAATATGTCAAATCTCTTTGCGTCTGTGGAATTAGATTCCCTGTATACAGAGTGGGATTTCTCAAATCTGCTTACATTACTACATGATACTGAAGGGCATGACATATATTTTCCTTATGTGCAATCCACATCTGGTGTACTACTAACAGTAATATTTAGTGATGATAATGCAGCATCTCCACTGTTCCATGTATATGGATTGGTTGCAAGATACCCACCAGAATTTTTCCAATCTACAATTAATGCGTTGGTGTTTTGATTATACAATGACAAATAGAATATATTATCCGCGGTGCCGGAATACCTCAATGTTGCATACGCTGCATTCCCACCCAAACTATTGCGAACATACATACCCGATGTATTATTCCAAGGCATAACAAAACAGCCGCATATTGCACTAATCAAACTATTGGTACTTGCTGATAGGTAAGGGAATCTAGCGTACGCAGATGGGACGGGACAATATAAAGTATATATCCATCCCGTGCCCGCGATTGGAGCAAAAACAGAAACATTTACCGTTGTTGTGGTTACGCTCTTAGCAAAAGACATATCAAACGATCCTGGCCCGACGATAGGCTCATCTGGGTTCAATATAGCGTTCAGCGCTGCTTGCTGCGCTGAATCACCTCTATAACCTGTACTAAATATGTCAGTGCCTCCTATGCTAACCACCCACTTATCGGGGATGGTATATGCTGTGCCTGAAATGCGAACCATGCCTGTACCTGTTCCTAATATATAAGCATCAACTTGAGGCATAGGATAAGCAGGACCACCCGACACTGCAGACACAGCAGAGCCACAAGGTTGTCCACAATCCATAGTTTGTACTACCCAAGGACCTAAGGCGGTATTGCCATAGTATGACGTTGTGAGATCTCTAACATATGTCACCGAACCATACCATCCAGAAGGGCAGTGATCCGCGGATGCCACTGTATATGTATCATATATTGGTGTCAGTGATGAACATCCATTGAATATCACAGTAGGTGATCCTGTTACCTCAAAACCATTTGATGATGTGACACTTGCTGACAATGTCGCATATCCCCATGATGGTGGTGTGCAATAGTTATAATCGTTATATATGCGAATTTCAACAGCTGAACAGAATTGGGTGGATGTTATTACCCTCTCCCCGGATACAGCACTTTGAGTGAAGTATGTGGTTGATACGGGTATGGTCCAAATAGTATATCCCACAGCATCACCCGAGCATGTACTTGTGCCGGTTACATACGTAATAAATGGAGGGTATGCACAATCAGACGAAACGAAAGCCCATTCTAGAGGCCCTGCAGAAACCCCGTCCAGCGCGGTTACGGTGCCGGATAGTGTAACATACCCCTCATACAAATAAGGACATCCCACAGATCCTAATGATGATGACGTGACCGAAGAATATGCAACAGTATATGACGTATCGAGGCAAGCACGGCCCCATGTATTTTGGCAAAACATATTTTGTCTGAGAAATCTGTCATCAGCCGCCTCTAAAAAGAACTTCGGCTCAGACCATCTCTCTAACACACATATTTTAGCAGTGGCACCCAAAGTCGATGTTGAACAACCAGTGCCCGTCCAGTGATATAAATCACGAAACCTGATTTGTGTTAATGGGTGAAACACCCCGTCAGGATTGTTGACTGCACACACCATATAATTACCCGGTCCGCCATCATACAAATTATATATACCATTCATAGACGGACTATGATATGCATGCACAAATGCCGCGGTTGGTGTATATACATTAGATGAATTATATGATGTGTTTTTTGTGTCTGTATATATCGCCACATTGTTTAAATCCGTTAGATACGCGGGCACATAATCATCTGTCGATAAAGTGTATGATGTAATCAGATATGACCCCATATAACTGGACACTACAAACGAAACACTCAAATCATCATACCCTGTGATAGCAGTATGCAGTGACGACATATCTGCCGGTATAGTTTTTTTCCAGTTGTAGCAGTTTTGGGGTATATCTTGATATCCAGGAGAAGACTGCTGAGCTGTGGCCAACAGTGAAATAGAGGGGTTCGTTGTCGCCGGATGTATTTTATCTGTATTAACTGGTGTGGCCTCAACACTACCCACTAAGATATTACCTGTAAAATCTGAGTACATATATATTGCGTTTTGAAAATAATTCCCAAAATCATATTTTCTTATGTCTGTTATAAATGTCTCTAAATCTGTACGCTGTTGTCCTGTTATGCCAGAAGCCACAAAATAGTATGGTGTTGCACCAACCAATGATGATAATGCGGTGGAGTGCATATAAAATGGATGTATCTTTAATCCCTTTTGATTACCCTCGATTATATCGCTCCTCGACGACACCCCAATATATGATTGTTCTGCGTTTGCAAAGGCAAGCGCCCAGTATTCTATTTTTTTCTTAATCAGAGGCATCCAATAAGTGCTACCCTTTTCGTAGTACTCGTCTAGTGTCGCATACCCCTGCGGATCCGCAGCAAATTCTTCAGATACATTCATCCTCACACCAAATTTTTTTGTTCTGGTGTACAAAGCACCATCTGATTTATATACATTAAAGTATGTATTGGTGTTGTCCGTCTGTCTTATCATGCGCTTATCTACTAAACTGTCCCATGCTTCCTGGGCGGTTTGGTTTAGGCTGGGTGCGTCCGGATTCCACTGTACAGATATTGTGTTGTTTAGTGTAGAGGCATCCACCTCTTGATTTGGTGTGTCGTTAAGATATGTTCTAACTCCACGATTACGTGTCAAAAACCATTCGATCTCTCTAGTATTGGTTAAAGATAATGGCCAGTCTTTTAACTCTGTTGTGGGGTATCGCGACTCACCCCCATAAGGAAAAGTGGTTTCCGCCCCCACACCTCGACCGCCTGCCGTTCTGTAGTATTTGGATTTATTCGCATTTGTAGATATGCTCCACAGGTTATTTTCTCCATCATACCCAGGTGTCGGTGTGCCTGTTGAATCATATCGTATAGCCCAATTAACGCTTACTGCGCTAGCACTAGATGAATCTGTCGGAATATGCAGCCCAAATTCGTGATTGGAATGCATACTAAAATAGTTTCTGTTGGGTGTTCCGTTTAATATGTTATGAGGATATAAAGAATGCGAATCTGTTGATATCCTTGTGCGTAATTTTGTTATACCTATATTAGTACCGGTCACAACATCTTTTACATATGCTACAGCGTTTATAGGGCTAATTACTGCGACATTAGACGAGTCGTAGTTTGGCGCCTGTATGACCTTGCCATTAGGACACGAAGCCGCGGCATACCCACCAAAACCTTCAGGAAATGATCCCTCAATCACCGTTGTAGTTGCTTGGTTTACACCGTGAAATAATAATCTGGGTTTTAGCTCCCAATCAGTAACAACCATTCGATCCGGATACCCGTATACAGGCATGACGCCATACCCACATTGATAATGCGCATCTACTGGTGCACCAGCGATTTGTATTAAACTGCCCGTAGCAACATCACATCGAAACATCTTACCCAGGTCTCCATCACTTCTTGCAGAACCCCTTCCTGGTGTGGCGATACAATCTCCTGTATTTAAATCAACGCCTATCCCGTGACCTCTTCCTCGGACTCCTGTATTAAATGTTTGCTCTAATGCCCCATTGCGCAGATTATGTCTAAACACCTTCCCTGTGCTGCGATCAGACACCCATGCAGATCCTCCGTAGCCTGTAGGACCTGCATGTTCTGTGTCAAGAAACATGCGATTAATATCCACAGAAGTCCTGGATAATCCGCCATAAACCGAATCGTACCCAGCCACTAAAGATAAATCAGATAACCATATTTCGTCTCCCTCATAATGCAGATAGTTATGCCTCACCTGTGTTTTTGATGAGCTATTTAAAAGGGTCTTTGCCGAATAATCTGGGGTCAATAAATATGGCGCAGAATCCGTGACACCTTGTATGTACGTCTTAATTAAATAATATATCGTACGCCTGGTATATGATATATCATTCGTAATAGTCGCATTATTCGACACACCAGGCAATCCATGAAAAGTTCTTATATTACTGCCTGTTTGGGGCAGCGCCCCAAAATTATCCGTGAATACAAACGACCCTGTTAGATTGCGGGCCATCGTTTCAATCGGTGTGGTTATAGGAAAATATGTTCGAGTCGCAATCGACCCGCTATAATTTCCGTCCCGGAACCCTTGTTCTGCGGAATATATTAGTCTTGCATACTGAGAAGTTTCTGATATCGTGTCAGGATCGGCACAATCCATATACGGCCCTATATATCGATATAACTCTATCTTGGCATACTTGTATATAGTGGACACAGGTATGTCCCATTGTATCACCATTTGATGAGTATTCTGGAAGGATACTAGATTTGTGCAACTAACAAATCGGCTATATGTGAAGTTTTCGGTCATATAAATATTTAATGAATTATTGTGTTTATCACGTCTCAGGCACTATAGTTTTCGCACTATGAATTTTGTGACAGTTCCCCCTATCTGCAACATTTATGGTTGTCACATGCATACCGGATAATGCCCCACTATACGCAATGTAACTAATATTATATACTTTGTTTATATGATCATATGTGAATACTGGGTGGTCAAATGTTGTAAAGTTATACCCAGACATATCTGTTTCTATAGCAGATATGTTGTATAAAACCGTCAGTTCATTAGACTCCAAATTCAGGGATCTCAGCACAGGTCGAATCTGATTGCCGCATGATAATAGTGTGCAAATAGTTACAATCTTATCTTCCTCGTGTAGCCAAGTTCCTCCAAATTTCGAATCACGCATTGATATGTAATTAGTTTCATCAGATATACTAGATATAATGCCCGTGTCATAGTCAAAATTCAAATGAAATAAAAACAATGTAGATGATGTGTATAACATGAGTGTATCATACCAGACATCAAAATCTAATATACCCGCAGATATTAGACCCGAAACATTACTGATACTATCTAAAGTCAGTACATCCTTGAAAACTTCTTTCATGGACACCATTGCGGGCTGTATAATATTGCGCGTGTTTCTTGTCCATAAAGAACCATTGATGTTATGTTTCTTATCATAAATGGAACTTCCCATAAACGCATCTTTCAGTAATGCGTATTGATTTCCAAATATATCAGTTTTCCACTGATATACCTGTAAAGACCCCTTATCCTGCTGATCGTACCACCCCTGAATATCATACTGTTTACGCCAATTTGCAGGCCAGTCGATAGGATTTTCCCACAAAGAATCTGTATCTTTAAACCAAGGATCATATGCATCTGCGCCCTGTCGGTACACACCATTATCATTAGATCCTTGGGTCTCATACTTCGTTTGGTATGGAATGAACTCCTGATGCTGTCTTGTCCCGACAATAAGCCCCGCTTTTTTTCCTTCCGTAATAGACGCCTTCATCCAACTTGAATCAACGGATATAGCAGATATAGGACTAAATTGATCTGTATTAGTCAACCCTCTGTCCGACGTGTATACATCTAAATTTCTGTATATCGCCGTTGATCCTCTCTGGTTTATAGCATTACTGATTTTTGACGTATTGACCTCATTGACTAAATTTTTGGACACCGCGGTGCTGACTCCTAACATTCGAGGTATAAAATACCCACCGGAATCTTTGGTGGAATATAGATTATCCATGGAAGGAACAGATGCATATGTAGGATAATGCCTATTAGATAGATGAGCATATGGTGCTAGTGGGGAAATTAATTGCCCTGTTTTAATAGGCACCCATACGCCTCCAGTTGGTGGTAAGCCTAAACTTGAGTTAGAAATTTCCTGGGACCAGGTGAACGCATTGCGCGCATAATAGTTAATTCGAAGTGGTCTATCTTGAATTATGTCTAGTGTTATATCCGATATTACATCTGTTGCAGATACAATCAATTCATCTACATTGTTGTATAAATGTGCCGACAAATTCGATACACCATCCGTATTAAATAACACCTTACACCACTGTTTTACATTAGTGCTCTCTGTTCCCCTCAGCTGCTGCACCCACAACATTTCTGGGCCTTCGCGTCTATTATACTCTACATACATACCATCACGAAATGCCATATTTGAATGGGGTGGTTGTGTTACAAAATTATAATCATCCACCAACTTCTGTGACCCGGACCATATATCTACACGCTTTTGCTTCGTAAAATCATCATCTTCATCCGACGCTGTGACCCATATTGGCTTAGCCCCTTGTGATCCATCACTATACATCCACCCAGACAACGGCACGTTCAATACAAAATTAATGGATTCATTGGTATATGTGTAATGATCAATCACAACCGATGTAATTGTTGAAAGTATCGTGGTTGTTGTTTGAGGGATTAAGTTCACAAATGATCCGCTCACAGTCACCGTTCCCGTCGGCATGGTATAATATGACAGGTTTAAATTACACAAAGTATAAAATGTCGAATTCGTCAGAGGTGTGTTTTCTTCTAATGCCTGGACAGGCACAATCAACTGTTCTACAGGCAAATCTGGCTGTGCGAAATTCGACACCACACTGAAACGATTCAGGTCTGGAGTCACAGCAACTTCTTTTACAGAAAACTCATACCTCGACGATGTAAGAGTAAGTGCATATGTTTCCTGATGGTCATAATAAAGCATATCTCCTGCATTTATCAACATATCAGAATCTACACCAGCATCCAACCATTCACCAGACAATTTATCCAAATACAACTTTTTCCATGATGCATTAGTACTAGTCGTTTTATACTTGCCTATTAAATACGGCACCTCAGAATTAGGGTTATCCCTATGCATATCATTTCGAAAATATAAATACATAACACCCGCACTTAGCATAAAAGGATTGCCTGTATTTGTAATCCATGACCCAGAACCCCATCCAACATCCGGCTCCGCTGCAATTTGTCCGTTTAATTTGAACCAGCCAAATCCTGTACTCGAACGATAGTCTAAACCATCAGGGCCCCTCCAATCTATAAAACTGAAACTAGACACTGCTGTAGTAACGGCCACTATAAAGTCTGCCATTCTATCATAATCATCAAACGCATTCCCTGGATGACCCAACGGGGAGTATAATACAGCACGGCAAGTGCAATCCTGCCATTGATTGTAATTTAAATCTTTATTTTGTGTAGGTCTTTCTTTGAATAGTGAAAATGTGTCGCTTTCCAAATACCAACAGTCATGCTGGTGAGGGACATGTCTGAAAACATTATCCGCTGCTGTTATAGGGTCCTGCCATATAAATGACCCGTAAGCACCCCCGAGCACCCTCATAGCAATATTAGGTTGTCCGCATCCGGATGATATGGCACTGTCTGTTATATACAGTGGCTGATTTAATGCAACGCCTTTAAGCCATGCCCCCTCAGTGAATTTTGTTGAATTTGGTGAAGTCCTCTTAAATACCTTGTCGGCTTCATTGGGCACTGTACCTGCCACGGCACCTATAAAATCACTAATGTCTATGCCGGATAATGACAAAGGATTGCATTGATCTGAAGAAACTATCATAGAAATACTAGCCCCATACCTTTCTAAAGGCCAATATATGTTATTGCCTCCCGATTTAATAGGAATATCAGTTTTCTGCATTTTGTACAGCCATGCATATTCTTGATCACCGCTATAGACATAATCTGGTATAGCATCTCTTAAAGCGGGCCTCGTCACCACATAATCTGCTTCGCTGAATTTAGTGGCCGCTTTGGCATTTGATACCGCTAATGTAGTATCGTAGATATATATTGGATCAAATGCACTAATAGATGATGTGGTGGTATTCCAATATGTATCAAATACTGCTTTTTGGGTGGCTTTGTCCAAATAATAAAATGTTTGATCCAAGTTATTCAGTGACTTACCGGTCCACGGCAAATCTTCTCCGCTTAAACCATATCCAGGGAAAGGAAACGCAAACACGGTTTTGCCTTTTGCGATTTTTGCGGACATAACTGGAGTTAACGATATTTTATCTGTAAGTCGCAGCCATGCACCAGATACCTTATCATCTCGAATCACATACAGCACATCAGAACCTGTAATATTAATCCCCGCTGTGGCCCCGCTGCCAATCAAATTTGCGGCGGTTAACGGTAACGCATCTATGGAGATCGTAGTTTCGTTTTCAAATGCATTTTCTCCCGACAACCAATAAAACCAATTATTGCCTCTGGCTAAGGTAAAGTCTATCGTATCCACCCACGGCATCCAATATCCACCAGACACTATGTACTGTGTTTCCCCCAAATACTTCTGTGCTAGTTTTATACGATTGTAATCGTTGAGAATATTACTATCATACAATTCCAAAGCAGATAGAGGGACACCACCTTTATATTGATTGAGCACATCATCTATAGCCCACAGCAAAGGATTGTCTGCACAAAGGTTGGCCACACCCGTAGAGTACAGCCATTCATAGTCGCTAGGTGCTATATTAAGACTATCTAAATATGTAGTTGCACTATTACTGAAACTAAAATACGCAGATACTGGTAAAGTAGGGTCCCTATCAAAATACGAAGCGTCGTCATACAACTCCTCCACTAATACCTGAAATCCGTTTCCTACTGCTGATAATTCTGGAATTGCATTAAACACAGACACATCGGTTATTGATGTTATATATTCATCCCCTATAGTTTTACGTTTGGTGAATGCCTTTAGCAAATATTCATAAAAAACTCTTTCTATAGAAGAATATGTGCCCGCCATGTTATATTTGAGCTTTGCTCTTCGGATAGCTTCGCGCTTGTTGATAAGATAAATTGCAATCTCTTTAAGACGGGTGGCATAGAAGGGAATTACTTGTTCTAAGTCATCTGGATCTGTATAATCCACATCAGCCACCCACTCAGCTCCACTTTCCGTTTTAAATGCAATGGCCAGTTGTCGCAAAAGCTGAATATAATCCTCCTTAACTCTTTCGCTGGTTGGCGGTGTGCTTTGTTTAGCCGTGTACCACTGTTTGAGGTAATTTTCATACTGAGCCTTCTCTTTGCCCGAAATAGTACCCGTATTTCTCTCCACCCACTGCTTAAAACTATAAGGGGAGTCTGTGTCATTAGCCTTGATGGTGTCTGACGCTATATTCTGCGTTTGTGAATATTTGCTAAGCTTTTCACTCATAATACTACTTATTACTCTTCTATTAGACCAAGTCCCTTGTGCAACACATAATTAATCATGCGTTCTAATGTCTGCCCTTCCCCATACCATTCTTCTACCGTAGATGCCGACTCATTAAGTGTTGTGTACGGGTCGTCCCAATTAATTACCCCTGCAATTTGCTCTCTGCACCCGCCAGGTATATAATCATAAAAACAAAAATATGTTATAGCCTGTTCAAAGTCATTCGCATTCGCAGTTAAACTGAAATTATATACCTCAGGCAAAAGAATATGATAATAACTAGACAACGGATACGATGTTAAGCACACAGCACTTGTAGCAGAAACGGAACATGTATCCCCTATTATATTCTCTGGTGCATTATAATAGCAGCTCGCTGGTGGGGTTATTAATTGATATTTATTTGTATCATTTGTTCTATCCTCTACTATAAATGGCACAAAAGCAGATACCATATATGATGTGGGATCAAATAAATTGCCTCTATTGCCTGGGTGATAATGCCCGCACTGTTTGCACTTATAATTGGTGGGTGTAACTATACCGGCCGATACGTATGTTGTATAGGCATTGGTGATATTTCTATTACATTTGCATCTGTCACCCCACAAAATTTGCTGATTGATAGATGCTATATCCATAATACGTCGCAATTCAGGAGGCAATTCAACTCCATAAACATCTATAGGTACATCCGTATACTGCGCCAAATTATACAGCTGCTCAATATTGCATGTGTTAACATCTGCATGATTAGCGACAAAATTGGCCGTTCTTTCGTACGCCTCTCTACCATAAGACTCGCCTTGTGCCGTGCTGACATCACCCCAGACAGCCTTCATATATTTGTCCCATAATACGGTATTATCCGCAATATGAGGCTGTCTCACCATTGATCTTATTTCATTAGACGCATCCCAACTTTCATTAAATCTTCTAATATCATATCCATTAAAATCATAAATATTGAATAAATTGCTAGCCCCTTGTAAGATCCCAACGCCGCTCAAATTGACATAAGCACTAATATAGACATTATTCGTGGCTATATTAGATTGCACAGAGCTCTTAATGTACCCACCCACATTAAACCATTGATAGTCTATCGCAGACAAATACGAACTGCTGTTATCCGGCGCCCATGTTAACTCGTTTGAGGGGATATTTGCAATAGATCTAATCACCGGCCCCGATGCAACACCAATTGCATTTGTGGATGGATAATCGTATAAAATCACAGCATCTCCTGACGGAGATGCACCGTATACTGAAACTATATGTGGAATGGATGCATTCATCCAGTAATACGCAAACATGGGATTGATGCCATCCCTGGTGATTTTTAATCCTGATGGCGCCAAAGAACATATACTAAATGTCATGGATGTCAGCACTTGGCTGTTAGACCAACCGGCACCTTGGCTGGAATTGTTTCTGTTGTCTACGTGTACAGGGTAATCTGAATAGTCTGCAACAAACCATAAGGTAACACCGCTTGGGGCGGGCATATCGTCTTTGTAATAAACTTGTGCCGATGCAAGATACCCACCAGTTAACCCGTTAAATGATGTGAGCGTATGATTCGTTAGCGCAAGCTTATCGATAACATTACCACTGAGATCCGTAAATCTCCATTGAGGGTTAAGATGAGACCATTTATTTTGTGGCGTTTGCCATGGAATTGAATTGGATCCCTTCGAATACAAATACACAGTATGGGTATTATTATCCTCCGTATACATGTAAATTGTCAATGGAAACGAGGGGTTGCATCCCTGGTAGGCATATGTAGGTGCATTGACCCACAGTGCAACAGGGAATTTTACAGCACTCTGAAGTGTAAAGTTTGTGGTCATTTTAATATTCTATGTTCTCGTAAATCTTAGTTGTAGTACTGACCACTATTTTATCCTTGAAAAACTCTTTATCGTTTAAATACAAATACTTAAAGTAATCAAAACTGGTGTTCTTACTTACTATTTGTTTATCTGTCGGATATACAGGATTCCAAACCAACATAGTTAAACCTGTATACTGGATATCAGGATTATCCTTTCTGCGGGTATATATATTTTTCACCCCGGCGATGGATAAAAGCCGGGTGGTGATTGTACTAATGTCTAAAGTCTGTCCTAAAGCCATATTATTGCGACTAAAATAATCTTCAAATACGGTTGCGGCTTCAAGAACAAGTGAATTATCATCGCGCCGAGAGCTTGGATCCTTCAATAAAACCAATTCGGTATTGCTTACATCTTCCATGTCAACGTCCGTAGATCCGTCTTGCCCTATACATATATCTGCAGCAATATACACCGGATCTATAATTACCACTTCTGTTGTAAGAGGTTTAACACCCAATAAAGACGTTGTGATGAGCTCCTTTTGTGCTGGTGATAAATTTGCGGTAGGGTTCTTTGTATCGGACACCGTCTTAGGAACAGCGGTTATATATACATTGTTAAAATTGCAGCTATCCGCAAAGTTCAATTGATTATATAGTATATTTGATACGTTATTGGGACTATTCAGTCCGATATCCTCATAGTAATATTTTATTTGCTGTGAAAGATATGTCCAATTGTTAACTACCTTAATATCATGAATCAAATTAGCAAAATTTGTTCTTATATAGTTTTCAAAATCGGCCTCTGTGACAACGCGATACTGGGATCTGAACACCCCAGGCGCGTTTTTTCTAATAGATTCAATATCCTCCTCTTCCTGATAGTATGTTGAATCATTCGTATTAGTAATGAACATGTTATTGGCTATATCCGCACCAATATAAGTAAAGCGCTCTCCCTGTTGGGTATTTAAATCCCTGATAATTTCATCAAATGTATTACTGGAGAAGGTTTTGACACTTTGTTCATTGATGCCACCTCTTCCTATCTCACCAGCACTGCCAGAAGTCTGTAAATAATAAATGACCACCTTATCACCAGCTTTTAACTGTTTGCCATTAATATCATTGCCAAATTTAATTTCATACCGCTTGTTTTCATTTAGCCTCATTTCACAAGTGCGACTAAATCCACTTTCTAAATAAAGAGTAGGCGAACGTGCCCACTTATACCACTGGGAAGTTTCTGTTTCATAAACGTATACGTCAATATTAAAATGATCAACTTCTACTTGGTCGCCAGGCGCAAAGAATACCACTTCATTAGAATTGCCTACCGCCTGGTATATAGGATATTCCACAAAATACCCCTGGTAGAGCAGCTTCTGTGCAACAGCAGAATCAAACGACTCTAGATCATTTGTCAATTTTGATACCACAATATCTTCATTTATGGAATAGCTAATATTACCATTCGTAACATAAGAATAGCGCGGAATTGTGTATAACCCCGCTGCTATGAATTCATTGCCAGAAAGACCGAATGTGGTGGAAGCCGTCTGTTTGCCTATGGGATTATAGTCCAACATCTTAACAATACGATTCATGTTCTCGTATATTTGTGTTTCGGTGAACATAGTTTCTGTGGATGTTCTGTTGAGATAATACATCAGTGTATGGAACGTATATGCAATTATTTCATTAAGTGTCGATATATATGATCCCTCGTAATTTTGATCAGTGAACACCTTATTATCATTAAGTCTGTCTTTGATAAACGTTTTGAGCGTCAATGCATCAAAACTGAGATATCCGTCTTTGGGTATTGTGAATTGTGAATTGTTGTCTGCCATATTATATCCTGAATCCTTGTCTGCTCAATAAACCCGTCAAACTTAATGGTTCATTTCGGCGAAGAAACGGTACATCCAATTTTAATGTGATCTCATATTCTCCGCGCTCTTTGTATCCATCTACACTAATATTTACGAGCTTAACTCGAGGCTCCCACTTTTCTAAATTTCTAACTATATCCCGGCCTATCCGACGAGCCACGAATTCATTAACAGGTTCAAACACATACTGTCTTAAATCACATCCATAATCCGGCAATAGAAACCTTTCACCAGGAACTGTATTAAATAGATTAACTAGTGAATTTTTGATAGCGTTCAGATCATATGCGACTTTAATGTCTCTACTATTGCCCTGAATTGTTCTATTGCCTATTAAATATTCGAACGGTTCTTGTGCAAGATCCAGGAATATATCTGTAAAGACATTATTTTTTTGGCTAAGATTGGTGTTTTTTAGGTTATTAAAATTGATTGAGCCCATTTTTTACTGCACTCCTGGCATAAATATTTATACGAACATTGTATTTTATAAGGAGTAGCGTATGAACAATTTTAGTGGTAAGTTTGAAAAATTGCATGAAGAGACCCTGTTTCGCTATCAGCAAGCGGGCTTCCTACGCGGCGATTATGCCCGTATTAAAAAGGACGCATTAAAGAGTGAATCTATTCAACAACTATCAGATCAGATGAAAGCTATCCTTCAGGATGCTATCAAAAACGAAACCGTCTTGAGAGTCAGTTATATCAAATCCGGTAAATCTGAAGCTTTTAGCGGCCCTGTAGATGCCGCTAATATACCATCTGCTGAATTGTGGGCAGACTGTTATGTCGAGCATGCCCCTGGTATGTGGCATAACGTGATGACAGTTCCCCTCAGTATTCTTGAGAAGATGGAAGTGGATGGCGCGAACGGATTTGTCCCTTACAACAAAAATCTTGTCAGACCTAATACACAAGAGCCCACAGACAACTCCAAGGAACTGAAAGATCAGACTAAAGGCGGCGACGAAAATCGCACCTTAGGCAAAACCAATACCAAACTTGCCGGAACCAAAGCCCCTAAAGATGGGCGTGATCAGACTAAATTCAAAGAGAGTGTAGTCGGATTTGGTAAAGAGAATGATCTTATATTTGAAGCATACGCAAGTTCAAAGGAATAATGAAAGACGAAGATAAGATCATTTTTGAAGCTTATATCAAAGAAGCAAATGAAGCTATGTCACCCACGGCTTTGATTGGGCAATTAGTACAAGCACGAAAAATTTATCTTACCAATCATGAAGATGTGGGTGAGCGTTTACTGGCATATAAAGTAAGTGGGGCACCAAAAACATCAGATCCTACATGGCCAATCCCAATTATAAATACATTCGAATTCAATGATGGTGGAGTCATAAATGTCTCTGTTTCTGTTTTACAAGATTGGGCATTATCATTATCCCAAGGCGATAATAGACCGCGTTATGAAATAGAAAAACTATTACGAGATAATGGCCATCCCACGAGAGACCTGTCTTAGAAAACTTTCTGCAGATTGTGTAACTCAATCATGCAGCAAAACGCATTGATTTCGAAATCCATTACAAACTGATGCTTGTACATCGCTTCCCCAATGATCGTTAACGCTTGTGCTTTGGTCGCGTCCGGCATGTCAGATTTAAATGCTTCCTCGAACAACCCTTTAAGCAACGTCAAATAGTCCGCATTGAAGTCCGTTTCATTCTGAATTACAAATTCGCGTATAGATTCCAAAGACTCCTTAGTCCTAATCCTTTTTAATACATCCTTTGCAAACAAACCTACATCTACTTCCTGTGTAATATTCAACACCCCGTTCTTGGTGTGTTTTTGAACCAATCCAATCATCTTTCTGACATCGGGATAATTTGACTGAATCAATGCCTTCAAAAGCGGCTTTTGCTCATCACTAACCGCAACACTTTCACTAGCAATAACATGAACTACTCGCGCAGTGACTTCCTTTAAAGGCGGCATCAATTCAAACGGAATTGTTCTGGATTTAAGGGGATTGGTAATACGATTCTTGTAGTTCGCTGTTAGTATAAACCGCAAATTATCGCTGTATTCCTCAATAATATTGCGAAGCGCTCTCTGGGCATCCGGTGTAAACCCATCTATCTCGTCCAGAATAATAATCTTCAATCGACCGTCTATCGACTTCGTTTGGGCAAACGGTACAATCTTTTCTCGCACACTATCAATGCCTCTTTCATCACTAGCATTGATATAGCGATACACGGCGTCTAATTCTTTGACCAGTATTTTAGCCAAAGTAGTTTTACCTGTTCCAGCTGGACCACAAAACAGAATATGGGGAATGGTACCCTCTTGAATTATATTTGTAAAATATTCTCTCACATCTGGTGATAAAACCAATTCAGATAGCGTGGTTGGCCTGTATCGCTCCACCCATAATTGATCAAATATGTTGTGATTGCTCATAATTACCTTCTTTTAATAATTGTATTGCCTTATTATACTTTCGTTTTATACAAAAATCACTGCTGTACAATTTATATAGTATATCCAAGACCTTTTGTTTTTTGGAAATTTGCATGCAGTATGTATTTCTGTCTTTATAGTAACTTCCCTCCAAAAAATCTGTACACATCTTTATAAACGGCTCTGATGCAGATACTAAACATAGCCTATATCCATTCTGTGAGTTTCTTATAATGCTCCCATCACCATCTATAACCCCTCTCATGAAATGAAATTTGTTTTTATCTGGTATGGCATCAAACCATTCACTTATATTAAGAGAATATGTTTTATTGTGAGTAAATCCTATTGTTTTTAAATGATCGATAAACTCGATATTATTGAGGCTCCATTTTATGTTATTGCTGTATATTTTAAGTCTCCCACCGAATTTTGAATATATTTTTTCTAATATATCTTTATCTTCCACATTTAATTGAATCGAACATGAATAATGCACATAATTTGGAGGGTATGTAATGTGACCATCTGTAGCTAGTAATCCGATCAAATAATAATAATCTGCGTCCGTTTTGTGACTTAAAATCTTGCATCCCTTAGGATCAATATTTTTATGTCTGTATATAGACTGGCATGCACGCGTACAGAAAACATTGGCCTTGTGTCGGAGGTTTCTAAACTCTTTAAATGTGGTGGTTTTACAGTTTGTACATTCTTTCTGATAATACCTAAATGATGTGCCGTTTCTTGAAAATTTAAATCCGTAATCGGTTTTAACTGCATCCTGTGGCATTTCTTTCATATAAATATTTATACGAAACGCCTCGCAATATATTGTCAAATATACCTATTTTCCCGAACTTCCTAAACCCTTTCCGCCTCTTTCGGATTCAGACATTACTTCCACCCATTCCATATTTGCCTCTATTACTGGGTAGATTACAATTTGTGCAATTCGATCGCCTTTCTTGATGGTGTATGGCACATCTGTCATGTTGTACAATTTAACACCCAAACTATTCCTGTACCCATTATCAATAATCCCAAAATGTGGTTGGATGCCATGTTTAAATCCTAACCCGCTCCGTGCCTCTATTTTGAACCAAAACCCTGGCTCAATATGGCCCAACATCAATCCGGTTTCTATAACAGACGACCCTCGTGCATGTACTACAGTATCCTCGCAAGCATACAGATCGTACCCGGAGTCGCTCGTTCCGTACACCTCTCGTGTCTCTTCGTTATAAAACCGTTGAGCCGCTGCAACATTAAGCTTAACATCGTTAATAGACCTTCCAGATTGAATAGCTATATTGGTGTAGTATTCCTCTTTCATTCTCTCAATGCTTTGAACTTCTTCTGTGGTCACCTGGCGATTACCATGATTGCGAGTAGGTAATTGGGCATCTGGGTGTGTTTTTATAAATTTAATTGATACTTGTTTCATATTACTCCATAATCAACTGACGCGGGTCACTGTGTGCCCCGTTATTAATCTCTCTGACTTCTTGACGCGTGCCGCCCAATTCAACGGCGTTTGAATTCAACCACGCAATTAAACTGCTGACGGCGTTCGACGGAACAACCCACGTCTTATTTCCTATTGTTACTCTTACTTCCATTTTTTGTTCTCCTTGGGGATTTCTTTGCTTTGACCAATGTCCGCGTTGCTTCTAATTCATTCACGGCATCTGTTAGCATTGATACCACGGCATACTCCAATTGAGCATGCTCATCTTTCGCAAATCGCTCAATGGCGATTTTCTTCAATTGCTTCTTTTCTTCATCAGAACAATCTAAATCGTATCTATATACTGTTTCTTTCCTTTCTTTTTGTAGTTTCATTTAAACCTCCTTATGAAGAATATCACATTACTATGCATTTTCAAGAGGGATTTTAATCGGACCTCGATAATTATTTACATGAGCAATAATGAATTAGATGATCTGAATGAATTGGTTAATGAGCTAAAAACCACTAAATCCCTCACGGGTTTAATGTACCCGCCAGAGGAAGCCACTGCCCCCACCAAAGAAGAAACTATAACAGAAGACAATATCGATGATTTTATTTTTCGCAAATCTTCTGTTTTAATCCAACAAGGTGTGGATACAATGGAAAAATTGAAGTCATCCGTTCAATCCGGCGCAAATGCAGAAACCATCGAAGCATATTCCAAATTAATGGGATCTGTTGCATCTTCCATTGAAATCCTCAACAAAATCAATCTTCAGAAGCGCAAAGAAAGAGCGGCCAAAGAACTGAAGCAAATGGATATAGATACATCCAAAAAGCTCTTAGATAAATATGACCACCCCACTATTCAGAATCAAACCAATATATTAGTGGCATCTCGCGAAGAGATAATGAAGGCACTGTTGGGGCAAGCCAACGAAATAGTAGAACAGCCTGTCGACCGCCCCGATATTATAGACATCCCTTCGCGTTAATCCGCGATATAAACAAATATAATTTTATTGGTAGTCCTCTATCATTATGCCTGTTTGCTCACTCGGAAGAATGGTAGAGAGTGTGTCATCCATGATAACGGGGTATTGCCTTAGCCCTAGCTTCAACAAGCGCTGTTTTAGTTCTTTTATTTCTGGTGATATCTTATTAGAATTCCAAAAATATGGGAATATCTTATTACACCAATGCTGGCGTATTCTGCATGAGGTACACGGTATGATACCAAAAAAACAAGTAATGGAACATATAGTATCCCCTAGTCCTGTATGCACATCGGGGATCTCTATATATCTAATAGACGGAAAGGATGCCTTCAGTGTTGTGCACCGCGGGCATCCTTTCTTACCGACAATGATCATATGATCTATTTTAGATAATACCTAAAACTCTCTTGCGTGTATGCTCATCCTTGGAATCCCAGATGCGGCTCCCAATTCCACGCCACCCACCAGCACCACTAATGGTAAATGCTGTTGCTGAATATGCTGTTACTCCATCCACCAATGTATCTGTGGATCCAGCAGACAACGCAGGGGATCCGGATTTAATGCGCGCAGATGCAAGATATGCCAAGGTTGTGCCTGCTTCTGATGGAGAGGAGTTTGCAAAAGTTACGTTAAACAGTATAGAGTTTGTAACACCGTTGACAACAAGACAAGGCAATGTCGTGTTAGCAGATACAGTATATAGCGCTGATGATGCACCTAAAATATCCACGTTGGTAATTATAAATGACGACAAAGCCGACGTTGGTGTGAAAGCCAACGCAGCAGAACACAAATATGTTCCTGAATCAAAAGCCGCTACGCTCTTATTATTTGCTGCTGAAGTGTTAACTGTAATTGTATATCCTGCTGCCATATAAATTTCTCCTTAGATGATTCTCATCTTTTAAATATTTATGCTTTGAAGCAAAAAAATATCCGCACACCCCGAAGAATGTGCGGATATAGTTAATCGGTTAAACGATCGAATTACTCAGCGGTCGTAATAGCCGTCAAAACGACATTAGCTGTCGAATTGCTGAATGCTGCAGTGGACAGAGGCGTCGTGAAGGTCGACGTAGCGGTTACACCAGAATATGGTACCTTAGCTGCGGTAATTCCACGTGCCAAATCAGTGCGATATGCGGTTACTGCTTCAACCGTTGTGTCCCACTTAATAAGTTCACCAATAGCGTTTTTAATTGTTGTTGACATTTTTATTCTCCTTAAAGTTTTAAGTGGAGCGGATCGCGAGATCCGCTCCATCTTCTAATTACAGATAAACTGCGCTGTCACCAGGAGCAAACGCTGCACCCAATCCCTTGACGATGATAACGTGGTAATACAAGTCAGCACCAAACAAGTGATCAACAACACCATAACGGGTCATCAGACCAACGCGAGGCGTAAAGTCATTAGGACCAATCGTACGCTGAACCATAACTGGGATGTATGGGCAATATACGATACCGGTGTCGTAGTACTCGGAACCCTTGTAACCGAGCAATGCATACTCTAAACGAGTCGTACGTGCATTGCGGACCCAAGGCTGCTGGCTCTCAGTACGTGTATCACGATAGACCGTAAAACGACCTGCCAATACACCGACTTTGGAAACACCAACCTGCTGAGTCGAGACTGTGCTGTTCACAGGCATGAACTTGAACTCAGGCATCATCTCCATGATCGAACAAACCGTTGGGGTTGCGATAATGAAGTTTGCGGAACCACGGCGGTTACGAACGGCAATGCGGTTAGCCTCGATCAATACCTTCTGGTAGAAATCACGGTTACGCTCACCGAGCCAACGTGCGTCAGCTGAAGCTGCACTCCATGTCGACCAGCCCTTGTCGCGGCCTGCATTCAATGCGATCTGGATCATTCTCATGACCATTTCGCGATCAATTTCGGCCTGGACTTCATACGACATTGCGTTTGTCAACTCATTGTCGATATCGATGCCGTTCATGTTCTTGAGGTCCTGCTCAAGCTCAACGGACCACTTAGCTGCCAAACGACGAGTTCCAGCCTCAACAGCTGTCTTCTCAAATTCGATTGTCATCTGAGGGATCTGACCGGTCATTTCATAATTCGCCAACCATTCTGCTACGCCCTTATCCTCATCAAGGAATTCGAACTCAGAATGTCCACTCAACTTGGCTGAAGACGTACCTGTGTAGGCCGTGTTCAAATAGTTATAACCAACTTCCTGTCCGTCAGCTGCCTGTTGACCAGGGCCGCGATAACGAGGGGATGTTGCTGCTGCGTCGTAAGAACGACGAGAAGGATCCTGCCAATCAAGGTTCTCACCTTCGTAACGATAACGAAGTGCGAATGCCAATCCGACAGGGCCGCTCATAGGCTGAACACCAACGATCTCGTTTGTGATCAACTCAGGGAACGTACGACGGATCATAGGGATAAGAACCTTAGGCAAGCGAGCGTCGCCCGTTGCGTAGAAGTCCTGATTTCCTACTGCACCACCATTGGTACCGAAACTGCCGCCTGCACCGCCATAACCAAACATATTACCAGCGCCGCCTGCGACGTTAGCTTCACGCAAGCACCACTGCTCCTGGTTTTCCAAGAGGATGGAGGTGTTTAAACGGGTGTGTTCATCTTCGATCGGAGCTACGGTCTTCGAGGTATACTCGAGAACGGGCTTCCACTTATTAATTAGCTGATCAGCCTTGCTGCTATCAATATAGGCTGTACCTGCTGGGATTTTGCTACTCATAATTTTCTATTCTCCTAAATATAAGGGCGTTGGCCCTTGTTACATTGTTATTTTGTTTTGAAACGATCTTGCTGTTTCATTGCACTCAGATATTCGCTAACACCATCACCTTCAGGTGCAAAAGATGCCTTTTCCGTCTCTTTGTTATTACGAGGAGTGTCTACCTTCTCAGTAACAATCTTAGAAGACTTCGTTGCTTGTTCCGTTACAAGCACTTTGTGATCTTCCTCTTCTTTATCGAACATCTTAACTACATAGTTGAAATTTTCGGTTATATACTCAGGATCCTTATCTTTTAGCATCCTCATTACGTACTGTTTCTTTTCTTTTGGCAAACCTGCTGTGTTCTTTTCCAAGATCAGTTCAGCCGCTTTTGCCTTCAATGCCTGTGTAACCTGAATGTTTTGCTTGATTGCCTCATTCAATTCACTCTTGAGGGAATCAATCGTCTTGCGTCCATCCTGTACAGCTTCTTTAATCGTCTCATTAATGAAACTATCGTCTAACGCAATCATTTGTTTCATCTGTTCCAAAATCTTTTGTGCTCTCTTATTAGAGACGGCTTCCTGCAACTCTTCTTTAGGAATCGCTTTGTCCAAATACAATTCCATATAATTGGATAACTGAGATAAAAGATTCTCTTTAAACTCCTTAGCGTCTTCGTTTAAAGCCTTCTGATGCTTCTTAATAAGAAACTCTAGCTTCTCTGTATGATCCTTATCAATCTTTTCCAATACAGCAACAAGCTTCTGGCTGTGATCTGTATCAATGGCTTCAAGTAACTGCTCCAACTTGGCTGAATGCTCTTCATCTAACTGTTGTAAAGCATTACTTACCTCAAGATCTAAACGCTCCGTAACGGTAGCTTCAACGGCTTCTGCAAACGCTTCAGAGAGCATCTTCTTCGAATCTTCCGTTAAAACGTCTTCGCTTATCTGGTTAAGAACATCTTCTATTTTCTTGCTCATTATTGATTCTCCTGTAAAGTCGCATTTACTCTTGCCTTGATTTTTTCTTTCACGGCCGAAGTAAGACTTGCATTAGCCGTCGCATAATCCTTATTGATAATACCGTTAACAAATTCTCGCAAATACTTGCGTTCCTGCGATTCGTTTAATTTAACTTTCTTAGACATAATGATCCTCTGTTTTAAATATTTATAAAAATTCTGTTACTTTTTTACAGGATTCTTTAGGCTGTTGATGAATTTCAAAATATTTTCTTTCAAAACCTCTTCTTTGAGGTCGGATCTGCGAGGCAGCTTATTGTACGATGCCCCAAACGCATCGTATGCTTCGATAATTGTCCCGTCAGTTTTAAGAATCCAATCCTTGGCTTCCATGATGCCGTTTACAAATGCAGTTGATACAGAAGGATCATGAACTACGTCACAACAAATCAAATGGAACCCTTGCACCGCATGTGCATCGCCCTCAGGCAACAATTTGCCCAAAGCTCTCGAGGATATGCCTAATTTGACATTATCCATGATCAGAGCTCGAACTAATTGACCCATTGGAGTGGAGAGGATTTTGGACTTGCCAAAGAACATATTACCCTCTTGACGCAATTCTGTGATCATATGGCATGCGCGTTCTGGGTTAACTTCCACAGAAGCAGGGTGATTCAGTTCTCCAAGAGATCTGTTTTCCTTAATCATCTCGCTTGTATAACGACCTACTTCCTGAACCATTTCGTTCAAGTTATAGATACGGCCATTCTTGTTCTTCTGCTCACTCATCAAAAAAGGACCTTGGATATAGAGTGTGCTTGGCTCGTTCTTATTTTTCTCTTCAACGATATATTGAAGATCGAACACTGGGTCATCAACTAACAATTTACGCGAAACGATATTAGACATAACTATTCCTCTAGAAATATTTATCGATCATCGTTACATTTATTTGTGGTTATAACTAACGAAGATCTTTTTCAGTCAATAAAACAAATTCGAACCCGTTCTTCTTGCACCAGTTCTTAGCACTTTCCCACTTAGACGAGTTGACGGCCCACTGTATTTGCTCGTACAGTACGTTTTTGCGACTCTTGCGGTTTACTTGAGACGGGGGGCGTGTTTGTTTGTCCGGCTTGACCTCAACAAGAAATTTCTTAGGCCCTTTTTCAGTTTCTAATACTAATACACCATCTACAAAATAGCGGTGTACTTTTCCGTCTTTAGGACTCAAATAAGGTATTACAACAGATTCACTTCCCCATTGTAATACCTTACTGTTCCTGTCACACCACCGGAAAAAATTCAACTCCAAGCCAGACCGAAACACAATAGGCATCGATCCTCTATACTTATGCCCATTTACCGGATGGAATATACCTTTATGTGACTGAGAGCGCACATTTACTTTTTGTACATCTGAGCATATGCTTCAGACAAGAGAGACTGATCCCCTCTTCGTGAAGCACTTAATATTTTATCCGTCTTCATCGACTCCACATGAGATAATGCATCATCATCCCTCGGTCCAACACCCATGCCCTTCTTCATGAACATTGAATTTGTCGCATACCTCCACAATTCTTCTAATGTGTTGATTCTTAACAGATTTTGCTTCATTCGTGCTTTTTGCATAGGAGGAATTTTACTGTTGTCAATGCGGTCAATCATTATTTTCTTCCCCGTGTCAACATCAGGGGCATCAAATACTTGTTGAATCACATCATCTAATATACTCCTATTGGATCCATATGATTCTTTGACACTGTCATCTTCGTCTTCGTCTTCGTCTTCGTCTTCCTCATCTTCGTTAGATTTAGCAGGCTTCTCGGTCTCAAAGGCTCTTACTTCAGGACCTTCGTCTTCTACCTCTTCGTCACCAACGATATCATCGAGGTCAAACCCACCAACAGCAATGCTTACACCCCCGGAAGACGCATTGACACCCAAATCCCCAAGAACCTTGCTCTTTAGACAATCTAGAGCACATTGAACGATACTCTCAATATTCTCGCCAAAAGCCCCCTCATTTTGCTCGAGTGCCTCTTCAATACTCTCTGCTGCAAACTGATCAAACAAATCAACTAAAATCTTGTTGTACTGCTTCTGTAGTTTCTTAACCTTGTTCGCGGTCGACCCCTTGTTGCTTTTCATGTCCTTTTCGTCTTTCATAAAATATGCTCCTTGAAATATTTATACATGCCCCCACCTATTTTTAGTGAATCGTTATATTTTAATGTTGCAATCTTAATGGGTGGTGTTGTTGGTATTATCCATGGACACCTAAATTTGCAATCGTATCCCTCTGTGGTTTGAATCTGCTGAAATACTTTTGGGAACTGAGTAACATAATCCACCATAAAAGAAGGCACCTCCCAGTTTTCTATTGTGTCTTTATATATTTGCCCCGTCACCTCATACACATCCGCAGGCACTCCACCAAGCCAAGACATCCAAACAAGAGGCACCGCTTCTTTTACAGTACACAACAAAACCCCGGAATGGGAATCTGGAGTTCTCGTTTTAGATATGTAATCCAGCTCGTTTCTTCTTGCATCTTGTACCCTATAAAATATGTGCGTTTTGGTGCTTGTGTAACTTTCCCAGATTAGATCGTTATCTTTCATGTGGATTGCTCTTTAATTACTTATTCTTTTGTTTAATAAAAAATTCGAATTCACTAAAGTCATTGTCTAAAATAAGCATGTAATTAAACCCCGCTGCTGTTGTGGCCTTTTGCTTGCACTGCTGTGTATATGCTGTTTGCTTCTGTAATATCCATGTAGATTTGACCTCTATTATAAGATTATACTTTGGAATGAGAAAATCGGGATAGTACCATCTCTTTTTATCCGATTCTTTATATTGTATACCCTTAATATGAAATTGTATTTCCTCTTCTTTTAATAGGTTATTCAGAAATACATAGTCAAGAAATTGCGGCTCATATCCCTGTACATATACCATCTTCCCTGATGGAAGTATATATTTTTTATGCCAACGTTTGCGTAACGCCATCCAATCATCCATTGAATGTAATTTTACGTTGTTCCGTTTTAATAGTCGAAAAACAGTTCCTATATGCATGCCAAACCTATCAGCTAATGTTTTTGCAAATTCGCCTGCCTTATAATGTTCTATAATCTTTTCTGTTGGATATTTAGACCATATTTTTTGTTGAACCATATTCTGCTCAGGTTCATTACCTTCACGAATCTTTATATTATTGCCAATAAAAAAATCTTTAAGTGTTTTGGGGGATATGCCTAAAATGGTCGACGTCTCTGTTAAAGATTGCTTTTCATCAAAATATAATTCTTTAGCCCGTCCCAAATCAATTGTATGCCATATTCGTTTTTCGTGCTTCGCTATGCGGCTTGCTTCCGAATGATTCCTGATCTTGATATTGTTGTTTGTTATAACGGATTTAATGACGTTCTCGTCTGCTTTATACTTACGCATAATGTTTTTAACAGACACCCCTTTGAGATATTCGTCACATATCTGCTGTTGCTCTATATCATTCAGTATACGCGCCCTTCCGTCTCTAATGGGTATATTGTTCGATTTAAGTATATTTTTTATGGTACTATTACCTAACCCGTACTTCTTCCTTATCGTATATACATTAGCACCTTTGTTATATTCGTTACATATTTCTCTCTCATTTATATTCATAAAGATCAACTCCCTCTATGAATATTTATGTAACCCGGTATTTACTTTTTTAGGAAAATAAAAATATATTTTTTGTTAATTGGTGTCGTGTGATTAAATAACGTACATAACTTGTTGATTTTAAACAGGTTAATCACCCGAGGAAGAAGCGGGGAGGGCTTGTATCATACCAATCACCTTCTTGAAGGGACTTCTCAAGCTCTTCTTTTTCTTTTAATCCCTGTGATAACAGATCATTAAAATTCAACACCCCGCCCCCAAACATCTGCATTCCCTGATATTTGCCCCGAACATTTCCTACGGCTATCTTAGTCAACGCCAATGCATATTTTTGTATCCATTGCTCTCTGATCAAATGAGCAATTGGTTTTTCCACCCAGCATCCCACAGCCCCATAAAATCTACTATTTTTATTGGGTGCCGGTATTAACCGCAATAATTGACGATTCTCATCAAAATCTACATAGTGTGTCTGTGCCAATACTTTGGTTCGAAGGTCCAGCCACTGTTTCAATACCTCCCATGTAACCAGATCAAATCCGGCATTACCCAGCATATAGCTGTAGTATGTCTGTTGTGACATAGCCTGTTCAAGAGTAAATAATGTATTGATGCCTGTCGATTCACCTGGTGCGAATTCAAATATGCCCGCTACTTTGCGATAATCTCCCAAATCATAATCATATCCACCAGACAACCCACACGCGCCCGTTGCCCTCATAGACGGTGTAATACTAATGAGTTTGTCTATAGGTAAGCCGGGTTCCTCGTACAATTCCGAACTAAATACAAAATACTCTTCTGTATATCCCGCATACTTTGTATACATTTCCATGGCCATGTCAATAAATTCAACTATTTGTGAATCGTCACACACTTCAATATTAACGAACGGATACCCTATCTGGACCTTTATGCGCTGAATAGCTTGGGCATATGTTTTGATCTTTGAATTAAGATTAGTGCTGCCTGAACCTTTTGGTGCATCATATTGAGTCGGATTAGCAAACAATTTAGTTGTAACATTAGCCGCAGAAGGCACGATAGATGATGTAAATGGATATACGGTGCTGTAATAAGCTAAAGGAATCCCATATGACTGATTATCAATTTGTGCGACCAAAAACTGACCCGTGGCAGTTAAACCTGAAACTATAGTAGGCTCTGTGATTTTTAATGTGGGTGTTGTATTATTTGTGGACACCTTGTAGAGGGGAATGGCCAAATCATATCCCTCTACGGCAGAAACACCGTCATAAAAGTTCAAAGCGATACCGGCATTATATGATGTGCCCTGTTCTACATACACCCCCTTATCCAAAACCATATCTGTATAGGGGGTGACTAAGTCTACATCAGGAACTGAATATGAAAATGTATATAACGGTATGGCCGCGTTCCTTCCTTTAATATCACACACCAAAAATTTGTTGGTTGCTGTCGCCCCTACCACAAAAGTCGATGATATCGTTAAACACAAACTACCTGGTGATTTTGACGCCTGTGGAGCCAATATAGAATGAACCACCTCCCCAGGTGCATACTCGTATGTGCACGCCACCGTATACCCTGCTGGAATATTAGAGGCGAATATAACCTGTTTTCCTGATAGTGTATAGAGAGAGGTTGCTTGAAAAATTCCCTCTATATACACAGATAATGTGTTTTCACGAGGCGTGTATTTTAAATTAAATGCACTAGTCGCCTGCGACACATTATCAGCTAAAACTTCTTGATAGGACGGCATAAATTATTCTCCCAAAAGTGGAAACCCTAATGTGTCATATCCAATTACAGGCAATCCTTGCCAATAACCGATAATATCTCGGTTTAAACTGTCTTTTTTTAATTCGCTCAATATTGGCGAATTATTTTCGTCATACCCAATAATAGGCAAGCCATCTTCCCACCCCACTATAAGCACATCATTTATATCAAACTCGGGTTGTAATATAGGAATCGGTTTATAAATAACCTGATTCCAATATGTTTCATACTGCTCTCTTTGTGGCCCATCAATTGATAAAATATAAGCCTTCATGAACCCTGCTTGTAAAACATGATTTTCCCATTCACCGACCCCGTATTTGTTTGTTTCTGATAAACCCCGCAAAAACATTACCTCTTGTGCTGAAATCTCTAATTTCATTTCCCCGACAAGTCTTCTTACACGATTAACAGAACCAGCTTCATCGTAAACAATTTGATCTCTCGCATCATAATAAACCAGTGTCTCCCAACGATTTGCAGAATTAATTACGGGGACTGGCTTTGTTATTTCTGTTATATTCACCTCCCACTTAATAGGAGCGGGTAATGATATTTTTTCACCATACCCAGCAAAAACAAAAAAGCAAACCAAAAACAAAAACCATCTTAGAATCATATTACTCCTTAATACACTAAATATTTATTGTTTTACCTTGATAATATTCCCATCTCTCCACAATTCACCATAGGATAGTCCATTTGAATTAGTCGGGAATGTATTTAAATTTATTCTCATTCTAGAAACCGAGGCGGTTATTCTACTCGGAAATACCGAAGATAATTCATTGTATAAAATACTCCAATCGCCGAACGGTAAAATCATCGGCGCATCGAAATATTCGACAGCCCCTATATCGATATTTTCTCCCGCGATTCTTTTGTTGTCATATACATCGGTATCTGAAATAAATGGATGCGACCCCCCTCTATCTATAGCCTCACTGTTTGGAGATAATCTGTAACTGCCATCACTTAAAATCATGGGCAAATTTGTAGTTATACTTGTGCTATCGATATAAATAGCTGGATAATTAGAAAAAACTACACCACCTATTCTATTAGTATTTTGTGAAAAATAACTGTTATAAATAAAAACTCTATTAGTAATGGTAGCACCAATTGATTGAAATGAGTTATTCATAATGGTGCAATTTAAGAAAATATTACTTCCTGATGTTGGAAAAAATAAAGACAAATAATTGTTTGCGATTATTACGTTAATATTTGTAGATGACAAAGCATCTATACTGCTGCCAGATTGAATATTATTTCTAATGATGCTGTTTTTTAAATATGCCGATATGATTTTTCCCCCAACAGTATAAAAATGATTATTTTCTATTATTGAATTTTCTGCCCTATTGGCTATCACACCCATATTTGTATTGTTGTAAACTTTTAGTTTATTAATAACTGGGCCTACTATAATGTTCTGAATAACCCCATATGCGGTATTACTTCCGAAATCACAAGAATATATTTCGATATCGCTTAATATATCATTAGCAGAAAATGGTGCAATTAATTGTGCCACTGATGGTATATAAAAGTTGGTAATGCTTCTATTTATATGTGATGCTTTAATGTTTGTTATGATGTTTGTAGATTGAGTTAGATTAAAAAGCATCGAGATTGTTGAACCCGCCGAAACCGAATATATGTTGCTAAATGATAAATTTTGAAATGCCCCATTTCTAACATCTATGATGGGTCTGCCCCAAGCAGCAATCGTATCGAATTTACAGTTTGTGACGATAATAGGGCTATGTGCATTTGCATTTGAATTTACAGTTATAGCGGCCCCGAGTCTATCTAATTGCTGGAAAGTAACCCCTTCATTTTGTCGCATAGTGGAACCTTTGGTAAAGGTGAAGCCATCTATAGTCGCATTTGTTCCCGCGACCCATAAACATCTCACAGAATTTGATCCGAAAGTGCCTCCTTGATTGGTGTTTATAGATGTGTATATATCATTATTCCACCTACCCTCAATTATTGTAACGTCTGGGCCATTAACACTTTTTAATGTTATGTTGTGCCTAAATATTAAAACTCTGTTTGTCAGTTTTTCGTTATAAAGGCTTGCTCCCGCTCTGCCACCCGTTCGATAAATTCCATTTGATACCAAAATGATGTTATTGGTGTTGTTTGAAACATCTAAAGCGTCTTGAATATTAGTCGCCGCACTAGCCCATCCATTTGTAAACGGACTAACTGGAGTTGGGTTGTTTATATCTACATATCTTATAGTCTGCCCTAAAGACGAAATAGACAAAAAAATCAATAAAATAGATAGAATTAACGATTTCATTGTTTTATTTTGAGTTCTCCGTTTACCACATACACATCCCCTGTATTCAAATTGTTTGTAGACGAAGGTATGTTCCACACTCTTATTTTTTCAACATATGCATTTGTTTTGACTGGAAATTTTCTTGATATTGAATTTAAAAAAATAGATTGATCGTTGTAAGGCAATATAACAATTTTATTATCAGAAAAACACGGTATGGTAATAAAATACACAACAACTAAATATATTAAATATTTTACCATAACATCCATTTTATCCTTAAATATTCACGCACTCTTTCTAATTCATCTTGTGTTAAAACTTTTTGGTAAACAATAATTTCTGCAATATCTCCAAACCAATAACCGTTAACCTGAACGCTCTCAAAATCAGAGGCACTTATCATAAATCTATTATAAATTCTATCTGGTATATTTCCAGTAGTATTTATTCCAGCATTATTATTTATTTGATTAGAAACCGATGTTTTTGTTATTAATGTTTGCATTAAAAACATTCTGTTAGAAATAATTGGAACTTGCGCAAAACTAATAGCATTTATATAGGAATACATATTTGTTGTATTTGAATTTCTTCCCTGTAAAGATGAAATATTGGTAGTTCCCCCGCTCCAATCGTCTATAGCACCGACACCAACATGAGAAAATAATCTACCCCAAGCCGTTTTGCTTGCTGTATGATTTGTTGAAAGAGCTACTGTAAATACCGTAAGATTAGTTGCGATACCCACCCAATTTGTTCCATAAAATGAATCATTTTTATTTGCATTAAATCTAAGAATGCTATTTGTACCAATAACATTAGCGACAAACATTGGTCTTGACGATACGGTATTTTGATATGCCGTTCTGCTATTTGAACTTTTATCTAACCATATTTCAACTGAATTTGTTGTCATTATCATGAAATTCGTATCCGCCGCATCAAGCCATAAAACTAAATTAGAAACGTTATTTGGATTAAATGGCAAAACAACCCTTACGTTTGATCCATCCCACCACAAATCACCAGCAATCAAATTATTTGTTGATACTGGAAGATTTGATATGTTCAAATTTTTCACTGTAAATTGCTGTTTTGATGGTATTGTTTTTTCTATTGATCTAAATAACGGTTCCCAATTATTGTTTTCTAAAATAACGATACTATTAGTTGTTTGAGAAATTCCTAAAGATGCGTATAAAGATAAAATACAAATTAAAAACAAAGACTTCATTATTGTAACCCATAAACCGAAAATAGATATTCATGCAACGTTCCGCCTTGTTCATTATCTGATTTCATTTGAACACCGACTAAAGTTCCGTTTGTAAAATATTGAAATACTTCGCTATTTAAATGCGCGTCATCTCCAGAATTTTTAATTTCTTCATGCGCTTTTCCATATTTCATCACAACATTATTTGAAGAAAATGCGCTATAATATGTATCAGCACCCCCGCCAGTCCATGATGCATTAAAATTCAATCTATAATAACCATTTGCTGGTATTTTAACTGTTCCATTGGTTGTATCTGTTTGAATTCCTCTTGATAAAACTTCCACTAAAGATGTACTGCCAAATGGCAAAAACACATTAGATGAAATAAAAGTCAATCCATCGCTTAGTCCAATTGACGCTATATATGGTTCTGTTGATATGTATGGTGTTGTCGTATTAGATGGAATAAATTCATCAAATATTGTTTCATTTATATACGCAAAACCTCCTATAGTTATATTATTAGTATTTACCCCAAATAAACCATTTACTAAACTAATACGTCCTTTTGTTATTATATTTCCATTCGTTTGTATTAATAAATTCGTACTGCTTGGACCAAACATTAATTGATCTTTTATTTCTATATAACCCACCAAAGAATCTTCGGCTTCTTCAATTGATACAAGCCCTACTCGTTCAAAATCTAAAACATCAGGCCAATCTGGAAATACCTCAATTTCTAAATCGCCAGTTAGCGAATTCCACCCACCATCAGGAACATTAAATGCACCAGCAAAAAATAATCTAGAAACACCAACATAAGGGGTATAATCTGGAGGTAAACCTTTTTTTAAAGTAATACGGTCAATAGCATTTGTTACAAAACTTTGAGATAATTGAGATACATATTCAATAGAAGCTGGTCTATCAGATTCCGTATCATCATAAGTCGGTATTCTGATATCTAAACCTCTCCAATCAACATGTCTGGTATAATAATTTGTTTTACCCCACCAAGCGGTTTCTGTATAAGGTACTCTATTGCTATTGTCATTTTGGAGTGAAAAATAAATTCTTCCGCCATACACCACATGCCATCCTGATGGATAATTACTTACAGAACTCCAGTCGTCTGTTTCTGGTGGAATATCGGGAGCTTCGTTATCAGATATATAATCGGAAAAATCTATAGTCTGAACATTTAATCCATCAAAATCAATATCGAATCTGTGATTGATATGAAGGCCTATAAATCTAATAGCGGTTACAGAAATATTAGTTGTGGCGCTTACGGTATTAGTGTTTCCAACAATAACGGTTGCTACTGCGTTAGATGCGGTTCCACCTGAAATAATTGAATTAACATATCCTCTAGTAGCTGCTTCCGAATCTGTTTGTGGTGTTGGAACTATAACGCTATTTGCATTTGATAAATCTATTGTATTTGTATCTCCAATCCTATCTATTTTATTATCCTCTTTCCAAGTCGGTGCCGCATTGCCATTTGATCTCAAATAAGAATTAGAACCACCAAAAGGCAAACTAATAGTATTAGTCTGATCATCGCTATAAATCATACTCCACGCTTGGGTGATACTGGCTGATCCGCCGCCACCACCCATAGCAAAATACATCCAGTTTGTCGAGCTTTGGGATGGTTCGCTATTGCTATTAATATTAACCGAATACCACAAATAATTTAAATGATTGACGAGCGTATTTGTTGGGTATAAAACATCGTTAGTCCAAACACCACCTATAACAAGATTTAAACCGTTATACCCATCAACCCCTCTTTCTCCCCTTGCAACGAATAAAGTCCAATATCCGACGCTATTAGTAGGGTTTTGATTTGAATTATCTTGCTCTGCATAATAAGTAGAACCCGCAAATGAAACTAAATTACTTGCTATATAATTCGATATGGAACTCCATTCTCCAACAAAAGTTAGTGTAGCGCCAGCATTTCCCTGTATACCTTGTATACCCTGTATACCTTGAACACCTTGTATGCCTTGATCTCCCTTTTCAACAAAAACTGTCCAATAAGTTGGATTATTTGTAGGATCAATATTGGTGTTATTTTGCTCGGCATAATAAGTTGTTCCTGCTCTAGTAACTAAATTGCTAGTAACATAATTAGATGAAGCGCTCCATAAACCAACATATGTCAATGATGCCCCCGCATCTCCTTTGCTTCCTTGTAGCCCTGTCGCGCCTGTTGCACCTGTAGCTCCCGTTGCACCCCTTTCACCTTTAGAAACAAAAAGTTCCCAATAAACCGTATTGGTTGGTATATTATTACTATTGTTATCTGTTTTTGAAAAAAACGTCGATCCCGTATATGTGACTAAATTTGAATATGCGTAATTATAAGTAGATGTCCATATTCCGACATAATACAAATTCGCTCCCGCTGGACCTGTTATACCATTTGTAAAACAAGCGTCCCAATAACTGATTTGATTATTAACGCTATTTGATATCCATGCTAAATAATTCGTTGATGAAGAAACTGTTCTTACTATTTGTTGGGTTGCGCCACCAACACCAGTTATACCGTTAGTAAAACACGAATTCCAATAGCTTATAAGATTATTAGCGCTATTTGAAACCCAAGATATATAATTTGTCGAGCTTGAGACTGAACGCACTATATATTGAGTCGCCCCACCTATTTTTAAAAAGGCAAATCTATTTGTTCCGTTTAATTGATCGACGTATACAATAGCATCGCCTTGAGTTGGGGTATTTGTAAAAGTCGTATATTCGCTATCAAATAATATAAATGTTGTTTGTGTGACATTTGTAAAGAATGTTGCCGCACCATCATCACCTTTATCTCCCTTTGCTCCATCCAACCCGCGTTCGCCTCGTTTAACTAAAACATCCCAATATGGACTATTTGTACCTATAAAAAGATGGGTAACTGGGGGAACACCAACAGATTCTTGATTAGTATATACGACAAATAAATTGCCTTGATATGTAACCATATCATCTGTAGTGTAGGGTGTTCCCGAATCCCATTCACCCTTGTAAACAAAATTGCTACCTATAAGCTCGCCGTCTTTACCCGAATCAACTACTATTCTCCAATAATTTGTGGCACCAAATGCATTTGGATATTTACCTGTTGAACTGTTAATAATTTCATATAATCTACCTTCATAACTTACCAAAATTATCGAATTAGTATCGTAGATATATTCTTTAGCGATTTGCCATTCACTTTCAAATTTAACATTTCCCCAACCATCTGCGCCATCAGTTCCATTTGTTCCCATTGGCCCCTGTGGTCCTATTGCCCCTTTTGGCACAAACAATGCCCAGTATTCGGTATCAATACTCGGAATAGGAAATGCCGTTGCTGTGTATGGAACGAAATTTGTGACATAAATGGTTTTTATAGCTCTATATACATTACTATTTACCGCTCCAAGGCCACCGTCAATAAAAACCAATTGCTCTGGATATATATTACTAAGAACCTGATTTGCTTGTTGGGCTATCAAAGAAACCCAATTTGTTACCGCTCTTGGTGTATATTGAAATTGATATCCAGAACCATCCCAAATTACAGTTGTCATAGGAGATGCGTTTGTTTCTCCAGATAATCCGGTTGATGATTGTGGTATATATAATACCCAAGGTTCTGTATTTGTTTCTATAACTACTTGCCGTATTAAAGGATTAGTATTAACCGCTATTCTTATGTCTTGTGCGCCTGTTGGATAATACCCTATATTAGTTCCATCTGGAAAAAGACCATACCAGTGAGATCCCATGAAAATTTTAATTTTACCGTCGCCTAAATTTGTTGAATTTATACCTGTGCCGCTATCAAATTGCAAAGTGGTGACCGATGTAAACGTCTGATTTGTTGTTTGTCCATCATTGGAGACGTCTTCCACCGCAAGGGAACTTCCTGTGTTGTTTGTTAAACAATAATCAATATAAAAGCTATTATTGTTATTACTAGCACTCGCAATAAAATTAGTTGCTGAATTTACCGACCGAAATACTAAATTAGTGAAATAATTAGTTTGCAAAACCCCCGATAGGTTTAAAATGTCCTGTTCTAACTGTTCGTCCGCATTTTCTAAAGACTCTATAATAATGGTCAAGTTAGTACCTTTATATCGCACCAAATCTGTAGGAACAGTTTGCTGGGCATAGGTAAATGTGGCCAGCATTAGCCATGCTAGTAAAACTGAAATTATCTTCATTGCTGTGGTTCCTCCGCAGCTGCAGGGGGTTGTGGTGTTTCAACGCCGGTTTCCACTTTGGGCCCAAATTCGGGTGGTAATTGGCCTCCTCCCGGTAGAGCACTACCCGCACCAGGAGGCGCTGCCGTTGCTCCTGGTGCCGCTCCCTGGCCCACAGCCTCAAGATCCGCCATAGCCGCCATCTGCTTCCTAAAGTTCGGCCCACTCGATACTATGTTTTGGATTTCCCAAGACAGTGCAGCATCTTTTCTCAGCCACTCTCTGTTTTCGGCCATCTGATCATCAGTCAGCCCTAAATAATATTTTTGTGCGAAACTTTGGGAAATCAATTCTGATGTTGTTAATTTCTGGAAGTTATTTGACTTCAGGTCAAATATTTGCTGTTCACGCATAGTAGCAAAGTACGTCGGAGGGTTAAACACAACATTGATATGATGTTCACGAAGTTTAAACTTTTGCCATAGACTCTTACTTTCAGGATCGTTCTTATCCTTTTCGCGAAGTTGCAAATGAGTAATGAACGCCGTTTTTAGCCCTTGAGCAATTTGATTCTGAATGCGGATAATAAATCGTGCAAACCGCAACTCTTCTCTAGTGATTTCTGTTCCGTCTTTAAATGGGTCTGCGGGGTCTAGGCGTGTGACAGGCACTTTCAGTGATTTATAAAGCTTCTTGACAAAATACATTAAATCGTCTAGCTGGCCCAAATTTGCGCCCCCTGGCAGCGTCTCCACCGTTGTGCCTTCTGATGTGCCTCTCTTAGTGAACCAGTATGCATCTAACATGGATTGTGGGTCGTATACATTTCCAATACGGCCTTGCGAATTATCAAAATTTTTGCGCGCCCAATACTGTTGCATTAATTTTTTAATGTATTCCTCGGCTTTAGGGATTGGCATATTACCCACATCTACCTTAAACACTAATCTCTCCGGGGCCCTCACCAACCTATAAATAATAATACTATCTTCCACTAAAGATAACTGCTTATAAGCTCTACGCGAATTTTCGATAAAAGGTAGGCGTATTGTTCTATCTTCATTCCATAAACCAGAATGCATATATGTAATTTGATTCTTGTCTAAAATAATCAACTCTTCTTGAGCTTGGTTGGCGATTGTGCGTTTTGGATTCATAATAGGCTTTCTCAGCAGAAATCCCTGAATCATTTGATTTTGCAAATTGTCATATACAGTGTTAATCAATTCCGTGGGAATCCTCATTGTGCCTATAATACCATAATCCGGGCGATTTTCTGAAATAATATTTTCAAAATACAACTCGCCTTCAATTAAAAACTGCCTTACATACTCCCAACCCTTATTGTCAAGATCAAAATTAGTGATAAACTTATCCCACTCATTCTTAACAGCTTCTACAATTATTTTATCGTGGTCGCCCTTGACAAAAAGTTTTACTATTTCTCCTTGATCATCCTTAACCAGAGCCTCGTCGGCAATTTCTTCAATACAGTCAGCCAACTCAGCATATCCTGCCATCTTGCGGTATTCCATAATACGGCGCACTTTGTCTGTATCAACATCAGCATACATAATCTGATGATAACGCTTATCTATCATCATCATCCCGGCTCCACCCTCATTTGATTGAAAGATGGATTGCTGCTGCATTCTCTGCTCTTTTCTGGATGCTAGATTGTTAAATAAATCGTATTTTGGATTAGCCTCAATAGCATTCTGAATTACTTTATAAGTATAAGGCATCCGTGCTACCAGTGTACTGATAAACGATTGCCCCGCTGACGAGGTTCCTGCTGCTCCCATTTGTTGTGCCATATGATTCCTTGATATTAAATTACTTATTGTATGCCTATATTAATCTACGGTTATGTTTCCTCACTTTCGTCACAAGCTATAGTGAAAACACAATCTCTGTTTTGATCTCTGCATCCACACCCGGCAATTCTGCCGTTGCATATAGAATTATCGCATGTGGCTGATGTGTGTCCATCTCCTATAAGACGATATCGGCGAATATTTCGATTCTTGCCCTCAAATAATGTTGGCAGATTCCGTTTAGTTGATCTTACTACTCTTGATGATAAACTTAATATAATGGCCATTATACGCTCCGTATTTGCACTCCACTCACACAAGGATATTGATACTCTGTATACTCAATATGCTCTGGCGTCCCTGCTCTGAAAGGATTTAATGTGGGCCTAACACAATCTCTCGATAAAATGCCATACCCTGCCCTGTTTAATAGAATTACGTCAAACGTTCCGGTTGTTAATGGAGTAAAAGAAAATTGTAAATGGTTCTTATCTACTGTGTTCCATTTACCGGTTAGCATCTCAACACCAGTAAACGGCGGGTAGACAGCTGACGCATAGAATGCACTTGTTGAAAATTTATCGATTGACGTAGGACCGGATGTGATGAAATCCCCCGTTGTTGAATAGTTAAACATATTCCAGTTATTTCCACTGAGATAGACAGACTCGACGTAGTCCATCATCTTGCCAATGATAGTAAACTCTTTGTCTGCAGTAACTGTTGTTCCCAAATAACCAAAATATGGTTCTATCAACATACTTTGTGGTCGGGCAGATATGACCGTGTAGTCGCTATAATAGTCCGTATTAAACATATCTTCCGCACTCTTCATCGTATGATATGAGTCCAGGGCGCTTACTGCTGTAAACGAATGGTCTATCACGTATATCGGCTTTCCGTCTGGCGGCTTATTTTTGAATATCCACCCCTCAATAGTGAATGAAGTATCAGCCATCGTCCAGTATGGCTGCTCTTTTGTTATCTCTGTGGGATATTGAAAACTGACATTTTCATTCCATTTAACATGACTTCTGATTTCAAAATCAGAAAATGGAATCAGATCTGGCCATTTCCAACTAATAACAAAATATGGGTCGGTGTAAGGAATAAAGTTTGTCAGTATTTGATCTATGTCGGCCTGAAATCGTGCTAGAATAGATACATTAACGGTTATGTCAACCGGAACCGGCTGAAGCAGATTAATCCAATTGGCCGCAGAGGGATTACTTGACAGTGTATCCGACCACCAGGATCCCGCAATCTTGTTAAACACTCTATTTGGATTTCGGCGAATTCCTCCTTGATATATGGAGATAATCGGCATCTTATGATGCTGTGCGAGATTTACTATCTCGTGGAGAGTGCGGGTTTTAGGAGCATATACAAAGTTGACGTGGATTTGATCCCCGACAGCCCTATCTTTATTATACCGCTTTACTATAATATCATTGAGAGCGTCCGCGAATTGTTGCAGAACGTCTTCTATTTCGAAATGGTGGGTATAATCTCTCATTTCAAATATTTATAACAAACGGAGGTATTTGCTATAAATATCCGAACAATCAGTGCAAACGCCTAATAAACCACTTAGGCATCTTCGATTTGTTGCGTTTAATCAAATCGATAGCCGCCCCATCCAGGATAAAGGTGTCTGAATAATCATCTTTGGTCCTTGTTGTTCTGCCACACATCTGCACCAAATTGACTAATGCTTTCATCTCATACCATTGTTGATTTTTGCTGGCCAGCCGTTTAATCCTTTCTGATCCTAACGGAAGATACGGAGTCTTCATGATAATCGAGAACCTGCCAAAATCATCTTTAAGATCAGTTCCAAATCCCAAACTCGGACTGATAAGAACCGTGCTATCATCCCGCATATAATGTTCTGTCAAAAGAGCTTCGTTAGTGACACCAGCTTCTCGGATTAAGAATCTAGACTGCCCTTTAACACTTTTCATTAATGCATCTGTAATTTTGAAAGAATGTGTATGGATGATGCCTTTGTCGTTCTTAAAGTGTTCACAAATTTTGACAGCTTTTGACACTAAACTGGGTAAAACTGAATCCATATTCTTGAAGTTCACCTTAGTTGTACTGTCACAATAGATTGGTGACTTTTCAGGGTCAAATGCAGACTCTGCCTCAATATATACATACTCTTCACGCTTAATGCCCAGTGACTGTGCAAATGTTTCGTGATCGATAATAGTGCCTGACATTAATATCACCGTATCGCCCCATTTGAAAAAATCCTGGGCTATCACATTAACATACAACGGCGTAAACGTCGCCACGTCTTTAGTAATCTCCGTAACATACTCGGACTTATACCAGTTTTGTAATACAGCTGTTGTTTTTTCTGCAAGATTCTTGTAATACCGATGCTGCACCATTTTTCCCATCAGCATGCGTTTATTCTTCTTGTGTTGCTGAAATTCAGCTTCGGAATCTTTAACCTTTTGCTGAATTGCTAGAGATAGATCAGTTAACCATCTAAATGCGTCCCCGTTCAGATTTGACTGCAACTTATTCATACTAAATTCACTTAGCTTGATTTTGGAATATTCAATACTGCATGAATAGTGCTTGACCAATTCGTCTTCCAGCTCAGATGCTTCATCACAAACAAAGAACTGACGCCGCTTCAAAAAATCAGGTAGAGTCAAAAATGAACTATAGTTGAATACCCCAAACTTCGATTTCCACGCTGCCCTGCGGGCATTTAGCATCGGACATCGGTTTATAGATTTGCATTCTTCTAATAACTTTGGTGTCAATAGACATGGAGCCAGATCACAATCAAAATCCTCGTCAACCTTGCATACATAATTCTGTTTACCTTTAAGGATATCTGCATTATTGAATAATGTCTGGTATTGCTGCTGTAGGGATTTAGTGCATGTCATCACCGCGCACCCAAAGGGATCCATCTCCAATACTTCTTTTTCCCAAACATATCCGCCTGTGGATTGTCTAGTAATATCATAACTATCAATTAGTCCGGCCAACCTAGCATTGACGGGATTACTTGATGCCGCAATTGTTGCTGCAATGTGGCTCTTACCTGCACCAGTTGGAGCCTGTACTATAATAAACTTCTTCTTGTCTGTGATAGCCTTTTCAATGGCACGCAGCACATCAGCTTGCTCCGGACGAGGCTCATCGCCGGCAGGGAAATGAGATAGTATATTAAACATGTTTAGCCGTTTCTATTTCAAATGTTTCCGACGCTAATAAATTAAAATCTACGCAAGATGGTATGCACTTAGGACAAAGTCTATATACTTTTACCACTGTGTTATAACCTATATGGAATCTGCCATAGCATTTTTTGCATGATGTTGATGGCCTTTTAGTCAGAGGTATCTGGTATTTGTCCATGTTCTTCATCTCATCAACTTCGATTTGGTATATATCGCCGGTGATTAAAGAGAAAAGTAATTGCTTGGGAGTATCACTCATGAATACATATTACCCCACTTACTGCATTTTTTCAAGGTAATTAAGAATCTTATCATCTTGATTAAATGCAAACGAATCCCCTTGAATTGGTGTTTTGCCCCCGTTGGTGAGGGTGTCCAATCGGGCCATTATGTCAAAACTCTCATTTCCTGCTTTGCTTGAATTAATAGAAGATACTATTTGAATAGCAGCTTGCTTTGCCATATTAACAGGATCCTTTGTAATCCCCTCTAGTATTGGTGTCAATGCCTTTTCTAAATTGGCTATGATCGCGTGATAGGTTTGAATCATCTCTACGCCCTTTGCATTGGCCCTATAAGAGGTGTTTTCCTCTAAAGCATTGTAGAGGGCATTAAACTTCTGTCCGTATTTCATAATGTGCGAATCTCCAAGCTGCTGTCGTAGTATTTGCTCTTGCATACCGGTTGTATTTTGCGAATATTCTCTATTAATCTGATATTGTTACACACTAATGAGGACAGTTCATAAGAGAATTTTATGCTGTGTGGTTTTGTTATTATATTAAACGGTATAGGGACTTCGAATCGTTCATTCTTATCTTTATCGTTACGTAATGTAAACTCTATATAAAATCCATTTTGTTTAAACAATAATAATTTTCCAGATCTCCACGTTTTTTTATGGATATAAAATTCTACTTGCTGCTGTAACAACAATTTGAGAGCCTTCTCAAGTTCTGTATCTGTGATTGTGATCATACGGTTCCTTTTAACATTTGCAATAATATTTAAGGTAACCGATATTAAGTCAACTAATTATTCATAAATGATATTTTGTCCTGGGGGCTCATAGCCTGCAGATAGAGATTAAAATACCCCCAAAATTTATCGGGGGGGCGAGTCGGAATAATAGTCACCACATCACAACTCTCTACTGGAATCATTCTGTATTGCTGCCAAAATAAATCCCACCCACAAGCTAAGTTCTTTGTTCTCCAATTATATGCTGGTGCATGAGTGGGTGGCTGAAAATGCAGTGCCAGCATACCTGGCGCAGAATTTAAAATCTGTTTATCATTAGTTACCAACATCCGGCGAGATAAATTCCACCCCAACTTTTGATTTCTTCTATAAAACCTCAGCTCTAATACATTGGTCTCTAATAAAGCTAATAGTTGTCCTTGTGATACTCTCATGATAATATTTATCAGAGAGTATATACTTTATGTGGGCTTGCATTTACAGAATATACGCGATTCATTAAGAAAAATGAACTTTTTCTTTAAACTGATCATAGGCAGGCCTTTGTCGGAAGGGTACATCACATAATCACCAGGTTTAACTACACCTGAGCATTGGGGCCCGCAGTCCACCACCTTAGCAACACGCCACATTTTCTGTGTTACGTCTTGTTTAAGCCAAATGCCCCCGCGATTCACCTCTCCGTTTTCGTTTTCATCCGCCAACTCACACATTAAAATATCACCCAATACTCCAGCTGGGATGAAATCTGTTGGCATATTAATACCTTGCATCTCTGTGAGATCTAGAGGGGGCAGTCCTTTGACCTCATCGGGGCGCTGTCCTCGTCCGCTCTGTTCTATCATTTCTGCTAATTTTGTCATGTTGTTCCTTATAAAATTGATACTACCCCATATATTACTATCAACCCAGCCCAAATCAAGAGAGCTGTTGCATACTCTTTTACTGGTGTGTTAAAATACTTACAGCTTATAACAGTGCATTTATGGGCCGGGGAAATCAAATATCCCGCAAACTCTATAGCCATGAAATATGTCAAATATTCTATTCCATATATTGCACACAATGATGCCACAATACCCGCAAATTTACCAGAGCTGCCCATAATCCAGCTCGCAACAAAAGCAGTTAAAGATACCAAAAAGAAATTACCATGATGTGAGTCAATCCACGCCATTAATACACTGTTATATTCTTTTGCAATATTGCCCAATATTACAGCAGCATACACCCATACCAGGGTGCCCCATGTTATAAACTTGAGTGGGTTTGGAAATTTTACTTTCTCGCAGTCTATGGGGGTGTGCAGTTCAAAATCATTAATATCTCGCATTCCCCACGCTATATACCCAAATAAAACCAATAATGAAATTAACAATAAAGGCCACGTATACCCCAAAACTTGTAGATATGTCAAGTTCAAAACCGCCATTGGAATTAGCACAGTCTTTTCCAGGGGAGACCACATATAGTAGTGATGTGTGGCTATATAATTTAATATTCCGAATTTTGGGCGTAAACGCGAATTGGTATCCCTTCCCATCATTATGTCAAACATACCGGCAGAAGCAACCACTCGCCCTTTAATTGGCAGAATGCCGCCTAACATGGATAGAATGACAAGTAACCATTTTTTATTTGGTATAATACACTTTAATCCGTTATATATGTGCGATGTAATATGATAGTGTGCAGCATATCCGGATAATATCATAATAGCCGCCACAATCACCACATACCAGTAATCAGTATAAAATATGGTATAATTCATATGTCCTATTCTGTATACTCTCTTCTCTTTAAACTGGGACTAATCTTGTTGCAATTAACACACCGATTCTTCTCCCCATAAACATGAGGGCCATACCGGCCATGTCCTAAATTATTCTTTTTGCAAAATCTGTCTTTGTTGATTTTGTTTTTCTGTTTCCCGCGATGTTGCGGCTCCAAATCATCTTCCCATAAATTCATACTAATCCGTTAATTGTTTTTTGAGTAATTTGACATCGATGGCACCCGACGCCAAATATTCTTTTATCTCTTTCTGTGACAGCTCAAACCGCTCTGCTAAATAAGTTATCATATCAGCATCTAACTTAACTTTTGACTTTTCTTCCTTATTTTTCTTAACATATTTAATGTTTTTGAATCTGGACTTTGGTATCACTCCTATAAAAAACTTATACCAGATCATCTTTTCATCAAGAGCTCTCCATAAAACATTTCCTGAATTATTCAATAACTGTGCAAACTGTAGAGAATAAAAACTAAGCCAACGCTGAAACATGTATGGGACGACCTCTTTTTCCATCTCCTGGTCGTCTGATAAGATGTTAGTTTTATCGACTATGACATCCCGAAGTTGATCAAATATGTTCATTTGTTGTGGAGAATATTTGTTGGTATGCGAGATCCGCTTGATCTTTTAAGTTCAACGGATGGTCGTCATGCCACTCACCAATGTCGCGTGATTCGACTTTCTTAACGCTGGGGGATATACAACGGTTGGGATAGTGTGTATTCTCGATTATGTCCCTTATTTCTTGTTCCCCCACTTCATCAAAGTCCACCACCAGCATTTCGATTTTATATGCTTTCATTAGATGACCTTGCTGGTCGCGACGAAAATGCTATGTGCCGTTTGATAAAACGCGTCAATGCTCTTTTGTTGGAACAACAAAACTTGTTCTGGGGTCATCTCTGTCGAATATGCGAATGAAGGTGCCTGATCCCCGGCTGTAATGTTTATGCCTGTGTGTCCGAGGATTGCGCCTCGACATTCTGTGACAATACTTACACTCGCCTTGCCGCGCGCAATGATCACACCTTTTTTGGTAAACTCTTTGCGCACAAATATATCATCACCATCAACTTCTATTGGTGCTTGAATAATCCCGGCCAATACATCTGCTATAATAGAGTTGTACAATCTTTGAAAGGCAATGCCACCCCATAGATTGGTTAACGGAATTTCATAACAGAAGTGGATCATGTTGTCCGAATAAATGAAGTCCTTTTCTATAGCATCTTCCAAATCTATTAAGTTATCTGTGACTTCTGATTTAGAGACGAATGAAACAATATTGCCTATAGGAAGAACTTTCTCCCTAAAAAACTTGTAAGCAAATCTACTGTGTAGTAAACTTCCATCATAAAAATCTACTCCCGTCACTTCTTTCAATTTTATATTATCTATAATCATAATACTCCTTTATTTAGTTTACCTGATGGTTTATTAACTGCCACCCTTTACTTGCCCTTAAACCCCCTTTATTGGTTGTTCCTTTGTTGCGATGCAAATGTCCTATGTCTACGCCTAACATTGCCCATTCTTTTGCTGATAAGGTTTTCTCTGTATTATCGTGCTTGTGTTTTAGTGTGTAAAATTTTTTCTTTTCTGTATTTTTTCCTTTGTGTGCAACAGACAATTTCTTTTTTGTCTCTTCACTCATTGGACCCCGCCTGCGACCCTTCATTCTTTTTGAATGTTCTATATTTTTCTTCCCTGCCCAATATCCTATCTTACCAAATTGATGATTTTTTGATCCTAACATCCTGGATCTAGCATCTTCCTTAAATTTGTCTGTTTGGGTAAAACTATATATTTCCGCCTTGTGTTCACTACTCCAGGAACTTTTTGTGTTTAATATCTTTGATACTCTTTGTTTTTCTTGATTTGGTGTTAATTCAATCCTGCCTCCTATACCACCACTTGCCACATTATAATGCCCATTCTTATCAATAAAATATGTTTCCCATTTATCAGCATCTTCTTGTGTATCACATTCCATTACAACAGACCACTCGAAACCGTTTATTGTATATTTTATAAGTGCTCTTTTGAATGGTAAATGTCGTAAACGGGGAACGTTACATTCTTTTAGGTGGCTTATCTTTCTTTCTAATAAGGATAATGCAGTTTGCCCATAATAACATTTACTATTTATTTTATTTTTTGCTTCATATATTAGTATTTTCATGCAAATACTTATGAAACATATCATCAAGATCAACTACTTGTCATGATTTTCTTCTGGCATTGTTTCACCCAATTGCCTTAGGGTATTTGTATATATTTGTTTTATCGTGCTAACCGTCAATTGTTTGACTTTACACTCCATATCGGATATTACCTCATCAATCTTTTTCTCTATATCCCTATGGGCCATTTTAAGTGCTTCATTCTCTGCAATTACGTGGATGTAATGAGCTCTCATGAGAATGTATGTTATCAGAGATCCAAATAAATATGCTGCAAGTATTATGATAGTATCCATTATGCATATCCTATAGGATCTTCGACATTATTGACCTTGAATGCATATTTACGCTCCTGGCACGCAGGACATTCACCGCATTGTTTTTCACCACCGTTATAACAACTATAGCTGTATTTATAGATGTCGACGGGGTATTTTTTGAGGATGCGAGCCATGGTATCTTCTTTCTTTTCGAAAACCAAGGGTGTCTGGATTTCGATGTCGATAGGGATATCTGGTATGCCCCCTAATGTACCGCCTCTTGAAAGATCTAGTGAGATGTCCTCGTTGCCTTTGAGTGTGTTTGTAATCCCCGCTTGAATAGCAAGCTCCATTAATCGGAAGAACTCGTTACGACAATCGCGATAAGCCGCAAAATCTTCCGCACATGCACCATGTACTATAGTGTCACACCCCTGGACCTGTGCAACTGCAGACGCAATCATAATGAAGATGCCATTGCGCATTGGAACAACAGTCGACCGCTGCTGATTCATGTCCGTTGTAACTGCGATGCTATGGTCCACCAAAGAACACCCACCAATTTGTCCGATCGGAATATCTAACACAATCCGATTAATTTTGTAATCCGCACAGAATAGCTGTGCGGCTTCATTTTCCTTTTTGAAGTGCCGTTGCCCGTAATTAAACCCCAAACTAATCACATTTTCCGCCCCATATAGATCTTTGTATGTGATAATATTTGCCAATGAATCCATGCCGCCCGAGTGCAGTACCAGTTTTTTATCCATTTGTATTCCTTTTGTTAAAAGTATTTCGGAGAACCCACATAGGTATTTCGGTTGACTTTATGATTATATATTAAAGCGTATCTCTAGATTTTCAAGCCAACAATCTATAAATATTTGTGTAAAGAGATAAATATTTCAAACGGAGTACACCTATGGATTACGCAAAGCTATTTAAAAAGACCCTTTTAACAGAAGATGACCAGGCCCGTGCCCCAGTCAATATTTCACCCGAACCTCCTTCTGACGAAGCAGCGTGGCAACAGAACAATCCCGAAATTGTCAACAATCAAGAACTCGGTTCTAAGTTTGACGTTCAAGGTCTCGATAAAGCGGAAATCGAGAAGTATTCCGAAATCATTGGTAAATGGGGTGCTGGTATCCAAAGCGCTATCGAACAGCTGGCTCAAATGATTAGATTCGCCGCCCAGGAAAAACTTGCTGATGCGCCGGGTTCGGATCAGTTCTCTGATTTAATCAAGCAAGCCCCTACCCTTAAAAAGGATTTGGCTGGTTTCAAGTCCCAAGTCGAAGATTTAGAGCAAACGGTTAAGCTTGCTATTAACGACGCAAACAAAGAGCGCAAAGACAAAATCAACTCGTTGGGTTAATATATCTTGATTACTTTAGGAAGCACGCTATAATAATAGCATATGGATCTTCCTGTCAACTATCTACTTGACGTAATCTATCGCAATTGTAAGCGCGTCAAACACAAAAATCATAGTATTTACAACTTTGAGTGTCCCATCTGTCGCGAAGGGAAGTCTTCGGGCAAAAAACGCCGCGGATTTTACTTCGTCAACGAAAATTACTTCACTTGTCAGAATTGCCAGAAATCGTGGTCTTGCTTCGACTGGGTAATGGCTGTTGAACATATGTCATTCAAACAAGTGCTCAAGGAAGCAAGCGAACACGATAACACTTTCAGTGAGATTATTAACCGCGTTAGTGATAAGCCCGTAAAAAAGAACGTCTCTTCACTTCCGCATGATTGTATAAATCTGTCGGATCCTGTACAGCTACAGTATCATCAGAACAGAAAAGAAGTACAAACATGCTTGCGGTATATCAAAACACGAAGATTAAATACTGCGATCAATAGACCCAAAACATTTTATATTTCACTAACAGATGAGGTTCACAAGAACCGTCTTTGTATCCCATTCTATGATATGTTTGATAAAATAGTTTACTATCAAACTCGCGCTTTAACTGATAAAGATGCCGCTGTGGCTAAATACCTTTCCAAGAAAGATGATGACAAAACGCTTTATGGTATCAATAACATCTCATCGTCCCTGGAATATATATTCATCTTCGAAGGGCCCATCGATAGTATGTTTTGCCGCAACGCTGTAGCGGCTTGTGGTTTAGACTTGACCCCACGCCAGCAGGATCAGCTCGACAAATATAGATTATTCGATAAAATCTGGGTGTTAGATAACCAGCTGGACAACCAAGACGTATACGATAAGTATGCTGAACTTATCGAAAGAGGAGAAACCATGTTCTTCTGGCCTGCTTGGTTAAACGATCACAAAGACATCAATGATGTTTGCATGGCCACAGAAAGTGATCACATTCCACCTAAACTGTTCATTGATAACTCATTGAGTGGAATGAAAGCTCAATTAAAATTAAAAGAGCTCAAGGCTAATCTGCCTTCTTCCATTCCCTCTTAGCCGTGTTCCTGTCATAACCAGGCTTCTTACCTGCTTGATGTACTCGCTCAGTAGGCTTAATTGCCCACTGTTGACGTGGTTTTGCTTTGAGCTGGTTTGGGAGCTCCGTTTTCTTTTCTGTTAGCTCAGTCAATTCAAATTTCAGTGCCTTGAGGAATTTTTCTGGTAAATCTCTGATAGGCTCTTTAGATTCATCCAGGATTTGCATATGTCGTGCGACCTCTTTGGTCAGTGCCTTATGAAACTCTTCGCTAAACTGTATTTGTTTGGGATATCGCAGAATCTTGGTCTGTCTGAGAGTAGTGTTCACTGCTTCGTATAGTTTTTGGAAATCTTTCATTATAGTGATACCTTTGGTCGTGCTTGCCCGGCGGAAAATGCTTGCTTGCCTAGCCCCAAAGCACCTCTCCATAAAGTGCTTCCTTTTGAAATTTCTTCCCATTGTTCTGGTGTGAGATATAACAAAGTCGGATTTTTTGAGGTTATAAACAGTGGCACCATAATGTCATTATGAAACTTCTTAACTATATCTGGTGATACGGTTTTTGTATCATCCGTATAGTTAACCTGTCCTCTGCTCATATATTTTCCTCTCTGTCCTCCGGTAATAATATTGTAAGGGCCTGGTGCCCCAGCAAATCCGCGTTGTGTTGTCCCCACAACACCGTTCTGCACTGAATTAAGAAAGACCTCCCATAAATCTCTATAAACTTTCCCGTTGTGATCGAGGAAGTCACCTATTGGCGGCTTGTTGTCCACTTTAACTTTTCTGTGATTTGAGGATGTCATTAATAATTCCCACTCTGCCGTCAATTCTTTTAACTGTTTCGCTACAACATCTAGATGTGACTTTAATAACAGTGATATAGGGGCTACAGGCATTACCTGTATGAATGTTTCAACATATAATTTGATTAGCCCAAGATTAGTATCATCTTTCGTAGACTCAAACATTCCGACTGCCTGAATAAGATCCCGTATTACCGGTATTTGGTAATGTTGAAACGGCTGTATGATCTCTTTGGCTTTCTTGATATCTTCTGATATTTTTGTTTGGGCATTTTGTATATAATTCATGCTAAACAATTCGGACACGAATTTCTGATAATCTACAGGTTGTCTTTGTACACCAACTTCAGGATCTGCAAAATACTTTCCGTCTTGCTTTAATTTCTCGATGCGGGTGAGTAGTTTTTGATCCGCTTCTGAGGAGCTGGTGTTTTTCACTGCCCCCTTAATATTCGGATAGTATCGCTTGTCTTTGTTGTATTTATTTCCTGCGACACCCGTAGAATCGAATAGGTCGCTGCCTGTCATATACTTTAGGCCGGCCGTGATATCACTATACCCGCTCTTAACGTTGGACATTACATCACTAAATTTGCCCTCGCCAAGCGTGTGATCTACCAACGTCTCATATGTATTGAACTGAGGCATTTTACTTGAACCATGGCTCTTCTTCCTCAGGCTCTTCTTCTGCCTCGACTTGATCTGGTTCAGATACAGGCTTCTTATACCCTAATCGCGATGCAGCGTCTTCGTCACCCCATTCTGGCGCGTGAGCGACTTCTTCTTCTTCATCTTCAATGGAATCTAGATCTGCATTTGAAGGCTCTTCGTTATCTAGCGATTGAGCCAGTTCCTCAATATCATTTTCCTGAGGAATGTCTTCTATATTGGCCGCACGATCTTTCATTTTCTCGTATCCTGCTCTCCATCCTTCTGTTCCTTCCTCAGGTAAAGCTAAATTTCCCTCGGGTGTTGTGAGTAAAGACCCTATATCAATCATAGACTTAATTACTTTGCGAACAATACGGGGATCATATATGCCCTTGATACGTGGATCTTTCAGAATCTGTGATATGCTCACCCCATCCGCTTCGCCCTCAAAACTCTCCTGGGCAATTTCCTTGTTATTAAACTCGTCCTCTGATGCATCCAACTCATCATCCTCATATGCCCCATCCACCGCCGCACTCACACCAATACCCGCCACAATATCTTTAATGGTGTCAATCAGATCCGGATCAAACATGGTAATGTAATCGTCAGCAGAAGCGTTAAAGTCTTTCACAACAGTTTCTACGTCTACAGTGCTGCGTACTTTGCCTGGCGCGGTTGCGCCTGCTGTAAACCCTACGGGAACAAATACACCTTTAGCATTAGGACGCCACTTTGTTGGTGGGAGCATTAAATTACCAAGCATACGCGCCTCTTGTGCAGTTTTCATTTTATCTGGATGATCGTATCCGAGTACCTTGATTTGATATTTCTCTAAAAGTGAAATGATGAACTCGTTCAATTTGGTTATACTAATCTCACGGGAACCAAGTCTCTTAATTGCTGATTTAGCCACCCAATTAAAACGCCTGACCGCTCTGCGTGCTAGTCGTTCGTAATCAACCTCTTTCATACTTTTTGCGTCCCTATGAGATAGATATGTATACAGCCCTTTGGATGGGTCACTAGGGTCTCTCAACACATCGTCAGTAGTGAATACTGGGGAGGTATTTCCTATTACCATACGAGCAAATTTATCTTGTTTACTTCCTTCTAACACAATATCGCAGAGCATATCAAACTTCATACTAGTTCTCCTGTTATTTAAAAACGGTATACGTCATAAAATATTTATAGATTTTAGGCGTATTTTGTTTAAAATTCCAGGATATGAGGTTTTTCTGGATCCGGCTCACTGTCTATAGTGAGCAGTGTGTCTTTTTCGGAATACGCAGAGCCGTCTTCCTGAATGTACATCTTTGTGAGAGCGATTCGTTCTTCTCTGTTACCAAATATGTCGATGACAGCTGGGGAACCTAATTCGTGGTCGAACGGGAAATATGTCTTGTCCCCTATCGAATATTGCATGACCAACGCCTTGAAAATGTTATCTATTTCTTCTCTGTAAGTCGGGTCGTTACTGCGGTTTTCACCAAGTTCAAAAGGAATAGGAGATTGTTTGGAAATAGGCAGGAAGAATAGGATGTCATAGAATACTAAGGTCTCTTTGACAATCTTTATGGTTTCCCTTACAAACGCGTCACTAACTTTGCCTTTCTCGTTAAGCCACATCGTGTATACCAAATTATCTAAAACAGATCTATCGAATATAGTATTCTCTGTTTTTGGTGTGTAAATTACCTGGTCGGCCAAAGAATTGAGAATGATTCTTTGGGACTCTTCGGTCCCGTCCTCGTTGAGCTTCAGGTTTTTCTCTTTGATCAATTCCGAATACCGGGGTTTGGGGCACAATTTATAAGTTGGCCAGTTCTTCAGAAAATCCTGGATGTATGTAGTCTTACCTGTGCACTGGGATCCTATAATGGCAATTTTCATCGGCTGTCAGATCCCTTATATTTATAGACATCATTCTCATCAATTGGTTTTATATTTTGAATCCATTTAGATGTGTCTTTGGGTTGCTTAATTGCCTTTGGGGCAGCCAAAGCTTTTTTATCGCGCCGGAACATTGTCTTGATTTTGTGTTTAAAACGAAGCCACCAGAGCTTCCTCTTGGTTAGCTTATAAATCTCAGACATTATCAACTCACCCATGGCTTTATCATCTAGCGCCACTTTGTTATATGGTAGAGGCACATTGTTGCCGGGTAAAGTCCTCATTATGCAGAATGGACGAGACTTGCCATTTTCGTCTGTGGCATGAATCAGGCTCCACCCCATTAGATCTTCTGTGTGATCCATCGCATCATACTCTTTAGCGGATTGCTCTTCTAGAGCCTTAGTTATATCAGCTGCCTCCACGATCACCTTACCATGCACGGAATTGAACGTATAAACAATTTGGTCTATAGTCGGTTTTTGTTTAATGATAAATGGTGCACCATCTACTGTATTGTCTGCACTTTGAATTTTCATATTACACGCCAGTCACTTTATCCCATGCAAGTATGTGTTGCCGTGTAACACCACGATATCCATACTTCTTTGTCATCTCAAACAAGAATGCTGTGCGCTCCGACAAATCCACTCTGTTGTCCACACCAGGCATGATGATCACCGTATCTTCGGGGATGTTAAACGGTTTGATATAAGTTTCTTGAATTTCCTTGATATCATCTTCTGTGCTGATAACAAATTTAAATGTACTGTTGCGATGTTCCACTATTTGATTAATAGCTTCTGGGTTAATGCGCATACTCTCAGACATGCCAGAATTAGCGAGCTTTGCAGAGCAATTAATCTGATCAATATATTCATAAAAATCATCTGAAGTGACTATAGTCCCATTTGTTTCGATCTCGTTAAAGGTTTTACTCAAAAATGGATTGTCATCATTGAAATGTTTTTCTTCAATATAGTCAATAAAACCCATGATTGCCTTTTGATGCTTAGGCATTGTGGGTTCACCACCGGTCCATATCAAATGAATATTACCATTCAACACCCTCTCAAGTATTCCTTGATCGATAAAAGACTGTTCTAGCTGTTCGTACGAGGTGTCTGTGCCTCTTTTCCAAATCACTTCGCTGTCACACCACCAAGTAGCTTTGCCCTCTTTTACCAGAGCTGCGTTATGTCCACCACACATCAAATTACATCCCTGAAGACGAATGAAATATGCAGGAACACCTACAGAGTAACCCTCTCCCTGAATTGAATAGAAATGCTCGGCAATCCTCAACATAAGTTATCCTTCCGGTGTCAATTCAAGATCCGCTAATACCTGATCTATTGAATCGTTGACATCATTGATTTGGTCTTTGTAATCCGCCATGGATATCTTACGATCCTTCTTAATCGTACGCAACCTCTTTTCGAGATTTTCTAATTCATTATGGAGTTCTTGTCTTGTTTTGCTCATGTGTATCCTTTTGTCTGCTCAGGTCACGTCGGACCTCTTGGGAAAGTGTTTTGATTTTTGTCGGAATCTTTTCTGCGGCATCGTTCAATCCATTGGCCACCTTAGCCAATTTTTCGATAATAGATTTGATATTATTCTCTTTCATACATGCTCGATGACTTAGGTGTCTCGTAAAATAAAATACTTTCCACCTCGACCCCTATAGTTTGCATTTTATTATATGCTATATCATATAACCATTTACTTAAATTCTCTGAAGATGGTACAAATTCCACGACGACAAATCCTTCATAAATTTCCACTAAAGACTTGTCATATAACGTCTTAAAAAAATTAGGATCTATTATAGAATACCCTTCAGGTTTTCTTTTCCATGGTAATTCTGCAGGAATATTTTCTCCATTTACATAATGTGGTATAATATTCCTAAACATGGGATCTGCTTTATCTATGATGAATTTATGATCCAATGTATCATCAATGAATTTTTTAAACCAATTCAATTCAACGAAATCAACAACAAACCCTCTATTGTCCAGTGTTTGGCCTCGTAGCGAAAGCTCTATTATCGCATTATGACCATGTAACATCCTACATTTTGGTGCTGCGCCGCAACTGAACTCATTATTTAAATTTTGAGTATGTACTCTATGCCCATATGCCATTTCAAATTTTTTGCTTATTTTCCACATATTACATCCTTTATAAATTCCGCGTAATCCACTACATAAATATTATCATATTTTTTATAATAGTCCATATATTTCTTGTCTGTAATTATATAATATTTGATATGTGGATATGAAGATACTATATCATTTGCTTTGTTTATATTTCTGTTCCTTCCCTGTTCATTAAATGATCCGTATCCACTCACCTCATACACTTCGATAGGCACACCATTATCATAAACAACAAAATCTGGCATATATGTCTTATTTGGAGTTTTTATTAACGGTTCATATATAAATATTTTCCCCATTTGGATTAATTTTTTGTATGTGTTTATTTCGTATGTGCTTCTAAAATATATACCGTTATATAGTTTATCTCTTTTAGAAATCCGGGAAAGCATTTTTCTGACTGAGACCTCATTATTCATTGGGTTGTGTAAACCTTTCTTAAACCCGCACACAACATCATTCCCATAAAGTTCTGTGTATGTTTTTCCTCTAAAAAAACATCCTGGTGCATATTTGCTAAATTTAGACGTAATCATTTTACCACACCCACATATACACAGCCGCGGTAATGTACATTTCTTGCAGTATTTGGCTTTATAATCTGCTGCCATAAATGGCGCGTTACATATTATACACGTAAATTCTCTAAGTGGTTTTGGTGGTCGTTTAGGACGAGGATGTAAAATATTACCCAGCCGTGCTGCACAGGATCGTGAACACGTCTGCCTTTTTGGTTTATCTATAGGGTTGTTACATATACTACACAAATTCATATAAATATTTATGAATTTGTGTATGTGGAAATTTGCACGTATATGTAAATTTCTTGATAAACCTAAATCATTCTTCGTCTTGTGGGGTTGTGTTTGCTGCTTCTTCAGGAGGTGTAGGAGCACCGGCGACAGTATAGATAGCCTTGCGAACAGGATCTAAATCTGATATGACATAATCCTGACCATTAATTTTGATGGCTGCAATTGAATCTATACTTACTTTCCTCACTTCCACCATGGGACGCTGTCCTGTACTCTTCCATTGCTTTACTGTAGCTGGGTCTATTTGCTTAAAATGCTCAGGCTGTGATGGGTTTGCCGCTGTTGCGTGAACCGTTACTGGGGAGAAAGTCTTAGAGATACCGGTCGGACGGTAATACACATACAGTTGATCACCAATTCTTTGAAATGCTTTTGAGTCACCAACTTGTTCATAATTGCCTCTTGGTGCTTGTGCTACGAAATCTGTTGACATGCCTTCTTTTTCTCTGGCGCGATTTACTTCTTTTGTGTAGTCGTGCCCTATATATCCACCTACTTGGGATACTTTAGCGAAGTACGTTTTGCCGTTGGTTAACCCCGATAATTCAAACATAGGATATAGAGATTCTTTCTGTCGTGCCGGGCGCGGATCTTGGGTGTCTGTGGGTTTATTGGTATTTTCTTTCGTTACCTGTGTAATACCAATGAAATTAACTCCAGGGCGCTCTGCCTCTGCTCTGCCAATAACATCAAGCAACTGTGCTTTGGTGATAGTTTTCTGCTGACTTGCTTGGCCGGCTATACCGTAAGCCATTTCACATACAGCTTTATATGCGTTCTCTAATAAAATTTGATCTGTTGTCCTCATAAAATGCTCCCAGTAAATATTTATCTATACTGAGGAAAAAATTATGTTACTGCGTGCGTTACAACAGTCTTTTTTTGTTCTTTATCTAAAGATGTATTGCGATCTCTAAACCATCCACCACATGCTGTACAGCTGTATCTGTTATATACCTGAGTAAGTGTGTGGTGTGTTCCGCGGCGATGTATTTTCTCGGACCCACACTTAGGACATACAGGCCTTGAAAAATCTGTAAAAAGCCCCATATTAGGGTGTGTATCAATCCAGGGCACCATCTTCTTATAAAGGGTTTCCAAAATCTTTACATCATTGACACAATAATCAACCATAGTCTTCCATGCATCCATTTTACCATTCTTGCAGTCAACCCACAACTGAAAGTCCGTGTCATGTTTAGTAGCTAAACCGAGATAAGTCAATATTCCGTGTAAACTGTTATAGGGGAATTTGAATTTCTTTTTGGCTACTTCAAGCGTATCTACTATTTTATATGGAGCTGGGGGTGGGAGCCCTAAAGCCATGAATCGTGTATTGAGTACAGGAAAATCAAAATGCTTGCCGTTGTGAGCTACTACAATATCAGCATCATTCAAAATCTCCCAACACCATTTGACCACCTCTGTATCATCTTCTTTATTTGTTTTCCACTGCTTGGTATCAGGTAAAGATATTTTGCGGGGATATTTTTCATCGAGAAATTTAGCCACGGCACACAGAACGTACCCCTCACTAATAACTTGATCCACTCTTATATTTTCTTTCCACCTGCGCCATACGTATGCTTCTGCTGGTGCTGTTTCGATATCGAATATGACTATCTTTGCATTATGCGTCATAGATTCCTTTCACCCTACATAATATACACAAAAAAAGAAATTTCACGTATATTATTTTACGCCAGGGCCTGATGGCCCCGCCATCCCGTCTCCACCACCAGCGGAATCAGGTTCTGATTGTGCGCCGACTAAGTCATCTAGCGTACCTGACATTTGTTTAAACATACTCTTGAGCTCTTCTCTCAAATCTAAAACTAATTGTAGTTTCTTGTAAAAATTACCATAAAAACGCTTAATGCCTTGTTTGTCTTTAATCTTAGTGATAGCAAGGCTCACAGAATCAATAAAATCATCAAACATTTCTGGTGTAACCCCTTCTTTATCATCAACCAATAACGCCAAAATGGATCGGGTGTATTCGCGGGGATCTGCATCACGCTTCGCTTCATTTTCCATATCCTCTGCACCGGCGCCTTGACCTTCAGGCGCGCCACCACCCATACTGCCAACCCCACTCATATCACCACCCATATCCCCAGCTCCACCCCCTATAGAGGAAGTTGCTGGTGCTGGGGGGGCTGCAGGCGCTGCAGGGGCCTCCTGTTCTTTTAATATTGTGTAACACTCAGATACTAAATCATCAAATGTTTTCATAAATCCTTGTTATTTCAACGCAGGAGCCGCGTTTGTTTGAGGGGATGTCTGCTGTTGAGGGGCGGTTTGTTGTTGAGGGGCCACACCAAAACCCTTCTGTGGATCAAATGTCAATGAACTGAAATACTCTTTCATGCCAGGAATATTGCCGGCGTTTTTCATAGCATTATTGAACGCCTGTGTCGTGGTATTGGGGTCGGCAAACTTCATTGCCTTAAATGCATTAGCTAAAATCTGTTCAGGATTTTGTGTTTGTTGTGGTTGCTGGGTGTTTGGTTGTACTGGTGTGGTCTGTGCTTGCGGTTGCCCTGTTGGGTTAGGCTGGCCTGTTGTAGACGCTGCTCCGGCAACTGCGGGTACTGCCTCAGAAAGTTGTCCTAATTTGCTGGAAATAACTTGATCAAATTTACTCATTTCATACTCCTTTCAAATATTTATGGTAAAACAAATTCTTTTCATGATCCTCGGGGTGATGATAATTTTCCATGAAGCGCATCAACCCATTATCCTTGCTGTATTTCTTTAACTTACTTAGTGATGTCACTTTTTTTCTGAAGTTCGTTAATGTTTGTTCTAATTTGTTGATCACTTCTTTTGTTTCACCGGAATTGTTTTCTAGATCAATTATACCTGGTTCAACGAAAATAGGTATGGGTGCTTTGTGAGATATAGTTTTACATGTTTTGATTATGAACGGTTCTAGTTTTTCTTTTTCTATGTATGCCCAAATCTCCGAAAAATTAGTTGTAAAACTTGTATTTATATATATTATACTATTACAACTTTTTTCTTGGATTATTCTCTTATAAATCTGTTCTAATAACGAATGAATAAATATTTTACGTATATCAGTATTTAAAGTTTTGATTAGATCCATATCACCATAAATCCCATAAACAATATTAATTACATGGATTACCACAGAATCAAAAATTTCATCGAATGTAATTATGGTTAGATCTGGCTTGGTGCAAACGAATTTATCTCTGGAGATCTTCTGAACTGTCATGTTGTTTGATTATAGCGGCAATAAATATATTTTCAATGTGATCTCTCGAAAACCCTTGCTCTACAGCATCAGTAAATAAATTATGAATATCTTCTACAATCGTATCTGTTTTGTGAGACAACTCAATTTCTTTTCTGTATTTTTCAGCATCAAACTCTTCATCTGATTTTGATACCATTTCCAATAAAACACTTGACTTAAACAGCTCTACCACATCCTCACCAATCAGCCTTCTTATTTTGAGGATATGCCGATCCAATGGGGTTAATGAGGCTTTTTCCTCATCTGTTTTACATTGCTCAATTATCTGGCCTTTATTGTCGATTAATCCCAATTTATAAGCGGGCATCTCCGAAATAGGTTGGGTGAGGCGAGACAGAAAAAGCCCAGCCATCACTGAATGATAAACGGATTCTTTAGTCATCATATTGTATTCTACACCTCGCACATGCAGTTTACTGAATGGATTGTATGGGCACCCAGTACCGATGCTTTGGGATCCACAATAAATGCATCTGCGTGCATCATCAACATGGACGTGTTTTTTGTGTGGTGAATATGGACAACCTGTTCCATATGACTGTGAGTTGCAATATAAACATTTACTTGTGATGTTAGTGCCAGTTATTAAAGTCATTGTATTCTCCTGCAATATTCTGCCATCAAAATGCCATCAGCGTCTTTGTGGGACTTAATCAATTCCGCATGCTGTGGGAATAAACGGACCCCTATGTCCATGCTGGCCTTTTTCAATTCATCAGACCCTTTGACACCCTTAGGCAACAATGCCTTTTGCCATTCCTTTGAGTCTAGAAAAGAGTGTGGCAACTCTAACTGTTCTACTACAATTAGTGTAGACTCCAGAGCCCTTAATGCGGACGTAGTAGCTTGGAATCTGGAAGGGTTTACCATGGGCCTCTCTATCACCACAAAACAATTAGTACCTTTGTATTTAGCCAGCAAATCATACAAACCTTTCCAATCTATACGTGTTATATTAGCTTTCTTTTTGGTGTAGTTCTGTTGTGATATAACTGGTGTTTCTACAAATATACTCTCAGTAGCACTTATTACACCCACCGTACCAGAGATACCATTATCTATTCCAATATAAAAATCCCTCACTTCGCACCTTCCATTTTAGCTAGCTTAACGTAGTATTTAGGGTCTTCATCTAAATGATTCATAGCAATCATACTGGCTATGTGTCTAGATTTTTCCAAACCCTGCTTTTCAACATCCATATGCTCCAATTCAACTTGTGTGCCCCTCTCTAACTGATCTCGATCATATTCAGATGTGTCTTTCTCAGGCTCTTTGAATGAAACGTCCATTTCACCAACTAAAGCTACTATCTCTCCAGTTTCGAAAGGCACATCAGTTACTAATGATCTAATTTTCTCTAATATTCCCTGGATGCCTGTGTCATTAGATTCTATTATCACACAACCTGCGTCAGAAATAAAGGGCATTTCAAAAGTGTTTAACATATCCTTTATAATCTGTTGATACTGAACATTTTCAGAATATATTAGACAGTTAAGTGTGTAATCTGTATTATCAGCTTCCTCAGTAATAGACTCGATGAAAGCTCTTCTGTACATTGGAATCTTCTGTGATTTCTTTTTGCATTTTCTGCTCTTTTTAGCTGCACCAAGGATTTTAGGTATTCTGGTGTCACCAGGGGCATAAAAATCTGTATTCCCTACAGCACCACCAAACGTACCTATGTCACCACCGGCTCCACCATAACCGAATACACCACCGGCGACATTCATCTCACGGATCATACGTAAACCTTGTTTGTAATTCATTTAGCCCCTTGCCTTTCTGTAATAAGTATTTATTCTATATTCACGGGAAAGAACTATGGATACATCTCTCTTTGATAAATATAATGCTGAATTGACAGAAGAATTGGACTTATCTGATTTTAACATGAAAGATGTTCAAATGAGACTACCGGGCATCAAGCACAAATGGGTAGCACGGCTAATCCAACAAAAGATCGAATTGAACAAATATAAGGCACTCAAAGCAGAGGCTATTGCAAACTTGTCCGATTCACTCCGTAAAGAAAATCCTGTATTGATATCTGATCCCGCTTTAGCTAAACAAGCAGAAAAGCATATGACAGTCAAGAAGATATCAGACAAGATCGAAGAATGTATTATACTGATTGACTACCTAGAGAAGGTTGAAAAGGTGTGTAGCGGTACATCATACGACATCAAAAACCTTATTGATATCAAGAAAATGGAAATGGCCTAACGATGTGGCTAGAGTAATTTTAGATTGGGATCAAAAGTATAAAAGAGCCATTATAGTTTCCGAGTTCCTCGAAAATATAAGAGCCCGATTCTCTGTTCCAAACGACACAAAACAAATTCTCAAACGTCAAGGCCGACCGACTTGGCATATTGCGGATTTTATTAGCCCCATCACCAATACTGGGCGCTTTGAGTTGGGTTTGTATTTTGAGATTATCAATTCTCTAAAAGCAGATCCTAACATCGAATACGATATAATCACCACCACCCCCTTAGAGGAACAACTGATCCAAACATACCCGTGGAAGGGGTCGTATAACATAGCCAAACTTTCTATGGATTTAAGACCTTACCAAGAGAGCGGTGTCAAACGAGGGGTGCATATGGGATATGGGTTGATGATTGTCGGAACTGCCGGTGGTAAAACCCTGTTAATGGCGTCTCTCATAGAAACCATTAGACAAAACAGTTTAAACAAATTCACTACACTAATCATACTGCCATCGAATTTAGTATCACAAACATACAAAGAGTTTTTGTCATATGGCATCAAGTCTGACGATATTTCGATGTGGGGTGGGGATGAGTCGTTCTCTAAAGCGCCTATTATTGTCGCCAGTGTTGAAATACTTAGGGCCAACTTGACGACATTCAGTGAACAGAAACCAAAAGCGGAGTTTAAATGGAAGCCTGATATAAACTCAAGCACTTATCAGCAGTACCTCGATAATTTTGCACAAAAAGAAAAGATTCGCAAGAAGGAATGGGTAGCCAAGCGTAAACACATATTAGAACAGTTGGACGATGTGGATCTGCTATTAATAGATGAAGTCCATGGTCTTAGGAAGGGTAATGTAATTAATGATGTTATAACGCGGTTCAAAACGAGGCACCGCTTTGGGTTTACAGGCACACTACCACCAGATTTAACAGATCAATGGAATATCATGGGTATGATAGGGCCTATCTTATGTAACATTGACTCAGCGGCTTTAAGAGAAATGGGATATGTATCACAAGTCAAAATACAGATTCTGAGGCTGTTCTATAAAAACAAAATAGAAGCTGAAATAGATTTTCATGACCCCACCAAGGCCTATACAGAAGAGGGGGAATTCCTTTATCACAATGAGTTCAGAAACAAAGTGATAGCAAAATTGGCATGCAACTTTGATAAGAACGCGTTGATTATGGTAGACAAAATTGACCACGGAGAAACCCTCGAAAAACTGTTATCCGCTAATACTGGTAAGAATGTCTATTTTATCAGGGGTTCCGTAGAGACGGAAGACCGCGAAAAACTGCGTGCATTAATGGAAACTTCAAATAACATTATCTGTATAGCAATGTCGCGTATTTTTGCCGTCGGAATCAACATCAAAAATCTGCATTATGTGATATTCGCGCAAGGTGGCAAAGCCAAAGTAACACTAATCCAAAGCATTGGCCGTGGATTGAGATTGCATGACCAAAAAGAGTGTCTAGTGATCATAGATATTGCAGACACTACCCACTATGGGGCATTACACCTAGACGAAAGAATGGTGTATTATAAGGAAGAACAGATAGAATATGAAATCAAAGACCTTTTTGAATGACGGGGATTTTTTTATTGTCTTAAAAACTCCGGAGGATTTTAGTTGGCAAACCACTCTAGCCTCATTTCAGACACCAATGACGGTAACGTTTGCAATATCATCCACAACCACACCAAAACCCACTATCAAAAAAATCATATGGGATCTAGGCAACGGCAATCAACCTAAAAGCTTTACAAACAGAAAATTTAATTTATATGACTACACAATCGAGTGCAAATACAGAAAATCCAACGATACAACAATTTCTATCCAAGCATCCGTGTATACGGACGAAGGGATGTTTGTTACTCCACCTATAATAGGAACTACGGTCAACGATGAGTTAAAGAATCATTATGTAGAACCTAAAGTGTTCGAAGAACAGATATTGAAGTACTACAAGACCAATATATTCACAGACGATATCGCAGAATCTATTTATAAAATAGCTAACAGACTAGCATTTGCGCCCAATTTTATCAACTACACGTACAGAGAGGAGATGGTAGGCGATGCGGTTGTGCGAATGATAGAAGCCCTCACTACTCAAAAATATGATACCACTAAAGGAAATAATCCATTTTCTTATTTTTCGAAGATCGCATGGCATGCATTTTGTAATAGGATTAAAAAAGAGAAAAAGATTAGAGAGGCGCTAGAAAATTATCAAAACGCGATTTATAATGAAATGATAGGAGATGGGACTATACCTTATACAGGATCCCATAATTCAGCAGACCAAGACGAGTTCTATTCCCATGAAGATACATAAAAACAGAGTAGCTGTTATCTCGGACATTCACCTTGGACTTCATCAATCCAACAATATGTGGCATGACATTAGTCTAAACTACGCAGTATGGCTGAAGCAAATTCTGATGGAAAATGGCATCAGGGATATCCTCATCCTCGGGGACATCATTGATAACCGTAATGAAGTGGCGGTGCCTACTCTACACATTCTATACAAATTCTTCAAAGTATTAGAGGACTTTAACATCATTATTATCACAGGAAATCACGATTGCTATTATTCGAAACGATCTGATGTCCATTCTATAGGCACACTCAATGATTGGCCCAACATCGAAGTAATAGATAAAATACTAACAGTTAATATGTTTGGAAAGACACTTACATTTTGTCCATGGAACACTCAGACAGAGGAAATCCCCAAAAGTGATATCATATTCGGGCACTTTGAAATTAATACATTTAAAACCAATGGGCGTCATATATGTGATCATGGAATAGATGCTATCAAGTTGCTTGAAAAGGCCCCATTAATTCTAACAGGCCATTTCCACTGCACTGAAGAAAGAAATTATAAGACAGGAAAAATACTGTACACAGGGTCACCTTACCAACAATCGTGGGGGGAATACGGCGACCCAAAAGGAATATATCTGTTAGACTTGCATGAGGGGTCATTAGAGTTTATAGTCAATGATAAGTCTCCAAAGCATATCAAGATCAGATTATCTGAATTACTAGCGGTAGGGAAAATCACAGATTCTGTCAAAAAAGAGTTTGCTGGCAATATCATAAACTTTATAATTGACGCAGAGGCTGAACAAAAGGTGATTGATACACTACTAAGCAAATTTTATATATTAGGTCCACTATCGGTCAAAACAGAAAACCTGCTGGCCCAAGTTAACATTATATCAGCAGACGAAGAAATCAGTTTTGAGGGCATAGACATCAAACAAGATATCGCCGCATTTGTTAACTCATTGGAAAGTGGCAATAAGACAGAATTGAATAATTATCTAATGGAAGTTTATGACAAGTGCATGGAGGCTTCATGAGGATTCTAAACCAAAATAAACACCCTATAATAACAGAAACGATCAAATATGACGGTGATATATACCTTCGACACACATATGCGGACAAAACGTTTTCGTGGACCCCACATAGTTTTGATGGAGAACTATTTGATAGTGATGAGCTAGAAGCTGAATATCAGGCGTTAATAAAGGACAAATGAATAATAAAATCGGTGTAGGGGTGGTCACCTATAACAGACCAGAATTCTTTAAGAAGTGTATAGATTCTATTCCAGCAGTAGATACATTAGTAGTGGTTAATGACGGCACACCGTATTCTTCTGATGTATACCCATCTACGGTTAAAGAAGTAATCCAACACACAAAAAATAAAAGTGTGGGGGTTTCTAAAAATGAATTGATGCGCGCTCTGATTCAGGATGGGTGTGATCACATATTCATTATAGAAGACGATATTCACATTACAGATGCAAATGTGTTTACAAATTACATCAAAACGGCAGAGGTGTCTGGCTTGTGGCATTTAATGTACGGTTATCATGGCCCTGGGAATGTGAATCCAGATGGCTCACCCAAGCCGCGATACGTGGTAGATTATAAAGATACAAAAGTAGCTCTAAACACCCATTGCGTAGGCGCATTTTGCTATTATCTTCGCAATGTTATCAAGCAAGTGGGATATATTGACGAGAAATTCTTCAACGCTTGGGATCACTTAGAGCATTCGTATCGCATTACCAAAACAGGCCTCCTTCCGGCATATTGGTGGTGGCCGGATGTTGCAAATTCTAATGAAATGATATCAGATCAGGATCCTACGTTGCAAAGTAGCGTAATTCGTAAGGGTAACGCAGACTTTGTTAGGTCATTCCACGAAGGAGCTGCGTGGTTTCAACACAAACACGGGATACATCCTGTAAAGGTCCCTGATACACCGTTAGATCAGGTAGTTTCACGTCTGAAGATGTTGAAAGCCAACTACGCACGAAAAGCATTATGAAAACAATAGAAGATATATGGGACGTGAGCAAAAACCAATTTAAAATTCAACAAATTAAAGAGGAATGGTTGTGGCTTTTAAAAAGATTGCCGGCTAAAAGTAATATCCTCGAAATAGGATGCTACGACGGTGGCAGCACATATTCGTTGGCTAATTATGCTAATATGCTAGTAACCATAGACATCAACAACCCCCCCCGATTTGACGTAAATAATATCAAGGAAGTTTGTCCCAGATATATGTATATCGGTATGAATAGCAGAAATCCTGATATCTTGCGCCACATAAAAGATTACACATTCGATGTCATATTTATTGATGGTGATCATTCGTATGAGGGAGTAGCAAAAGATTATCAGATTTACAGACAATTCCTGGCTCCTGGTGGAATGATAGTGTTTCATGATATAGTGGATTCAGACAATCACCGGAGACAGCATTGTTTTGTTTCAAAATTTTGGAATGAAATTAAGTCCAATAAACGATCTGAGGAAATCACTACAACAGATTGGGGTGGAATAGGGATAGTATATGAATGATCTGACATTGATTACATGCTCATTTAATACACCAGACATAACAATCAATATGTTGAAATCGCTCGTATTAACTCATACAGTGCTCCCTCAATTACTCATTATTGAAAATTCCTCTACCGACACCACAAGAAATATACTGAAATCTATAGGAATCCCCTTCCATACACCAGGAACAATTACTCACAGCAAATCCATCGACTATGCATTGACTGCATGTAAAACCAAATATGCACTAATGGTAGATACAGATATTATATTTGTCAAGAATATAACACCAATTTTCGATGTGATTAAGAGTATGGATATGACGTTGGCGGGGCACATTCAGGGCAGTCGTGGTGGCAAGATACTGAAAAAAAGAGTAGCTCCGTGGTTTTGCTTTGTGAATGTTGAACATACCAATAAGCACAATATTAGGTTTTTTGATGAATCGCGCTTGGGTGCAAATGTGAATTATGACGTAGGATCATCTTTTTTTGAAGATGTGAAGCGAGCGGGTTTGCGGATCGGAGACGGCCTGTGGGAGCCGGAATATTTTATACATTTTGAAGGCATGAGCTGGCATACACAAACATTCGATCCAAGTCAACCTGATACTGATATCGATCGTGGAGGAACTCACCCACACAGAGGTATTTATAATCACGGTGTACAAGTGCGGCGTCATTATGACAGTGTGACGAAATATTTGTCCTGTGTCGACATAGGATATAAATTCGTATGAAACTAGCCGCCATATACAACGTATTCGATGGTGAAGAGCTTTTGGAATATTCGATTAGATCCATTAGCATGAACACAGATATAGTGATAGTAGTTGCACAAGACAGATCTAATTTCGGTGAAGTGTATGATGGTGCATACAGGACAGCTTCTGATCTAAAAAACAAAGGGATGGTAAATCGTATAGAACGGTATACACCCAGGAATATTTCCCCTATTCATAACGAAATCAACAAACGTAAAATAGGTTTAATGGCAGCCAAGGAAATGGGTGCCACTCACTTCATTACAATGGATTGTGATGAATTTTATTTTGAACATCAATTCAGAGAAGCAAAAAACAAAGTCATTCAATTTGATTTTGATGCTACCGCTGTGATAGTGCAAAACTACTGGAAAGACCCGACATATCAATGCATAGGGCACATAGAACCCTTCATATGCCCCTTTATAAACAAAATACACCCACACACTGATTTTAATATCATCAAGCCGTATTTTTCCGAGTGGATAGACCCTACCAGAAGAATCACAACACACAATTCACATATCATCTTCACACCCCAAAGTATTATGATGCATCATTATACAACAGTTCGAAGAGATATACGCAGAAAATATCAGAATTGGACAGCAAGGCTTAATTTGGCAAATCAGGAACAAATAAATAGAAAGGTTTATGATGTACTTTCTTACGATATAGAGGATACAACAAACAAAGTCCTATGCACTGTTGTAGACAACTTTTTTGGTATTAAACTATGAAACCATTCAGCTTTATTATAGTTGCGAGAAATGATAATTACAACTGTTCGTATGATGGGGAAGTCATAGACAGGCTTAAAACATGCATCACGTCTATACACACCAATTATCCCGAAAGTGAAGTTATATTAGTCGACTGGTGCACTTCAGGGCGGCCTAAACTAAAAGAATATTTCACAGAAAATGTCAGAAACATATACATTTCGCCCTCATTCAACTCCATCCTGAAAAATGAATCCGGATCCAATTGCGATTTTTATGAGTATCTGGGAAAACATGTGGGTATTGAACTAAGTACCCACTCCCAAGTGGTATGTACTAATATGGATACCATACTACCCATAGGGTTGAATGCATTCCAGGATGAAATAGACAGCGGATGTGTTATATTGGGCAAACGGATGGATATAGCCCAAGAAAGAATACACCATCCTATCGCAGAAAATATTCAGATGGCAAATTTAAATACCCACCAAATTCAAGGATATGCTTATAACGCTAATGGGGATTTTTTGTGTTGCCAGAAAAAGGTGTATTATGCTATTGGTGGATATCGACTGGTTCACACCAATTGGGATGTAGATAATGAATTTGTAAGAAGAGCTTCCAGAACGCATAAATGTATCAAAGAGTACACACTGTTTCATATAGAACATCCAGAATCTCATACTAAACGAGAGAGACCATTCGAGCCCAAGGCGATATCCATAGAAGTGCTGAGACAGATTAAATTACACACAGAAATATGAACACAATAGAAACTATTATAGATATGACAATAAACGGCCCTGGTGACAGTGATCGGCATGCGTTAGTTTTGTTTTCACTAATACTCCAAAACAAAAGTAAGAGTGTAATGGAACTCGGTGTGAGATCTGGCAGAACTACTATGCCTATATTCGAGGCGTGTAAAATTACCAGGGCCTCTATGATCTCTGTAGATATGAATAAGCCACAATTTGATTACAAAATACTAGAGGAGGGGTACCCTAATTTTAAATTTGTATTGTCTGATTCGATCATATTTCTAGAAAAATGTGTATCCAATAAAGTATATTTTGATTTTGTATTTGTTGACGACTGGCATGATGGAATTCATGTTAGGAGGGAATTGGATTTGCTGGACGCACTTACAGACAACAAATCACTGATAGTATTACATGATCTGATGTATAACAACAGTCAGCCTTATTATAATACATCCGTTGGAAAAAATGGTGATGAGTTTGGGAACGGCGGACCCTTTTTTGCGGTGAATAGCCTAGATAAAAATGTATGGGAATGGTGTACAATACCAGTAAATAACGGATTAACGATATTAAGAAAAAAGGAGTAATAATGTATAACAATTGTTTAGTTTTAGGAGGAAATGGATATCTAGGGTCGTCTTTAGTGAAACATGGGGTTCATAGAGGGTGGGACATCACAATAGGGACTAAAGATAATTTCAATGTACTCAAAAATATAAAATGGGATTTAGTAATAAACGCCAATGGCAATTCTAAAAAGTATCTTGCAACCAAAGACCCTGGTCTGGATTTTAAATTGTCCGTTGAAAGTGTAATGGCCTCTTTATTCGAACTTAAATTTGATCAATACATCTATATATCATCCTCGAATGTATATAATAGTCCGTTTGAAAATAATGATGAAGAATCTGATATATACCCATTGTTATTATCACAATATGGATTTCATAAATGGATAGCAGAGCAACTTGTGAAAAAAAATGCCAGTAATTGGTTAATTCTTCGTGGTGGGGGCTTTGTAGGCCCCAACATCAAAAAAAATCCTATATATGATCTATTAACAGGAAACCCGCTTTTTGTTCATCCAAATTCGTGCTTCCAATTTATGTCTACAGAGAATTTCGCTGATGTTGTGTTTACATTTTTAGAGCGCGGAAAGCTCCCCAATGACATTTATAATATATCAGGCAGAAATACCACCAAGTTAATAGACATTATAAATTATATGGGACTAGACTCAAGTAAATTTAATACAGAGCTGCCCATTGAAACGTATCACATAAATACAAAAAAACTAGAAGTTTATCTGGCTAAAAACGGACGCCCTTTGCTTGATTCTACAGTAGTGGTAAAACAATTTGTAGACGATGTGAAGGCAGGCAGAATAACTTTATAATACCCACGGTTTAGCATCATCACCGGTAATACTAGGATCTTTGTAGTAATGCCACACCAATTCATATCCATTTGTTGTTAGAAGACGATTCTCGATCACCACTATCCCGTGATGTACTTTAGTGTGACAATTGGAACATATATTGGCTAAATTGGACGGATGATTAGGGAGAAATATGTTGCGGCCCCTGATGTGATGTTGCTCCAAAATAGTTTTCTCGCCGCAAACCTCGCAAGGCATTTCACCGGTGGCGTTTAAAATTCTACGAGTTCGGCGTTTCATTAAGGAACTTGATAAAATACAACCATAAACACTTGCCCACCAAAATATGACCATTCAATTTTAGTATTTGATAGCGCAAGTGTAACTGATCCATTAGAAGCCTGCGCAGCAAACGTAGTGGCCGCCGATAATACCTCGTTCATAGATGTTGTCATCTGACGAGTGTCTACAGGATAAGCAGTAAATCCGCGAATATAACTTTTAATTGGCATAACATATCTCCAGTAATTATTTATCAATATGTGCATAGTTTTACACTTATATGACCACAATTAAGATAAGTATAAAGGACCTCAAAAGAAAGAATGACATCACCTTGAATTTACGGCGCGATGCATTATCATATAGATACCAACAGGATATACTCTTATGCAGAAAGAAATTGACTTTTTTGAAGAAATCGGAAACTTTGTATTTACTTCTAAATACGCTAGATACGACGAAAAACATCTGAGGCGTGAGACATGGCTTCAAGCGGTTAAGCGCGTTGAAAAGATGCATCTCAAGAAATATAGCTACTTACCTGAAAAGGATTTACAGGAGATATCCTGGGCGTTTGATCACGTAAGAGAAAAAAATATAGTCCCCTCTATGCGATCTATGCAATTCGGGGGGAGGCCCATTGAAGCACAAAACAGCAGAATGTTTAACTGTCTACACAAAAACACAAAATTTATCACATCTACGGGGGTCAAATCTTTCGCAGATTTTAGTCACGGGGACATTACCACAGTTCTGACAAATAAAGGCAATTGGAAAAGAGCCGTTGTTAGAAATTATGGCAAAGACAAATTGTATCCTATAAAATTCAAAAGAGGAAAATGGGTTGAAGAAACTGTATATGCTACAAGAGATCACACATGGATATTAAAAGACGGTTCTACAACACAAAACATCCAAACAGGCGACTTCATCCAACAACCACCATCTCTATTCACGAAATTTAATTATGATACCGCACCAATCGATGAAAGGTTATATTGGTGCTATGGGATGGTATATGGGGATGGTACAATAACTCAAAATCAATGGAGCCTTATACGCTTATGCGATAAGGATGTGTATTATAAATACAGATTCGAAGAAATGGGGTTCAGTACTAGTTCACCCCTATCTATACAAGGTGATGTCATATGTTATACAGGAAAATATTTAAAAACTTTGCCCGATCCAAGAATAGACGAACCCAGACTAATTCGTGCCTTTGTGAGAGGATTTCTTGATGCTGATGGGATAAAAAACCACAACGGGACTAATACACATTTTAATAACGAAAATACAGGGACAAATCCATTCACAGATATACATCAAGCAGAAACAACAGAACAAAAGAAAGGTGTTCATAACTTCATAAGAACGTGTTTTCCTGTAGCTGGTGAATATATAGTATCTGAGGATTCTCTGGATGGGCAAGAAACCAATTACGGCGTTATTCATAACCACAAAAAATTCCGAATTGTGTCTGATTTTGGCTCTAATAACCAACTATTTAAAGTTATTGACATAGGTAATGAGGACAATTTTATATATGACGACGTGTGGTGTTTAGAGGTTGAAGATGATCACAGTTTCGTATTGCCTAATGGTATAGTCACAGGAAATTGTGCAGTTAGACACATCGATTCTATCAGATCGTTCTCTGAAATATTCTTTTTGCTGATGTGTGGTGTCGGTGTTGGATTCGGACTTAGTAAAAAATACCTGGCCCGCTTACCGGATTTAGTAGATGCTTCTGACAGAACTGGTACGGTTGTCACCTATGTAGTTGAAGATAGTATTGAAGGGTGGTCTGATGCGGTAGAAGCCTTATTGTCATGTTACCTCAAGAACAACGCATACACAGGGCGTAAAATTGTGTTTGATTTTTCCCGTATCCGCAAGAAGGGCGCACCTATCAAAACCGGCGGCGGAAAGGCTCCGGGTCACGAAGGTCTAAAGCAAAGTTTGCGCAAAATTAAAGACCTCCTCGACCATAGTATAGAAGTCAAGGGGCAGAAGAGACTTACATCAGTAAATGCGTATGACATTGTTATGCATATGGCGGATGCCGTTTTGTCCGGTGGTGTGAGAAGATCGGCCACTATAGCACTATTCGGTCCCGATGACGATTTAATGATCAATGCTAAAACTAATTTCAAGGTCACCAAAAGTTTCATGTTTGAAAAGAGCACTAATAAAAAAGGTGAAACCATCTGGGAAGGACGAGTAATTGTCTCACCCGAATATGGTGGCAAAGTTGGCCACAAATATGATGTGGTATTGACGGATTATGAGTATACCGAAATGTTGCATAAGGATGGTGTGATTAATTGGAGACACATCGAGCCTCAGCGTGCACGCAGTAACAATTCTGTTATGCTGATGCGGAATAAGGTCACACCGGAATTTTTCGATGAGATTGTTCATAAAATTCAACAGTATGGTGAGCCAGGATTCGTATTCACAGATCATGAAGATTTCCTAGTTAATCCCTGTGCTGAAGTCGGTTTTATTCCAGTCACGAGGGACGGTGTCTGTGGTGTTCAGTTTTGTAACCTGGTATCTATGAACGGAAAGCACATAGATAGTCGAGAGAAATTTATGGAGTATGCCAAAGCAGCTACCATTATAGGTACATTGCAAGCCGGCTACACAGATTTTAAATACCTAGGAAAGGCATCAAAACACCTTACAGACGAGGAAGCGCTATTAGGCGTATCTATAACAGGATTCATGGACAATCCTAATACCCTATTAGATCCAAAGAATCAAGCGGATGTCGCGCAGTATACAAAGAAAATCAATAAGGATTGGGCACAGAAGATAGGAGTGAATCAAGCAGCAAGAATAACTCTTGTCAAACCTGAAGGGACGACATCCCTAATGCTGGGCACCGCCAGTGGCATTCACCCACATCATTCACGCAGATATTTTCGCAGAATTCAATGTAATCGCACAGATAATGTATATAAACACTTCAAATCATACAATGAACACGCAACAGAAGAAAGCATTTGGAGTGCTACGATGTCGGACGATATTGCAATATTTCCTTTGACTGTCTCAGAGAAAGCCATGATCAAAACCGATCTATCTGCAATTGAACACCTCAACTATATATTGAGCACACAAAAGAATTGGGTGTTGAACGGAGAAACAGAATCCAACATCAAAGGAATTCATCATAATGTGTCTTGCACTGTTATTGTGGATGATACTGAATGGAAAGATGTCGTGAGCTTCATCTACGAAAACAGAGAATTTTTTACGGCAGTGTCGTTCTTACCTAAAATGGGCGACAAAATTTACAAACAAGCACCTAACGAGGCTATATCTACCCCTGAAGACGAGGTGGAATTTAACCGGTTGATAAATAACTGGAAGCGTGTAGAATATACAAAGATGAGTGAAGAAGAAGATGCTACCGAGCTTCAAAAGGAAGTAGCGTGTGCTGGTGGCGCTTGCGAGTTAACACACATATAATATGAATGCACCAATATTTACTAAGTTAACCATTGTTGACGCAAACAATAATACCATAGCAATTATACCAGCGACAGACGGGAAAATTACATTAGCACAATTGTTTGATCATTTGCTTTATAACTCAGCTCAAACACAATCTATATTTAACAATTTAGTGCAATCGATAAGCGAACTTCAAAACGAGGTTCGCGATCTAAAAGAAGCCTTCGAGCACACCGATGACAGTGTAGCAAAGCTTAGAGAGCGCATCAATGGAGACAACAAGACACCATGAATAAGGAAACACAAGAAATTTTAATTGAAAGTCTGGGATGCTTATCCGCACAATTGAAAATCCAAGCCATGGAAAATAACCTGGAAAATATCGAAGTTTTACGCCGCCTTGTAAAGGTAGAAGACTTAAAGAACAGTTTGGAAACTAAGTCATCTACCGAATGAAAAATGTCATATTCAAACATGTATCTATTAAAAATTTTCTCTCTGTAGGCGATGATCCTATAGATATTAAATTCGAGCCAGGGATTCATATAATCACTGGTGTTAATAGAGACAAAGAAGATAGCAAAAATGGTGTGGGCAAGTCTACCATATCGGATGCTATATTCTTTGCTATATTTGGCTCACCACTTCGCCCGATTAAAAAGGACGTCATCACCAATTGGATCAATAAAAAGGAATGTAGCGTCACTATATCCTTTGACGTGATCAACGATGGTGTGACTAGTGAATACATTTTACTAAGGTCTCTCAATCCCTCTCGTACCCAGCTAATTAAAAACGGCGAAGATGTTTCCAGGACCATCGGTAAAACAAATGAAACCATCCACGAAATTCTAGGCACCACATCAGATATGTTTGAGCAAAGCGTTATCATGTGTCTAAACCAGCACGAACCGTTTTTAGCAAAGACGCCCGCAGTCAAGCGCAAATTCATCGAAGATATATTCAAGATTGAAATATTCGGTCGTATGACGCAATACATGAGAAACGATTTTAACGAAACAAAACGTTTATGCGACACAGAAAAAGAAAAGGCTGCGGACCTCCAGGCCAATATTCAAGTTTACAAGAGACAGCAAGCAGATCAAGCAGAAAAAAGAAAACATAGGCTTAATGATTTGGAGGGCAGAAAGGCTTCCATCTTAGAGGAAATATCACACACTAAAACCAAAAGAGAAGAAGCTTTAGCAAAAACTGTTTCAACCGAGGGGGCTACAAAAGAACAACTACAACAACAGATTGTAGATTTGCGAGCCAAAGAAAAGGAAGTTATTGAATTAGACAAACAATATGCTAAGGTGTCAGCTACAAATCAAACTACTGTGGTCAATTTAAAATCCAGAATATCTGAATTAGAACGTCTTACTGACGGGGTTTGTGCTTATTGCAAGCAACCGTTTTCTGCCGCAAATATTCAAGAGAAGCAAGATCTTATATCAAAATTCAAGACACAAATCGCTGAATGTGATAAAGCCTTAATAGAAACTGAATCCAAATCTGTAGCTATTCAAAAAGCTAAAGAAAATATAGAAGATCTGATTACAGAAATATCCCAAAAGAAGAGAGCCATTGAAATGCAGGAGTCTGAGATATCTAAGCTCGATTCTGAAATTAGACAACACGAAGGGTGGCTCGCACAAGTAGAAAAGGATATAGAAAGCGCTAATAAGGATACCGACTCGTTTGAAAGCGTCATTTCTGAATTAACCGCACGGTTTACCACCCTTAGTGAGACGGTTGCTGTGTATGAAAATAAGTTGTCTATTATAGATACCAGCAAATTTATAGTGTCGGACGAGGGCGTCAAAAATTTCATTGTAAAAAAGATGTTGAAAATGCTCAACGGACGCCTAAATTATTATCTGAAAGAACTGGATGCCAACTGTTCTTGTTCGTTTAATGAATATTTTGACGAGACCATCATTAACAATAGAGGGAGAGAATGTTCATATTTCAATTTTTCGGGTGGAGAGAGAAAGCGTATAGATTTGGCTATGCTGTTCACGTTTATGGACATTAGGCGCTTACAGTCTAATATATTTGTGAACATAGCTATATATGACGAACTGTTAGACACTTCACTAGATTCGATAGGTATTGAACGCACCTTGAACATTCTCAAAAAGAGAGTTTTAGATAATAACGAAGCTATATATGTCATTAGCCATAAAAATGAAGCAGCTAAACATGCTACTGGTGAGATTATATATCTTGAAAAGATGAACGATATAACAAGACGCAAACCATATGACCAATTTCTTACAGGGAGCACAGTACCAGCCAGTTAAACTGCACAACATAGGAGGCGCAGTTGGAGCACCGATCGGGGCACCAAGACCTCAATTCGGAGCCATGCCTGTCATGGAAAACAGAGCGCCGCCACCACTAGAAATGCCAGGCCAGGGTTTGGCGAGGGCCGTTAACTATTATGCGGATTATGCTGGATGTGGGTGGTGGAGAATGATCGCCCCAGAAATACTGATGAATATTAACAACCGCGCTGTAGTGAGCGGTCTTACTACGATGGTATTAGATCCACGATTCTACGCTGGTATCAAGGCAGTACGCCTACAACGCCAAGCAACGCCAACACAACTTCAATTTCTCAGATTTCTCAAACAGGGGGCACAACATCACAACTTCAAAATCATTTATGAAATTGACGATGTGATCATCAAAGACGATATCCCGGATTATAACCGGTGTAAAGTTGCCTTTGAGAGCAATGAAATTATGAATAGCTGTCTCGAAATGATGCAGATGTCAGACGAAATTAGTGTCACCTGCCAATACATGAAAGATTATTACATAAGCAAAACTGGTAATAAGAACATTACGGTTATTCCTAACTACCCTGCGCGTATGTGGATGGATGGCCACTATGATACATCCAAACTTCAAAAGGACTTTCAGAGAAATAAGAAAAAGCCTCGTATAGCATATATCGGATCTGGCACACATATCGATGTATTAAACAAAACCAATCAAAAGGATGATTTTGCGCACGTTGTGGATGACATTATCTCATCACGCAAAGATATTCAATGGGTGTTTATTGGATGCTTCCCTCTAGCATGTAAACCGTTTATTGATCGCGGGGAAATGGAATTTGTCCCGTGGTTTCCACTGATGGAACTTTGGAAAGCCTATACAACCACAAACATCAATGCGGTTATAGCACCACTTCAAAATAATGTGTTCAATAATGCAAAATCCAATATCAAGTATCTAGAAGCTGCCACGTGCGGCATCCCTGGAGTGTTTCAAAATCTCGTGACATATAAAGATGCCCCGTTAAGATTCAACACGGGACCAGAATTAATAGATCAAATTAAACTACTTACCAAAGACGAAGCTACTTATATGAAGTATTCCAAAAAGGCCAGGGAGTATGCGGATACCATGTGGCTAGATGACCATCTGGATGAGTTTACAGAACTGTACACCACAAATATTGGTGATAAAGACCGTAAAGCCCTATTGAGACTCAACCCGCTGGCAAAATGATAAATCACATTCAATTTAAAAGCGGCTACCCACTGAATATTCCATGGGTAGGGAACAAGGAATTTGTTTTCGACAAAGGGATTAATGTTTTGTTCGGACCTAACGGATGTGGTAAAAGCACCATTCTTAAAACACTAAAGGCATATTGCGGAATTGCTGGGGGCGGATGGACAGGTATCAATGATCCAATGAGACTCGCCGCGGACAAGTTTCCCCTTGCATATTGGGGGCTTACACCATCTAGATGTATGGCGGATGTTAGCTGGGATGGGACCCCCACATTTTATAATGATGGGGATATTAAGGTTGACGACACTTTCTTTTATATGAGTTCGCGATCATCCGAAGACGGCATCACGTCCGAAGCCGAGCAAATGGATTTATTAGCCGAAAAGCCTTCTTCTGGACAATATAGGATAGGCAAAATCAACAAGGTTCTTAACCTAATAAGGGATGTGCCTGCATTTGCGGTGGCTGACGCCCCCGCAGGCTATAAAAGGAGTGACGTTGAAAAGGAATTAGCATATTGGAAAAGCCTTCCACATACAGGCCCGCAAACAATTTTATTGGACGAGCCTGAGAGAGCGCTCAGCATCCATCTTCAGAAAAAGCTGTTTACCGAAGTATTGCCGCAGTTTAAAGATTTGCAGATTATCCTTGCCACCCACAGCGTATTTTGCCTAAGTATGAAGGATGTAAGGTTTATTGAATTTGAACCAGGTTATATTACACAGTGCAGGGAAGCATTCTCTATATAGACTCGTTGAAATTGTCTGCAATATCGCGTAAAATATACATATGAGTAATATCGGCTATAGAACTGTTTGGTACGACGCTCGCAAAAAGCAAATGCACTTATGGACTTGGGATGAAAAGGGAAATCGTATAGAAAAAACAGAACCTTTCAGCCCATATCTATACATAGAAACAACTTCTCCAGGAGATGCGGTTTCTATCTATAACACAAACCTTAAAAAGATAACATTTCCTAGTCAGTTTGAGCGTCGACGCTATGTTAAGGACTGTGGGGTTAAACGCCTATTCTTTAATCTGAGAGCAGAGCAACAATATTTGCTTGAGAAGTATATGGGGCTCAATGAAACCCCCGAATTCTCCGAGCATCCCCTCAAGATAGGATTTATCGATATTGAGGTACATACATATATACACCCCAACGATAAAGTTGTAAAAGTCAGGAAAAACGAGACATAGAAGTATAAATACCATATATGAATTATATACATCTATATCAAAAAATTGTAGACAGAGGCAAAAGGAGATCCAAATCCGATCCTATATACCTAGAGAAGCATCATATCGTCCCCAAATGTTTAGGTGGGGCAAATTCAAAAGAAAATTTAACGTTATTGACAGGACGTGAACATTTTATAGTGCACTGGATGCTTTGCAAAATACACAAAAATGAACCTGACATAATACATAAATTAGCAGCGGCTTTTAACATGATGTGCAAAAAAAACCTTAAACTGGGGACGTCTAAACGGCGCATCACATCCCATCAATATCAGCAGGCTAGAAGATGTTTTGCAGAGTTTCACCCCATGAAAAGTGAAACTGTTCGAAACAAAGTAAGAGAAGCACACGCAAAACGGTCCGTTATTATACAGCAATTAAATGAAGAATGCCTGCCACTATGTGCCTGTGGTTGCGGCACCAAAGTCAAACACAAAAAATCCAAATATATACAATCCCATTTTTTGGCTAATATAGCTCCTAAAATGGCCCACACAGAACAAGCCGAACAAAAACGATCAAAATCAGCAAAACGATTCATAAATACACTATCAGTGGAAGACAGACAAAAAAGGCTTAAAAATTCTTTACATGGCACTGGCGTGGATCATGTAAAACGCGGACATAAAATATCATTATCAAAAAAAGGTGTCAAAACCAATCAACAGCACATCACAGGATCCAGATACGCTCTCATGTCAGATTTAGAATTTGGTGATTTTTTACTTACTATTTCACCTAAAGCAAAAAAGAGAGCTGTGAATTTAAGGAACAAATATGCAAGAAATTGAAATGACGTTAGGCGAACTCAGATCTCGTGGGGACATGAATGATTATGAGGTGTGGGATGAAAAGATGAATAAATGGGTATCTTACAAAAATTCTTGCTATAATGAACAGGAATTTCCAGAACCAGACAAAGCAAAGTTCCCCATCAATCTGATTACCATGTTCGATTCGATCACCAAAACATACCACACATTCGGCCTTAAACCATATACCCCAAAAGCAGACAATGTAGTATATCACCACTGCAAAACAGAATCGGTTTTGTTAAGAGAGTTTTTGGACTTGTGGTCACAAGATTATCCGGATATTGTGACGGGATGGAATTCCGATGGGTTTGATATTCCCTACATCATAAATCGAATTGTCAATGTACTGGGAGAAGATCAGGCAAAGAGAATATCTCCAGTCAATTCTATTTTTCTCAAGCCGGATGTAATTCAGAAGTTCGGGCGCTCTATGGACAGATGGGTTATTCACGGGCTTAATTGTGTGGACTATAAAGACATCTATGAAACCTTCACCAGAGATAAAAGAGAATCGTACAGCCTAGACTACATCAGCAAAGTGGAATTGAAAGAGGGTAAAACCGCAATCAATGCCACTAACTTAGCGGTGCTATCTGATAATCACTGGGACGAATATGTTGACTATAATATTCAAGACGTAAACCTCTTGATCAAATTGGAAGACAAACTAAGATACATTAAAACAATGCGTATCATTTCACACAAGGGATTCTGTAATGTAGAATCCACTATGGGCAAGGTAATCGTTGTAGCTGGTGCTATCGCGGCGCAAGCCCTAAAACGCAATCAAATTTTATGCACATTCGAACATGAGGATATGGGCAATTATGCAGGCGGGTATGTTAAAGAACCCGAAGTGGGATTACACGAAGGCATCATAACATTCGACGCGAACAGTCTATACCCGAATACCATCATCACCTTGAATTTGTCTCCAGAGACTAAAATAGGTAAAATAATCGGAATAGATAAAGAAAAGGACGAGGTTGAGATAAGATTGGTGAACGGCAAGACGCATATTCTCAGTTCCGAGATGTTTATGCAGTACATCAAAAAAGAGAACATTGCCGTATCGAAGGCCAAAACGCTATTTTCACAGAAGGTTAAGGGAATAGTCCCTGAATACGTTGACAGCTTGTATGCCGAGCGAGTATCCAGCCAAAAAGAGGTGGCTGTTGTTGAAAAGTCGTTAGCGCATTGCAAAAAAGGATCTGACAAGTACATTGAAAACAAAAGAAGAATGGAACAGTTGGATCTGCTGCAGTACACTTTGAAAATTTTGCTCAATTCTATCTATGGTGTATTCGCCAACAGACACGGACCTTTATACGATCTGGATTGTGCATCTTCCATTACGGTCACAGGACAGGCAGTAATTAAAGAAGCCAGTTCAATATTGGACGAATACGCCAAAACTAAATATGGCATACAAACTCCCATAACACAATACAACGACACAGACAGCACTCACGTTACCATTAAACCCATATTAGATGCGCTGAAGCAGCCTCTACTTGACGAAAATGATCAAATAGCACCTAACGTGTACCCTCTTGCAGAAGAGCTTAAAACGCATTTAAACGAGAAAATCAACGAATGGAGCTCCAATATACTCAATTCGTCAGATTCGAGATTCTTTTTCAAGAGAGAAGCGATTTGCTCAACAGTTCTTTACCAGGCAAAAAAGCGGTATATTCTCCACATTAAAGACAAGGGTGATGGGTCACCAAACCCCTGCGATAAAATCAAACCTGTTGGGGTAGAATTGGTAAAAACCACTATGTCCGATTCTATCAAGGCTATGATTAAGGATATCGTAATGACTTTGCTGAAATCCAAAAGTCGCGAGCAGACACTCGAGGTATACAGAAAAGCCTACGAAGACTTCAAAAAATTACCACCGGAAGAAATTGCATTCCGATCTGGTATTAATACATACGAAAAATATGCAGCGCAAGCTATTGGATTTTCAAAAGCAAAAAGAACCCCGGCCGCAGTATCGGCAGCCATCTACTATAACAACCTGTTAAAAGAATACAATTTGACGATGAAGTATGAAGAACTAAAGGCTGGTAATCGCATCAAGTGGATTTACTGTGTACCGGGAAACAGATTTAGCATTGAAAGTATTGCATTCCAGGATAAAATCCCACCAGAGTTTGTTGACATCCAGCCAGACTATGATAAAATGTTCAAGAGAATTTTAGAACCGGCCATCGAGCGGTTATTTGAAAGCGCCAAGTGGAAAATGGTAAATCTTCAGGCGGAGTATACTGTTGATTTACTTGACTTTTTTAAAGCTTAGCCTAAGTTATTGTAAGGAGAAAATAGTATGTCGGGTATTAAATTAGTATCGTTTCTAGACGCTGCACAGCGCACCATTATTGCAGAGGAGCTTGTCAATGACTCTGATAAGCTTGTTGTTAAAAACCCCGTTGTTGTGAACATCGTTCCACAATACGATGAGGCTACAGGACGGCCGACAGGACAAATAGCTTTACAGCTACTTCCTGTATATTTTCGTGAGTTTCAAGGGGAAAAGAAAGACCCAGCAGTATTCACATATCAGAAAGCACAAATCACCACGGTAGAATTTGATGGTGGTTTTGACTTCCGTTTGTATGGACAATACGAGCACATTTTCAATCCCCCTGTTGCCCAAGCGCAGGCTCCCTCACAAAAGACAGAGACCGCTCCTGTGATCAAATTATTTGACGAGTGATATGGCTAAGAAATCAAAAGAAGACAAAGAAGAAAGGGTAAAGATCAAATCCCCAATTGATGGGCTGGATGATCTCAATCCTCATGGGTCCTTATTATCTGATAGCGCGTTATCTATTGTAGATAGCTGGATTGATACAGGTTCGTATGCATTGAATGCTATTGTTTCTGGCTCTTGTTATAAGGGTATTCAAAAAGGGCGTGTTATCGGATTCTGTGGGCCATCAGGCTGTGGTAAAACATTGTTTACTACTAAGATTGTAGGAAACCACCTCAAGGCGGACCCTGATAATTTTGCTGTGGTATTCGATTCCGAAATTGCTGTCGACGCACAGACAGCTATTAACTTGGGTGCGGATCCTTCACGCATTCATCACTATCCCGTCAATTCGGTTAGTGACGCGCGTAATCAATGTCTCAAGTTAATGAACAATATTGAAGCACTGAAATTACATGGTAAGTGCTTGGTTGTTATTGATTCGTTGGGTGGGCTTGCTGGGTCTAAAGAACAGGCAGATGCTGAAAACGATAAAGATGCCGCGGATATGGGACTCCGCGCAAAAGAACTGCGAGGATTCCTTCGCATTATCACATGGCCCGCAGCAATATCAAAAACAACCGTTTTGTTCACCAATCATACATACAAAAATCCCGCGGCTATGTACCCTTCTGCTGTAGATAACCAGTCTGGTGGGGAGGGCCCCATTTACGCTGCTTCGCTCATAGTCCAACTCGGATATAAGCGTGAAAAGAATGAGAAGGATTTTGAAGAAGAGGAGATTATAGCAATTGCCAAGAATGTGGGTGGAATTACCATTCATGCGTTAACAACCAAAAATAGGTTTATCCCGCAAATGCTTACAACAGATTTGTATCTCAATTTCAAAACGGGATTGGACAGATATTCTGGTTTGTTTGATATGGCCAAAGCCCTTAATGTGGTCACAGGTTCAATGACATATGAGTGCAATGGACATAAGCTAGGATACCGTAAAGAGTTTGAGCGAGATGGGGAAGTGTGGGAAAAGATCATTCTTCCTGTTCTGGAGGAAGCTGTTAAGAAGCAGTTTGTATTCCATTCGGACGCAGACGAGTTGCAAAAAGAGGTTGATAAACTAGGCGAGGCCGTGTAGTATAAAAGAAAGGCAAATATGCTAGTATCTCATGAATCCCCATTAGCCCTGCTCGATAAATCTCGGGCATATAACGACTACGATTATTGCTTGGTTCACTTGTTAGACCAATATCCACAATACCACGATTTCTTTGTCAAGTCTAAACAGATGGGGCGAAGGGTATTGCTGGATAATAGCATGTTTGAATTGAGGGAAGCTTTTGAAGCTTCTAAGTTTGCCGAGTGGGTAAATAAATTGCAACCGGATGAATTCATAGTTCCTGATGTATTTAACGATTCGGTAAAAACCATGCAAAGTTTCGAACAATGGCTACACCGTTTTAGTGATATTCGAGGACGCAGGATCGGAGTTGTGCAGGGAACCACATATCAAGAAATGGTTGATTGTTATCTATTTATGGCGTCAAATGCAGACAAGATAGCGATTAGTTTCGAAAGTGCATACTTCCATTCTACTGGGTATAGTTTGGAGTCTACAGCTACTATATGGCATAGATTAATGAATGGACGCCAAGAATTCATTAAAGATCTCATCCGTGATGGTGTGTGGGCGTGGTCAAAACCACATCATCTGTTGGGCTGCACATTGCCACAAGAATTTAAAGCGTATGCTATGCCTAACCTGGAAAGCATTGATACATCAAATCCTGTAGTGGCGGGGATGCATAATGTGCGATACAATAACCACGGACTGGATGACAAAATTCCAGCCAAACTTGCAGATTTATTGGATCATCCGGTTACTGATGAGAACTGGGAAGTCATTTCGTATAATATAGCATCATTCAGAGAAATTAATCACATATAAGGAGCAATATGCCAAAAATAGCAATATCAGGTTCTCACAGCACGGGCAAAAGCACGGTAATGGATGCCTTAAAGCAAATTCCGGACATCGCCAATCGATTTACATTCAAGGGAGAAGTATTAAGAAGCCTCAAAAAACAGGGTATAAAAATTAATGAGTTGGGAACAGATGATACTCAGTTATTGGTTGTTTCTAAATTTCTCGAATATTACACTCTTCAAGATACTATCCTTGATCGGTGTGCTTTGGATGGGCTTGTATACACCGCATATTTGTATGAAAAGGGACAGGTAAAGAAAAGCACATTGAAAATTGCGGAGGCTGTGTTTGAAAACCTTAAGTATGACATTTATTTCTACATCGCCCCTGAATTTGACATTGTTCATGACGGCATCCGAAGTGATAACACAGAATTCAGAACTCGAATAGCCGAATTATTCGAGGAATACATGGAATCGTACAAAATTGTACCCGTTCGGCTCTCGGGAACCGTCGAAAATCGTGTTTCACAATTTATCGAGACCGTTGCTGCATATGATAAGTGGCAGAAAATGGAAACAAAGGAACGCAACGAGTATATCAAGAACTTGAGTATACCCAGTGAAATTTAATCATATACACACTATTACAGAGAATTCAGTGAATGCCCTCTCACACAACAAAAAAATTAGACTACGATTTGTTCGAGTATATAATTGCGTTTAATTGTACCATTAACGATTTATATATAGCAACCGTAATAGACTCTCTCAAGCTAGAATTTATTTCCAATGCCCATATCAGAGCATACCTGGGAATCATATTTGACTTTTACAGAGAACATCAAACCCAGCCAAACGCCACCGAAATCAAAACGTACCTCAGCAGTGATACACTCAAGGAATCGTACAAAGACGTAGTGCTCAAATTTAAAGCACTCGACTCAGAGTACAACTATGATGAATTACTTATTAACACAGAGCAATTCATTAAAGAAAAAGCTGTGTATGAAGCCGTCAAGACAACAGTCAACAAATTCACCGACGATACAGAATCAAAAAATACGGACGCCATTTTCCAACTGTTTAATGATGCGTGCAACATCAGTTTAATTGACAATATGGGATTCGATTACCTCAATAGGATAGATGATCATATAAAGGAATTGACAATCGTTGACCGATATATCCCAACAGGATATAGATGGCTTGATAGGATGTTAGGTGGTGGGTGGTTGGAAGGTGGACGCGCGTTGTATATGTTCATGGGAGCCACCAATGTGGGCAAATCTTTGGTTCTGGGAAATGCAGCAACCAAGGGAATAATGGGGGGTGCTACGGTAGTCGTGATCTCCCTGGAAATGGCAGAACCTGTATATTGTAAGCGTATCAGTTCACAGTTATCACGAATCCCCTTTGCCGCTCTGAAAACCGAATCAGAAAATCTAGGAAAATATCTACACGATTTCAAATCAAAAAATCCAACATCCAGGCTCATCCTAAAAGAATTTCCCCCTAGTAGCGTTTCCACTAATCACATTCGCGCGTATCTCAAAAAGTTGAACAGCAAACTAAAGATACGCCCCGATATAGTTATCATTGACTATTTGACTCTATTGGTGGCCACAAAACAATCCGATTCGATGTATAGTGACGGTAAAGACGTCGCAGAACAAGTAAGAGCCTTGTCATACCCCGAATTCTTCGGGTGTCCTTTCATTAGTGCAGGACAGTTAAACAGAGCGGGTTATGGAGAGGTAAGCCCTGATTTGGACAAAGCAGGGGAGAGTATAGCCATCCCCCAAACGGCCGACGCTGTATTTTCTTTATGGCAATCCGACGCTGAAAAAGAACTGGGCATTCTTAACATGGGAATCAAGAAAAGCCGATTTGGTGTTAACTTCGGCAAACAGGCATTTAAAATAGACTACGACACCCTAGCCATAGACGAAATGGAAGATGTATTTTCTACAACAGATTCGATACAAAAAACCGATGACATATTAACGAAACTGAGCAAAGCTGGCCGTTGATTTATAGCGAAAAGGGATAAATATTACATATGGCAAAACGCAAATCCATTTTTTGTTTCACGCACTTTGATTTAGACGGAGTTGTGACATATTTAGTCACTAAATGGGCGCATCCGGGATATGATATAGAGTGCAAGCCTTTATCCGGTATGGATATCCGCACGGAAATTACTCAATGGATGCTCACACACAATTTTGAGGATTATGAGAAAGTGTTCTTTTTGGACATGGATGTATCGGATCTTGCAGACCTTATAGATCATGAGAACGTCATCATTTTAGATCACCACAAATCTCATGTTGATAACATGAAGTATACACAGGCTGCCCCAATAGTCAAAGAATATTCGTCCGCGGCCCTGCTAGCATACAGAGTGTTCAAAAAACTATACAACACCCAATTTACAGACGCACAGAAAACTCTGATCATATATGCAAACGATTATGATTCGTATACATTAGAGCTCAAAGAATCGAAAATGCTTAATGTCATATTTTGGAACACACAAAAGTCTTTTGAGTCCTTTATCCAAACTTATGCGGACGGGTTTGTTCCTTTCAGTAATCAACAACTAGCTATATACAGAATTTATGAAAATGAATTGAATAAAACTATTTCAGGATTGCAAGTGTTTCAGGGAGTTCATGCAGACATCGATGGGGAATACCGAGTGGTAATTGCCACGTTTGCGGATAAACACATCAATGATATCTCTGATTATCTATTGACTAAATATTCTGCTGATGTAGTGATAATTACCAATTTGAAATCTAATCATGTGAGCTTTAGAAGACCCAAAGAAGGCACGATGAGATTGGAAGTTTTTGCGAAGGATATAGCTGATGGTGGTGGACACGAGTATTCCGCTGGAGGAGCTATTACACCAAATTTCCTTGAATTCACTAAAACACTTAAACCCGTATGACTATGATATATTCAGAAGACGCGGATGTAGTACAAGACCACGTCCACACCATTACCGATCGCGAATTGGATATGATTATTCTCAAGATGGGTTCGCTACTATCTATACTTCACAACAAGAAAACCAATCAAGCTAAACTGCTTATTACATTAGTACAAAATGAAGTCTTTCGGTCTTGTTTTATGGAAATCGCAGAAATTGATAACTTTCCATATCTTGTCCAATGCCTGATGGAAAAGTATCCCACTTTATGTAAATCAAAGGTTGTATCTGGAGCATTAAAACGTGGTAACAAACGCAGAAAAAAATCTATATAACACGTACCTGAGGATCTCAAGATCTTCACAGAACAAACCTTTCTCATATAGAAAGGATTTTACGGATCTAGAAGACTCTGCTGTGGTGCATCTCAAACGAATAAGTGCACTATTAAGTAAGTATCCGCATATTGATCCAGATGATTACTTTCTAGCACCATTCAAAGTGTATCCAAACGCAGAGTTCTTTCCTCTTGAGTATTTCGCGGGGATGGGTGGGGTCAATGCCTATACCATTTACATGAAGCAAATCCAAGAGATGCCTCCAGACAGTGAAGAGCAGATTGATTTTATAAGTAAGTCATTGAAGACAATCGGATCGTTTTGTATTAAACACAACATACCCGTTGAGAAATATTCCTCGTTTAAAACAGGGATAACATATGATTGGATGAAGCATGTTAAAAGGCATGAAGTATCTATATATGCTCTGATGGAATTTTCTGAGATTAGTGATATAATAAAAGGAGCCGCTGAAGATGAAAAAGAGTTATTCTTAGGTGATATTGGAACATATTTTTGGGGATACAAGACCAAATATATGCAGTCCAAAATTGCCAAGACGTTAGTACAAGAGGGATTAAAACGAATAAACAACATAGTAAAACAAAAGATAACCTAGTGAAAAAAATTAAACACAAGTTATATTATAGTAGTAAATAAAGGAGTAAATATGAGTGCAACAGATATTAAAAGCATGTTCGAGAGTATTAAAGAGTCATTGAGAGTAGAGAAAACAGCGAACAACAGTTCGTTTCGCAATTTTCTGAAGATGGAAGCAGGCAAAACCTACTTGGTTCGATTTATTCCCAATATTGGTGATCCTAAGTCGACGTTCTTCCATTACGCACACCACGGTTTCACCAGTCTGTCCACAGGACAGTATGTAGATGCGACGTGCCCACGTCCATTCGGCGAGCGATGCCCTATTTGTGAGGCCCGTTTCAAATTGTATAAGACCAAGAAAGAAGAAGACCGCAATTTGGCTTATATGATTCGCGCGCATGATAAACATTTAGCCAATGTATACGTGGTTAGCGACCCGACGACCCCGGAAAATGAAGGAACTGTGAAAATCCTTCGCTTTGGCAAGCGTATTTATGACAAAATCATAGACGCCACTGAAGGGGATGATGCTAGTGAATTTGGTGCCCGAGTTTACGACTTATCCGAAAATGGGTGCAATTTCAAAATTAAAGTTGAAACCGCCTCCGAAGGCAATCGCAAATTTACGAATTACAACAATTCCCGCTTTACCGCACCAAGCGCCATTCCTAATATGACGCCGGAAAAGATTCAGGAAATTCATGAAGGTATCTTCGATTTGACTAAGATATTGGAAATGAAGACAGAGGCTGAATTGAACGATATCCTTGCAACACATGTGTTTTGCCAGGACGCCAAGCAGCCCGAGCCCAGCCCTTACGCAGCGGATACTGTGAAAGATGCTGTGAAAGATGCTGTGAAAGATGCTGTGAAATCCGCGGCTAAAAAGCCGGAGGCAGATGACGACGATGACGAAGTTCCGTTCCACGATACCCCTAAAAAGGATACCCCTAAAAAAGATACGGCATCAACGAACGACAAGATCAAAAATCTTCTCAGTGGATTAGATAATCTCTAATTAACCAAGACCCCCACCTGGCCGTAATAGCCAGGTGGGGTATAATCATCATATGAGCAAAAAACTAAAAAACGCTAATGGCAATATTCCCCATTCGAAAGACGAAAGGGAAGAAATTATCAACAATGCAGCTAAAGCATATGAAGCATTCATGGATGCATTGAAGTTTGACTGGCGAACAGATCCGCACAGTCAAGACACTCCTCGTCGTGTAGCAAAATCATTTGTCAATGATATGTTCCGCGGGTGCTACGAAGAAAAGCCCAGAATGACTCATTTTGATAATCATGAAAAGTATGACGGAATGGTTTTCCAGGGCGGCATACCAGTTAAAAGCATGTGCTCACATCACCATCTTCCTTTTATAGGGAGGGCTCATGTAGCCTATATTCCTCACAAGGACGGTAAAGTGATTGGACTGAGTAAGCTGAACCGTATTGTTGAGTTTTACAGTCGACGCCCTCAGGTGCAGGAATCATTGACGATGCAAATTCATGATGCTATTAATGAGATCTGTGTCGGAAATTTGGGTGTGGCTGTGGTAGTAACCGCCACACATCAGTGCGCATGCCTTCGGGGCGTTAAGCATGATGGGTGCGAAATGAAAACCAGTAAATTGTCTGGTGTGTTTTTAGATAACGTGAATTTAAGTCGCCATGAGTTTTATCAGTTTATTGAGAGCATGGGGAAGTAAAATGGCAAAACAGATTCGCAGAGACGATTTAGAGGCTTTGGGTGAGATGGCAGGACTGGTTGGTACCTATATGACAGATTTTGCCCAAAAGTCGGACGCCGACGCTCGCAGTAAATTGTTTAAGCACCGTCTTGATCCTAGAGCAACCATGAAAAAAGCGCTGGAGGAGGATGAAAATGATCTCGCCCGGGCAATAATTCCGGATGGGTGTATTCCAGTAGACGCTCCACTTCAAACGCCACAGCCAGTTTTAGAAAACACACCGCGACCCGAAGGGCCTAATATAAACCAACATTCACCGGAGGTAATCCGTCCAAGGACTCCTCAGAGTAATCAACTGGAGTTTGAGTTCATCGAACAAAAGATTGAGGGATTTGGCACTGTTGGGGATGTAGTAAAACACTTCAATGACCGGCTTGATAAAATCGAGGAAACCTTTAAACTCATAAAGTCGTTTATGGTAGAAATTAGAAAATCATCGCTCCAACACGACACAGGACCTCGATGAAATTAAAACTGTTGCAAGAGATAGCTGCATGGGAGAGATTGTCGGATAAAGATTTTCGCCAAAAGGTAACCAATACGCTTTTAAAACAAGAAGAGAGTATTGATAAATTGTTTTCTCTCACCACCACATTATTAGAAGAAAATCATACCCTCAAACAGCGACTACAGATCATACACAACCAAAATATAGTCACCACACGCCGGAACAGAATAAACCAAAAGACAGACGATGACAACACTTCATATAAACAAAAAGCAAGTAGTAGATCAGTTTCTTAATCCTGTAAGCCGCATTTCGGAAGAGTGCAGCTTATCTGTAAGTTCGGATGACATTTCCACTTTAATCAACGACAGTACGGGAGCCATTATACTGTACAGCAAATTAAAAACTAAAACAGGTCTTGCTGCGAATGAATCCATTACACTAAATATCAAAGATTTACGCAAACTGATTAAAATTTTTGAGTGTATTCCTGATGATGAATTTGATCTCAAGATTGGTGATAACGCCAGTACTATCACACATAAATCACCAACACTGTCATTTAAATTGCATTTGGTGCTGGATAATGTAATCAAGAAATGCACAGTTAGTCTTGATAAAATTATTAAATTGAAGTTTGATAGTGATTTCGAATTGACGAGCGCTAAAATCGGCGAAGTGCTCAAGGGCAGCATCTTTACATCAAATGCGGATAAGGTCTACTTCTACACGAAGGACGGCGCGGTATACGCGGAGTTAACGGATAAAGCCAATCACGATATTGATAGCATCACATTTAATCTGGGCTCACAATATAATGGAGCTGATGTCAGTTCACCGCTTCCCTTCAATTTAGAAATTCTTCGGTTGATTAATTCCGTTAAATGTGACAAACTAACGGTAAAGATCAACAATACGTATAAAATACTTTTATTTGAAATTTGTACTCCAGACGTGATGTTTAAATATATCATACCTGGATATACAAAATAAACAAACAAACAAACAAACAAACAAACAAACAAACAAACAAACAAGAGGCAAAAAATGGCTAATAAATTAACAACGTTGGGTTACTTCAAGAAGCGTATGCGTGATTGCGGGTACATGGTTGACGACCTGTATCGTAATTACTCTCAAAATGATCCACGTTATTGGACGGTCGTTATCGATCCTGGTGTAGCCAGCATATTGTGCACATGCTATGTTAACGCAAATATCGACGATATAAGGCAATCTTCACAAGGGGACTTTTATTTCGAACTGTTCGACGGTGGGCAGTTTATACCTGGCAATATGCACATCAAGACGAGTTCAATTGAAGTACTCATTGAATACTTGGTCAAGTTTAATATAAATAACAAAGCTATCCAGTACGATTCAAAAACCCATATCTAAGTTGCGTGTTTTTTATTCACAGATCATAAGTATTTGTATGAATGACACCAACTCAGATATTCCCGGATCTCATTCGGGGAAGCCTAAGAAGAAGCGTAAAACGACTAGAGGCAAAGATTTACCTCTTCAAACAACCGAACTTGAAATGCCTATGAACGCGGATGAGCAAGCTATGGCGGAAGCTATTGCTAATATAATCCAAAATTCTGTCGACAAGTATTCGGAAATCGCCGATAATCAAATCCGCGATACAAGAACAGATTTCGACAATCTGCAACCTATTATCTCGGAATTTCTGGACGATTTTATTATCATTGGCCACACTTTGGATGGTCAACGAGTAGTAATGCGATATACGGCAACACCGGCGGATTTGGATAAACTGACCGAACTATGTAAGAAGGTATTAGTTCGAATGATGATCCAAGAGCAAAACGGCCAATAACTATGCGGGAACCCAAAAACCAGGACATTTCATATTTCCTGCCGGATTTGGTTGATTTAGCGCCTGTTGAGACTCCCTTACTTGGTCACACGTATCAAGTAACGTCCATGGTGGAGCTTTAAATCGGTGAGTGTGTGCGACAGGGCCATACCCAATTTCAGTCATATACCACTGGAATGGTGTGGTTGAATGGAGATAAGACAATTCGCCTTCAACGTGAGCCCCACCAACTACCTTAAGGTTGTTTCTGACGCCTAGCTGGCCATCCACTAACACCTCTTCCCTAACACCTTTACCCGGCTTGAGGTTGATGATATCCCCTCGTATTTCTACACGCCCCGGTGTTCCTTGATCACCACTACCTATCAATACTTCGTGTTTACCAACTAGATTCAAACTCTCGGATGAAATATTGAATATACTACCGTACATATCAAGAGGTCCTGTGGTCTTAATCCGAATGCCCTTACTACCCACGTTAAGAGAATATTTATTGCCTACAGTGACATCCCAATCGCCGCCGGGAACACTATCAACGTCAACATATTCAACTAATGGAGCTGGGGCCATAGAGACATAGGTACCCGTCTTTCCTAGCCATACGCCACTATCTCTAATTTTGCCAACAGGATCTACACGGAAAGATTCCATGTCATTAAACACAGTTCCTATAGTAGTCACTCTATTGCCTGTCAACAATTCAAGGTCATCTCCACCATTACCGTACTTAGCTTCTAATTGAAGATCTATGATCTTCTTTTGATTATCTCTAATTTTTTTGATAATGGTTGTTATGGGGCCCTCATCCCACAGAAAATGTGGATTTAGTGTTTTGGAGCAATCGAGATATCTCGGGCCTTTGGTAGGGTCCTTGACCCATTCCGGATTAACTCCTTGCCACACATTATAACACAAAACATCAGGAACCCATTTCGCGACCTCATCCAAAATATATTTACCATCTTGTGTGGATGGACTATCTCCACTACCACCACAAGTAATGCAAGGCAAATCAAATTTTATTCCACTACCACCACACACAGGGCATTTTTCAGGATCACCACTTTTCTTTTGAAGCGGGGAAGTATACGGTGCTTTTGCATCGGTTCTCATAGACTCAAAGAGTCTCTTGTACTGGTGGGTGTCTTTTAGGATATCCAATATTTGAACTGCAGACTGACGTTTTTTCTCAAAGTCGCCCAGCTTGGTGATACGGTCTCCGTCTATTATATTTTCTTGATAATTTGCAACATATAGAGATTGGTTTTTTCTAATCGTTGTAAATTGGTCACCAAGTACAAGTAACTGATCATTATGCGTGGCCAATCTAGATGTTGTATTATTATTAAACTCCAGGAATGACCCCGAGTAATGAGTCATCTTCAGCACCTCAGACAAATCTGTATCAATCATTTCAAATACGTGCTTATTTGAATTAATGACGTGCTTAGACCGAAATGTCTTCATATTATGGTCCATATCAGGCTTTTCTAATGCTGATAGATTTTCATATGAATCTGGATAATCCGCCGTCGTGGCATAGCTTCTATCGGGGGATTTATCTGTTGCCTTGGACAGTGTATAGATACGGGCCCAATCTTCTTGTCCTGCAGCGCTAGCAAACACTACAGGATAGTTTGAATCCCCTGCCGCAAAGAACACCCAGACATGAGCGCCCACATTAGGTATAGTAAAAGTGCCACGAGCCAAATTGGAATAATCGGATGGGGTATACTGATTGGCGTTAGGATTGACTAATCGATTATGTGTTGAGTTGGTCTCAGAAAACGCATCACATAATCGATTATCTCTAACATAATTTTGCGACGGCCTAAAGCCCTCCTTCATTACATCTCCATCCCAGTAATTGGAGTCCGACGTGGTTCCTTTGGCTTTATATGCGTTATACCTACCCGAAGATGCTCCGCCAAACGTAGGCAGAGCTATTTCAGCCCAAGGAAGGGTTTCTTTCAAATACGGGAGGACTTTATCCAAGTCCGGATTAGTTTGCTTGTCCAAAAAGTTGAAGTGTTTATCCAGCCCATCCTTGAATGTTTCATTCCAATCCTTATAGAGGGTAGCCGCTACGTGTGGAACAAACACTTTAACGCGGCCGCGACGCTCAGGATCATTGTTTTGAATAACTATCCCTATGTAGTTGCCTGTGTGTAATAATTCGTCCATTATTCTCCTTGTATAATTTCTGGTTTCAACACATCATTATTTACATCTGTAGGGGTGTCAAATACAATCTGGCCTGAAAAATCAACAGAGGGTTGTTTAGCCTTGCGCCGTGGGAAAGTATCCTCCACACCAAGCCCCGCTAAATCTGTGGTATGAGCTTGCGCCACACTAGCGTTTAGCAAAGGTGTGAGATGGTTAATCATAAGATGAACATAGTAACCGAAGCCTTTTTCTGTTAAATGGTATAATGCATCATGTTTCCCGAAATTTTTGTTCATATACGTACCATCCATGATGCGGTATTTTTGATGATACCAGTCATTGTTCAAACTTACACCGTGATTAATATCAGGCACAATGGGTTCAATAGGGCGCTTTTGTCTTTTTTCCGCCCCTGTGAGTTTTTCGGTAGTCTGCAAAGCCTCAAATATTAGATTACGTCTCATATACTGAGTCGTTGTGTGGTGTGCATTTTGAATCATCTCGACAATAGCAGAGTCTAGCTTATGGCGTGTAGATTCTCTTATATACTGAGGCGACGACCATGGAGTCAAAAACCATTTGACCTCATTAGTGGTAAACATTGGAGCCTTTGCCCAGAACGTAATATCAATGGAGTCTGGGCCCGCATAATATAGAATCGTATTAGTACCTATCATTTCCGAAAAAGGCATTTTCCAGTAACCATATTCTTTGATCTGGTTGTCTATTTCCGGATGCAGGCTTGTTGTCAATCGAACCCAATCTTTTACTTCGGGGGCATCTTTTTGATTGAGAGTATCGTGTATCTCTTTGATAACCTTTGCAATTTCTTGAATTGAATTGATCTGACAATATGAGCCGAGCAGTTTAACCATTTGCTGGATATCTGTTTTATATACCGACTCCGTTTTATCTCCAATCTCATTAGGCTTTGGCTGATTGCGGATTTGATCAATAATCCTGGCGTCTTGTGATTTATTTTCAACCTCGACAGGGATATCTAAAACATTCAAAGACTCGCGGGATGTCATCTCAGATGATCTCTGTTGATATATTATGACATTAGGGTCTATCATACGAAAGCCATCCCTTGCCCGCTAAAGCCATCGAGCCCAATCTTTATATCCGTTTTGGATGATATAATATCAGATGAAGGAAGCTCTTTGCTATAAACAGCATCTTGGATCTCCGCATTAAATTGTTCTGCCCCGGTTTTCTCTGCAACTGCTTGCGCCAATTGTTCTGCGTACTTGGCTTCAACATCAGCAATACTTTTTTCGGCCGCCGCGACGGTTTCATCTATACGACCGAATGTATGATCAATCAAAGACGCAAATTCACCCAACATAGCGCCTAAAGAGGCAGCAGCGAATCCGATTTCTTTAGTGTCCCACAATTGGTCTGACGCATCGTTTAAAAATTCACCACCCTGTTCTATATACTTTCCTATATCATCAGTCATATCAGTGAAAAACCCCTTGACTTTAGTGAGGGCCCCGTGGGTGTTTTTAGCGAGATGGGGTGTTGTACCATCCATTGTATCATCTTGAAATGTAGGGGCGGATAAACCGACGTCAATCCAACCCATAGGCAGATCCTGTGATGCTTTAAATACCTTTGCAACGGCCTTAATCCCCTCACCAACCTTTTTAACCGCATCGGCAAAAGTAATTTCTAAAAGATGTTCAGTTAACATTAGAATCCACACAGCAAACGAAGCAATAGTCAATGCCATATTATTGAAGGCCCTGTCTAAAATATCCAATAGCCAATCTATAGCGGTTTTCATCATAGATAAAATATTGTCCGTTTGTTCGGCTTTCCATTCATTTAAATTGTTTATAGGAACGGACCCGACGGGCGAGCCACCCCCTCCCCCACCACTTTGTGAGGCGCTGGCTACTGCATATACAGGAAAGCAACTGGTCATACACATATATGTCGTGGGCTTGTCTATATATCGATAGGTGGTGGGGGGTGTAAATACAGCCCTATTGAAGGCGCATGAAGAAACGCAAGTCACTAAACACCAGTTCGTTGCGCTTATTGTAGGAAAGCCCACCTCGGTACACACAAAATTTACTATAGTGTGAGGAGGGGCATTATTATATACCATAGCACTCAATGCATATAGAATAGATGATATCTTATCCTGTGAAATTGTTATATTTGTGCAAGTCATTATTCAATCCCCTCGTTCACTGGTAGCGGCTTATATGCGTGTACTTTAACCATGGTTATATCGTTGACAAATTTTTGTTGCTGGAAAATATGTTTAACATTAGATACTAAATACTGGCCACACAACTGATAATCATATATGGTATCGCTAGATGTATTGATTCTATCTACACCTATAAACGTTCCCGCTATTCTGTGTGTGGAACCTGTCATGCGAATGGTCAAGTTTTGGTTTAAAAACAAACCGGCATACAGTATTTTACCTCTCCCGTCTAAACTGCGCACAAATCGATCATTCCTACCATCCAATGTCGAAACAGGTGAAAATTGAGGCTCAATGCTCTTTTGTTTTATTTTAGTTTGGTTCATGGTCATCACAGGATACTTACCAGGGGATAAAAGATATTCAACATAATTTGCTTTGAAGTACTTGTCTTTGACAAAGGATATTTCATTTTCTTTTGCATCGAGATCAAACTGTTTTTTCCTGTGCCAATGTGAATATACAGGACGTGTAGTAAATGCCATGGCGTTGTCTAGTCCAGACGTTTGCGAAAATTGATAATTACGTATCTTGTTGAATTCATCCGCTTTGATATCCTTCTCGAACGATACATTAAGATCCAAAGGAGCTTTTTCGGGGGACATTGAAACCGTTTGTTCGGTCACAGTCTCTTCAAAAAACATATGTTCTATTTGAAGATCTCCTGGTGTGGACGCACCGGCACTTTCAAACAACTTCCACATAGGCAATAGCGTCCACAACTTGGTGCCGCGATCCCACTGAAGCAAACAAATATCATTTTTAGAGTCGTCGCTGATCTGCTGAGTTAATATATATTGAATGCATTCCCATATAGACCATGTGGCTTTGGCAGTAAATAGAATTTTGCTCTTGCCCCAATTCCATTTACTCTGATCTATATATTTCTCGTAACCCGCCTCATATAGTAAAGAGGCGATAGCTTCACCTGTATACATAGCCCTTTCCATGTCGGTTGCATGAGCTACTGGTGCCGGGCAGGGGGAAGATATATATCTTTTGCCTGTGGCTGTACTCCACTGAATGTTCTTCTCCAACAAATTTTGAAATTTCTTGTCCCAAAAATACAACTTTTTGGCTTTCAATGTCATATCACCATGTGGCACATCTTGCACATCATAGATAACCGCTTCCATATCGATTTTCCATATACGGTCAGGCAGGGTGCCTTGTTCTATTTCAGGCCATATATCTATTTTAATCTCATCGCGGCCATCAGAGCGCAAAAAATAAACGGATCCTGTATTTTCAGACCTTTCAAATACTTCTAATCTGCTGTCAACTAAAATATACCCTCGAAGTGGCCAAGTTAATAGATCATCTTCGACACATAATACTTTGATCATGTTAGTGGGAATATCGTAGTCTTGTGAATGATTAAATAATTTGACCTTATACTTCCATAACTGTTGGCCTATCAGCTTGCTATCTGCTGTAAATGACCCCGGCACAGACCCCGTAGCGCTACCAACAACACCAGATGACGGATTAATCGTTTTAGGGCCTACACCTAGATCCGGCTCTTTATTTAGTACCGCATCAAGCCCCCGCTTTAATACGTCCGATGTATCCGTGCCGTTCTTTGTTGCTGCGTTAATTTGGTCTGATGTATATGGCAGTTTTTCCGACGGCGGCACCCAAGCGTTACCTTGTGGAATATAAGTTTTTCCATCAGGACCTTTTGGTGGTGTTAAAATACTTGCTGTGTTTTCTATCGGTGTAGATGGTGGGGACAAAGGAGTAGCATTGACAGCATTTATTTGTGTTTGTACGGTTATGCCTGTCTTATTTGTAGACGATGGCGATGTAATTTTGGATGCCATTTTACTCGTTTATTATGCTATTCAGAATGTTACGAAGCCAAAGTGGTTTGAGAACCTTTATCTGTGTCCCCGCTTCGGGCATTTTTAGGGGATTTTGAATATTATTCAATGCGCAAATAGACCACCACAGAAAAATGGTATTGTATGTCCTCCATGAGATCATAGGCCATGAATCCTGAGGTTGGACTATATAAAAGTCATACGCATCTGGATTCATGTCTGCAGGAAAATTAACTGTCCTTAGTATATTATAGAAATATCCCAGATCAGCATCCTCATAAACGTTGAAAATATTTTCATATTGCTGGGGCGAGAGTGTATAAGATACATCTGATATTTTGTTTTGTTTCATTATGGAAGAATCCTCGTTGTAAACCCCGCTCCTATGTGGGGCGTGTTTCTGGTAGCATCCGCCCAGATTTTTTTGCTCTCGTTTATCAATTCCGTGATTGTAATTTGAACATCCCACGCATCCGGATATATGTATCCCTTCTCAAATCCGAACACGCTTCCGTCATTCATGCTACCCTTGTTGGTAATAGTAACATTGGAAACCACCGCAGCAGGGGCCCATCGCACGCCAGGAATATACACCTCATAAATTAGTGGAGGCAAAACAGAAAGCGCACCATTTTGATCATGCAAATTGTCTGCCATAAAATCCTCTACAAAACTAGCATTCATCAGTATATTATTTTGTATATCATCAGAGGGGCTTGTGCCAGCATTAGTATTTAATAACGTAAATCCGAATGTATATGTAGCGGGTTGTGATCCCGCATACGATTTGGGGTATAAAATGCCAGCCGCAGGATATACTACCTTTCCAACAGTTTCTAATGCATCCGTGGCCTTTTTAACCAATTCTCCCAAAGGCCCTTGGTTTTCCTGCCAGTTTTGAGTGACACCGTGATGATAATCACTAAAGAAAGGCAGGATATACGTGCTGCGTGGTTCTCCCATATATAACCCTTTATATGGATTAGCGTCTCCCGTAACCCGCTCCTTCCAAAAATTTAGCGAAACGATAGCATCACTATAAGTCTGTTGATACCCCACCATCTCAATATAAGGCAATTCAGCCAACTTAGCCTTGTCATAAGGTGTAGTAGTCCAGCATATTTGTTTTTCCATGAAATTGTAATTAGCCATTACAGCACCACATATCCTTTTCTAATTCTGTCCCACGCACGCGTTCTCAGCGTATACGCAGGATCTCTTACATCACCAGCATCTAATGGAATACCCGGTAAATCCGCAGAAACTGATGTAGGATGATTCGACGGTTTCGACATATTTGATGCTGCTTCATTTAAAGCTACAATGGTTCTATTCAACGCCATAATCAATTTGGTGATATCATTTTGCAACTGATTGTTGTTTGCGTCAACAGGCTTCTTTGCATCCTTCAATAACTTCACCAGCTCGCCAAACTGCTTGTCGTTTTTGACGCCTATGATGTTATCAGTAGGAGCAAATTTTTGAATCTTCTGATCTTTACGCCAGATGAAATCATTAGTCGGTATAGGATCTACTTCAACCGTGGTCTTTGGCTTTCCTCCCCTTCTGCCTCTAGCACCAGTGCTCGACTTCCCCGTTGATTGGTGTTGTTCCGCATATTTGATCTCTTCATCACTAGGCCCCTGAGGAATTGGCGTATCAGGAATCACCCCAATGTCACCCACTAATGCCTTGGCACCAGGAATATATGATATGACCGTCTTTAGCCAATCGGGAAGCAATTTAATACCGCTTCTGATCTTATCATACAAGTGTTTTTTGAATGCATCAAAAATGGACATCTTTTGTCCTGTTTCAGGATTAGTCTCTGATGAAGGCGTTTCATTTAAGTAATTCAGCATCATGGCCATAGGAGCAAGCAACGGATTAGACATTACCAATCCGGTTCCAAACTCTTTAAAGCCTTTCTTGAAATCACCAGCAAATATCTTCTGGATACCTGTTCCAATCATATAGAACGGAGTCTTCTGGAAGAAATTAAACATCTTATCCTTAATGCGACCCATGAGATCTTTGAAACTGAATGCCTTGGTCTCTATTGTTTCTTTTTCTTTGCCACCGCTTACATAGTCGGTGATAGCATTGAATACACCAATACCAAGACCGATGCCGATCTTTAAAGCCGTTCCGGCACCGGGAATTAATCCTATGACACCGGAAGCTAGACTCGAAAGTCCCGTACCCCACTTACCTTGTTGAAATCTGGTGTATGCGTCATAAAAATCAATAGCACTGCCAATAAACGGAATGAATTTGATACCCTTTGCCAACTTGCTGCCGATGCTTTTGATGAATGGGGCAAAGCTGATCTTTCCTAGCGATCCTGTCAATTTGCCGATCACGCCACTACCGACTTTTATAGCCCCCTCTACAAATTCCTCAAAAGGCTTGGCCAAGAATTTAGGCAGAGTCTTGAAAAAAGACGTAAACTTGGTGGCTATATCAAGCAGACCGCTCTTGAGCCATTTTAGTGCACCCATAATACCTATCTTGCCGATTAAAACCTTGGCGCCTTTAAAGGGACCTTCATCTTCAAATCCTTTAAACAAAGCAATTCCAGCAGCAACCGCTAATAAAACAGGGAGCAATACTTTGCCCAATAATCCCCATGAACTCTTCTCGTCCTTATCAGCAACCTTGGCTACTTTACTAGCACCGGTTATACCAGACAAGTCTTTGAGCGCCTGCTTAGTAAACCCACTCACCTTAACAGTAGGTTCTTTTTCTTCCAGAGATTCAAATTTCTTTTTGGATACTATAGACTCAACTGCCTTCAAAATAGGAACTGTCTTGGGGACAGGGTCCTGTTTTTTATCTTCTGCTTTTAACGTGTTGCTATCTGCATCTTTTTGTACTTTGGTTTGCTTGATCTTTTTAGGTGTTTTCTCTCTCTCGGATGCTTTGTCTGCGTCACCTTTGGCTTTGCCGAGCATATAATTTTGCAACTTATGCCATTTCATCTTGGTTATCAACGAAAAGCCTTTATCAGAGCCAAATAGATCATCTAAGGTCAGCTCACCATCAAATGCAAACGATGCGCCGTTTATTGCACTCGTCAAGTTCTGTAACAATTCATTCTGAACACCATGCCACTTAAAGGCCGTTCGTATCCCCAACAGATTGAGAGTGGTGCCTGCAGGGCCTCCGGCAGGAGGCATAAGAAGAGAAGATATATTAAGCTTATCTAATTGGATGGCTCCTGGTAACGGAAGAGCCTCTTCTATTTTGCCTAATAAGTTTTTCTGTATTCGCCCCCAGCGGATCGCGTGTCTGATGTTGACATCATTCCACATTCTACCTGCGGCTCCAACAGGCTGAAATAAACTGCCTATACTAACACCCGTCGAGAAGTCTATCTTATCCGGCATGCCACGGCTGAGCCTATCCAACAATTCACTAGTAATCTTGTTAAACTTAACACTAGCTACTTTGGACATCTTTGGAGTCTGGCCCAACAAAGAGGCTATATTAACCGGCTCACTTGAAACCTTGTCAGAGGACTCGGACGCTTTTTTGAGCTTGTCCCCCACCGCTTTGGAAGCAGCAGCAACATCCTTTTCTAGATCTGTTTTAATCTGTTTGCTAATATCTTCGCCTATAGATTTGCCATCTATTTCAATGGCAGACGACTGTATCTGTAGACCCTTTAATTTTCGCTGTAATTCGCGCAATATCGTATCTGCAAAATGCTTTGCGAATGGTTGGTTCTCTTTGAGACCGATCTCCAATAAGCGCAGTATATCGCTTTTATTAATGTCTTGAGAACCATCCACAACACCAAATTGTGTAAAAAAGTCGTCCATAATTGTAAATATTTATGAACTACATCAGTCCTTGCATATTGATTCCTCGGGGAATATTCTCATCTAGAGCGGTGTATTGCCCATCTTGCTTAGACGCCTCCTGCATCTCTTGCAAATAATATGCCCAATACAGATTGCGCTCCATGGGATTTAACTGTTCCACATAATCGGGGGCAAATCCTGCATGCTTTACTAACCTGTATATTTCCTGAAGAATGTTGTGAAGGTTATCTGTAAACAATAACTTCAGGAAATCGTAAAAAAATTGCCGTCGATCGACAACCTCCGTTCGTACGTCTCTCCTCCAAATTCAAATTTCACCAATTCGATTTTGTCGACCTCTTCACGAACGCTGTTAATGTAATTTAAAACATTCTTTAGTAATCCTGTCTTAAATGTTTCTATAACGCGAATGCGATTTGCGAATGTAAACTGTTGCCACTGAACAGGAACCAATGTATCATCTTTATCTTTGACGCTAACAGAACTGACATATTTTACAATCTCCCCCACAAAAGCGTCACCCACAGTTTGACGCAACTCTTGGATATTGTCTATTTCTATATCGGTTACCTTATTACGTAGTTCCTTTTCGATGCTAAATTCGGTTCCAATAGTCGGAACAGAGCATTCAATTTTGTAATATGCATCTTCAAATACAACAGGGTCTATATTCTGTATGGAAGATAAAGCCAATTCGAGGATTTTGGACAAATCCAGGCTTACACTAACTTTCTGGCCTTGTTTGGTTTCTATCTCCACATCAACATTATTACCGATGCTTTTAATGCGTAAGTTCAAGGCAAGAAACAATTTGTCAATAATTGTCAGATTATCAATATTTATTGAAGGATCCTGGCAATTCTCGCGAAGTATTTCTCGAAGAGTATAGATAAATTCAGTGTTATAAACAGGAGAGTCGATGACAGATTTAACCAAACGTTTTTGTTGTGATGTGTTTATTTCATTGAAAGGCACGTCGCGCTTTAGTGATGGAATTGTGTAATGTGATGCATATGTTATATCTTTGCGCTTAATAATACTGTTAATTTGATCTATAGATGTGATGGGTTTAACGGCGACCTTTTCTACTATTGTGTCATTTGCGTTTTGTATGGTATCTGTCATCGGGATTCTCCTGTTGATTGTATAAATATTTACACATCTAATAGAGTTTTCAACTATGCCCACATATATCAATAGTAAAAGAGTATCTGTCCATTCTGAATTTTGGGCGGCACTCACAAAAGATTCCAATTCATTAGCCCTATCCCAATTGTGGGTTTGTGCTATCAATAATACAACACTGCGCAATATTGCATTAAAGATTGAAAACGAGTTGCCCTTATACGAAGCAGGCACCTGGAGAACATTCGGGGTGTTGGATACTGTGTTGCATAACAGTAACTTTACTCAAGCCCCGCAACCCGGTGGTGTGGCCAATGATGTTTATCTGTGGACACAAGGAGCCTCTTTTATAGCAGACGGCATTAATACTTCGCGTGCCGGGTCAGAACACGTAGGGGCTATTAAAGGTTTAATTACAGATAGCCGATTAGATCTAAATGCCACCAATATAACCTTTTTGGAGAGTAACGTCTCATTTGTAGATGGAATTTTAAGGCCCTGGTCCGTATTAGTTGGACACCGAAGTTTAAAAGACCCAGATTTAAGGTGCGATATAGAACTGTACTGCCTGCAAAAGTGGACTCTGAATGAGCCATTGAGAGCCAGAAAATCTATGGTGTTGCGTAATGCTGTGCCTATTAACATAGATGCAGAAGAATATAACTATTCTGGAGATAAGCTCATTCAAAGACAAGTACAATTTGCTTTTGATCGATATGAAATGAGCATATATCCAGACACCACTATTGAAGTCATTGATGCCAAGAAAATGGATGAATTTGTTAAGCCCACCCTCGGCACCAAAGTGTATTATACTCCACCAGGAACACAGACTGATAACGACAGATCTTTACTAGAAGTAATAGAGGATGCTTTGGGTGCCGCCGCGAATGCTGTGGGCGCCGTTCAAGGTGTGGTTGCTGATGTAACAAGTTCTGTCGCACAAGGTTTAAATGCGTTTGGCCTTAGCGAGCAAGCAGATAACGTTAATGATTTTAATCGCAGATTTCAGAGAGATATCACAGCACCCGTAGCTAATGTGATTAGCACAGGCCAGGGAGCGATTAATGCTACACAAAATGTGGGGGCATCTCTAGGCAAGGCATCAGGGATATCTAAACCTGTAAATGCAGATAATATTGTCTCTGAAATTAATGCAGGAACCCCACGAGCACCAATTACGGCTACAGGACAATCCACCACACAAAGAGCGGATGTAGTGGCCGCCCAAATTGTTTCAGATACCAAAGCAACGGTAGCACAGCGTGCCACAATGGCAGATCAGGGTCAAGATATTACCTTGATGGAAGACGCCGATTTTGTATAACAAAAAACCCTGATTTTCATCAGGGTTTTCTAATTCGTTTAATCTTGTTTGATTAAGGAACAACTGAGCCGGAAAAGGCACCCTGGCTAGTCCACCATTGATATGCTAGTGTAACAGGCATAGTCACCACATTGCCGTTTGCTGTGGCATCATATGCAATTTCACCCAATGATGTCGGATAACAACCGATAAGCTTCAAGGATCTAACGGATTTGCCATCACGGTCAAACACAGCTAAATCCGCATAAGTGTCAATACCTTTGGGGCCATAGGCACCTACGCTATTCAAAGCGTCATCAGGGAATGCGTTGAATACCGACTTTTGCCACCCAAGAATTTTCTCGCGAAGGTTCAGCTGTGCGTCACATCGAAATGTAACAACCCAAGCATCGCTGCCGGGAAAGTTGCCAGATCCTGGAACGTTAAACTGCAAGCCCATATAAGGAACTGCTTGGTTCGCAATGTTGTACCCAGGTAAAACCGCTGTGGTAATATAAACATTGTCTTCCTGTTTAATAAAACCACCAGGGCCTATACTGATTACACGCATCTGATGATCACGTGAAAAATCTTTTTGGAGCGCCTGATTATAAAACGCTCCGATTCCCATACCATTTCCTACTGGACCTGCCATAATTTAATTCTCCTTGTAATTACTTATCAATTTCTTTTAGATCAACTCATCGAATCTCTGACTTGTGCGGGTTGCGATAAAGTTAATGAGGATGAACTCAGCCACACGAACAGGCTTGATGTATATGTCAACCACCATCTCATTGCGATCTCTGACCTCTGGTGGATTGTTGCGATCGTCGCAAACAATCAAGTAATCGTAAATGCCTTCGTTGCTTCTAGCAAACGCCAACACAGGATCAATAGCAGCCTTCAAGCGATTGCGAGTGAACGGAGTGTTCTGTTCAAACACAAAGTATCTTGCGATCTGCAATACTGCCTTTTCTGCCCACAAGAACAAGCGACGCACATTGATACGATCGAATGCCGAAGGCTTCTTCTGCAGGGTCTTTTGACCCCAAACAACATATCCATCACCAGGCCAGTACACCGTTGGGTTGATACCATTCTTGTAGAGAAGGTCACGTTGTTTTTGTGTTGGGTTGATCGCGATATCAACCAAACCAGATAGAATACCACGAGTCAAACCTGCAGGAGCATACCAAGGGAAGAAGTTTGTATCAGTCTTAATCATTAAGTTTGCCATGTAACCTGAAGCAGGCGCCCACACAAAACGATCACTGATGGTATCATTAACCTTAAACCAGTTAGCATAGGTACATGCATAGCTGGTGTTTAATCCACCAAACAGATTCTTTAGAGGCCAGAATATGTGTTGTGAGAAATTCAATTTCTTGTTATCCATGACCTTAACCTCACCACTACCCTGCACAAAAATGTGACGAAGGGGATCTGCTATCTGCAAGCAATCTTTGCGAGTGAATTGGCAGAACTGATTAAAGATCGTCGCAATAGACTCATACAAATCAGAAGCTTCAGATGAGGATCCATTGACCTGACTCAATAAACCGTCACTATCCGCATCAAATGTATGTGGGGTCAAAATACCATCAATATAAACGGTATCATCATAGATCTCTTTGACTCGGGTGAAATTTGTTCGGTTTGTTGCGTTCGCAGGCCAGTTATTCATATCAAGATTCATACCCGTCCAGATAGTTCCAAGACCTGCTTCAGGAACCAAATCCAATCGAAGCAGTTCATAGTTTTCGGCTAAACGCAAAGCCTTTTCAAGCTTACGAGGCAAGTTACCGATTGACTTCTGAAGCTGGGCTTCGCAAGGAACGGCCTCACCGATACCATACAAGTTATCTGCAAGAGTACAATAATCGTTTTTCTCTGCATTAATAGCGTCGAAAATCACTTTAGCTGTGCTGTGTGGTTGCGCAGGGGAAACATCAATAATTTCCTCTGTACTTGAACCCAAAACACTGCGCTCTCCACAAACAACACGAACAAATTTAGTTGGCTCTTGTGTCTGTGTATCATACCATGAACCGCTGAAGCGGGAGATATAAGGGTTAATGAAAACCTTCATTGTATTGGAACTCTTATTAACTGCGTCTTCTAAGAAGAAGTTAACTGGAGCGCCGCCAGCCTGGTTTTGTAGTTGACGAGTTGAGTCAAACGAGCCCAAATGCGCCTCATATAAAACCTTATCCAATACACGTTCATCCTGATTATAAATCGAAGGACGAACTTTGAACATTGCCAATACGATACTATCCCCAAAACCACCCGGTCCTGTGTTGCTAAAATCAAAATCAGCTGTACTTTCAACAATTTCTGATACGCTACCGGCATGTTCGAAATATGATCCAGTCATAGAAAACGCCAACGATTGCGGATTCAATTCAACCCATTCATTCTCCTCAGAATACTGGTTAAATGATTTGATTCTTGAAATGGAATCAAAATTGGAACCTTTGTCCATTTTACTATTATCAGCAATAGCGATATAATAACCGGCAAACTTATCATCAATGGTGGTTTTGGCCTCATTTACAACAACCATAGCACCATAACCGACATTCGCCAAAATTGTATTGATATCTGTGGTATCGGTTAATCCGGACACATCTTTGGTGACCGTGGATTTCCAATTAATACCCCCCTGCAACCAGTTGAAATAAGTATCTTCATCAATCGCGATGTGAATAGGCTCACCCAAGAAGTAATGGGATGCATCACTTGCGGAAAATCCAGCATTACCAGATATACCATCCTGGTATGTAATATTGGCGTTAATAACACCAGAAGTGAACGCATACGCCGAACTATTAGCGCTAATTAACGCAGTGTAAACCGATTCAGGTGACGTTTCACCAACATACACGTCTGCAGAAGTGTATGAAGATGATGTCCATGCACCATAGAACTTAGCGGCGCTTAAACTAGAGACACCGGACAATGTAGGGATCGTGGACGCATTTACCACAGATCCGCTTGTATCAAAGGTGAGTGTTGCATTAACCGAAGACCCACCAACCGTAAAAGTCGCGTCAAAATCGAATTGCGTGGTCAATGAATCAGATACATAAATGGAAGACGATGCGACGACCAATGAGAATTTATCTGTAGTAACATTATAACCAGAAGATGACAATGTATATACATCAAAATCAGCGGCTTGGCTGGCTTCCAACTGCAATGCGTATGTATCACCAGGGCATGTCACATCTATAGGCAAATACGGATAAACCAAAGCACTGTAACGTGAAGTGTACCCTTCCCCGTCACCAGATCCATAAGGAAGACGTGTAATCAACATATTACCATTCGCATTCAAAATTTGACGGGCGGTCTGATACATATAACGTTCAGCCGCATTCTCCGGTAAACCGTAAACCTGTTCAAGCTCTTCAGCGCTGGTAATATTGAGCAATTCGTCCGTAGGACCCTGTTTTGCATATCCAACCACTAGTGAAGTGGTACCATATGGCAACTCTGTGTTGAAGCTCAAATCAATTTCTTTTATTTCTACACCCGGGCTTTCAATTGTTCGCATAATTCTCTCCTTAAATCGGTAATTTTCTTAACACCTATAATTATTTATGTTTGGCGAGTGCAATTTTTATCAAACCAATTGCACATCTAATTGGTTAAACACAAATTCAAACGAGCACTCTATTTCTTCTGGATCCCTATAATTGTACGAGTATTCCCCCAAACGCGTCACAAACGCATTTTTAAAGTCGAACTGTGCTTTGTGGTTATTATATTCGTCCATGGCTATGACATTTATGGTTGTCGTGTAGTCATATAATGACTTTGGTTCCAATACCGGATATTTGCCTGTAGCCTTAAAAATGCCCGGTCTGCCATATGTGCTGTTCGTCGGATCATTCAACAACTGCAACCATTTCCAAATGACCCAATAATTCTTAAATTCGTTATCTACGGTGAAGTTAACAGTGACGGGCGGGTATTCGGGGCGATCAAACGACGTAACGTTATAATTTTGGCCCGAATAGTGCAAAGGAATGGCTGGCACCTGAGAAGAGGGAATGTTTATACCATAAACAGAAAACTGGAGACTTTCTAGGTTAAGATATTCATTTTCTCTGGGTGTTTTGGCATTTATACCTTTCAAAATGTTAGGTATAGAAAGGATAAGTTGAAACTTGTCCTTCCGCGCTTTGTTTAGAGGCGCTTGCGTTATAGGAAGTTCCTCTGCCATATTGTTAGTGGTTAATTGTCAGTGATGTGAACGGAATCCATATCTTCAAGATAAGATTCCAAAACGCCATACAATTCTAGGTTCTGGGTATGCAGATTATCTAATAGTTCAGATACCGTCATATTTAAAATGTTATCGGATAAAACACCATCGTGATGCTCGACCACCACAGATTCATCCATTTTCTTGCCTTTGCCCTTGAGCCATGGTGGGAGTTTTTTAGCCTTCTTGGGGTCCTTTTTACCTTTGAAATCCTTGTCATCTGAATCTTTATCTGATTTCTTTGCCTTCCCCTTTCCAAGAAAATTTTCCTGTGCTGCCGATAGCTTTTTCTTTTCGACTAGCAACGAATCCATATACGCACCAAATATTTTGTCTTCATCAATTCTCATGTTTGTTCTCCTAAAAAAGTATGCCTTCTAAAATATTTATAATAAACGTGCCATTTTTTGTGATATGCTAGATTATATGTATATGCGTGATAAAGGCTTGAAATATATATATATATACATAGAAGATAGGTTCGGTGAAGTTGTAGGATATATAGATGATTTCCCGTCTCAGCAAGAAGACCTTGTGCAAATCACAATTATAGCAACATCAAATACAAGCGGATGGGTTGCAGGACAGAGAGGAGATAGTCTGATGATAGATCTCCGTGAATGTATAAAATGGAAGATGTATGACGACCATGAAAAATTTTGTGAAGAGTTTTTTGACGCGATTCTGTAAGAAACTTCAATATCGTGGAATGTATGCGGTCCATTACGGGGACAAGGCAGGATCATTCTTTGTATACATCAAAGAATGCAATAAAGGCAACGCATTAGCTGTTCTGATGATGCCAAGCCCCATGGAAGCCATATACGTATCCAGTACAGAAATTCAGTTTGACATTAAAAACAATAACATTAGATTTGTTACAGTTTTGCATAAAGATGTATATGAAGTCTGCCGTGCCAATTTTGAATATTACACAAAAAAAGGAGAAACCAATGCACGTTGACAATCTGATCATAGACGGGACCAATATAGAATTTCGCATTTTCTATATTGCGCGCAGTATGAAAACCGTTAATGACGCAGGGGATCAAACTAGCTGCATATATAGATTTCTCCAAACATTCAACAAACTGATTGAAAAATTCAATCCTACAGATGTATATGCCACCTGGGATAAAAAATTAGAATGGCCCTCCACCAACTTTCGCAAAGAAATAATGATAGATCAGTATAAGGCGGGGCGCACCAAACCTGCGGATATCCAAGAAATGTATGATCAGGAAATAAATTTGATCGAAATTCTGGAATCCTTGGGTGTGAAATCGTTGTATCCCAAGGTGTTAGAAGCAGATGATGTCTGCGCATACTTGGCCAAAACATTAAAAGGAACCAGTGTAGTCGTCTCCGCAGATCAAGATTTATTGCAATTGGTATCACCCACATGCTCGGTGTATAATTTAAAGGAACTGATTACCTGGGAAAATTTCGAAGTGAAGAAAGGAATGAAATCTGCGGAATTCGTTCTCTATAAAGCCATTAAAGGCGATACGTCCGATAACATCCAAGGCTTGGACGGGCATGGTGAAGTGAGATCTAAAAAATTAGCAGCAAACTGGGATTCCGCTAATCTCACCGAGGAATATCTTCAAATCATTGAGCGCAATTTGAGACTAATAGATCTACGATATGGCTATAATCACCAACCCGGCGAAAAGCAGTCATACGAAGAGCAATTGAATTATGTCAAAGATATCAAAGGTGATATAGATAAATTCATAAAATTGTGTCGTAAATACAATTTTACATCGTTCGTGGATAATGCCAATCAGTGGAAACGTTTGATAAACAGGAATAACATCGTCAATGTTATCAATCAAATATCATAAATATTTCAAAGGAGTTTAAAACATGGCGGGCCAAATACATCAATTAACGCAGCAATCGTGCAACGTTTGCGGACAAGGGGGAGTTCAACCTCGCGAAGAATCCTATTACGATCGTTACACCCAAGAAACTGTTACAGAAGCCGTGTGGGTCTGTTATCGTTGTGGAAACCGTTTTGCTGGTGGTGAGATATCACGTGTAAAACATAATGAAAGCAAAGAAGACTAATCGCCTGGACGAACTCTTAGAAGAATCCTTGAGCGAACTTACGGAAGGATCCATGGACGCTGGAGGCACTTTATTCGGTGGCGCCGCATACGGCGGCTCAGGAACCTTCTCATATTCACAAATAGCAGGGGCCAAAACGTGGGCCCCTAAATCTCCAGCACACAGAACAGGCACCACAGACCCACAGGGATATAATGTAAAAGATATTGGGGATGAAGAAGCTGAGTTCGCTCATAAAGCCCCCAAACAAAGACCATTTCCACTAGAGACCATCAATGATTTCCTGGCCAGTGCATACCTTCAATTATGCAACGCAGAAATGCAGCTAAAGACCTGCGAGAAACACAATGCGGCGCTTAAAGCCAACAAAGAAAAGAAAGCTCTATTAACACACCTTCGCAAAAAGACTGCCGGACTAAAGATAATGATAAAAAACATGTCTGAAGACCTTGACAGGATTTCCTTCTCATAGTATAATAACTCTATATGGATACTCTGCGCGAGAAAAAGAATATACGCGGCCTAGGCGTTACCGCATTTAAACAAAGTGAATCTCATATCATGTGCAAGATAACACTTACACGCACTGATGCGATCGAACTGTGCAATAGAACCAAATCAGGACTCTTTAAAAATAAAGAGTTCCATGAAAGATTCATTAATATGATTGTAACACAGTTAGATACTGTTTTGAACTCTAATGGGGTGTCGAATGGCACAGAACACTAACCTCGTCTGGATAATTGTTAGATCAATATTAATAACATGTGGTGTGGCCGGTGTTATTGGTTTGGGGGCAGTGGTTATTACACAAAGTGCAATAATAGGCTTAGTATGGTTTTTGATGATGGTTGTTTTGCAGTTCGCTGCATCTTATATGATTGGCGGCATCACATACAAGCGTAACGCGGAAGCAGAATTTCTTGCTGAACAGGTTCTCAAAGAGGCTTCGCAGATGAGAATCCCATATGACCTTAACTGTGCCTACTGCAATACTCTTAACAGAGTAGGTGTTTCGTTCAACTCTGAAAATGTATTTGAATGTGTAAACTGCAAACAACCCAATAAAGTGTATATACAATTTTCTACCGTAAGATTAACAACACCACTATCATCAAAAAGCTCCCCAGAGCCGTACATTAATATGGATGGCGAAGACACCGGCGTGTCTCAATCTACTATTAACCAACCCATTGTAATGAACGAAAAATAAGATCAAAATGGATATCACTCAGAAAAAGGAAATTGACAGCCTAATGAAAGATGTCCCGGCTTCCTTTATTCCCATTAAATCACCGGCCACAGAACAACCACAGATCAAACCAGACCCCAACAAAGTAAACATTCAATCTTGGGGTGCCAAGTCCAACGAAATGTTGGCTGATTACAAATTTGGTGAGGCTCTGGCTAAATTTGGTGACAATGAAGCAAACACCCGCAAATTCTTTAAACGGTTTGCAACTGCAATATGTGCATCTATATCTAACGAGTACCAGAAAAGAGGAGTGGGGGCCGAATCATTAAAGGCGCATTACGACATTTTATATGCATGCATGGACCTTTTGGCCAAAGAAATCGAGACAAAAGGCTTGCAAGATTACGATATTTCCTCTATTATAGCATCATTACATGGATTCATTACAAATTACACACACAAACAGGAATAATATGCCCAAAAAAACATTGAAGGAAATGGATACATTCGAACAGTCTCGCTGGTATGCATTAATGGAAGCTGTTAATGTGATTGCCGGGGAATGTGAGAAAAGAGGCAAAAGTTTCGATGAGCTGAGAATCTCTCCACTGGATGTGGAAAAGTATATCGAAGGCACCTGCGACATATTTGCCAGAAAAATCAACGAAGAGCATGAAAACCTCCAGCGCGCAATAAGCCTAAACCTTGCAGATGGGATTGTAATGGACCTACAGGAAGTCTAATGATCTATATAGTAGGACACAAATTCACATTCAACCCGGGCGTTCGACAGCAGTCGTCAGGGTTGTCAATCCAGGAGCAGCTGGCATTATCAAAACGAAACTCCATCCCCACTAAATCTGCATCTCCTTTTGACGCTCGGTTTGTGATAGGTAATGTTTATCGAGTAGCTGCAATAAGGAAGAAAATAGAGGAAAATGAACAAAAAGTGGTGTATCTTTTTGTCAATGATTCCAATACCACTTGTCCTGATATAGACATTACTCTTAAAGATACCTCACACGGTGATGAATATATTGCGGCTATATCTGGGTCTATGGCGGATCTTCAATCACAACGAAGTGCTATAACCCAGGCGGCTCTCAATAATACAGAGCTTTAATAATTGCCATACACGGAATCATTACTCTTATCGCTGTGATCATAATCCCAGATTTTTTCATCAGAAGTCTCATCAACATTTTGATCATACTTCTTATCTCTCTCCGGGAAATCAGTACCACCGGATAACTTACCATACATGGTTTCGTCAGAAATTTGATCATGACCGGGCTCTCGAGGCGCATTAGGCTGATAACTGTAGTCGAATCGCTTAGCATGAAGAATCCACACATAATGCCCTTGAAGCATATTGTAATTCATAGTCATATTTTCATCCCGGCGTTCTGTTATTTCATATATAGCAGCACCTCTTCGCAGACTATCCAATGTAACTGCGTCATCATACGCCGAATAGTAGTTTGAATCTGTATGACAATCCACAGGAACGTCAGTTACTATTCCGTCTGCACACAACATGTCCAATGGATTTTGGGCAGCCCTTCCAGAACATGATGTAGTTTCTCCCGTGATAGTATTAATATCATCCATTCCACCAGGGCGATCCCATCCTAACTCAGTCAGTCTAATTAAATCACCGGCTTTAGGTTCTGCCTCATTACTATTGAACGCCATACGGAATGACAAAATAGGAACTATGAAAGTGACATCAGCGTCTGTGCGGATTCCGAACTTGGCTAGCAATAAGGTGTCATTATTAAACTGAGCCATCATAGTCATAGGAACCGGTGTTTTAAATGGTGCTAATGGCTGTTCTCCATAGAACGAGTCATGAGCAGTAAGACTGTAATCGTACACATAGTAATCTACATATGTGCCGTATAATTGAGTCATTTCCATCCACCAACTTTGGAACATTCTGCGTTCGTTTTCGTTAGTTAATTTGCGATTAAATCTTATGCCTGCGTTTTCGCTTGGTCCGCATTTCATTTTCCGATGATCCCCTTAATCATTTTGCTGTGGCCCTTGCCTCCGAACGGATTGCGCTTCTTTCTATGCTTGCCTCTTTTCTTATGTGGTTTGAACAGATAAAACATACCAGGCTTATAACGGACCATTTGTATGCCTGTGGACCCTAAGTGCTTCATGGGTTTATTCTCATTAGGCACAATAAATTTGTATTTTCGTGCTATGTCTAAAACCTCTCGCTTTGATATTCGCCACACACCACTAGGAGCTTTTTTTGCAATATCCACCATACGCCCACTAGTGTCAAGTCCTTTGATCATAGCAGCCAGCCCACCAGCAGACATATCAGTCTTGTCTACTCTATATTTGTCTGGTACCTGCTTTAGACTTTTTCTGTTGGCCCCTCGCTCTTTGAATCTATGGGAGTTTGCCGGATCTGGGGGAAGCTTCAACTTGCCCAATTTCTTTAAACTCTCACTGACATAGTTTAAGAAGTTCTCCATAAATCCCCCATTGCTTTTCTTACACGCGGTGCATCAGTTAAATCTAATTCATCCCTTTCATCTAAAATGCTTTCAATCCTTTTAATAAACTTCGTGTAATAGTACTTCTCAAGCAACTTGTACAGAATATTCTCTGGTAATCTATTTTGTGATCCATACATTTGAACTTCTTGGGGCGTCATAAATCTATCAAATGACATCCCTCTCATCGCTTTAACATCTTTGTATGTTGTAACCAATTGTTTCATTAGCTCATCAATTTGAGCCAATTTCTGTTTCATCATGAATTTAAGCGTCTTAATATTCTTGGTATTAAGATTTCGTATTTCCTCTAGATCTATTAGGTCTCTGTGAAGTGCACCAGTTGCAATGTCTATGCTTTGAAGGGTTGATTGAAACTTAGTATTCCACTTTTCCACGTCAGGGTCGTAATTTTTAGGAACCTTTGTCCATTTTTCATTGACAATATCATAAATCGCTTCCGCTTTGGATTCGTTATATTCGTGTGTGATGATGTAATAATTTAGCGGGTGGCGGGTATCTGCCGCTAAGCGCCCATTGAGGTTATGCAGCAAATGCATTATTTCTGCCGTTGAAATACTGTCTACCAACTGTTCATCTACTTGAACAGTAATATCCATATCACAAGTGTCGGTATAGTTTTTCGTAAGGATGCTGCCAATTAAAAAGAAATTGACAACGGGCAGAACTGAGCGGATCTCGTCAACATCCTTCAAAATTTGGATTTTGATGCTATCGCGAAGTATAGGCAAACCGTCCACTTTAAATGTGAATACACTAGGATCCAGCTCATCCTTAGATAATGTAACTACAGACTCAGTTAGCTTCACACCGATAATATTGTCAAATTTATTCATATGGGCCTTTGAAATATTTATGAGAAAACACGAAAAGAAAAGGCGTATAGAAAACTATACGCCCCAACTTATTTACACGGTTTGTGATGGTTTAGATACTGTCGAATACACCAGCACCCGTCTTGCCCATAGTGCCTTTGACATCTGCTTTCATTGACATCTTAGGACCTAAGGTGGTTTTGCGAGCTGGTGATAACTTGCCGTCTGCTGCACCCTTACCAGGACCACCAGTTTGTGCTTTCTTGCTGGTTACTTTGAAGGCCGAGGTAACCTTATTATTCTTGGCCTGCATGGCTTTAGTCTTATCTGGAAACGCCTTTAACTTAGCCTGAACCGCTTCAGGGGTCAATTTAGGAGCACCCTCTGCATCAGCGTCTTCCATACCAGCCTCTGCTGCGTCGAGATCCGCATCATCGACTTCGCCGTCAAATGAACCAAGCTTTTCTGCCACTTCGGTCAAACGATCAATGATCATGCGAAGTTCAGTAGCCACATCAACCTCTTCACCCGTTTCATCACCAATCTCCTCAGGGAAATCTCCACCCTCATCATCAAATCCCTCTTCGCCACCCATCTCAAGGGGGCTCTCGTCGGAACTAAACTCATCTTCTTCCTGAATTACTTGCTTCTTGAACAAATCATCGAACTTGCTTTGTGGTAACATATTTGAAATCTCCCGTGCTTCTGTTTTAATTTTACCGTGACCTGGATTGATCTTCTCCTCTCCCTCTTCAGGTTTCTTGACTCCGGTCGCCCCCGGGCCGCCCTGTTTGGACTGCTTGAGGTCTCCCATCGCTGCGGAACCTGTCTTTAAATTCGTTTTAACCGTGCCCTCTTTGACACCTTCCATAACCATTTCATATGCTGCTTCTAAACCGTTTTTCATAAGTTCTCCTTCTTAATTATTTATACATTTGATGCACTTTTTTTATAAATAATTACATCAAACATGAATTTAACATTTGAACAATTTTATAAACTAAAACAAGACATCAGCTCTTTCGTCGCACAAAAAACTGATCTAATCGACATTAAAAAATGGTGTGAACAGAAAATCATGAGGTTTTTAGCTCAACTTCCAAATAGCTTGTCACACAATTATGTGACAGGCGATCAAATTAATAATGAATTCAAAGCTAAAATCGATCATGTTATCGACTATTTGTCAAAACTTGATCTGCAAAATAGAACAGCGCAATTTAGAGGCAACTTTATTCAAGTAGAAAAAAATGCAGATGAGTGGTCTAAAGCCTCACAAAAAAGAGGAGAAAAATTAAAAGACATTACAGAGCAAGGACTTAAAACTATTTTTGTGTTTAATGATGGGTTTAAATTGGTTCAGCTTATGACTAAACCTCATTGCGAACGCGAAGGTAATTTGATGGGCCATTGCATAGGCGGTTATGACCCAAAAAAGTCTATTAACTTTTCACTGAGAGATCCTCAAAATAAACCTCATGTTACAATGGAAATTAAAAATGGAAATAAAATAGCGCAAATTAAAGGCAAAGGCAATACGGCACCAATAGAAAAATACCAAAAATACATTAGATATTTCCTTCAGAAAAATGATCAGTATAAAGTGACAAATGACGGCGAAAATATAGGGTACGTTCAGTGGAAGAACATGTATTATGATCCTAATTCTTCGCAATGGTCCGATATCTACAACAATAAAATCATCCCTGCACAAAAACGCGCTATAGAGAAGATTCGATCACAAATAGTTAACGGCACTATAGAAAATATACATTTAGCGGGATTATTTCTTAAAGAATTGCCGGATTTTTCTGACATAATAGTTAAAGGCCTCTTCAATTGCAGCGGCAATCAATTGACTTCATTACAAGGAGCTCCTCAAACAGTTGGAGGCAACTTCTATTGTAACCACAATCAATTGACTTCATTGCAAGGAGCTCCTCAAACAGTTGGAGGCAACTTCTAT
>ERZ761596.4-NODE-4-length-111083-cov-7.623744_pt1 | contig 111083 bp, 140 predicted proteins | sample MGYA00512166_ERZ761596 | MGnify/ENA primary metagenome ERZ761596 (study PRJEB28899, sample SAMN03785556) | bioreactor sludge metagenome | biome: EBPR Sludge; feature: EBPR Bioreactor; material: 0.22µm filtered reactor supernatant | place: Saint Lucia: Queensland...
GCTATAGGGCGAGCCACACGATTAACGTAATAACTAATACTAGCTTGAGATATTCCGCCTTGTTCTTTCATGTTTAGAAGGAATAGGAAATTGAGGAGTCTTTGGGTAAGAGCAGATGCTATAAGCATATACATAACTCTAGCATCTGCGTCTTGAATAAAGACGGGCTTTCTATATAGTCTTACTTCTTTTCCCATGCGAAGTCATGCCCTCTAACTGCGTGATCATAGAACCTATATCGAATTCTTTTTAAGATAGTCAACTGCGCTTGAGCTAAAGATACATGTTCGATTATCTCAACTGTGTTCTCACTTCTTGCTGTTGAATGAACATTAAACTTCTCATCTACAGAATAATACTTTAAGCTTTGTTGATACCAATCTTTAAATGAAATACCATTAACATCTTGATACTTTAAACAAGAGTCTTCGTACATCTTATTGACCATCTCTTCAGTAAGAGACATAGCTCTTTCTAAAGCAATCGCTTCATTCTCTTCGATGATCTGCTGTTCTCTAAGTTTTCTTGCTTGTTCTATACGTTGATTTCTTTTATCTTGAATAGCATTCAACTCATTATTGAACGTGTAAAATTCTTCATCAGTTAAGTCTTCTCTATCAAGTTGTCTCTCAAGCCATAGTTCTCTATTCATTTAAACCTCCCAGTTTATAATGGTAAATAGTTTCAGATTAATGGTTGGAAGGTCCACCTCTTTTATCTGGTGGCGTATGTCTATTAACCCAATCTCTCCAACCTTTGTAATCTATACTTCTAGTTTCTTCTTCTCTGTACCATGGGTGACTGACTAAAAGTAAATCTAACAGATTAAAAAGTTTTCTAACTTTTAAATGACTTACTGCTCTAGCTTTAGAACTAGGTTTATCCCGCTTTATTTGCTTCATAGTTTCTTGAATGAATGTCATACAAAATACATCACCATCAACTAATACAGCATATTGATCTGTACTTGATCTGTAAATGTTACCAACATTATTCTTATCATTCGACATCATCTCTTTAACATCATCGTGAGAACACCAAAGTCTTTCGATATGAAGATCAGTGTAAATAACTATTACCCAAAATTTATTCATAAGTCCTCCGTATACATAATTATAGTTTCAGATCAAGACTTCCAAGGATATATTGTTATTAGTGTGTGTTCTTTAAATATAAAGATTGCTTTCCTATATTTGTAAGCAATATAGTCTTCGCCATATCTTAAGCATCGTTGACGAACTTGTAAGTTATCCATCATATAAGTTCCACGTTCAGTTGATGCTTGAGCATAATACATAAGTTGTTCTTGAGTCCAAGACATTCTTTCAATAGCTCTATTGATAGCATGAGTAGTTAATACAATGTTAGTCATTTAACACCAACCTCTCAAATATAATGTCCCTTACCAAGGAGACGAGGCCCACTTCTATTTGTCTCAAACTTGTATCAGACTCTTTAATCATGTAGTGCCAATCATATAGATCGTTAGCAACTAGCTCGCACCACTTATTCTTATTAAGACCCATTGCGCACGGCTTCATCCACTTCATATCTAATGAGATCATGCCGTTGCAAAAATATGTACCGTCATCATACTTAACGTCATAAACAAGAACATCACCCATACCTGGAATGTGAGTGATTCTTATTGGAATGAATTCAACTTCGTATCCCATAAACTAAATGTATCTTTTTAAGTTATAGATATTAAGACCAAGCAACACAATACTTAATAAAGTAAATGCAGGATTTCCTGTCTTAATACTCACTACGATATTAAATATACACACAATAATTGCTGCCACTATTATAAATAACATAAAGTATCTCATTTATTACCTCCCAGTAATTCTCTTTCAAACATCTCATCAGCAGTAATCACTTCAACATTCTTAGCAGAAGTAAACACTCTTGTATCATCAATCAAACGAATACCAACAGAAGTACCAAACTTAGTTTGACCCATCCAGAATATCTCACCTTCAGTTCCAATTGGAACTTTACGACCGCGAACCACTTTAACAGGCTTATGATAGTCCAGCTTCTTCTCTTGCTCTTTCTTTCTTTTAATCTCTCGCTCATTATTTAATGCGTCAGCCATGTCTCTATCAACTGTCACTTCAGATAGTGTATACCAATTATTATAAGAGTCTTGAGGAACATCTACTTCTTTATGCTTTAGTTCACCAAATTCAACCCATGAAACCCAAAGTCTTGGGTAATACTCAGCCATACTGTTGCACCAATTAGCATCATACTTAATCTCTGCTAAAGGACCAGAGTATATAACTTCACCTTTATATTTTATTTGACCCATTATTCCTCCGTATGTTTATATTTACGTTCAGGAATTAAGCTGCGTTCCTACTAAATCTAAGAGTATATTGAATCATTGAGTCTACTTCTGAATTTAAAGCCATAACTCTTTCTTCTGGAATAGAAGAGTAATGCACCATTCTATTATCGTACACCCATTGCGGCACATCAGCAAAGATAAAAGACATTAGTTTGATTGCAAAAGCATCTGCTCTATATTCTTCTTCAGTTAGAAGAGTTTTAAGGTTAGCATAAATAGTAATCATATCTTTATTTTTCTGTAATAAATGTACAGGCATATCTAACTTACAGCTCACAAAATGACCCAATTCATGAGCAATAACATAATCTAAAGAGTCTACTGGACATCTATCAAATATAAAAATTGAGTTTATATCGAAGTGAGAGAACATGCCATATGCACCTCGCAACTCTCCCTCAAGTTGAGTGAACGATGGTAGAGCACTTTGATGTTGAATTAAAGCGCCAACACAGTTGGCAAATGTAGTTATTTTGCTATTATATTTAATGTCCATCTAAACTCCTTTATATAAAAATCTATATGTTCAGGAATTTAGTTATAGGTAGCCTAGAAATATGTCTGATTTCTCCATCAATAAAAAGTCTCTATGCACTGAATTCTTGTACCAAAGAGGATCTGTAGTAAACATTGAAGCATGCTGACCATTGCCGTCTTTATCAGTAATGAATTTAATTGTGCCAAAAGTAAAATTAACCCATAACTCTATCTTACCTTTCTTAAATTTCTTAGGTTTATTCACTTTTAACCTCATATATCCTCCACATTAACTAGTTCACCTTGCTCTAAGCAGAATACAAAGTCTTCAAGCTGCCAAAGAGCTAAATGATAGTATTCTTCAGGGTTTAATCCAAAAGCTTTAATCTTTGCAAACAATACTTCTTCTTGCTCGCTCATACACTATTGCTCCAAGATAGATTGGATAGTAGGTCTAACTGTAGCAAGCTCTTTAAATAGCTCAATAAAGCCAAAACCCGTAACAGCTAAGAAACAAATTAAAAAGAAAACAAATACCACTTCTCTCATATAACCTCCCAATACAGAGATATATGTTCAGATTATTTAAAAGATATGAATAAGCTTACAAGCCAAAATATAAAGACAATATCTGCAGTATCACCTTTAGATAATAGAAATAAGATAAATAGGTAAATACTAGCGCTCATCTAAAACCTCCGTCTCAAAGGCCATATCACTTAATCGTTTATGTATCTTGCCTATTTCTTCTTGGCTAAAAGACATGGAAAGAGCCTTATCGGAGTAACGAACATACGGCATCCAACCATTAAAGTATGGCTTATATTCAATAGGTGCATCCATGCCATCTAAGTCGAGCTGTACAAACTCACCATCCACTAATGCAAATACGCTACCCCTATATATAACAGAAGGGATAAGTCTCATAAAGTTATTATCACTCAATACTCCCACTTATAACCTCCTCTATCTGCTCACCTAATAAAGCCATCTGTATGGCCTCAACAAGCCTAGTCTCAAAAGAGAGACTTTCATCTACCTTAAGATCATAGTCGCAATGAATTGCATCACTATGTAAGTCATGGGTGTAATAGAAGAATGTGCCATCATTCTCTTGTCTTAATTCCCACTTAATATAAGTGGCTTCAACATTATCGCTATGCATCTCATAGAGAGCCGTATTGTCCTTATATACAATAAGGACATCGCCATCTCTATCTGTAACTCTGCATAGCTCCATCTCTTTAGGTTTAAACTTAGTTTTATCTGACATAATTAATCCCTAAAAATAAAGAATACAGCTAATGGGATTGCAAACGCTAAAAGCACTAACAGTATTCCCATATAAGCTCCTTAAGCAGATGTAAGGAGAAGCCAAAGGCCTACTCCTCCATAAACCACTATTCCCATAGCTATACCTAAGCCTCTGTTTATAATCATACATAAAACAGGTGCATAAGCTAACACAACTCCAAACCCATGAAAATACTTATCCATAAAACTTCTCCTCACTATCTATATAAAACTTATCTTCCCGCATACCATAAGTAGCAAAAGCTTTCACTATAAGCTCACACTCTTTCTTAGAGCCCTTATGAATAACGCTACCAAACTCAGCAGACAATTCATATACCTTCTTACTATTAGGTAGAGGAGAAGAGGGAATGGTCTTTTTCTTAGCTACTTTCTTATTACTCATATATGCTCCTTATGCCTATACTTAGATTCAGATCAAGCTAACCTACCCATCCCATTGAAGCTAGATAAGCCTCTCTAGTGGTATAAATCTTATCACCTACAGGAATGCCATATTTGTTGGCTAGCTCAATATATCGCTGATAGCCAAGCCACCTAGTGTCTTCATAGTTGAGATAGTTCTTACTTATCGCCCATCTCGAAGTATCGCTAATGTCTACACGACTCTTAAGCAACTTAATAACAAACTCCTGCCGCTCACTAATCTCCTTCATGATCTGAGAGATTGTTGCATCACTCGCGCTTTTAAGTCCATAAATATACTCTCTCAAACATGAGATAACAACAAGCTCATCACTCTCATGGTTGAGTAAATCCTCTAAGAATTTAGTCTCTGCATCTCCGTTATCTACTAAAAATTCAGTAGGTAAACTCGCAATAAGAGTAGTAGAACCTAATAACTTAATAAATGAACGTCTATTCATATCAACCTCTATACGCAACATATAGTATCGGATATAGCCTACTTAGGCCCAATCTATAAGTCTTACAGGCTACTTCTAGTCCCTACCTATAGGACCCAATAGATTGCTTCTCTAGCTCAACCTATTACATACCAAGCTAAATAAGGAGAAGAGCAGGTAGGGATGGTCTAAGTTGCTGAAAAGACTAGGACAAAGCTTAGATAGGGCTAGGGGTGGGTTGACGCCCAATCCAAGCTATCACTTCCCTATAGTTTTAAACTGGCCTGCGATAAGCCTATCCTATCCCTCTTCCCTATCTATATCGGGTAAGACTCCAGCCAGATCTCTATCTCCTGAAATGTCATACTCCCTTTTCTGAAGGCTGACAGGAATATAAGTCTGATGCCTGACTTGGCTTTATTACCCTTATATGTAGTAGGAATAAGATCAGATCTCTGTATGCCTTATCTTTATCTGTATTACTCATGTGGGGTTATAGTATCGGGATCTGGGTTATCGGGCGTAGCAGTGTCAGGTAGGGATCGGGGTAGATAGGAAATGGAGTGGATAGGTTCGGGAGGGTCGGCGTAGCAGTGTCAATTAACCTGGGCGGGGAGCGTCGTGCTTACCCCATGTTGCCCAGGCCTGTTCACTTACCATCCGTGGTAGGTTTACATAGAAAGATTAGAACTCATACTCTGGCTCCGTGGTTGTGTACATGAAAGATCCAAGGACTCCGAAGTGGGCGATGGTATCTCCTGTCTTAGCCATATGATCTAGAGCATAGTCGATGTCTTTAGCGATCTGCTCTTTAGTGAATTGCTTTCGTGGACCAAAGTGACCCCACATAAGGTTTAATGCCTCTTGCTTTGTCTCGCACCAGATTACATCTCCATGCCAAGCGTAAAAGTCTAGTCCAATAACTCCATCATTAGTGTAGATTAGTTTCATCTTTATCCTCCTTTAAAAGCTCTTCTTCATCTAGCTCGTTTACAGTACTGTTTAGGATCGGGGAATCATAGTCTTCGGTCTGTACTTCCATAGCGAGTTGAAGCTCTTCTATCTGTGTATCACTTAAGTCGGATACATCGACTGATATAGTTAACACTTTCATATTAAGCCGCCTCATCTATGTATACTTCGATATAGCCATTAGCATCTAAGTTGGTCATGGTGTCTCTGCCATCTTGGCCTTTAATGTTGAATATGTGCTTTAAGTTCCAGATTAGAGACTTACGGTTGAGGATGTGTAACTTACCATTGCTTGTCTCTACTACGAATCGGTTGTTGATCTGAGTTATAGATAATGTCATAGTTCCTCCTAGTTTAATGTTAAGTAAAAAGTTAAGCCTAAAATTAGTGGCATGTTGAACATTATGATACATATTAAGATCAGATCTGGCAATACGTTATATTCAGGTGTAGATATGTACTTATTGCCGTTCTCATCAGTGAACACATAGTGTTCAGGTCCATACTCTTTAAACATATCTACCTCTTAGCCCAAAAGTCTTTAGCTATAGTGATTTGCTCTTTCGTATATTCTTTAGGTATATTAAGATCGGCAGTGGCTACTTTACCAGTAAGCCATGGAGAAGTATATGTCACTTTGCCAGTGTATGGTAGCTTATCAAGCTTTAGGTTCGGTTTAACTTTGCCAAATTTAAAGTTGCTCATTATTACCTCCTCGTTATGCTTATATATAGGTTCAGGTAGGGAGCGTAGCAGTGTCAGTTGGAATAGGAAAAGGCCGAGCTCGTCATGAGCTCAGCCTCGGATTGATTCGTTATCCCTTAACCCTAATTACTTAGAGAACTTAGCTGCAAGATCAGCAGGTAGAGCGGAGAAGTCAACAGTCTTAGCTTGCTTCTCAACGCTGATCTCTTTGATACGTGCATCGATGTATGACTGAACTTCTTGCTTCTCAGTCTCATCAGTAAGTGTACTCAACAACGTGCGCATTGCCTTAAGTTGAGGGTCAGATGAACCTGCACGTGAACCAGGGTTCTTAGCGACATACTGTGTGCCACCATTTAAACGCTTGTCTTTACGTAACCAGTTAGACTGTAACCCACTTACGTATGCTTTCAGATCACTGTCAGAAAACTCACGCTCAAGCTCAATCTTGCCAGACTTGAAACCCTCGAACAAGATCGCATTCACCTGAGCACGTTGCTCCTTAGATGGAGTGCAAGAACCCTCACCATCAAAACCCGTAACATTTACTACCGCTTGATAAACTGCTTCTTTTTGTGTCATTTTGTTCATATATACCTCCCAGTATATTGTTTGTTTGTATTACTTATTAGGTTCAGATGATTTGTTTTTATTAACTCATCATCTCGTTATGCTACATTATAGGTTCGGGAAAGGGGCGCCCGCTGGCCTCAGCAAGCAAGGGAACCCCTATTTTCAGGCGGGGTACACGCTACCTCAACTCTGTGTACGTGCAATTTTTCTTATAAAACAGGCCCCCGCAACCCTTCCCACCCATTAGACACAAGGTACCACCTGGGCCTTCATTTCTAATAGGTATAATTTTCATATGACTACTTCTCCTCCATACTTTGAGCAAACATTCACATTAGTACAATTCCTATTTAAAGCTAAAATCATAAATGGGACACACTACTATCCATACCTAAGAACCTACATCGATATCCACTGCTAATGATTTACTTAAATTCTCCACAAACAAACAACCTACTCTCCCTACTGGTGAAACTAAAAATAGTAGATCACTTCGACGCATACAATCTTCAAGTGACATTAATACTTGAGCACTTCCTAAAACATAAGGCGCCCACTACCCCTACGCAAACCTAGTACAATAGGGAAATGAACGGATACATTGCAACTGACCTTCTCATCTCGCTTCTATTCCTTCTCGGCGTCATCGACGCCGAGACAGCGCTCAAGACAGTTCGTGACGCAGAAGATCGAGAAGATAACGCAGGGCCCGTATCATGAAGGTAAAATGCTATTACAAATGCGGATGCGCTCACGTGGTCCCGACTCCACCAAAGCTTTACATGTGGGACCAAGATGCCCTCGTATCGATGGAATTTATGCAGTTCTTGCATAGGCTTCTTCACAAGGGAGTGAAGAATCGCATCACGTAAATATCCGCGAAAAGTTAGGCCGGGAGGAATTGCACGGTACGTGACAGGTATGAGGCCTGGAATTCGCGAAGCAGTCGTGCTTGTGTTGATATTAGAGCGACTTCATGTAATGAAGGAGCGACATATCAGAGGTCATGAGATCCAGCAATTCTACGAGAGGATGATTTATGAAGCCACCAAAGCCAATACTTAAGGTTCGGTATGATCACCAGGCAGGTCTTGTAATGCTTCTATGTAAACTTAATATCTGTAACATGGCCATGACAAACCGTATATTAGATTTAATGTGGGGTCAAATGCTAATTATGAAGATGGGGGAAGATGGCACTACGAGATAATGCATCAGATAAAGTGAAGATAGAAGTCGATAGGGCTATGACGAAGATAATGCGCGAACTTGAATGGACGATGTATTATGGGAATAGACCAGAAGAATCTTTGCGCAGGTTCTTGCGAAAGCTTGGCTTAAAAGCAAGGTTATACTAAGTCGACTCTAAGTTGAATATATTGCATCTGGAGGGGCCCCCTCTCGATTCGCCGGAGAAAGTAAATTATGGATGATAAGATTAAGAAGGTTAAGTTGTTAATTTTAACGTTGAAGCTGTTGGGCTATAGACAACTAGCAGTAGTTGACTTGAATATAAGGTATGGGAAGATTGTTTATGGAGAGCTCAAGATTATTAAATTACCTCTCGCTGGATTATGGGGCCATATCTAGACTTAAAGATCTATTAGAGGATATTGTGCTTAGGTTGTTTGTGCTTGGTTTCAGAATTTCAATTGGGTTGGTGATTATTTTTGTAGCGATAGCAATGAAACTAGATTACTTGTTATCTAAGGTTGGGATATGAAACGCATCACTAAATATAGCAGTAAACTATCCCCTGAACGAGCTACGCTACTTGTCTTCTTATTAAAGATACTGAAGTATAAATATAATGGAAACGGTATAGAGTGCGGTTACTCTAACGGCATATATGAATACTGGTGCCACGATGATGGGTCTTATTCAAGGAGACAGATGTGAGTAGGTATTACACTAGAAAGATGGCACCGGAATGTGTTCTAGCTATGATTATGTGTCGACTATTAACCTATAAAGGTGGGGAACCTGATCAATTAGGTTATATGAGTTGGGTATTGCCTAAAACCGGCAATAAAGTTTATGTTAAACCTAGATGGATTACAGAGTCTGCTTAATGAATAAGTTACATACTTCTGAAAAGAACTTATTAATATTGCTAGCTAAGCTTCAAATTAAATCAGCTAAAAAGACCTATCACTTGTTAGGTATACTTCGTTCAATGCAAGTAGACTATCATGACACGACAAATTAAATACCATCACGAATTTTATATAGAGGATGAGGAAGGGGCTATTAGCATATACAACGTGTTTATGTTACTATGTAAACTAAAAGTAGGTATAGTCTCTATTAGTCATGCCAAAAGTTGGGATGGGGATATCACTCTGACTGTCGAGTACAAAGATCAATCGCATCCTGTAACTCTTTACTAGATTTAAAGTATTCTTCTATAGCTTCTTCTGGAGTTAACTTACTCTTATCTGGATCGTATCCAGCAAACCTTAACGTATATCTTATTGGTTTACCCATCTCAGTTAGAGGAACTCTTTCGGTTACTGTTTTCATAACACCTAGAACTCTAAGGCGTCTAAGTAGCTGATATAGATGCTTAAAACTATTCACTTGTTCAGAAGTAATCTTAATAAACATTACTTTATTAACTCCCCTAAGAGATAACAATAATACATCCACTCTTTTACAGCTGGATCGTGCGCAGACTTAATACCCAAATCACGTAAAAAATAAAGAAAGCGAACTGCTATCTCTCTTCTTCTTATTTCATGTACTTCGTTTGGGCGCCATTGCATTAACTATAATTATACTTTTTTATATAAGAGTTTAGCTATGAAATACTTTAATTCTATTTGAAAATATAGATCTACTGCTTCTTGTGGATTGTTGAAACGAATTAAAACAGAACGAGGTCGCTTTTCCATAAGATTTCCCTTTATTAAAATTTGCAGGAGTTGAGGTAATCAAACTTGTTTGACTAAGATCAGTCATATTACCTCCTTATCAGATACTAATATTATAACAGGCTATTCGTCTTTAAGCAGTAAGTTATCTAAAGATCTATAAAATAATTCTTCGTCCACTAGTTTGTGGAGCTTTTTAGCCATATTATGGCCATATTTCTTTTCTCTTAGGATTCGATTGTAGGGTCCGCAGTAGCGGCCAAGTATATAATTTAGTTCATCGAGTGATGCGGCTCTTAATTCAGATTTTAATTTTTCTAATTCTGACTGTTCGTCCATGGTGCACCAATCAACATTAACATGAATATATAGAAATTATACTTTATTGTATTTTCTTTATCACGTAAGTGTAATTCGGTTGTTACCTTTTGTCCCATCGATATTCCTCTGTCTTCAGAGGTTCTTCGTCTATTAGAGCGTGATGGGTCAACACGTCTAATGCCATTTTCGATCTTTGTTCTTGAGTTGGTGGGTTTGGATTTATAAATTCTGGTAGGCACATTGCGCGAAACGGACATATCTTACACCTCTGAGAATCCATGCATTTACCGTCTAGTTCAACTATTTGCTCTAATATTGTGGTATCGTTTTTATTGAGAGCCATCAGACTCTCCTAGGATTTCATCTATTGTTTTATCTAAAAGGATTTTAGCTGCAACGTCTTTATATCTAGCATCAGCTTCTTCTTCTGTCATTTCTTGAACACCTAATGCCTCTATACAACTATAATAAGTACCATTAGGTTTCTTTTTTAATTTACTAAGCGGGCATTGTTTACAGATGGACGGATTTGCCCAATTAGTACAACTTCCTTCAGATTCTACTATTTTATTTAAAATATCCATCTTTTCCATTCGTTTCAGATAAATCCTATTGTTTATTATACCGGAATTGCAACCCAATGTTGTTATAACATCTAATCAGGTATAATGGTTTAAAAGGAATTCCATGTTTGAGATTATAGCTAATTATAAGAATGATATTGAGGCTTTATATAAGTCTGGTTTAAGTATTAGAAAAGTTGCTAATACTTTAAACTTAAAAGTTGGCACAGTTGGAGCATATATTAAAGAGCTTGGATTAAGTCGCAATGACTTTAATGGATGTAATAATCCATTTTATGGAAAGACTCATTCAAAAGAGTTTAAAGAAAAACATTCTAAAAGAATGAAAGGTTCTATACCTAATAATAAAGGTAAATCGAAATATGGCAATGGAACTATACCTAGACTTTTAATAGAAGTTTGGAAAAGCAATGCTCGCAAAAGAAATATATTGTTTAATATTTCTTATGAAGAAATAGACAACTTATGGAGTGTTCAAAATGGCAAATGTGCACTTACTGGCCGAACAATGTCTAATAAATATAATTCAAAAAGAGACACCAAAGTTTCCTTAGATCGAATTGATAGCAATAAACCATATACAATAGACAATGTTCAATTAGTTACTGGTATAGTCAATATTGCTAAAAACACTATGAATAATTTAGAATTTATTGCTCTATGTAAAGAGGTTGCCAATCATGTCAATGACAAAACCAAGTAAAACATATCCAAACGCTCCTGCTACCTCTCCAGTCAGCACTCAATCCCCTATGCCTATTTACTTACCTGACCCATCTATTAAGGGATTGAGTTTTGATCAATTGCTTAGTCAGAGGGGGGTAAGAATGATTCATCATAAAGCTATACCATGTATGAACGTTGAATCAACTTCATTTCAAGCTCACCAACCAGATTGCCCTTTCTGCGATGATAGTGGTCTTATATATTATGAGAGCAGAGAAATCTGGGGAATATTTTCAGGTAACTCTATTGAGAAAACGTTTGAAGCACATGGTGTATGGGAAACAGGTACTGCAGTTGTTACATTACCTACTGAATATCCAGATGGAACTCAAGCAGATTTTAATACATACGATAGATTAGAGGTTCCAGATTTTACTGTTAGACTTTGGGAATTAAAAGGATATGAACCTAGACCTGGTAACACACAATCACTTAGATATCCTATTAAAAATGTTGAATATGCATCATCTATAACAGATGGGGTTCAAAAGTTTTATTTACCTGGAGTTGATTTCAATGTTACAACAGATGGTGAAGTAGAATGGATACCTGGAAAAGAGCCTTCTTATGATTATGCCTTGGAAAGAGGCGAGGTTATCGGATGGGCTTATTTTGCAAACCCTGTATATGTTGTAATGCAGTCACTTAGAGAACTTAGAATTACACAGGAGCTTGTTGGTGGGGTCAAATCTGCTCGTAGATTACCTCAACAAATCCTAGTAAGAAGAGATTTTATGGTGGGTCAAGGTGAAAAGATTGCTAATACATCTACACCTTAAGTTAAGCTCAGGGTTAAGTTATAATCTACTTATAAGACAAACGGGAGCTCGTTAAAATATGTTGAGCAAATCAATTAATGGAAGAATTTGCTATCAAGATTCTTGCCCTACATGTAGCAAAGATCTTGGTTTCAGACCTAAATCTAGATTAGGTCTGAATTGTATTTCTTGTGGCCACTCTGTTGCTAAAAAAGGTAAAACTAGCCCATTAAAAGGTAGATCTACTGGTCGCCCAGCATGGAACAAAAAGATTGAAGATCCACTACAAATCAAATTGCGTCAAAGAGTTTCACGCAGACTTAGACATGCCTTTAAAGGTCGTAACATCTTTAAATCTTTTCAAAAAACTTTTGATATTTTAGGTTATTCTGCAGATGATCTTAAAAAACATTTAGAATCAAAATTTCAACCAGGGATGACTTGGGGAAATATTGGAAAATGGGAAATAGATCATATTGTTCCAGATAGTTTTTATAACTATTCTTCCATTTATGATGTAGCCTTTAGAGAAAGTTGGAAATTAAGCAATTTACGACCACTTGAAAAATCTCTTAATGCTAGTAAGGGAGCTAAGTTATGCCTCAAGCAGTAAGTCGTCGTCAGTTCAGGCTTATGCAAGCAATTCTGCACGGAAAGGTCGACTCTTCTAAGTCGACTGGCCGTGGTGTACCTCCTAAATCCGTTGCAGCTAAATATTCATCTCCTGGCAAAGATGCACCAGAACAACACGGTGAAAATCGTGGTGGAACTTGGGGTGAAAAACATCATGCTAAAGCTAAAGAAAAAGTTAAAGAAGAGAGACATAAGCGTAAGAAGTCTAAAAAAGAATTAAAGAAGTCTTTTGAGGATAATTACACTGGTCATGCTGCTGCTGTCATAGTAATGAACGACAATAATCAAATTTTATTAGGTCGTCATCAAACAGGAAGATTGGCATTTGCTGGCGGTCACATGGATATGGCTGACGGAGATAAGTCAGTTACAGCGCTACGTGAATTAAAAGAAGAAATGGGAATTACTGGAAAGAACCCTCAAAAGGTTTGGTCTGGTAAGTTAAATGGAAATGAATGCGATGTTTTCTTGGTTGAGTCTTTTACTGGCGAACCTAAGTCAACAGAAGAAATAAAGAACCCTAAATGGTATGACGTTGAAGATATCCCTTGGGATGACTTACGCGACTGCTGTGAAAAGCCTTTAGAAGAATTTGTTAGAACAAAACTTGGTAAATCTCTACAAGGCATGATTGCCCTTGAAAAACTAGAGAAGAATATCATTCGTGAGAGAGGTAGCGCCGTATTTGAGGTAACTCATGGCGATGCTCTTAAACTAGTCGGTAATGGTATGTTCAGAAAACTTCGCGAAGAAGTTAAAGACATGTCTGACGAAGACTTTAAAGACATTCATATTGATACATATATTATTAGTATTAGAAAACACATGAATGATGTCTACTCTGGTCGTGTAGTAGATGGACATAAAACAGTATATCAATTTACAAACAAATCTCTTCCTGAATTAACTGCTGCGTTGATGTCGGTATTTGAGTGGTATTTACCTGAGGATGAAGAAGTTTTAGATATAGTGAATGATGAGTCATTAGATGACGATGTTGTTCATGGCGGATTACATTCATTAATTGATAATTATAAGAAGCACAATATCGGTAATATTTATCAAGAAATGGAAACTATTAGAGAGCAAATGAGAAACGGAGTTGCAATTGACTTGCAACAAGTTGAAGCTCGAATAATGAAGTTGTTTGATAAGTTAGAAGAAACTATTCACGTAGTTACTGATAAGCACAATGAGCTTGCAGAATCTGCAGGTAAAGAAATAGACGAATTAGAATCTAAGTTAAGAGATTTACAAAACAAGATTGATGAAATGGGTCGTGGTCCAGAGACTGTAACTGCAGTTAGTGCAATTAGAGCTAACCCTGCACGAATCCATGACGAGAACTATCCATACTTACCGTGCCCTCAAGTCGAAATCTCACCAGATGGAAAAATTAAAATTACTTTTAGTCATGACTGGACAGATATGGAAAAATCTAACTTTTTACAAGATATGCGAGCAAAGGTTTTAAATAGAAAGAAGGTTTAAGTGAAAAAGTGCAATAAGTGCTTAATGCTTAAGCCGTTATTAGAATTTGAAGCCAAACGTGGTATTTGTAAGGTCTGCAGATCTGAGCAGAAAAAATCAAATTATTTATCTAATAAAACTAAAATATTAGATAATAAAAAAGAATATAGAACGAAGAATAAAAAACAAATTCAAGAAAGCAATGCGACCTATTATTTGGCAAATAGAGATAGGTTGCTTTTCAATAAGGTATCTTATTACGCTAAAACTAAAGAGCAAAAGAAGCAATATTATTTAAACAATGTTACGCATATTGCGGTAATTAAGTCAAAGTATTCTAAAAAGAGAGCATCATATTTTGCAGCGGTAGCTGCCAAAAGACGAGCATTGAAGCTGCAAGCAACTCCATTGTGGTTAAATCAGACTCAAAGACTTCAGATTCAGTCAATATATTCGTTGACAAGGCTATTGACTAATCTTTTTAATATTAAATTTGAAGTAGATCACATAGTTCCACTAAAAGGGGTAAATTGTAGGGGGCTGCATGTTCCATGGAATTTGCAGGTATTAACTAAGAGCGACAATTGCTCAAAGGGCAATAAGCATGATTAACATCTTCCTTGAGCTAGAAAGATTAAAAGCTCACCTTCGTTCTAGAGGAATTGAAGATGAGATGATTGAAGAGATCGTTAGTAAAGCTGAACGAGAAATAACTTTTGCCTTAAGAGAACAATTAGATAATGCTATGGATTTAGCCGTTCAATCTGGTGTTCAAAAAGATTCTGCAGATTTTATTAATGAACTTAGACCTAGACCAGACGCTTTTATGATTGATACTGAGTCGGGTTCTACTGATTTCACAGAGCCTCCTTATCCTATGCTAGATAGATTATTAGCTAGGGGAGCAAAGCCTATGAAAGACGGTAGCGGTGTCTATAAGATCATCCCAGTTGGTGGTCAGTCAGGCACGCAAAAGAAACCTATTCATACTAATATTTTTGATGCTCAAAAAGCAATATCAGCTGAACGTTATGAAGCTGCAGTTAGTCAGTATAATAAGGTTGCGCCTAAAAATTCTAAAGTTAATTTTAGAACTGCTACTAGTAAGCAAAATAGGCAAACACAATGGGTAATGCCAGAAAAACCTAAGGACTTTACTGAGGATTTAGCTGAGATAAATAACATGCTATCTACATCTCATGACGACATTATTCTTAATATAATTAAATCTTATGAGGAGGGTTTCTAATGTCTTTCGTAATGCCAGAAATAGTTATTGTGAAAGTCCTAACTCATGGTATAACTCAGCTGAGAGCTAATAAAGCTGAGTTTTATGACTTATTTTATCAGTTTACTCAAGATGAACTAAATCAAGACTATGGCCCTAAATATTTAGACGATGTTTGGAAATGGTTCTCTACAACTAAAATACCTGTAGTTAAAGCTTGGTCTTTTAACTCACAAGTTATTCCATGTATCAGTGTTCATTTAGCAAATGAGACTGAGGATGAGGGTAAGGCTTCTATAGGTGACTTAGCTGGTATTTTTGACAGTGAAGGTGAAACTGGAACTGGTGTATTTACAGCTATGGTAGATATTGGTATACATGCTAATAAAGCAGGTGACCACGTTCTTTGGTTGTATTATATAGTTGCATATATTCTCTTTAAGCATAAACTTATGGCCCATAGACTTGGACTTAAGTTACATACTTTTAGTGCCTCTGATTACAACAAAGACGCTAATAAGATGACAGAGAATATTTGGACTCGTTGGGTTAGATTTAGATGTACGACTCAGAATTTCTGGGATGCTGATAGATTCCAAGATGTTCAAGATCTTAATACAGATCCTGCAGTTGGTTTAGAGCCTGCCCATGATATAGCGGCATCTCTAGATGTTAATATAGATGAAATAGACACCACGTCAAATGATGGCTTAATTGCTAGCCGTATAGGTGACGAAAATGGTGAAGATGATTTAAACATTTAACCGATATAGTCGGTTAAAATAAGTATTTAAGGAGCTAAAATGGCGAAGAAAAATCTTAAATCAACAGAGATTGATGAGACAGCCCTTGATGTAGCTGAAGAGGCTGCTCCAGAAGCTATTGAGGAAGAGCTTGTGGATTTTGAAGCATGGTATGCTGCAAGACAAAAGGCTATTCCTGCACACCATCACAAAGAAATTATACGAGCTGACTTTAAGGGTCGTAAAGTTCCAGAGATGGCGACTATGGCAATTTTTGATGATGCTTTAAAAAAGTATGGAGTTAAGTTAGACTAACCTAACTTGACGCCTATGTTATAATTGTGTTAGAACTTAATTCAGGAGACATGATACATGGCAATTAATGTAAGCTTTAATGGTGCAACCATTTTCAAACCAGGTGCTTACTCAAAAACAAGCATAGACCTTGGCGGAGGTTTTCCTCTTAGTCCAACAGGTATTGTTGCTATTTTTGGTGAGGCAGATGCGGGTGCTCCTGGTTCCGCGGAAACAAACATCGCTAATAACGTGTTCAGCCCAGATCAACTTCCACAAATTCGTGCGAAGTATCGAAGCGGTAACATCGTTGACGCTTGTAACTTTTTGTTCTCTCCAGGTGCCGATGGCGCAATCCCTGGTGGAGCTCAATATGTTTACATCTATAAGACAAATGCTTCAGTTCGTGCACAACTTGCACTTGCAGCATCTTATGGAACTGTGCGTGCATTAGAGTGGGGTGTTGGCGGAAACAGAATAACTCTTAAAATTACTGGTTCAGGTGCTACAAGAACAATTACTCTTTCTCAAAAAAGAGATAGTCTTGTTGAATCTGCAACAGTCGGTGGAAACACTGTAATCACTATCACAAATCCAGCAGTTGGATCTACAGTAACTATTACTGATACAACTATTGATTTATTTGATGGTACAAACACAACATCACTTCTTAAGTCTGCTTACAACAGTGTTTCTGATTTAGCGTCAGATATCGCTCTTGTTTCTGGATGGACAGCGTTGTTAGGAACTGGAATTGATCCTCGTTTATCAGTTAATGTTCTTGACCATGTTACATCTTTAGCTGCAACTTCTGGTGCTGCTGTTAAGAAAGATGCTCAAGAAGTTCAAGACTTCTTTGCTCAGTCACAAATCGCTGCAATTATTTCTCCAGCTTCATCAGGTCTTCCTGCTGCTCTTGCTGAGACATTCTTAGCTGGTGGTGCTGCTGGTGCAACTCTTACTTCTGACATTACAACTGCTCTTTCAAAATTTGAAAAGATCCGTGTAAACAGCATCGTTCCTTTATTCTCAAGAGATGCTACTGCAGATATCGCTGACAGAATGACTGATGCTTCATCTACATACACTATTGACGGTATTCACCAAGCAGTTAAGACACACTTAAGCTTGATGGCTACTACTAAAAAGAAATCTGAGCGTCAAGCTTATTTATCTGTTAAAGATACTTATGCTAATGCAAAAGCTAAAGCTATGAATTTGGCTTTCGCTCGCGCTCAATTAATGATCCAAGACATCAGAAATATCGATGCTCAAGGAGTTATTAAGTGGTTCCAACCTTGGGCTGGTGCAGCATTACTTGCTGGAGCTCGTGGCGGTTCACCAATTGGTAACCCAATGACTTTTAAATATTTCAATATGTCTGGTATTCGTCAGACTGCTCAAGCTATGAGCACTGCTGAACAAAATATCGTTATTGATTTCGATCCAGATACACAATATGATGATGCTATCCAAGCTGGTATTACTTTCTGGGAAGCTCCTCAAACTGGTGGATTCCGTTTAGTTGTTGATAATACAACTTACGGTAAGGATGGAAACTGGGTTTACAACCGCGGTAACGTTCTTTATGCTGCTGATATCCTTGCTTATGATTTCCGTAGCCAACTTGAAAATATCTATGTTGGATTAAAAAATACGGTTTCTGCTGCAGAGATTAAGTCTACTTGTGAAGCTATCTTAGCTACTTACTTAGCTCAAGGTATCACAGTTAGTACATCAGATGCTAAAAACGGTTTTAAACAACTTGTAGTGCAAATTAACGGCAATACCGTGAACATCTCGGTTGTTGTTAAGTTAGTAGAAGGTATCGATTTCGTTTTGGCCGACATTTCTTTACAGCGAGCATCTCAAACAGCATAATAAAATTTACAACTAGTTTGTAGTTAATACCCTCTACTAAGTATAATTTAGTAGAGGGTATTTTATTATGTACAAATGTCATTTATGTAATTTAGAAACTAAACAACTTAATGGTTTAATGAGTCGTCACTATAAAGCTCACTGCAACGAGACTTATTCTAAAGAGCAATATAAAGTTGATGTGTTAGCTCATAATGGGCGCCACCAAAAGACATGTAAAATCTGTAACAAACCAACCCAAATTCCTAAAGGTGAATCTGAATACCCTGATTACCATAAAGAGTGCTATATAGGTAACCTAAAAGAAAAAGTTGGCGATTCTAACAATAACTGGAAAGGTGGACCTGAAGAGTTCAAATGCAAATATTGCAAAAAAATAAGAGAATCGTACTCTAGTCAAACTGGACAAAACAATGTTTTCTGTTCCGTCTCTTGCTCTACTCAATTCTATAATCTACCTGAGAATCAAAGCGATGCTAAAAAGAAAGCAATAGAATTTAACAGTGATGTCTTAAGAAAGTTAGTTCATACAGAAGAATTTAAAGCGAAAAGAGTAGCCGCCCTATTGAAAATGGGTAATACTTCAACTTCTAAAGTTGAACAGGATTTCCACAAACATGTCCAATCAATTTATCCAGATGCAATCAATGGTCATCAGCTAGATTTTTATAGTGTTGATATTTGGATACCTAGCCAAAATCTAGCTATAGATGTTCAAGGTAATTATTGGCACAACGATATCAAAACTAGGTCTAGAGATAAGCGTAAAGCAACCTTCTTCGCTAACAATCGACCAGACATTAAATTTCATACGATATGGGAGTCTGAAATCAAGGATAACTCGTTATTGTATGATAAACCTTACGATATTACTATCCTTTGTGGACCATCGGGCTGTGGTAAGTCATGGCTTGGAGAACAACTTAAAGATAAATATGAGATTATAGATTACGATAAAATATCTAAAGTTGATAAACTAATACAACAATGTCAAGTTGCTACTACAAAATATAAACTAGTAATTACCCCTATCAGGGCGACTTGGATAGCTAAAGAGCTTAGACTGTTAGGATTACGAGTTAAAGTAGTAACTATTATAGAAGATGAGATAGTTATTGAGAGGCGCCTTAATCTTAGAGGTTCAACCTTAACCCACGGTATTAAAAACCGCATTAAGCGCTACAACAGCATTAAAGATAAGATATGTATGTTCTATGGAACTCAGGAAGAAGTTCTTAATTATTTAAGATGATATAATAAATCAATGGATGAGATATTAAAGATAGCTAAAAATGGTCAATGGACTTTGGAGAAGAACTGGACTCCAAAGCACAAACAATTGGCTGATAAATGGGCTGAAGGTGGTATTCGTAAAGATCTCAACAAGTTACCTAAAGCTTCAAGTAAACTTAGAACTAAAATGTTGAGCGATATCCATAAAAATGCTCAAGAACACAGAGTAAACCCTGAAACAGGTCACAAAGAATATAAGATGTTTCGTGCCATGCCAGAAGGTGGACATGAAAATGACTTTCATAATAAGAATAAAACCTCTTGGACATTAGATCCTGGTTTCGCTCACTATTGGGCTCACAATGGCCAAACGCCTCTCCCAGATATGTCTGAAGAAGAAAAAGCAGATTTTAAACCGCATCAAGTTGTTTCTTCTTGGATCCCTGAACACCACATTCACTCATATCTTCCTAGCGTGATGGATCCAAACCATGAAAAACTTCAAGAAAAAGAAGTTATTGTGGAACCACATGATATCAAACCGCATAAAATATATGCAGGTAAAGCGCTCAAAGCTAATATTAAGAAATTAGGCATAGTTTAACTCTCCCCGTTTGAAGCATATTGAAGTACAATATACTTAACCCTCTTCCTGGTATATTAAGTTACATAGTATAGTAAATAACATAGGGTTGCATAGTGCAATCTAAAAAAATGGAAGGTAAGGACAACCACAGTCCAAAAGGAGAATACATGGCAGGTAAAAAGCCATCATTTATTACAGGTGCAAACGCTAAGATTAAAGTAGGTGGAAAGACTTTCGCATACGCTTCAGACGTTTCATACTCAGTATCAGTAGACACTATTCCTATCGAAACAATGGGTCGATATGAAGCTGTTACTAATGAACCAGTTAATTACTCTGTAGCAGGAGAGTTAAGTGTAGTTCGTTATACAGGTATTGCTAAGACAAACAACATGCCAGGAACAAATACTGGTGGTAATGGTCTTGGTAAAGTTGACTACACTACTGGTGGCAATGGATCTAATGAAATTAATCCTGGTAATTTGCTTTTATCTCAAACTTGGGATTTAGCTGTTTATCAAAAAGAACAAACTGGAGCAACTGCTGCCGGTGGAACTGCAACAGTAACAGACTCAGTAGAGTTTCTTACAATCAAAGATTGCCGTTTTACTCGTAAGAGTTCTGCGTTAAATAAACGTGGTATTTTAGTTGACCGTTTAGCTTTTGTTGGTATCTTAGCAGACGACGAATCTTTCGATGCGTCATACTCTGGCGATACAGATTTATCATAATTAGGATAGGTACAGATGTCTGGGATGAGACCATTCTTTATTACTGGCGCAAACGCCAAGATTAAGCTTAATGGAAAGACTCTGGCTTTCTGTACCGATCTATCATATTCAATTCAAGTTTTAACTCAAACTCCTAAAGTTCTAGGTATGTACGAGGGTTCATCAGTTGAACCCCTCGGGTATACTGTTTCTGGAAGTTTCACGGTGATTCGTTATGCAAAAGATGCTAAATCGGCAATTGGTAAGAAAGCTCCAAATGGTATCGCAGCTAATGATGCTGGAAATGGAGTCGGAAACTGGGGATCTGTTTGGGGAAACGGGTTATTTAACGGTGCTGCTGCATCGTTGGGATTGGGAAATGACGGTCGAGCGAACGAATCGTTAGATCCTAGTCGGTTTTCTCAAGGAACCACATTTGACATACAGGTTTACCAAAAGGTTCCAGGTAATGCTCCAACAAATAATGGAGCTCTAGATCAAGCATTTGCCCCTGTTCAAGCTGCCGCAGATTTTTTAAGTGGAGCACAAGGTGGAGCAGAAGCTAATTTGCTAGGTGTTGCTAATATAAGAAATTGTAGAATAACACAAGCAGATTTTCAATTAACTAAAAAAGGTGCAGCTATACAAAGATTTAATTTTGTTGCACTATATGTAGATGAAGATAGTTTTGTTGCAGATTTCAGTGGATCTGGTCAGCAGTTTCAGAGGTAATAAATGCCTAATGGCTTTAATAATAGACCTAATGTTACTAATAGACTTGGCGATAATTTAACTAGCCAAGTTGCTGGTATTTTCTCTACAAGACCTAGTGCTAAATATTCTTCTGGCGCTAGAACAATATTAAAAATAAATGGAAAAATTGTAGGCTTTGCATTTGGTATCTCTTGGAGAATAAATACGCAAACTACAGACATCAATACAATAGATGATTATTTCCCTGCAGAATTAGTTCCTCAAAGAGTTACAGTAGAGGGTTCGATTAATGCTTTACATATTCCAGGCACTTCAGCAGGAACTGAGTTGTGGCAACCAGATGCTCTTAATTTTCTATTCCAACAATATATAACTATTGAAGTTCGCGACAGCAGTGATCAATTATTATTCTATACAAGTAAAGCAATGATAACTTCTAGATCTGAAGACATTAAAGTAGATCAACTTGCTAATGTTCAATTAACTTGGAGAGCTATTGGTTTCCAAGATGAACGTAAACCTGAGTTAGCTGAAGGTGCAGATGTTAAGAAAGAAAGCTCTCAACCTAAGAGTAGACTATCTTCACCTATATCTGATTTAATTAACACAGTTAAGCGCCAAACTGGTTTTGGTTCTAATACATAATCACACTATCATTTAATTGGTATAATAACTTCTGATTAAGGAGTGTTATGGACTTACCAAGCAAAGAAAAAACATTTGATTTTCAACATACTGGCGAAACTACTGGTAAAGAATATACAGGTAGATTTACAGTTCTATGTGTTTTAAATGTAGGCCAAAAGCATGCTTTAAGCCTAGAAAAAACACGTCTATTAGGTAATTATCAAAACCCAACCGATGATTTAGCTGGACTAGCTATTATCTTAGCTAATTTAAGAGCTAAAGTTGTTGAAGCCCCAGAATGGTGGAAACAAAGTCAAGGTGGAGCATTAATTGAAGATGAAGATGCTCTAGTAGTTTTATATAGAAAGATCCAGGAGGCTGAGTTTGAATGGAAAGAAGAACTAAAAAAGAAGACTCAGAAGCAGGATACGAATACACCGTAATTGATGCCATAAAAGATAGGGCTGCAGCCAATGCTCGTGCTCCTCTCGATAATGAGGAGCAGTTGTTATTGTTTCTACAGAGCTGGTGGTCCAGAACATATAATCGGCCATTAAAAGATCCATTATTACTATCATACACTTTAGAAGAACTCTTATATGAGTTTTATGACCGCATTGAACGAATTAAAGCGGAAGATGAGCGACTTGAGCAAGAAGGTGTTAAGATAGAAGAGGTTAAAGATAAAGAAGCTGAAGACTGGGCTGAACGTATGGAACGCGAAGAGCGAGAAGCTGAGTTACGTAGTGAAGCTAGTAAAGCTGAAGTATCTGACCCTACAAAAGATCCCGCTAATGTTGCTTGGATGGAAGAACAACTTCGTGCAGGTAAAGAGGCGTTTGGAGATTCTTTTGGAGAAGACATAGATGAAACTTTTGAATAAGTGAGATGTAGATGGCAGACCAAAATCAATCTAATAAGAGAGGCATGAATTCGATAGCAGATGATATCGACATGTCTCCACATTTAACAGAGTTAGAGCGTATTGGTGCGAGAGCTACAAGACGAGGCGTTAACAGAAGTCAACTAGAAGATCGAATTAGATCTGAAGGTAAGATGTTAAACGACTTGTTAGAACAAGGTCGTAGAAACCCTGTAATTACAGAAGGTCCTTTCTACGGAGAACAAGTTTCATCTTTAAGACAAAATATTAGAAACATGAGAAATAGAATGAACTCTATGGATACTGCTGCTTCAACAAGAGCAGAATCCGAGGCATCTACTTATTTAGGTAGACAGTTTAGTTCTCAAGCTATTAATTCTCAAGTGTCTGTTATGCAAAGAGAATCGATGACTCAAAATAGAGCTTTCGGTTTATCTGGACAAACATACGATCAATTAGAACAACAAAGACAAGATATATTAGGTAACATTAGACTTCGTGAGAGAAATGTTCTTAATGAAGTTAAGGGAATGTATGACGACAAAGGTCGTGTTATTCCTGAGAAGTCAGCAGCACTAGGTGTTATGTTTGGCGGCGCTCAAACAGAGATGCAACAACTTGCCACAATTAATGCAGCACAAGCTATTCAAAGATATTCAGGAAAAGATCCTAATTCTCAATTAAGAAGAATGAACGATGTTGGTCAAAAAGCTGAAAATATTTTAAGTTCAGAAGCTATTGCAAGAGAATTATCTAGTGGATCAGTTAGTATTAGCTCTGGCGGTAAACAACAAACCGTACAGAATCAAGACATTGATAAAGAAATTGTTAATCAAGCAAGATTATTAAAAGAAGCTTTAGAAAACTTAGCTAAAACATCCGCAGACGCAACTGAAGATTTAGAGAAATTTAGAAAGCAAGCAGATGAAGCTACAGATAATTTTGAAAAATTAGAGAGAGCTCAAGCTGCTGGCGGTGGTGGAAGTCGTTTCGGTGGTACCATTAGTACACTAAATAATATTGGTGCTGGATTTAATGTTGCTGGTCAAGCAATGCAAAGCTTATTGATCGATCAAAGATTTGGTCAAGTTAATAACACTGCAGGTTTTGCAGGTATTGCAAACTCTCAATATGATTTATATAAGAAAGCAAGATCTGGTGATATTGCTTCTCAAATGGCTTTAGGTCAAACAGGCGAAGCTGAAAACTTTGCAACTGAAATGAATAGAGCTACTGATGTAGTTAAAGGCGCTTATGCTGCTGGAGCTGCCGCTCAGACAGCTGCTGGTGCACTTAGCACAGCTGAAGCTGCTGGTCAAAAAGCGAATCCTTTGGCTTATGCTTCTGGTGCTTCTACTCAAAATACAAAAGCTCTACAAGAAGGTATTTTAAATACTGCTCAAGGTGCTGCAGGATTAGCAGTTATTGGTGGAGATTCTTTAAAACAAATTAGTGCAAATCAAAATGCCATTGCTGGATATAATGCACAAATGCAAGCAAGAATGGCAATTAATGCTGTTGGAGCAGAGCAAGCTCAAGGCCTACGTGATATGTATGTTGGTCTTGGTGTTGCAGGACAAAGTCTTGGATCTAGAGCGAGTGGTTTTATTGACACCGCTTCGACTGATGTAACATTAAATAGAATGATTGATTCAAGAATGTCGCCTGAGCAATTTAACAAGATGGCTCAATTTGGTGCAGCTGAAATGGGATCTACTTTTAACATGGATCAAATTTTTGCTTCTCGAAATCTCGAAAGAGGCGGTTTCGGAAACATGCAACAAAATATGGGCAGAATGTCAACTTTAGCTAATGCAGGATCTAATAATCCTCAAGCTGGATTGCAATCTGTCTTAGAAGCTGCGTTCACTAAAGGTTTAGATAGCTCAAAAGCAATCGACATGATGGTTCAAAATACTGCAGCAATGGTTCAACAATCTGGAACTAGTATGGCAGCAGGTATAGATACTACTGGAGCTGTATCTACTATGTTAGCTGGTAACGTTGACTCTAGCATAGCTAATAAAGAATTTGCTATACAAAGAGCAGCTGCAGCACAAGATGTAATGAATCAAGTTACGACAGACACTTCAGTAAGTTACACTGGAATGATCAATACTGCTAGAATTAGCGAAGCTACTGGTCTTACTGGAGATGATGCATTATTTGCTGCTAAATTAACTCCTGCAGATATTAAAGCTTTACAACAACAAGATTCAAACAAAGCTAAAAAAGCTCTATTAAATAGAGGTGTTAATGTAAAGGGTGATATTAGTTCTTTCTTATCTAAGATGCTGCAAGTTCAAACTGCTCAAATGTTCACTGGAGCTGGTGCATTAGCATTCGGTAGTAATGAAGATAGAGAAGGCTTAATTGCTGCTGCAACTGCAGGAAAATCATTTGAGTCATTATCTGACGATCAGCAAGCTTTACTAGGTAAAATGGGTGGAACTAAAAATCTAGTTGGTAAAGAATACTTTAATGCAGCTGCAGGTATAACTAATGCAAGCAATGCTCCAACAAATGCTAAAGATGTTATGGCTGGAAAAGGACCTGAGACTTCGTTTAGTAAAGCAGATGACTTAAGAACTTCTGGGTTTAAACAACTTAGTGAAGCTGCTAAATCAGCTTCTGATGGATTAGGTGGGTTTACAAAAGCTATAGAAACTTTTATGAACTTGCAAAAATCTCTTGAAAAAGATGGTGTTAAAAAAGAAGGCGAATTTAGAGATGCTGGTGCTAAGATGGCAGAAGACTTTAAGATTAATGTAGTTAATCCTTTCGGTGAGCACGTTAAGGCATTTGGTGGCTTTGTTAAAGACGCAAAAGAACTTAGAAGCAATAGACTTCCTATAGTTCCTGAATCAGCAACGGATTTATTAGATAAGGTTAAAGGTTCTAATTAATGAGCAATTATAAAATTAAAACACCACATGCTGCTGTTTTAGTTTGGAACTATGTTGATAGAGTCGGCATTCCAAGCGATAATACTTATAATGCGACCGGTATATCTAAAGCAGATGGAGTGACATTAGACTCTACAGAAAAAGAGAGTTTACCTGTAATTATTAGTACACTCTCTTGTGTTTCCATTAATACTAATAAAGCAAAAGGCACACCTGACGGTTCTTTTAATCTAGTTTTAGCTCCATATAAAAATTGGGTATCTACTCTAACTGCTGGCAGTTGGTGCGCTATATTGATGTCTAACGAACCAATTACAAAACAAGATATTGAAAAAGTAAATAAGAAACATCTTAAGATGATAGGAAGAATAGAGACTGTAAGATGTGAGACCACTACAAATCAAGATGGGTCTAGAAATACTCTTTATTATGTTTCAGGTATTGATTGGGGACATATTTTTAATTCTACTCTTTATATAGATAATTTAATAGCTGAACCTAAAGATCCAGTAAGTCAAGGCAATTCAGCTGCCGTTGCTATAAGAAAAATGTTATTTGGCAATGAGGGTTCTGTTAAGAGCTTTGCTGTTAAGCAAAACTTAGCTAACATACTTGGAGTAATGGGAACAAGTCTTCAAGGTTTTACAGAGAATGAGACATTGATCAATAGATTAGCTAAATCTATATATGAATTTAAAATTCCAGATGAGATGGCAAAATATCTAAACCTTAGAGACTCTCAAGGTAAGCCAACTTCTGATAAAAGTGTAAATAAGGTTCTATCTTTAGTTACTGGACCATTAAAAGCACTAGATACTTATGATCCTAACATAGTTGAAGCTGAAGGATTTATTGATCCTTTTTCTTTACAAGGTAGTCATACTTTGTGGCAAATTCTATTAGAGAACAGTAATCCAGCCATGAATGAAATGTTTTGTGACATGGATTTTACTAAAGATGGTGGTCTACAATTAAAAATATATAATAGAATTAAACCCTTCTTGTATAGACCTTTAGATGCGACAGCTGGAGCTTCTTTAGAGATAGCCTCATATTTTAAAAACGTTAAATACCATAAGATAGATACAGTTGACGTCATATCTGTAAACGCTGGAACTAATTGGCGTGATAAATTTAATTTTATAGAAATAAAACCTCAGTTTCAAGAATTTTATGTAATAGCTAACTGGACTAAACAAAAGTCTCAGAGATTTGATGAGCAAGCCTTCAATAGAGAAGGTTTTAGACCATTAATATTAGACACAAAGCAGTTCCCAGTAAAACCTGGAAGTAAACCTAAAGAATATAATATAGACTGGGGACAATTAGAAAAATGGACTATATTATTGAGAGAATGGTACTTTGGGACACATAGGATGTTGAATGGCACATTAGTTATGCACGGTTCTACTGATTATATTGGTGTCGGTAATAATATAATGTTTGAATCTAAACTTATAAATCCTACTCAAAACATAAGTAAAGCTAATAAAGCTAATAAGAACACTACTTGGATATTAGCTCATGTTGAATCAGTATCTCATAGTTTTGGCGTTAGCGAAGATGGTGCTAGAACATATAGAACTACAATTAATTTTGTAAGAGGTTTGTTAGTAGACGATAATAGAAATATTATCGGCGAAGGTATGTTAGATCAATTAGCTACAGATCTTACTCAACCTCAAGATAGAAATAGATTAAATGTTATAGCAGAGTCTGATACATTAGACCCAGATCCTCAAAAAGTGAAGGGTGACAATGTCGAATAATCCATTTAAAATAGTTAAAGATAGTTCTATTTGGCAAAACTCTAATGCTTTCAGCGCATACAACGCAAAAGATTCTTTTGTTAGAATCGGAATAGTAAAGCAAGTTTATAGAGAAAAAAGATCTACAGATTTAAAGTATTTAGTAGAGATTCAAGATAGGAATGATTCCATAGAAGTTAGCGCAGTAATGATGCGACGCTTTGGTGGTGTCTTTAATTATGAAGATGTAGTTTACCATGGTTATAAGTTTGACGACAAACCTGATGCAGTTAGAGCTTTTGATGCAAAAGCTGGAGACTCAGTATTAGTAGCTTTCCTAAATGGTGAAAGTAGAGAAGCTGTAATCCTTGGTGGACTATCACATACTGCTAGAAAATCAACAATAGATGTTACAAAAGGTCCTCAATATGCTTCAGAATTTAATGGTATTGAAACAACAATCAATCAAGACGGAGAATATAAACTCACGTTTAAGGCTATTCCAACAAACATCAAAAAGTTGGACGATAAGCCAAACAAGACTCTTCCAAGTCCAACATACGATGACAAAGTTGGAGGATCGTTCTTTAAGTTCGATAAGACGGGAAGCATTGAGATAAATGATAAAGATAAGCAGGGTGTTCAGAATTTAAGAATAGATAAACCTAAAGGTACTATACAAATAAATTCTGGAAAGATTAGCTTAACATTAACTAAAAAAGACGAAAAAGTTGAACTGAAGTGTAAAGTATTAAATATCACTTCTGACGACAAAGTTAACTATAAAACTAAAGAATATAAATTAGAAGCGGAAAAATCTGTAAAAATCAATTCACCTAAGATTGCTATAGGTAAAGATGGTGTAGAGCTATTAGATCAATTATTTCAACTGGTAGAAAAGTTAGGCGCAGTTACACCTATTTCTCCAGTAGGGCCATGTACTTCTCTTATGACAACACCTCAATGGGCTCAAGTGAAACAGGTTCAAGCTAAGATAAAGGAAATAACTGGTGGTCTCTAACTAAGATCGCTATATAATTAAACTATGGTTAGTATCAATGATTTAAAAAACATATTTAATAGACCTAAACCAACTGCAACTAAAGGCGGCTCTAATGGAGATGCTAATGGTGTAGATATGGAAGGTTTTTTAGCTTCTGGAGATGGAAGTTATAGCGTAGATTCTCAGAATTGGTACTCAGCTAAGCCTTATGGTTTTAGAGTTAATTTTAGAGATAAGCAGTCATTGGTAATGTTTTTACCTATAAGCCCTAGTAATCTAACAATAAATACTAATTTTGCCACCAACATTATTCCTACATTGTATGGAACTATTGAAGAGCACTCTGCTGTTAGATACTTTGATATCTCTATTGAGGGCACAACTGGAATGGCGCCACAGCACGTTTCACCTTCTCAGTTAGTTGGGTCTAATTCTGTAAACACATCTTCTGCATATAAAGAAACCATTAAAAACGGAAGAGAGACTTTTGCAGTAGCTAATTCTTTTTCAGCTGGTGGTTTTTTCTCTAAAACTCTAGCTATCGTTAATCAAATAACTCAAAAAGCTACTGATTTAGTAAATGGTGCTCCAAAAGCTAAGACAGGTATTAATTCTGAAAATAGCGGATATGCAGCTTTTCACAACTTATATAGAGTACTATTAAAATATAAGCAGGATGCTTCTGGCGTATCTGGTTCACAGGATAGAGATAGACATCCGTTAACTTTCTTTAACTATAAAGACAACAATGAATACGATGTGGTTGTTAAAAGCTTCACCATGAGAAGATCTGCTGACAACCCTATGCTTTATTATTATTCAATACAATTAAGAGCCTATAACTTAAGAAGTATTGGAAGCAATCAAACTATTAGTTCTGAGTATAAGAAAAGATTAGCAGATCTTGGTTTGAATGGAGTAGATTCATCTTCTGCTTTAGGAGATATGAAGAGTTTTGCTAACTCTGCTAAATCAATTTTAGGCGCCGCTGCTGGCGGAATTAATATATTGGGTAGATAATGGCTGCAACATTAACTGGAGCATATAAAAGTATAGCTGATATGAACCTGTGGCTCAAATTGAGAACAGGCGATGATATGCTCTTAGCAGACATTCCATCTATTATTCCTTTAAGATGGCCGTATTTTAAGCAATCTTGGGAATTCATTAAACCTAACTTAATATCTAATGTAAATAAAAACAATCCAAATCCTGACTTTTTAAATCAGCAAATTAGAGATTTCTCTAAGTTTATAGAAGCTCAAAGAACTACTGGTGGGAATATAAATCCATTCCAAGATTCTCAGACTTTTTATAGATTTCATGCGATTTTTGATTCTATTAAGATACAAGATATTAATTTAACTAATGAGGAATCAAGGTTATTGGACTCTGAGATAGCTAGAGTTCAAGCATTCTCTAAGAACAATTTTGTTCAAATAAAGAAAAACATAATAGATTATAGAGATAGAACTGCCGATGTTTATGGGTTAAGTGACGCTGATTATAATAAAGCGTTCGGTAAGAGCTCTATTCCTCCACAAATTAATGCCACAATAGTTGAAGCAAACTATTTATTAACTTTACAATCAGCTATTAAAACATGTGACTTTATTTTAGCTAATCTTTTTGCAGTTGACGCTGCTCTAGATCCTTTTGCTCTAGCGAGAGCAAATGCTAATAATCCAGCTGTAGATATCGGACAATATAAGTCTGGTAAGTTAGTTAAATTAAATTACAGTGAAAGCTTAGAATCATTAGCAAATAGATATCTAGGTAGTCCAGATAAATGGATTGATATTGCTATAGCGAACGGTCTAAAACCTCCATATATTGACGAGGTTGGTGAGAGAATACCTCTTTTATCAAACGGATCTAGCAATCAAATAAATCTATCTGAGACTGATTTAAGCGGAAACTTAAATATAGATAAACTATACATCAATCAGCAAGTATTTCTACAGAGTTCTGTGGAAGTGGTAATTGATCAAAGAACTATCATAAGTATTAGACAAGTACCTGTTTCTGGCGAAATCATTATAGAATTAGACGGTGCAAGAGATTTAGATAAATATAAGATCGCTGATGGCGCCAATATACGAGTTTTTGCACCAAATACTGTAAATAGCTCTTTTTATGTATTAATACCAACTCAGACCCCCCTATCTGACGACAGAAACGATGAAGTTCCTTGGTTTCTTGCAAAGAGTGCAGAGGATGAGAAAAGGGCTAAGGTTGACTTGGCTTTAGGTGAAGATGGTGACTTAGTTTTTACATCAAATGGTGATGTAAAATTAAGTTATGGGTTAGATAATGCTATTCAGGCTATAAAGCTTAAAATCATTACAGAATTAGGATCTTTGAGATATCATCCAAATTATGGCTTAATTAATGTAGTTGGTAATAAAAATAGCGATATTGAGCAAATAAAGACGTTAATAACTGAGTCGATTGTCTCTCAAATTGAGGCCGATAGTAGATATGACCGTGTTGAGAACTTAACAGTAGATTACTTGGTTGACAGTAAGACTAATGAGGGAGTGGCTGCAATAGCCATTAGCTTAACAGTAAGGCTAGCCGGAGGAACGCAAGTTATTCCTATAAGCTTTACGGTTAATAACTCATAGCTTCACTAACCTCGTAGTACAATATAGTACGGGTGAGCAATGAGTATACAAATTAGAAGTTTTAATCAAATTCTAGGTGACATGATCAGAAAGATCGTTTCGGAGACCTCTCTTAACGACCTTAATGCTGGTTCAGTTTTATTAACTCTATTAGAAGCAGCAGCTGCTAATGACTTTGAAAACAACACAGCAATCCTGAACGTGTTAGAGTTACTTAACATAGATGCTATTAAGAACAATGATTTAGATGCAAAAGCTGGAGACTTTGGTTTGTCTCGTAGAGCAGCTATTAAAGCATCTGGTTTAGTTAACATATACAACACAAACATCACAAAACGTTCCACAGGGCTTTATGTAATCAAACCTGCACCAATCGCTGGACAAACTAAGATATATGTAAATAACACTTCTGGTTGGTCTTCAACTGGTAATTTATATATAGGTAGAGGTACTCAAAACTTTGAGGGTCCAATTGCTTATACAAATATCACTGTTTATTCAACTTACTCTGAGATCACATTAGCTTCAGCTTTACAAAAAGATCACTTAATTTCAGACATAGTAATTGACTCTCAAGGCGAACCGGATAGAGTTATTGCAGCAGGCACTATTGTTAAAATACCTGCAAATAATCAAAACCCTGAAATTCAATATTCAACTCTTAGAGATGCTATTATTCCAGCAGGTGAAGACTCTGTAGTTGGAGTAGAAGTTATTGCACTTGTTGCAGGAACTTTAGGTAATGCTGGTATCAACACAATCACAGACTTTGACGTTCCACCTTTCACTGGCGCAGCAATTTCTAATACTTCAGCTTTCTCGAATGGTAAAGATATTGAGACAGATATTGAATTAAGAAATAGACTTAAGTCATATGCAATAACTTTAGCTCGCGGTACTGCTCCAAGTATTATTGAATCTGTTATCGGTGTATCTGATCCAGATGATAGTAATCAAGTTGCTTCTGCAGTTATTACAGAGCCAGTTAAAGTTGGCGACCCTTCAATTATGTATATTGATGATGGTAGCGGATTTCAACCATCTTATGCTGGTCAATCTGTAGATACATTACTTAATTCTGCTGAAGGAAGCGAAGAGTTTTTACAACTAGCTAATTTCCCAGTTCCTAGACCTCAAGTAGTCAACGTACAAGAAGGTCCTTTTACCCTTAGAGATGGAATGTTTTTAAGAGTAATAGTAGATGGAGAAGAAGAGACAATCTATTTCGACTCTACTCAATTTTTAAATATTTCTGCTGCCACACTTGCTGAAGTAGTTGTAGCAATTAATGATAATTCAACTTTATTTAAAGCGAGATTTACTGAGAATTCTTCTGGTATTCTTTTATATCCAGTGGCACACGACGCAGAGATCATTCAAGTTAGTCCTCTTAGAGAGACAGATGACTCTACTTTTTATGCAAATTCGCTATTCAAGTTTCCTACAGGTCAGTTTAGTTATATTGCGCTTTATCAAAACAGCACTAGACTTAGAGAAAAAGCTAAGAGTGCTGAACTAACAACTACACCATTTGCACAATGGAATGTTAATGCCACAAGCAATATTATTATTGCAGTTGATAGTACGCCATCACAGGATAGATCGTTTGCATTGAGCGATTTCGCTGGCGCTTCATCTTTTGCATCATTAACATTAGATAATTGGGTTGCAGCATTTAATGCTAAATTTGCAGGTCTTACTGCAGAAGCTACACCAAGCCAAACGATGATCATTAGATCAAATAAGACTGGACAAGATTCTTCTATAGTTGTTAGTGGTGGAACTTTACTTAATAAATGGTTCCCTAATTTAGATACACAATCTCAAGGACAAACAGCTCAGTTTGAGTTAAATAGACAGACAGGTAATTTAAGAATCTTAACTACAATTCAACCTGGCGATAAGATCACTGCAGGTGTTGAAGATGCTAAGGGTTTTGTTATCTCTACATCTACATCTAATGGTACTTATAATTTATCTAATGACTCTTTCGGCAGACCCGCTGAAATGGTAATTGTAATTGATTCAACTTACTGCAACCAAAGATCTGTTCCATTATTAGTTGGCGGCACAATATCTATTAGTAATCCTAGCGGATCTACTATGAGAATTATGGCTTCAACTTTAGATACTTTTTCATCTTTAAAGCCAGGCGATTTCATATATATAGCTCCAAGAACGTCAGGTTGGGTAAGTTCAGCAAATGCTGGCTTATTTAAAATAAAAGCTAAAGGTCAACATACGGTTGTTGGCAGCGATAACTTTATCGACGTTGATAACGTTAATGTAGTTGTTGAATCAAGTATCGCTATTGCAGATTCTTTAGACATTAAAGCTTTCGAAACAGATGGTTATCCACAAATCTGGAGAGGTTCATACCTAACAAATCCTCCTGCAGAACCTATTAATGGAGTGTTATCTTCACTTAATAAAGATTTAGCTGGTGTCGTTACTACAATCTACAAATCAAATTCTATTAAAATCACTTCTAGCACAGAAAATGGTGGAAGCATTGCTATACCAGTTTCTTCTAGTAACTGTTCTGTTGTTTTTGCAGAAACAGAAGCAGCACAATTCGGCAACCCTTCACATATCGCTACTAGAGCTTCAGATAAGTCTTTAGTAAGTATGTTTAAAAGAACTGAACCTGTTAGCACTAATGTGTTCTTAGGACGTGCGACTTATACAGATATTAAGGCTAATATTTCATCAGCGTCATCCCCAGATGCTCCTCCTTTTTCTGGAACATATAGTGAACAAGTTACTGCTGCTGGACAATTAACTCCAGCTAACGTTAATTATGACGATTATTTATCTTTTACAAGAGGAAATAATAAGGGTCAATTTAGAACCGTTAAAGCAGAAATTGCTGGAGATACAGTTGGAACTCAACAGGATTTAGCAAGAACAGAATTAGATCATGCTATTGGCGATGAGTTAGAATTAGTTAGACCAATATCTATCTCTTCTGAAGATAGTATAGTTGTTGTTATGGATAAAGACGCTACTATTAAAACAGTAGACGTTAAGATGTCAAGAACTGGAAGAGTTAATTCAGGTTCTGGAATTGGTTCTTTTATTCCAACAACTACAGAGTTATCTGCAGACGACCAAGACAACGAACCTGGAATAGATTTCAGTAACGTTAACGTTTGGGGAACAACTATCAATAGCACAGACTTTGCTGACTATGCTATGTGGATGAAAGCTAGAAATTGGTACTCTACTGGTGGAGTAGCTGGATCTGGCGGAAAAATGTTAGTAAGATCTAGTCAGTTTGGACCTAACGGAAATAATCTTAGATTTTCTATTAAATATCCTTCTACAGCGGATCAAGCTGCAACAACCACTCAAACTAATACTCCATCTTGGAGTGAATTATCTTATTTCTTTGGTTCTGGTTCAGCGAGAGCGGCTGCATTAAATCCTGGATACACTATATCTGTTAATGGACCTTACCCTGACTCTTCAACTAATTTCCCTAACGGTACAGTATCGTCAGGTAATTATTATGACTATACTTTCTCTGCCGGTAATTTATCTTCAGTTTTAGTTGGTGATGTTTTATCTATTATTGATGGCTCTGGTGTTTCAAATGCAAATTCTGGACAATTTAGAGTTACAAATAAAAGCGGATTTACAGTTCGTGTTTTTAATCCAAATGCTACTACAACATCTCCTGGTGCTGCTGAAGTATTAACAGTAACAACTATAAATGATATAGTTGGAACACCTACTCAATACACTGTTAACACTATTGCAGATGTTGCAGGATCATTGCATCAGAAGTATTTTATTATTTATGATACTCAAGGATCTGTAGCAGTTTGGTATGATATTGACAATACTGGAGCTGTTGCGCCTTCACATGGTGCTAATAGAGCAATTAAAGTTGCTAATGTTAGTACTGGAGATTCTGCTTCAGATGTAGCAACAAAAACTGCTCAAGTTATTGCTTTAGATAACTCTTTTACTGTTACAGCAATATCTAATCAAATAACAATTACTAATTTAATAAATGGACCTTTATCTTCAGCTTCTGCTGGAACATCTGGCTTTACTGTAAGCACATTAGCAGGAACTAGTGATGCGTCTTTAGATGGTAAATATTTCATAATTTATGATGCTAGTGGGTCTGTAGCAATTTGGTATGATGTAGGAGATGATGGAACTCAAGAGCCATTCCATGGTGCAGAAAGATCTATTAGAGTTAGTGGAGTTAATTATGGAGACTCTGCTGCCACTGTTGCTGCTGCTACTGTTGCCGCAATAAATCCTGATCTATCTTTTATAGCTTCTAATGTTGGTAATGTAATTACTATAACTAATTCTTTCGACGGAAACGTTCAAAATCCTTCTGCTGGAACATCTGGCTTTGCGGTTTCTAATACTGACGGATCTCTACCTGGAAGCGAATTAATCACTAATGCAAACAATGTAGTGTTTTTCCCTATCACTGGTACAGATGTAGCTAGTATATCAAGTACAGTAAGTGCAAGCAATGTTATTGAAATTACAGCTATTGGAAATTCTGCACTTACAATCGATAGATCTACGTACGAAGAAGATTATTCTTACGGCGGCAACTCGACAGCATTAGCATATGGACACAACCCTGGATCTTCTTCATTGAAGGGGTACATCTCTCTATATGATGGAGTTAATTGGATTAAGAGTTTCCAAAATTCAAATCCAAACTTCACTATGAAGACAGCTTTTGTTTTAAATGGCGTTGCTCCTACAGTATATCAAATGAATACTGCTCCAAATTATAATAGTTCAGATATTGGTGAAATGTTTAAATTAATACCTGTAACTGTAGCTAATATTCATCACCACTTAACTCAAAAAGCACTTTCGCAATTACCAATTGTTTCTAATATTAGAATTTCTAAAGATAGAAAAAATGTTCAAATTACATCTAAGAATTTAGGTTCTGCTGGTGCGGTTGAGGTAATTGGAGGAAACGCTAATAAGGCGCAAGCTTACATTATTGGTGAATCTGAGGTAGCAACTGATCTTTCTGGAAATCATTTACTAGTTAAAGTGCCTGCTTTCCCAGATACATTCAATGCTGGCGATTATATAAAATTACAAAATGATGCTGGAGTTAAGAGATTATCTCGATTAATTAGTACAGATAGTATCAATGTTACAAATCCTTCTGCGGGAATCATTGAATACAATTTTAATCCAAAAGCTATTAACGTTTCTGCAACAACTCAATTTACAATCACAGATGTTTCTGGATCTTACGGAAGACCTGCTGGTTTTGTATGGAGATGGACTCATGACGGATCAGCAACGCTTGCTCAAGTTAAGGCTGGCGACCAAGTTATGGCATTTGGACCTACATTGTCTTGGGCTCAAGGAAATAAAGCTAGAACAGCTGGTGATGGTTTAGTTGCTGGCTTACCAATTGTTACAGTAAATGATTCTGCAAACTATTTTGACGTAATTAATCCTTACGGTAAAGCTATGTCTTCTACTGCTGTAGGTTCTGGAAATACTGTTCAAATTTGTCCAGCTCCAATGATTAAGTGGAATTTATCTCACTCTTCTAGAGTTTCTATTACATCTATGACTAGAGTATCTAATTTAGTTACTGTAGTCTGCTCAGGTCCTCATTTCTTAAATACTGGTGATTCTTTCGATATTAGAGATAGTAATAACTTATCTGATACTACATATGGACCTGTTACTGTAACATCTCCAAATCAGTTTACAGTAACAATATCTGGTGCAGATTTTACTGAAGCTACTGTTGGCGCATCTATTATTAAGAGCGGTCTAGTCCCTACTAGATATAGATTAGAAAAATTAGGTTTTAATGGAATGGTTAGATTATCTAGACAAGATGGTCAATCTCCTAGATTCTTAGATTCTGGTGTTGCTGTAGATGATTACATTGTTATCGGTGGATCTACTTTTAAAGCAAACAATAACGGTAGATTTAGAGTTCAAGCTGTAGACAATGACTCATTAATTATTATTAATGAATCAGCAACAGATGAATTAAATACAATTAAAACTTTCAACAATAAGAGCTTATCTGCTACATGGACAGCTAACACTAATATTGTTACTGGAGTAGCCGGAACTTTTAAAAATCTAAGCATTGGTGACTGGGTTAAGAAACCTGAAGATCCAGATGATTATTATAGACAAGTAATATCATTTTCTCCTGGAACTGCTGACACCGCTACGTCAATAACTTTAGGTGGAAATTATAGTGGATCTTCTGCTATATCATCTGGTGTAGCATACGATCAATTAAATGATTATGATAAAGGTGTAATATTACAGTCTGCAGATGACATAGTTGCATTAGAAGGTGATTCTGTTGCAGCTGGTGACACATTATTTGTTCAAAATATCGTTAATTCTAATTGGTTTAGCGTAAACAATATTGGAAGTTTTGATATTACAGAAGTAGGAACAAATTCTACAACTTATAAACCTTTTGTAAGAATATCTAATTCTGCTGGTGTTGCTGAGTCAAATAGATTAATATCTGTTGATACAGCTGGATTCTATTTTGTTGAGAGTTTAGCTAATAAGTTCTACACTATTAGAGAGATTAAGCATGTTGTTCTTGATGATTTAAACCCAGAAAGAAGATCAATCTATATTACTCCTTCTAATAGATCTTATAAATTCACAGATGCTAATGCTACTAGCATTTCTCATATGGGTAAACTTGGATACAGCACTGATGTAACTACTGGTATCGATGGATACTTATATTACACAGGTCTATTAAGAAGAGCTCAAAGAATTGTAGATGGTTACGAACCAGATGCACAAAACTTCCCAGGAAGACGTGCAGTTGGTGGACTAATCGAGATCTTACCTCCTCTAATTAGAAAAATATCTATCACTATTGATGTAACTACTGATGAGGGAGTTAACTTAGGTGATATTTCTAATAACATAAAATCTGTAGTTATTAACTATATACAGACTTTAGGTGTTGGTGAGGATGTTATCTTGTCTGAAATGATAGCGTCTATTATGCAGATTAAAGGTGTTGCAGCTGTAACATTTACTAACCCAGTACCTAGTACTGAACGTATAACTATAGCTAATAATGAAAAAGCAACCATAGATCCAGAGTCGATAGGTATCGCATAATGGTGATTTATAAAATAACTAACAAACTGAATAATAAATCTTATATAGGGCAAACTATTAGATCTGTAAAAAGTCGCTGGAATCGTCATTGTTCTAAAACCAGCAACAGCGCTATATCTAAAGCAATTCAAAAATATGGAAAACATAACTTTGAGTTTAGAATTATTATTAGAGCTGAAACAATTGATGAATTAAATCATAGAGAGCAATATTTTATAAAATTATTAAATACTGTTAGTCCAAATGGATATAACTTAGAATTTGGTGGTAAGAATAAAACCACTAGCGAAGAAACAAAGTTAAGACAGTCACTTTCTCACTTAGGTTTAAAATATAATAGAAAAAGAAAACCAAAATATAAAAAGAAAGTACAGGGTTGGATTAACCCAAATATTGGAAAGACTACCTCCCCTGAATCAAAACTTAAAAACGCTATAGCTCATGGCGCTAAATTTTTTGTAATGAAAGATCAAAATGAGAATATTATTTGGCAAGGGGTTATTTTAAGCGAATGTGCTAGACAGTTTAATTTAAGTATTGGAAATATCAGTGAATGCTTAAAAGGTAGACGCAAACAACATAAAGGGTTTAGTTTTAAATATATTGGAGACTTAAGTGGCATCAAATAAAGGTAAGACTGATCAAATACATGAACTTTTGCCGAAGCATCTTGGATCTCGGCAAAATACTAATTGGAAAGCTTTAGCAGAAGCTTTAGGTCAGTCAGATCAACAAACAGCTGATTTAGTTGCAGAGGTTAGAAAGCAATTCTTTGTTAAGACTGCTTCTAGACCATATCTTGATAGATTAGCTGCCAACAGTAAGATTGCTAGACCTAGATTAGTAGGTATGGATGATCCGTCTTTTAGACAATATATTCCAGTACTTTCTTATCAGCCTAAGCAAGTTAAACTTATTATTGACCAATTACTAGACATATTCTTTTTTAAAGAATCTACTACTGCTTTTATAACTTCAGATAACTTTTCACCATTTTCTTTAAAAGACACTTGGGAATTAGATATATTAGTTGACGAGCAATATAGAGAAAGAATAACTTTCAAGACATCGGATTTTACAGATATTTCTGCCGCATCTGCAGATGAGATTGTTTCTGCAATTAATAGACAGGCAAAATACTGTTACGCTACATCTTATTACGACAGCATTACGCAAAATACTTTCATAAGAATGTTCACAAATACCGTAGGCTCTAAAGGATCTCTTAGAATTTTGGGCGGAAGAGCTAATGTTGCTTTAAGATTTGATGGTTTTATATCGACTGCTGGTAATGGATCTAGTACTGAGTGGACCGTCACTAAAGTTGGTGATGAAGTTACTTTTCAAAATACTGGTGGAGCAAATGCCGGAGTAGATCAACTAAAAACTGGCGACATAGCTATTATTGACATTCCTGGCAATAAAGGTTCATTTGAAATAATTGATGTTGATTTAGTTAATAGTAGTATTAAGTTTAAAAACCTATTCGGAACTCCTGGTGTTTTTACTCAAACATCTGCAGACGATACTAAGTTTATTGAGAATAAAAAGTTTGTTGCTTATCTTAATCCAAGAAGAGCCATGACTTGGGAGACTTCTCCTGGCGAAATAACTGTAGAGATGCCAACGTCTCCGCCAGTAGTTAAAAGATCTTTACAAGGATCAATTCACGTTAATGGAACATTCTCTCAAATGACTAATAGAGACTCAGATACATCTTTAACTGTATCTGATGCATTTGCATTTCCAGAATCAGGTTCTTTCTATTTAGAGCAAGTTAATGAGATAGTTACAAGAATTCTTACAACATCTGAAAACCAAATAATTTCTAAAAAACAGAACACTAGATTACAATCTAGTTTACAAAAATATGAATATAGCTCTAGAGTTGCTTTAAGTACAACTGGAGACATTGTAGCTGGCATTGCCCAAATAACAAACCTAAGCTCAACTGTAGGGTTAAGTATTGGTCAACAAGTAAAAATGGATGGTGTTCCAGCTTATGCAAGAGTTACGTCAATTTCTGGCAATATTGCTAATATTTCTGTAGAAGCGACAACTACAGCTACAGCTCAAAGCGTTAAGTTCTTAGGTAATCAGTTGGTTGGAATTACACCTAATTTGCCAGAAGCAGCCAACTTAAATGAGTTCACTCTAACATCTTTAACTAGATCCTCTAATGTGGTTACAGGCGTAACTGCTCTACCTCATGGATACAAAGTTGGAGAATCTGTTATTATTTCTAACACATCAGGTGGACCAGGTAATTGGAATGGGTCTTTTATAATAACTTCCGTTTCAAGCAATACCTTTACATATAATCAAATCGACGCATCAGGAAGTGCATCTACTTTAGGTCAAGCTAGAGTTGAAAGAATCGCTATGTCAAATAGTGGTTCTAAAGTTATATTAACTGATGCTATAAGTAATAAAGTTAGCAGAATTACTGGCTCATATATTTGGGATCAGGCTGCAACTTTTGTTCTATCTTCTAATACAGGCGATTCATTAGAGGCTGTCCAGGCTGGTAAAATAGTTAGATTGTTAAATATTGGCAGTAACACTCTACCTGACTCAGGTGGTTTTGTTATATTCAATTATGGCCGAAGCAACCAAGAAGGGCCTATTAGATATCTATATAAGCCCACACCAAATACATTAGCGATAGATCCTAGCTATACTTTTAAAAATAGTCATGCTATTGGATCACCTATTGTAGCAATAAGTAAGAAGGGGCCTCATCAAATGAGTGGTAAAGCTTTAGAGTATCCAGCTTATATTACAGACCCTTCTGAAGCTAGAATAATATTACAAGAATTAATTAGATCAGTTAAGAGTGCTGGTATTTTTGTCAATTTCTTAATTCGATTCCCAGAGCAACTATACGCTACGTTGGATGTTTATAACTCAGGTAATGATCCTGGCTAAGACATTTCATAGTATAATTTAGTCGAGGAGATCTTCATGGCAGTTTTAGGACGAGTATTAGTTTCAAGCGCAGAGCGTCTTGACCTACCAGATTTACTTTCTATAGATTCTTACGCCGCAGGCGATTGGAAGTTTTTTCTTAAAGGGTTGGTTGGAGACTCTAAACCTTATATTCTTAAAGGTTTTGATATAATTGATCCTCAAAACGCTATTGGTACGCAAGGTTGTTCTATTAGAGTTGCTGATTCAGTTGTGTTTTATCCTGGATCTAGCTCTGGATCTTTCTTTCATGGTCTTCAAGAAGGTCATGCTCAAGCTACTCCATTAGTTCCAGAACTTAGAAAAAATGCAGTAAATTACGTATATTTAACTTTTTCAACTTTCAATACATCAGTAGATACTAGAGCTTTCTGGGATCCAGATAAAGATGGTGGAGCAGGTGGAGAATTTACTCAAGACGTCAATACTCAATCTGTTCTTAAAGTAGAGATCAATGTATCTACTGGATCGTTCCCTGCAAATACTATTCCTATTGCAAAAGTAACTGTTGGCCCTGTTGTTATTACAGCAATAGAAGACGCAAGAGATTTATTGTATAGATTAGGTTCTGGTGGAATAAATCCAAACCCTTTCAATACTTACCAATGGAAATCTTTTCCTAATTCAACATATCAAAGAAGCGAACCACCAACTAAGATGTTAGCAGGTGGAGTAAATCCATATCAAGGTGCCGATAAGAACATTACATCTATGAAAGAGTGGATGGATGCTATTATGTCTAAGCTTAGAGAGCTTGGAGGAACAACTTATTGGTATGACGATACATCAACTTTTGGTATCGTTAATAATTTCTTTGATGCAGTAGGTATCACGTTTAAATCTAAAGGTCAGTGGGTACATGATGAAGCAGTTGCAGGTTTAATTACTTGGACTGAAGATTTTCAAATCAAAATGACCGGAGACCCTAGAACATATATTGTTAGACAGGGTTCTAAGACTCTTCAAGATGAACAGGTAATGTATTTACCTTTACAAAGAAATCAATTAATCAATTCAACTGATGAAGAAGTTAGTTGGATTAATGGTCAACCTTATGTAAATACTGTAGGTGGAGCTGTTGGTATTTTTGCTAATTTAGCAAAAGGTGACTGGGTTAAGAAAACAAATGATACCTTTGATAAATGGCTTAGAGTTGAAGAATTTTATGATGCCGTTAATTTAGGCGGATCTACAACTACAGCATCTAATGCAAAGTCAATTAGATTAAGCTCTACATATTTAGGAACAACAGAGCAACAAAAAGCTAGATACGATAAAGGTGTTTATGATGTTTCTGATGTAGTTGTTTCTGATAGAGACAGTGCTGCTATCAATAATATTGGTGGTAACTTTCACTGGTTATCATTAAGAAGCGACATTATCCAAAAAATTGGAAACATTACCACTACTCAATTAAATATTACTATTTCTGAACATGATGGTTTTACAGCTAAATGTACTAGTGCTTCACCACATGGACTATCTGATGGTGAGAGAATCGCTATATCAGGTACAACAAACTTTGATGACACATATGTTGTTGAAGTTGAATCTACTACAGTTTTTTACATAACAAAAACTGGATCTATTTTGCCAAATGATTCTGGTAGTGCATTTTATGCTGTAGTAACTACAGTAGCTAGATCGACAGCATATGGATTACAAGAAGAATCAGCCAATCACGGTTTTAAAACCAACGATACTATAGATATATCTAACACTTTTAACTATAACGATAAATACACTATAAAAGTTAGAACTGCTACAGAATTTAGTATTCCTGTTCCTTCTTTGATAGCTTCTGAATCTTCTGGTTTAGCTACTTTAGCAAAAGTAATGGTTAGAACTGAAGGATCATCAGCTCAAATTATTCAAGGTGAGTCTGCTGACGTAGGAAGCGGAACTGCTGACAATATTAGACAATATGTAGGTATGGCAAGCTTATCGGAAATATCTCCTACATATTCGATACCTTCTGGATACAACACTATTAACGGTATGCAAAACTATAACAGTGGAGTTAGTGATAACTTAACTGCTAGAGTATCTAAATTAACAGCAATGATGGCTAATAAAGCCCAAGATAAAACTGTTAAATATATACCGCAAAATATTACAACTATCAATAACACAACTAACGGCATATCACAAGAAATTACATTTAGTCCTTCTGGTTCTTGGTTATCTTTAGTTACACCAGGTTCAACTGGAACTGCAACAGTTATGTTGCCTTCTGTTTCTCCAGGTATATCATTATTAGTAAATCAAGTTGCGTACGTTTCTATTGATAGAAATAATTTAACAACTCCATCTATACAAGTTTCTAATTTAACGTCTTTACCAGTAGATGAAAACATCTTTGTACTAGCTATAAGAATGAGTACAACAGATGTATATCTTTGGAATAGCTCTATTGTTACTGTTGGATCTATACCTGGACCTGGAAACATCTACAATGTGATGAGACAAAATCAAGCTCTTAAGTTAGTAGACGGTGGAACTTGGTCTTGGAATTTAGGTACAGAAACACTTACTTGGTCTTCTGCTGCATATATTCAAATCCCTGGATTAAATAATTCTGCTAATGCTATTATTGCTGGATCTGTTGTTTTAGCTTCAGGAGAAGTTGCGTATGTAGATATTAATAGACAATCGCCAGGTGGAAACTTAACTGTTCAAGTTGCAGCAAATTCTAGTTTATCTTTAACAACTGATAGATTCATTATTGCTAGAAGAGAAAATAATGATGTTGTAGTTGGTTTACACTCTATGCGCCTAATGGATCAAGAGAGTAAGAAATTATATGCTGGAATTAGCGATCAATCTTTATCTTATATTGGTCAACCTAATAGTGCAGACTCTACTCCATCATATACAAACATACCAAATGGATTAGCACCTTACACATTTAATCAAGGTGATAATTTAACTCTTGCAATTGGTCAAACTGCTGGAAATGTTAATAGCATTTTATTAGCTTTAGATAATCCATCTTACGATGAGTTTATTGAAGTTGTTGCTGTATCTCCTACTGGAAATCAATTATTAGCACCAGTTGTAAGTGGTACAACTATAACTTTACCAACAAATTCTAGATTAACTGGATCTCCTTCTCAGTATTACACTGTTGGAAAAGGTACTTTAGAGATTTATCTTAATGGTCAAATGCTTCAATTAGGTGAAGCTGGTGGATGGTCAGAAGTTGGAACATCTGGTAATCCTAGTAATCAAATTCAAATCGGTCAACAATTAGAGATTGGTGATTTTTTAACTTTTAGAATTGATGCTACAGGCGGACCTGGTTCTGGTGGTGCAGGTGCAGCAGATGATAATTTCTACACTTTACCTACTAAAAATACAGCATCAAATTTAGATTACATTCCTGTATACGATGTTACTGGTAACGCATATAAAAAGCAAACTAGAGCAGTTTTCTTAGCAGGATTGAATAATTTAACTAATGTTAGAACTGTTACAGCTAACTGGTCTATTATCACTAGTGATGATTTAGTTATTGCTGACACAACTACATCTTTAATTACCTTAACTCTTCCAGCGTCTTCTGGAAACACTGGTAAGAAATTTTTAATTAAAAAAGCAAATAATGCGCCTAATGATTTATTACTTAATGTTACCGGTGGAGACCTTATCGATGGATCTTCTTCTTTTAGTTTTAACGCTAACGGCTTAACAAATTATGGTTCATTGACTATTATTACAGATGGTCTTGGAAATTGGTGGTTATTCTAAGTACTAGTGTGATATAATGTTTTATAGAGGTATTTAATGGCTAGTAATAAAATTGACGCAAGACAGTCGAGACTAACATCTGCACAAGGTATGTTAGGTTCTCTTTCTGGTGATACACTAGACACAATCTTTCCTAAGATAAATGATGAGATTGCTAAACTATTTGAAGATAGAAATGCTCTATTAACTGATGGTGGCATTATCACTTTTACTGGAACAGCACTACAATTTACTGAATCTTTAAAAATATCACTTAATTCTAAAATTGATGGATCTGTTCAAGTTTTTGACTTAGGTTCAACTACAAGATCTCTTTCAGCATCTGGTCGAATGATCTATGCTGTTATTAATAGAACAGCTGGTACAGCCACTGTAACTGCAGATGCTACTGCTTTACCAGCAGTTACTGCCGCTAATCAAGAAGTATTTTTAATTGCTAAACGTGTAGATGCAACTGATGGAACTAAACGCGTATATTTTAAAAGCGGTTTTGTTATTGAAGAGGGTCAAAACATTCGTTTAGGTTCTGCTGGTGGCAATTCTGCTAATGGTGGTGCAGTTAATTTAATAACAGATGGATCAGCCGACAATGCTTCGGCAACAATATTTATTCCATATTCAGATTCTCCGTCTACAACTCGACCAGTTGATGGAACTGGTGGAAGTCCAGCCGTAACCTCGTCTGTTTCAACAATAAATCCGCTAATTGGAGCAAAATCTTTTTTGCTGACTAAACCAAACTCAAACACTCAAGGCCAAGGATGGTCGATTCCTACAACCAGCCTAGATGTTGCTTATAGAGCTAAATCATTAAAGGTTTCTATTGATTATATTGTTAATTCTGGTACTTTTGTTGCTGGTTCTAACAATACAGAGTCAGATGTAATTCTTTATTTCTACGATATTACAAACGCTAAATTGGTTGAGCCGAGCAATATTAAATTTTTCTCAAACTCATCAACAATTTCAGATAAGATCGAAGCAACTGTTCAGTTTGATTACAACTGTACTGCGTTCAGAACAATACTACACTGTCAATCGAATTCGGCGTCGGCTTATGAATTAAAGCTTGACAATGTAACGGTTAGTCCACAAGCTTCTGTCTATGCTAATTCACAAACTAGCCCTGTTCAATATCAACCAACATGGACTGGATTGGGTACGGTTACAAACAATTCTATGTACTGGCAGCGTGATGGTTCAGATATGATTCTTTGGGGTTATGTTACTACAGGAACAGTTACAAATAATGGTGTTACATTTACTTTACCTAATGGATACGCTATTGATACTGCTCGCTTATCTAGTAATTTAACCAGAAGACATAATTTCGGTTATGCACATAGATTAGCTTCTGGTGGAAATGCAATTTATAGTGATGGTGTTTCTGCTGCTACAATGGCTGTTGTTTACCAAGACTCAAACACTCCGCAGTTGACTCACATAACAACAACTGGTGCTTTTGGTGATACAAATGCAATCGGAATGTTTAATAGTGGTGAAAGTATCTCTATTTCACCATTAAGAATACCTATTTTAGGTTGGGACGCTAGCTCAAGAGTTTCTGATTCTTATGACGGTAGAGAAATTTCCGGACAAGTAACAATTTCATCACACCTAGCAATGACAACAAACTCTCCAATTTTATTTCCTGTTGTAACGAAAGATACAACTGGGTCTTACAATGCCTCAACTGGGCAAATTAAAATTCCAAGTGCTGGAGAGTATGAATTTACTTTGACTGAGGCTTACAACAACACAAGCGGTTTGTATATTCTTTTATACAGAAATGGAACTCCAGTTTCGTTAATGTCTTACTCATCTGCTGCGGGCATTTTAACTATGTCTTATCCGGCTAAGATTAATTGTAATGCTGGTGATTTAATTGATGTTAGACCAAGTAATAATACAAACAGCCTACAATATTCTGCATATACATCTGGCACTGGTTATATTCCAAAATTTTCTTGGAAGAAAAATCAAAATTCACAAGCAATTTCGGCTAGTGAAAAAGTTTATTGCAGTTATACATCAACATCCGGTCAATCAATCCCTAATAACTCAGCTACAACTGTTTTATTTGGTAACAAACTTGAAGATACTCACGGTGTTTTCAATACTTCTAATGGTCGCATCACACTTCCTAGAGCTGGTGCAGGTTATATCAATGCAACAATTAATTTTTCTTCACCTGCATCTGCCACATACTATGTTCAAATTTTTAAGAATGGATCAGTTTATAAGTCAGGAGTTAGTATTCAGGGAACGACTTGGGGCGTTCCATTTAGTGGAATGGTATCTGGTGTTGCTGGTGATTACTTTGATATCCGACTTACACAAAATAGTGGTGCTGCAAAGTCTTTAGACGTTAATGCGGTAAGTAATCACTTTGACTTTTTTATGATATAGGGTATTTATGATTAAAATTAATATTATTAAAAATAACCAAGTCACTAACTCTGCTACTTTTTCAACTGAACAAGAAGCGAGTCTATGGTTAAATGGACAAAAGGTTTTAAATAGTTTTGGTAAAAACGCTGGTGAATATAATTTGTTAGAATTATCAGAATCAGAGCTTTTAACTGAAATTTCTAGAAATGAAATAGTTAATTTAGAAGGTGTTGTATCTGATGTTTTAGTTACTATACCAGATCAGTACGTTGTTGAAATGATTGACGTAACCGACTTACACAACGCTCAGAAAGAATCAGAACAGGCCCTTAAGCTTTTGGCTGACACTGACTGGATGGTTGTTCGTAAAATGGAAACAGGAGTTGACTACCCTGAAGAAATTAAACAAGCTAGAATTGCGGCTAGATTAAAGGTGATTAAATAACATTTGGGTAACGTCTATATAAAGCGAAGGATCACAATTATGTTTCGCTTTATACGCGTCTCCCCACCAAATTGTAACGCCTCTAACTTGACACTCTTCCCATGATTTTTCATCTTCACTCTTGTGAAATTCTATAGAAATTTTTGCTTTAAAGTCAAAAGATTTTACTCGCTCTTGTAGGGAGCGTCTAGCTTCTGCAAATAAAGCATGGTCATATCTTTGACCACCATGTAATTTTCTAGAATCCTCAATGTTGTTAAAGAAAGCAAAAACAGCAGCTTCTAAGGTTTTATTAGACGCAGCCTGAATTCGTTTATCGCGAATTTTTTGAGCTTTCTTTTCTATCTCTGCAAGAAGATTCTGTTTAACTGATTTCATCTTTAGGTCTTATACTTTTAATAATATATTTAGCTAAAGTATCGTGACCACTTTCTTTAAGAAGATCATTCCAATCTTTAGACGGATCATCAGACATAACGTAATGACTGATGCAATCAGCTTCAACCATTTTTTTTAACATTTTAAAGCCAGCTTCATCTGTATCAGGTGCAGCTATTACTTTATATCCTTGGTCTCTGAGTTCTTTGAGAGCTTCTGCTTGAAATGTTGATAAGCCAGACCCAGAGCAAGCAAAGACCCTCCAGGGACTACGAGATACACCGCCGTAAGCTTTATTAAGTGCTTGTTGGATTGATAGCGCGTTGAAAGCTCCTTCAGTAACGATGATTCCTTTAACTTGCGCCAATAATTTGCCTTGGTTCCATCCATAAAATAACAACCCCAAACGAGTTCCAGGAAGAGTTGTGATTTTCCATTTATCACCATCTTCATTAACTCTCTCTTTTAAGAATCTGACTTGGGCTCCACAGAAGTGATTTTGAACGTAATACGGAAAGACGATGCCTTCATCTTCAAGATCGTAATACATATCTCCATCAGTTGTAAGTCCACGACTCTTAATATATTCTACGCCCTTTTCAGCCCTAGGATCTGATAGTGGAATGAAATTGTGTGGCCATGCCATAGCGTTAACAGTATCATCTTGTTCTTTAACAATCTCTATTCCGCCAGCGATAAAATCATCAACACTAATCCCAGCAATATCACAATACTGCTGTAAAGAATAACCTCTGTCACATTTATTACACCAAAGCCAAGGTAATCCGCTTTTTTCATCTAAGTGAAAATATATTGTTCTATTCTTTGGTTGACATATTAGGCAAAATCTATTATCTTTCTTCATAATAGTCACCTTTACTTCTATTATCTTTAGCCCACATTGGTTGTAAATTAGTATAGCAACAAGCTTCTTTTAATTGCTCTGGGTCTGTTAAATCAAAACTAGCTAACGGCTTAATATGGTCAATGTGCCAACCATTTATTGAATAATTATCCCAAGTCATGCCGGGTTTCCACTTAGATTCTATATATAGACGCAATTCATTTAAAGTGCAACCTAAATATTGATTCATAGAAACTGTCTTTTGCTTTCGGCTTAGAGCTTTTGAAAGACGTGATCTAAGATTAGCCGCTAGATGTCTAGATGGCTCATTTTTATGAGCTTTAATACGTTCTTTATTAGCTCTTTGCCAAGCTAAACTTTGTGCAGCAACTCTGTCTGGGTATTTAATCTTATATTGCTTGTTTTTGCAAGTATTTGAACACCACTTAGCTTTTAAAGACTTGCAAAAAAAATCTTGCCCACAATCATGGCATTTTTTACGCTTTGCCATTTCCCACCATCGCTTCTAATTTATCTAACTTCTCTTCTTGCTGCTTTAGCTTCCCTCTCAATTCTCGCTGAGCCAACTCTTCCTGAGATAAAACAATATAGCGACCTTTTTCAAAACCGCATTCTATTTTATGTCCAGCGCGTCCAAAACGATCTTTATGGATGACAAATGAGCTAGTTTGCGATTCAAAGTTTGGAACAACTTCGATAATTACTGTAGCTGGTTCTACGATAGCAGAACAATCTTTAATTCTTGTATCGATATCTTTTGCTCCGCCTTTTTTAGAAATAGAATATAGCTGAGCAAACATAACAACAGGCATTGTTGAGCCTTTAATGTATTGACCAATCCACACACGTAAATCATTTAGATTTTCATAAGCAGTCTTCTTAGAATCTTTAATAGAGTATTTTATTAACTGAAAATAATCTATCATTACACAAGAATAGCTATCTTCTTTTTTAACCGCCTCTAAAGCCTTTTTAATACCTTCAACTTTAGTAGTTAAGCCGTCTTGATAATTAACATCTAAAACTTTTACATATTTAGAAATTTCTGGGAATAAAGCAATGACTCTCATGATATCTTCATTCTGCATCAATCCCTTCTTGAAATCATTGAAATTTAATCCAAGCTCAAGACAAGAGATACGAAACAGTACGTCGTGCTGAGATTCTTCGTTTGTTATTACTAACGTTTTCTTACCTTGCTTCCATAATGGATATGTGATATTAGCCGCAACTGTAGATTTACCAGAACCTGTGTATGCGCAAAATAGATAAAAATTTTCTCTTGTGAATGGGACAGTAGCACTTAAAGCATCATTAATTAATGTAATGCGCTCAGATAACATCTTTTTATATTTAGAGATATCTGTAAGCATTGTCGTCATTGACTCTTTATTACCGAAAGATTCAATGTCATCCAATGAGACTTCTATATCTTTTTGAGAAGCATTTGGAGATTTGCCAGCTAATTTAAGCTGCTCTTTAATTTGATCAGGAGTTAGTTTCATCATCTTCATCACCTAAAACGTTTTCTAGCATAGTATCAATATCGATATTATACTGTTGTTGCTGCCACTGCTTCACGAGTTCTGTTGTATCTAATGTAGGGAATTGGTCTGCATATCTGCGTTGAGCTCTATACTCTTGTGCAGACATATTGCCAAATACTTTTGGCTCATCATCGTGATCTAAAGATTTAGCTGGAAAAAAATCAAAGAACACTTCAGTGCCTTTTGCTTCAATAGAAGCATTCCATTCGTCAATAAACTCTTTTTCAGTTTTATCGAACTGTGCTACGGTTTTCTTTAAATTCTTATAGAACCCTCTAGCCATAGAGGAAGATGGGCAGTGTGCTTTTATTGCTTTTGGTAAATAGCTTTCATACAACTCATCAAAAGTTGCACCTATCTGTTTCCAATTCTCAAATAATTCTTCAAAATTAGATCGAACGTATTTAGCTCCACGAGGTTTGCTCTTTAATTCAGCAACCCATTGAACAAATGCTAAATCAATTAGTTTAGTCTTGTCCATCTGCCACCTCAGAATTATCTGTGGTCTGCTCTATCACTTGTCCTGTTTTGATATTTGTGACTCGAATTTTAGCAGAGTTGTTAACCTTATCTACAAATAGTAACTCTAACTTATATTCGTCATTGATAATAAATGGTCGCTTTTTACCTAACCACCACATTAAGCTATCTTTTAGTTTTCCAGTGTATTCAGACATAAATCCTCCAATTAAAGTTATTTTAAATCAGTTGAGGTTTTCTTTACATGATCAATATACCAAAGGGGCTGTAAATTAGTGTAATGACAAGCATCTTGCATCTGATTGGGATCAGATAAGTCATACTTATAAAGTGGATTAATATGGTCGATATGCCATTGACCATAATTTTGAAGTGTCATCTCTTCGTTCGAAAGAGGATGGTTGTAGAACTTACTTTGTAAGTAAGTTATAAAATCACTATATGAACATCCCAATAGAGTTTCAGTTGATTTGTTTTTGCCTTTAATAGCATCATAAAGTCGACTTCTTAGATTTGTTTTAATCTTAAAAAGTGGATCACTTTTTTTACGATGTTTATAATAATTTCGTTTATATTCTCGTCTATCTTCTTTGTTGAAAGAGAACCATTCTTTAGCCTTTAAAGAAATTTTCTCTTTATTAAGTTTTCTATAATTAGAAAGATGTTCTTTATTCTTGAGACGCCAATTAGTTTGATGACACAAATTACATAGATGGGTTTTTCTTTTTGGCCCAACATTAGCTAATGGAAATTGTTTTTGACAACCAGTGCACATCCAATTCATAGAATGAATTATACACAGGTCAATAAAAACAGTTATCAATATGGTAAAATAATGCAATGGACATTATAATCAAAAACAATTCCATGTTAATCTCTAAAGAAGATTCTAGCTTTGCTAAGCTATTAGAGTCAACTTTATCATATACAGATAAGTCAAAGCAATATCAACTTAAAAGGTTAGGTAAAACTATATGGGGAAGAAGCTCTCCAGAGTTTAAAAGACTTCAACAAGAAGTTAATGGCAAGTTGTATGAGAAAAGCAACTCTGGAGAGTGGATTGTAAATTCTGCATTCTTTGATTATTTAGTTCAAGAATATCCAGAGTTTTTTAAAAATGCAAATATAACTGATGATAGAAAAGAAACTGGTGAAAAAATTGTATTACCATGGGTTAATAAACCTTTTGATCCTCGCCCTTATCAAGAAGAAGCTATAGAATTAATGATGTCAAATTATAGAGGCGTTATTAATTTTGCTACAGGCCTTGGAAAAACTTTAGTTGCAACACATTTCATAAAACGATATAAGAAAAAAGCATTAGTAGTTTGCCCTAGCGATTCTGTTGCTAAGCAATTTTACAATCAATTTATTGAATGTTTTGGGAAAAATAAGGTTGGTTTTTATGGTGGCGGAAAAAAGAAAATTAGCGATATTACAGTTGCTATTGCTGCTTCGGCAACTAGAAATATTGAAGAACTCAGACAAGCTGATTTTGGAGTGGTTATTTTTGATGAGGTACACCATACTCCTGCGTCCACATTCTTTGAAATTAGTCAAGGCTTATCAGGAGTTGGAAAGGTATTTGGTCTTACAGCAACAGATTATAGATCAGACGGAAAAGACATAATGATGACTGCTGGGTGCGGAAGAGTTCTTATTAGAAGAGACATTAAATGGGGAGTAGATAACGGCTTTTTAGCTACACCATACTTTATCGTTAGAGAAGTAAATACTGGTAGTAGAGATTTTAAAGATGATAAGCTAAAATCATATAAAGAGCATGTATTAAACAATCAAATAATGAAAGATAGAATTCTTAATGATGCTAAATCAATGATTGCTGCAGGTAAAGCTGTATTAGTATTAGTTGATGAAGTTGCTCATGGAGAAGAGTTATCTAAAGCACTTGGAGTTCCTTTCGCTACTGGTGAAGATAAAAATTCACAACAATATGTTGAAGACTTAAATAGTCATAAAATACAAGGTTTAATAGGAACAGATGGTAAAATTGGAGAGGGAAGTGATACAAAAAATGTAGATGTATTAATTCTTGCAAACTTTGTAGCAAGTAAAGGGCCAGTAATTCAATGTATAGGAAGATCGTTAAGGAAGCAAGGAATCAAGACAAAAGCGTTGATATTGGATTACATCCCAATGGGATCAACAATGTTAAAGAGACATGCTCTACAGCGAATGGAATACTATCTGGAGATAACAGACAAAGTAAAACATGTAACTGTAATGGATGCGACCGAATAGCTTCTAAAAAAGGTATGTGTGAAAAGCATTATCGCCAACATTGGCGCTCCTTAAATAAAGAGCACAATAAAGAATATGCCGCCAAATATCACCAAGAAATTCGCAAACCAATTCTTCAAACCTTGCATAAACCTAAAGAAAAGCAATGTTTAAAGTGCAGCACCCTGTTTATTAGGGTTGGAGCTAATCAAAACTTCTGTTCTTCTAAATGTAGAGACCAATTGGCTTATTTAAAAAATAAAGAAGAGATCTTAAAAGAGAAATCTATTTATTATGAGACAAATAAGGTTAAAATAAATGAACAAAAGAAACTCTATAAAAGAGAGCGAAGAAAAGATCCTTACCAAAGATTAAAAGATAATTTAAGGTCTAGATTTAACCATGCATTAAAGAATAATTACAAATCTGGTTCAGCTATAAAAGACTTAGGCTGTTCAATCTCTGAGCTCAAAAAGCACTTAGAATCTAAATTCGACTCTAATATGACTTGGAGTAATTATGGATCTTATTGGCAAATCGACCACATTGAACCATTGTTTAAATTTAATCTATCAGATCCAGAACAGTTAAAACAAGCTTGCAATTATAAGAATCTTCAACCTTTATCAAAAGAAGAACATAAAGCTAAATCTGCTCTCGAACAAAGTGTGAGATAATACCTATATGCCTTTAAGTAAAAAAGACTTATCAGATATAGCAAAAGAATTTGCAGTCACTAAGAGTGATCAAGCGGACGATAAGTCAGCTATACCTAATATTGAAGAACAAGTAGCTAAAAAACAAGAGCAAGTTACTAGAACTTATATTCCATATAATAATGCGCACATAGAGAGAATTACTCCATATGAGCAAGAACATAGATGGTTAAATGGTGTTACATATACCACAATAACTCAATCACAAATAGAGACAGTTAGTCAAACATCTGGTAAATCTGTATTCTTCTTTCCAGATTCTTGGACAAAAAGTAACGCACAACTTCAACCAAATGGTAATGGTAACCCTAAAACAACAAGTTTAAATAGTGAAGACTATGTAATAAATAGTAGTATTTATTTACGTGGATTAAGTTCTATGATAAATATAATGAGAAACGGTATCTCTGGTGCTGGTGGCAACACCGTAACTAAACAACCACAACACGATATTCCTGCTGGGCCAATCTCAAATTTACAAATAGACGTTGATAGTGTTTTAAATTTCAATGCTAATGATTTAATATTTATAAATAAAGGATCAAGTAGTGGTCTTTATTATATAAATTCTGTCGATATATCTCACTTAACAATAAGCAGCATTATCCCTTCACAAATAGGTTTTACAGGACAAGGATCAAGTATTAGAAACAATGTTGCTGGCTTTACTTTATCTGAGAGACAGAGTTTAACATCTTCAACTTATCAAGAGTTATTGACAAATCTCTCTAATGAGATTATATCTGCGGTTTTATTGTGGGAAACAGCATTAAACAATCAATTAGCTCAACTTAACATCAATATAGATTCAGCTAATCAAATTTCTGTAGCAAAGAGTAATATAAATACAGCAAAAAGTGCTATTGATTTATGGCAAGCTCTATCTAATACTGGAATCTCTGGTAAATTTACAGATACGAATTTAAACAATTTAACTACAGCTTATAGTACAAGAACATCTTTTATATCAACTAGAGCATCTCAAATAACAACTGCTTTAGGTAATGTTTCGCAAGATTCTCAGGGTAATTATTCTGGGGCAGGCTTATATTTACAAAGATATAAGTGTTTGAATTTCCTAATCAATACTTCTAATGGCCCGTTATATCAAATATTTGGTTTAAATACAGCAAAAACTACTTTCCAAGCTAAGGTGGCTAATGCTTCTGATAAGTTAGCAACTTATAGTAACTTAGTTCGCTATGGTGCTTTTATGGCAGATCCGTCTGGCAATTCTATAAAAATAGACTCAGCTTCTCAGTTTTCTAACGGCGATGCTGTCTTATTAACAGGAACGGATCTGCCTAGCATAGAGTGTAACGTCTCTAATGTGTCTGGGCAAACCGTTACACTAAACATAAATATCCCTAAAGAATACACTAAGTCAGCAAAAAGTGGAATTATTAAAGCCATATAGTGTATAATCTAAGTTATGAGACCAGTAAATAAAGCAGGTATAGATCTTATTAAGTCATTTGAGGGGTTGTTTCTTAAACCTTATTTAGATGCAGTAGGTATACCTACTATAGGCATAGGTACAATTCAATACCCAAATGGACAAAAAGTTTCCATGAAAGATCCTGCTATAACAGAGGCTCAAGCTATTGAATTTCTAGAACATGAAGTTAATATGAAAGCTAGCGCTGTAGAGAAGATGGTAAAAGTTCCATTAAATGATAATGAATATGCTGCATTAGTATCGTTCTCTTACAATGTTGGATCTAATGCACTTCAAACATCTACACTACTTAAGCTGTTAAACTCTGGAGCAGATAAGACTGCAGTAGCAGATCAATTCTTGCGATGGAATAAAGCTGGTGGAAAAGAATTAAAGGGATTAACAAGAAGAAGAGAAGCTGAACGTTCCCTTTTCTTACAACCGATGGTAGAATCTACTAGTGAAGAAATGTTACCATCTGAACCAACAGATGATGATATTAATGCTAAACTTAAAAAGTTGGAGGACGATATTATGAAGAAATAGATGTTAAAACCGCCTTGAGTACTCTTAGTTAAATCTATCGGCTTTCAACAACCAATTAACTAGGAGAAATTATGAAAATTCATTTATTGAAATTAAAAGCAGAGCTTAAAGTATTAGCTCAACAAATCAAAACATTAAAACCGCAACGTAAACAATTAGCTAACGGATATGTACCTGGACTTGCTGCAACTCAGCATGAATTCAGATATAAACATATTGCTTATTGTCTATTACGTGGCAGAACTCTAGAACAAATAGAAAATAAAGTTAGAGACCCAAATGATTGGGGATATCAAGATTCTCGTAAAAGAGCAGCTAGAATTGTTACAGAAATTTTGGAGGCAACTCAAAATGCAGCAATCAAGCCATAAGCTTTACATTATTGTAGATAAAACACTGAGCAGCTCTCAACAAGCTGTTCAGGCTTGCCATGCAGCGATTGAATTTGCAAAAGCTTACCCAGAATGGAAGCATCAAAGTCTTGTTCTTTTAGGTGTAGATGATGAGGATCAATTAGAGGAATGGTATACTTTTCTTGCACATCAGCCAAAAGTAAAGACTCACTTCTTTAGAGAATCTTTTTGGGACGATAGATTAACAGCTATTGCTGCATACGGCTGCGATCATGAAGTAAGAAATTTACCACTACTGTAAGTATAATATTATTGCACGACCGCGTAAACGGGTGGTGACATCAACCAGAGATTGTAAAGAGCTTTACGGTGTTCCTTTTCTGGCTGAAGCCTACACGCTAGTACTTGATGTCGTTAGGGATTGCATCCATGGCCCAAAGCCTCTCTCTTGAGATAAATATGTTGACGCAATCGAAATCTAGCTCGTGCACTTTTATTTTCGGAGGTTATGCACCTATAGCTCAGCTGGTTAGAGCTGGAATCTCTAAAATTCTGTAAGCGTGGGTTCAAGTCCCACTAGGTGCTCCATACACTTATGTCTAAGTTTTATCACAAACCTCCAGATCCAAGAGCATATTCATCGTCATCTATATGGACAGATGATGGAAAACAATTCATAAAGCTAATGAATTTAGTAATAAAACTCAAAGTAGCTCGTATTGGACATTTCATTGCATGAATTGGATTGGTCAAGATTTCTCATCAAAAATGATCATCAGTTTACTTCCTGGTTTTAACTTGCCACCTGGATACTGGCAAGTACAGCTTCAATACATGTCTGAGAGCAGTAATAACACCATGTATCATAATGAAACTTTCATGTGTGGTGGTAAATCTGAAGAACTAAAAGTAGTACTTGGTAGAGATGTACGTGGCATAAATATTACAATATACAGACATAATTCTTTTCCGGGTAGCTCAAGTGGCGTGATAAATAAATCGATCTCTGTACACGAACTAATCTTACTCAACCTTGCTCAACAATTACTTAAGCTAAAGTAAGTCAAAGCCCTCTTTAAAAGTTGGGGAGGGCCCTGGTCTCCACTTCCTTAATAAAATTCTTACTAACTCTTGCCACGTGTGCACTGCACACGTGTGTGAACGCGTTCCGCGTTCACGTAAGCTTAGTATAAAATTTTCTCTGGTTAGATAGGTTAGCAAGAGCGGTAGTGTAGATAAATTTATTGTACCCGTGAGATATGGTTTTTTAACTCAGTTTTGAAAAAATATTTTCACCAACTAAGATACCCCCAAAATGTATAAAGATGCAATCGAGGTATATATGGATAAACATACAATTGAGCAATTGCAAAAAGTTTTTAATGATAGCTATAGAATTGAAGTTAAAGTTGAAGAGGGTGGAAAACTTCCATCTAAAGTTAGAGTAACTGATGCTGGTTTTGATTTATATGCGACTGAAGATATTAAGCTTTATCCAGGACAGTCTGGGAAAACACCTCTCAATATTCGATTAAAATTACCAATTAACACTTATGCTGAGATTACTACTAAGTCTGGTTTAGGTTCAAAAGGTCACTCTGTTAGAGCTGGTATCATTGATGAAGAGTATCGCGGTGTAGTTCATGTTATTCATTCAAACGTTAATTTGATTCTTGGTTTAGATGAAGATGGTTTACCTCTTATGAGAACAGAACCTCTTGAAATTAAGAAGGGTGAAAAGATTGCTCAACTTATTATGCATCCATATTCAAATCAATACTATATCAAAGAAGTTGAAGAATTAGATATGAATACATCTCGTGGCGAGGGTGGCTTTGGTTCTACTGGAAAATAAAATTGTCAATATAATTGAAAGTACTTTTCAAGCTAAAGTAACTAGCTTACGCTTTAGACAAGAAAGTCATTATGTAAGTCATGCTGGCCATGTGCCAGCTTGTTTATATTCAGTAGATATTGAGTTAATTGAATCTAACCATAAGATGATCTCCAATGAGAGACCGCAGTTAACTATATCATCTATAGTTCAATCAGACTTTTTTAATGATAATGTTAATGGAAAATTAATGTCAATTAATAGGACATTAACTCCAAGTGGAGTAGTTACTTGTCTTAGTTTTACTACAGATAATATTCAAGATTTCTTTAACTCATTGGAAGATATAGCTTGGAAAGCATATTCAAGCCAATTCGATAGCACAATAGAAGATACACTCTCAGAAGACTAAGTATAATCCTAGCATGACGCTAGACAATCTTTCAAGCCTATTTAAAACATCAGTAAGAATTCAAGAATTAGACGCAATGGCTTCAGACGCAGTCTGGCCAGCAAATACCGAGATCTGCATAACTCGTATTCCAATACGAAAACGAGATGGTTGGGATCCTAAGAAATTTGAAGAATTTGCTAAAAAACTTAAATCCACTATGGTTCCAAATGGAATCGTATTTCTAATATGTTATGCTCCAATAGAATCTAAATCCAGACCATTTGAAGTTGCTAAGTTAATGACTGATGCTGGATTTAATCATATCGATAATATAGTTATCAAAAAGACTTGGTTTCCTGGAAAAAGATCTGAGACTAACTTAGTTAACTCGCATGAATATGTTTTACATTTCTGTAATGGAGATGTTTGGAAACTTGATCGTTTACCTTTAAGACAATATATGAAGGTTCACGATGAACTTTCTTGTCCAGGAAATACTTGGGAAATAGAAACAGGTTCTCTCGATGAGAGCTACCCAGTTGATTTGGCTGAATTATTAATTCGTATGACTAACTGTTTACCTGGTTCTGTAGTTTTTGATCCATACTGTGGAGGAACAGGATCACTTAAGGCTGCATTAAAGTTAGGTCATAGCTTCTTTGGTTTTGAAACAGATAAGAAGCAATTAAAGAAGTATGAAAAAGTTGTATCTGATTTTAATGAAGGTAAACTTGACACTGCTACGAAAAAGAAACCTGAGCCTAAAGAAGATGATTTCTAAGTTGTATCTTATTTTGTATAATGTACTGATGAAGCTTTAAATAAAATTAAAGAAGCTAAAAAGCTACAGGATTCTAGGAGAAAATAATGATTTACGAACGATCAAAAGCTAAAAAGATTGTAGTTAAAAAAGACATAGTTAAAGAGATTGTTCAAACTACAATTGATGATATGGCTACAATTGTAGGAGCTACATTGGGCCCAGGTGGAAAACCAGTAATTATTGAAAGAGATTCTCTATCTCCACTTATCACTAAAGATGGAGTGACTGTTGCTAAGTCACTTGGAGTAGAAAACGCTGAAGCAAATATTATCGTTGATGCAGCTAAAGAAATCTGTTTAAAAACAGCTAAGGAGGCCGGTGACGGTACTACTACCGCTATCGTGTTAGCAAATGCAATCACTAAACATGGTCTTGAATTTCTTAATAAGAACCCTAAATACAATCCTCAGCGCGTTGTCAACGAGTTACAAGACTTATATAATACAAGGATCATATCCTTCCTTAAATTACATGCAAAAACAGTTAATGGGCGGGAAGAACTTGTTGATGTTGCAACAATTTCAGCTAATGGAGACAAAGCTATTGCTAAAGCTGCTGTCGATGCAGTTATGGCTGCTGGAGAAGACGGACACGTTCTTATTGAAGAAGCACAAGGTAATCAATTAAGAGTTGAAACAATTGATGGTTTTATTGTTACGTCTGGTTTAAAAGATATTGGTGCTGTTGGTCGTTTGTTTATAAATGACAGAGCTAACCAACAAGTAAAGATGGATAAAGGTTTGGTATTCTTATATGACGGATCACTTAATGACCTCAAGGTTCCAGGCGCAATACAACAAGCTATTGAAGGATCAGAACTTTATGGATTACCGATCATGGTGTTCGCTCATGGGTTTGCTGATGTTGTTATCGAAGCTTTCGGTAAATCCACAAAGGGCGGATATACAGTAGTTCCAGTTAAAACACCAATGTCTGGAGTTGCAAACTCAAGATCTTCTTTCCTATTAGATATGGCTGCATATACTGGAGGTACTGTTTATGATCCAGGTACGATTGACCGTTTTATTGAGGAAGATGGAGGACATGGCTTTGGTGCTTTCGATAGCGCGAAAGTTGGGATGTACGAATCTGTCGTTCAAGCAATCCCTGATAGCGATAAAATTGACGGTCGCATTGCTGAACTTAAACACCTCATGGATATTAGTCCCAGCGATTTTGACAAGATGCATATCAAAGCTGCTATCGGAAAGCTTACTGGCGGTATCTCGACTATATGGGTTGGTGGTGGATCTGAACTCGAAGCTAGAGAGAAAAGAGATCGAGTAGAGGATGCTGTTGAGGCTGTTAAATCTGCTATTGCAGAAGGCATAGTTCCTGGCGGATGTGCTGTTCAATTGGCTTTATCTCACATTATTGATGAGATGCCAGATAAAAAACCTTCTTATGAAATTATGGTTAAAGCTTTAAGAGAGCCTTTTAGCTTATTATTAAATAATTGTGGTGAAAATATTGAAGATGTTTGGCCTTTATTGGAACAGCAATATAAGTCATCTAACGGTCTTCCAAGCAAGATTTTTGATGCTCAAGCTCATGAAATAGTTGAGCCTATGGAAGCTGGAATTATTGAACCTGCTAAAGTTTGCCGTGTAACAATCGGTAATGCTTTATCAGTAGCTACTTTACTAACTACTCTAGGTGGTATCGTTGTTTCTCCTCGTAATGCGGGTTTAGAGCAACAATTAGAACTTTCTAAGAGTGCGTTTAAAGATATGATGTCTGGTGCAACTGGACATGTTGGACAAGAATAAGGAAGTATATGAAGAAATATTTAATTGGTGTTTTATTGTTAGCTCTTGTGGCTGGTTCTGCTTACTATTTTAAAAATAGATGTTCTGAACCGCTACCAGAACAGTTGGTGCAAGCAAATGTTAGGTGTTATATGAATACATTGTTTATTGCCCAAAATTCTTCTAAAGAAGATATATGTTTAAATTTAAAAAGAGACGCAGATTGCACTCTATCTGAAGAAGATAGACCTTTAATTGAAAAGTATTTTAAGGGGTTGTACGATAAGTGCATTATCTCTATTTTAGAGAGAGATAACCTTTGCACTGATAAGCTGGAGCTTTAATTATGAATTTTATTGAGTTGCTGAAAAATGAATACATTAGAGGTGCTTTAATTCTAGTTGTAGGTATTACAATTGGAGTTATCTTTTATCCTTCTAAAAGAATAGAAGAAAAGCTTTCAACAACTCATCAAGAAGAAATTGTTAAGCTTAAAGAACAACACTCTAAAGAGGTACAGAAACTATCTCAAGAATTAGATGTTCAACTTAAAGAGAACAAAGAGTTACATATAACAACTGAGAAAAAGATTAATTCTCTTACGTCTCAGGTCTCAGAACTAAAATCTAAACAAAAAGTATCTACATATAAACTAGTTAAACCAGATGGCACAATAGAAGAAAGAACTTTTAGCGAAAGCGAAGTAGATCAATCTACTAAAACTGTTACTAAAATTCAAGAAGAGTTTAAACAAAAAGTGGATTCTATTGAGTCTAAGTGGTCAAAGATACATGAACAAAGAGTATCTGAATTAAAAAAAGAGTTTGATTCTAAAGAGCAAGAATATAAAAAACAAATAGATACATTAGAAAAAAGCCGAGTTGTAACTACTAATGAAAAGAAGTTTGGCGTTGAGATTGGTGTTAAGACTAATAAAGACTATTATGGACACCTATCGATGGATCTTTGGGGACCAGTTTTTGTCGGCGTCCATGGAGAGTTAAATAAAGATAATGATTCTAAGTTGGGTGCTGGAATAGGAGTTCGTTTTTGACTTTTATAATATATAGAGCCACATGCTTACTTAACAATAAGAGCTATATTGGCCAAACATCTAAATCTTTAACAAGAAGGCAAAATCAACACAATAGATCTGCTATAAACAAATCCAATTTTGCTTTTCATCGAGCTATACGAAAACATGGTTTTGATAGTTTTAAGTGGGAAATACTTAAAACTGATTTAAACCATGATCAAGCTAATTTTTATGAAATTTATTTTATCAAATCTTTAAAACCAGACTATAATATGACTGGTGGCGGTAAAGGTATTACTGGTTTTAAGCATTCAAATAGTACGAAAAATAAGATCTCTAGGGCTAATGTTGGTAAAAATTCCAATAAGTTACCTTGGATAAAAGGAAGATCGCATAAAATATGTTCTAAAGAGAAGATTGCAAATTCTTTAGGTGCTAAAGAATTTCAAGTGTCTAAGAATGATAGAGTTATCGGTGAATGGTTATTGCAATCCGAATGTGCTAAACTGTTAGGTTTAAAACAAAGTCATATTAGTGCTTGTCTATTAGGTCATAGAAAATCTCATGGAGGTTATACTTTTAAGTATAAATAAATTATGTTACGATGGCTAATATTCCTATTTATAGGGATACCAGTACAACTATTAGTTTATTGTCTATACCCATTTATATATGGGTATTGGCGTTTTAAGGTATATAAAAAAGTAACGGATAAATCAAATCCTCATCATGAAAAACCTTCCCCTGGAACTGGGAAGGCTACACTGTTCAATAATTCTATTTTAGACAATACTGATGACCATGGTGCATTATCAATGTACGGTTTTATTAATAGAGAAGGCTTAGCATTGCTGCAAAATGATGGTAATTTTATCAGAAAAAGAAATGCCGACAATTCTTTAAACACACAAGCTGTATCAGGAGATGTCGTTGTTGCGTGGTGTTTTGCTAATATATTAGCATCTAATAAAGCAGACGATGCTGTATTAAAATCATTAGCTGATAATTACATTAAAAACTTAGGGACATTGTCTTATGATAATGTTGCTAATGGATATGTATCAGCAAGATGTAGTAATTTTGGCGTAAATCTCGCAAAAGATTCTGATGTATTAGGTTTATCTCAACCTGCCGCAGGTCCTCAATTTTACACCAATTGTGCTCTTTTTGCTTCTGCTTATCATTTAGGTTTTAAATATAAGTTAATCTTTTGGGCACATTGGTTGTTAATGGGTGGATGGTATTGGGCGTTTGCTCCAGTCTTATATCCAGATTATGATTCATTGTGGTATGTAAGAGATATAACAATGAAGGCTCTATATGTTAATTTGCAAGTGTTTGGGCCTAAATGGTGGATTACTAAACCTATGAAGTTTATAACAGATAAGACATGTACTTATAATAATGATTTATTTAATGCTATGTTGGGTAGAAATATAAGTGAATTACCTGAAGCCATGGATTGTTTCTTCTCTCAAAGAGAGAATGCGTCGTCTGAAATAAATGATAGAATGAGTGCTTATATACCACAAGCTATAAGAGATATAAAGAAAAATACAAGGTTTAAGGACTAACTTTAACTGCATTATGTGGTATAGTGATCATATGTGGACAGTTTATGTAGTAAAAATCAATGAAAAACAATATATTGGAATAACATCTAAAGGATTGGATTGGCGTAAACGTCGTCACTTAGTTGAGGCTAGAAGGGGTTTAACTAAAACTGTTTTTCACAATAGTCTTGCTAAAAATTATCAAATTGCTATCTGGAGCGTTTTAGATCAAGTTAATTCTAAAGAAGAAGCTATAGCACTAGAAAAAAAATACATACAAAATCTGAATACATTGTTTCCAAATGGACTTAACCTCACAAAAGGTGGAGATGGGTTTTGGGGAAATCGTCACACGAAAGAGTCAAAGCAAAAAATTAGTAAAGCTAATTTAGGTCTCAAAAGATCTAAAGCTGCAAAAAAAAGAATCTCTGACGCTACTAAAGGTTTATCAAAAAGACCACAAACTCAGAGAGAAAGAGATTTAAAATCTATTGCTCGTGGATCAAAACCATTTGAGGTTTATCTTAAAGATGGTACGTATTTAGGTAGATGGACTAACAAATCAGATTGCTCTAAAAAATTAAACATAAGTCGTTCTGTTATTATTAGGGCTCTAAAAACAAAAAATCATAACTACAATTGTAAATATATTATAAAAGAGGTAATAGATGCCTAAGTATTTTTTTTCATGCAATTCTTGCATAGCTAAAACCCATAAATATGTTCCTACAACAGTAGAAACAATTACTTGTCCACAGTGTGGTAAGACTATGGATAGAGATTTACCTAACACTAACTCTCCAACTGAAGTTAGAGAGCTAGTAGATCCATTTACAAATGTAACTTGGGGTAAAGATCATGAAGCAGTAATGAAGCAAAGAAAAGAGGATTATTTTTGGGAAGTAGAAGTTCCTAGATTAGTTCAGACGTATTCTACTGAGACATGTATTGAAAATGGCTGGCTTAAATACAACGATAAGGGTGAGCTTGTAATCAATAAGCCTCCCAAAAAGCGTTAGTATAATTCATAAATGCGAGTATTATCACTAGAAGTAGAAAATATTTTATCTATAGAAAAAGCACACTTATCGTTTGAAGATAAGGGGCTAGTGCTCGTCGAGGGGTGGAATTATGACACACAGCGAGCGAATGGCGCTGGAAAAACAGCTATTTTTAACTGCTTGTCGTTTGCTCTATATGATAAGCTTCCTAGAAAAATTACTGCATCAGAAATACTTAGACGAGGATGCAAAACGGGATTCGCTAAGTGTAGCGTGTTATGTGGTGAAGATGTATGGACAGTTCAACGATCAAGACCAAAAGGCGTTGAATTCTTTAAGAATGGAAATAGAGAGGAAATCACCCAAGCGACTTTTGAGTCAAAGATCCGGTTATCTTACGACCAGTTCCTCCTTACCATCTATACCCCTCAAGCAAATTCTAGAGAATTTACGAGATTCCTTAGTGCCCCTGATGCGGGAAAGAAGGAGTTCATACTTCAGCTTCTCAACCTTAATTCATTTTCTGGTGTCAAAAAGCTCGCAGACGACAAAGTAAAACAATTACAAGCATCTATAGATTTAAGTCTAAATAAATTTAACTCAGCTAAATCTAAAATCGCAGCATATGAAGAATCTTTAGTTGATGAAGATGGTTTGCTGGATGAGGTTAAATCTTTAACTGATCTAAACAACTCTTTAGAAGAGAAAGTGTTACAATACTCAAACGTTGTTAAACCTGATCTATCCCAATTCACAAAACTTGAAGACGGAATTAGATCTAAGTTAAATGAAATTCTTCAAGCAAAGACAAAGAAAACTATGCTTCATGATAAGTATCGTGAACTATCTTCCTCTATTCATGAGTATGACTCTAACAATTCGTGCACAGAATGTGGTTCCTCTTTAGATACAGAGGAGGCTAGAGCTGCTCACGCAGAAATGCAAAATAAAATAAAAGCTAAATTAACTGATATAAAGGTTCAAATAGACTCATTAGATGAGATTTGTTTAAAAGAGCAATCAATAAAAGATATGTCTTCTAAGATTAGAGATAAGAAAGCTGCTCAGTCTGAAGAATACTATAATGCCCAAATGCAGATATCTCAATTAAACTCACTTATCTCTTCTAACAATACTAAGATATCTAACAATTCTTCAAAGCTTGCGAACAATGCTAAATTGATTAGTAAAATCGAAGAGTTAGCTGTAGAGTGTGAAAAACACACTCAGAATTTATCACGAGATAAAAAGGACTTAGAGCTTTATAAAACGCTTGCACAATTCTATTCACCAACTGGTGCACAAGCTTATGTATTAGATTCAATAGTGGATACATTTAACGAGATCGTTCAAAAGTATGTGGATTTAATGGCACCTAATATGAGTTACACTTTAAACTCATTTAAAGAGACAGCTAAAGGTGATGTTGTTGCTAAATTCTCAGAAACCTTAATTAAGGGCGGAAAAGAAGTGTCCGTTGGCTCTCTTTCTGGTGGTGAAGAGAAAGGTCTATCTTTATGTGTAGATTTCGCTCTCCTAGAGGTCCTAGAGACGCAATTTGGCATGACATTGAACCCTATTGTATTGGATGAACCATTTGATGGTTTAGATATCGCTGGGCGTGAAATAGTAATTGAATTATTAGAACAACTAGCCCAAAGACGTCAGATATTTGTTATAGATCATTCTAGTGAAGCTAAAGCTATGTTTTCTAAAGTTATTAGGGTAGAACTAAGAAATGATATATCAACAATTAATACAGAGTCGTGATAAGATAATCTAATGGAAGAATTAATCAAGAAGTTAAGTCAACTTACATCTTTATTGAAGGCTATTAAGAAGCCTTCTGTGGGCCAGGGCCCCTCTCTTCCAACTATGCCTGGAATAAAACCTCCGTCTCCCCCATCTATAACTCCAGGTAAAAGTGCTTCTCCCAAAATAAGCTCTGGTGCAGGTCCAGATTCAAAAAAAGACCCAAAAAAGGTTGCTGAACAAATTAAGAACGGATCTATGTCAACAAAGACTCAAAAAGTTATGTTGAAGGCTGATACTGGTCAATGGTACTTAAAAGACGAAGATTAGTATAATCCCTGCATGGCAGCAGGTAAGAAGAAACCACCCTTTAATCAAGAAATGGCTATACGTGGAGCAAATAGACGATTATTTGCTAGATCTCCATTAGTTATAGAGAAATTAAATGAATCTCGCCAAGAATTCCCTAGATATAAAAAGGATGGAACTCTTGCTAAGAAACCTTGGGTTAAAAGACAATGTGAAGTTTGTGGCTCATGGGTTAGCAGTACTAAGATTGCTATAGATCACATAGATCCGGTTGTCCCCCCTGAAGGTTTCCCAGCTAGTTTTGACCTATGGGACAGAATTACTTTATTCTTAAAGAGATTGTGGTGTGATAAATCTAATTTACAGAGAATATGTAATACCTGTCATGATAAAAAGACATATAAAGAAAAAATAGAGCGCTTACTTAAAAAGTATACTAGCGAATTAGATATTATTGAAGATCAAATAAAAACAACTTTAAAATCCTCTACTAATAAAACTGATTTTAAACCTTATATAAAAGGTTGGAACAAAGAACTGTCTAAATATACGGCCAAGAAGAAAACTCCGGAATTACAATCCGTGGTACAAAGAGCCCAGAATATAAAAGATTTCTTAAAACAAAAGGAGTAAACATGTCTGACAACAAAACTTTAAGTAAAGCATTTGTAGATAATAATGAGGACGTATCTGAAGATTACGCAGGTGAGCAAATTGTTGTTGCTACACAAAAAATCCGTGAAATTGAACAAGAACGAGATGCTGATGAGAAACTAGCTGCTGCTAAACAGATTGTTAAAGATATTAATGCTGCATATACTAGCGCTATTAAGTATGAGCGTGCTAAAATCAACTTCTTCTTAGAGAAGATCGCTGAGATCCAAAACGGCGAAGTAAATCCATCATCTGGCGCTAACTCTTAATAGTGATATAATTATTAAAACCCTAGATTTTCCTCTATCTCAGATATGATACTAGGGTTATTGATTTTTTGGAGGCTTTATGAGCTTAAAGACAGATTATTTTGATGGCGCTACTGGTTTACAAGCTAAATGTAATGATGCATTTGATGCTGGTGTTACTTTTGTAACAGTCACAAACCTATCTACAATTAGTGCAGCATTAATTAATGCAGCAGCAGCGGGTCAAACTCAATTTACTGTAACGATGATTACAACTTACCAACCCTCTTTTTTAAGAGGTAATAAGGGAGATAACTTAATTCTTAAGTCATATTTAGCTGGAATTAAGAAAGGCTTAGCAGATCAAGACATCTATGAATTCGAATGTACTCCTTCTCTGAATGTGTCTGATTCTGTTGATACTAAGATCGATCTTAAGTTTAATTTTCAAACTACATAATAGCTGTATACATATTTAACTAAATAAGGCTGCGGAGACGCAGCCTTTTTTATTTTGTATAATTCGTGTATGAAAAATGCACGAAATCTTGTAAATTATTTGTGGCTTGATGGAGAGACTACTGGTCTAGATGCTATCAAGAATGATATTATCCAATTTGCCTGCGTACCAGTTGTTGGTGGAGTAGAGCAATCTAAAACTTTTAATCAGTATTGTCAGCCAATAAATTGGAACGATATTGATCCAGGCGCTTTAGCTGTAAATGGAATTAAAGAAAGCCAACTTAAGGGCTTTCAAACACCTCAAGCTATGGTTAATAACTTAGTTATTTATCTAAAGCAATTTAATTGTAAGTTTACTATTGCGGGATTTAACGTAGGTTTCGATAGAGACTTCTTAGCCTCTTTATTTAAAAAAGTAGGTCGAGAAGAAGAGTATTTTCAATTATTTACTGGCGATATTAGAGATACATATAAAAGAGCAAAGACATTAAAAAGTCAATTAAATACTAATAATTTAAAACTTGCTACTCTAGCAGAACACTTTAATATTCCTATTAATGCACATGATGCTTTATCCGATATTCAAGCAACTATAAAATTAGATAAGATCTTGTCAGATATGATGGGAGAGGTTGAGATCTTTATTGCTGAAGAGCATAAGATGCTTGATATTTCTTTTCAAGAACCTGCACAATTACATGTACATTCTATGTTTTCGCATACAGATTCATTAAATTCTGTTAGCGATTGGGCTGAATGGTGTGTTGCTAACAATGTGCCAGGTTTTGCTTGTGCTGATCATGGAAATGCTGCATCTCTATTCCACATGACTAGAATTAAAGAGAAGGTAGTTGGAATCCCAAGTGTTGGTTTACATGTATCTCACGGTGATCATAAGTTTTATCTAAATGGTTGGGCAATATCTAATGAAGGGTACAGAAACCTGGTTAAATTAGCATCTATTGGCTGGTCTAATAGAGTTGACATCTCAAATATCGAATTTCCCCTTATTTCTCTAGAAGAAGTCTTAAAATATAAGAATGGAATAATCTTCGGTGTTCCTGGAGTTAATGGCCCTATTAAAGATCTATTAATATCTAGACAGCACAACTCTGCAGTCGAGTTACTACAGTATCTTAATAACACTCTAGATATTAGATTAGAGTTGGCTGCTATAGATGTATATCATTATTTTGATTCTGATATTGGCTTTAGACCTTTCAATGTTGATGGCGGCAATATACAAAAGCACATTAATAATTTTTATTATGAACAGTCTAAAGCTTTGAATATAAAGCTAGTACCTGTTTCGGACGCTCACTTTATTGACCCTGTAGATAAAGTTATTCAAGATTGTGTGTCTAGGAACTCTTACAAAGATGGCAGATATTACCATGAATCTCGCCATGTTACCAAAGCTACAGAAATGTATTCTATATTATATAGTCATTTAGATGGTAAATTATCTGAGTCTGAATTTAATTCCATGATACTTAACACTCATGAAATCATGAGTGAAGCTTCATCTATTAAGATAAAGCATGACTACCACTTACCTAAAATTGAAATACCAGAAAACATCAAGCATAAGACAGATGATTACAATATGCAGACATATTATTATATGATGCAAAAAATCAAAGAACATGGTAGATGGAATAACTCTCCAGAGTATGTTGAGCGTTTCAAGAGAGAGGTAGATGTTATCATGAAAAATGAAACATTAAACTTCTTACCGTATTTCTTAGTTTATGAAGACGTATGTGCATACGCCAGATCATCTGGACTTATGCAAGGTATTGCCCGTGGATCTGCTGGTGGATCATTATTAAGTTATTATCTACAAATTATCCATGTTGATCCTGTTGCTACAAACTTACCTTTTGAGCGTTTCTTAAGTCATGCTCGTATTAGAGCAGGTTCTTTTCCAGATATAGATTTGGATATCGCAGATCGCGCAAGGCCTATGGTGATGAAATACTTAAAAGAAAAGTATGGTTTAGGTTTTGCTCAAATAGCAACTTTCAATAAAATGAAAACAAAGAATGCTATTAAAGACGTTATGTTTTCATTATATGGTCGAAATAGAAATGATATAGAAGTAAAAACAATATGCGATTCTATCCCTGATTCACCTCAGGGAGTAGATGAACATGACTTTTTATATGGATATACTGACCAAGAAGGTATCGAGCATAAAGGCCAAGTTCAAATAAATCAAATGCTTGCTAATTTCTTCAAGCAGCGTCCAGAAGTTGAATCTATGGTTAAAAAATTATTAGGTTCAATTCGTGGCTGGTCAAGACACGCTTCTGCATTTGTTATATCTACATTAGATCTTTCAGATGGCCGTGTACCGACAATGCTAATGTCTGATAAAGATATTGGTGATATGTTAGTTACACAATACGATGCTTCAATGGTAGAAAAATCAGGATTAGTTAAAGCAGATATCTTAGGTATTAAGACACTCACTATGGTATCTGACTGTATGGATCTCATTAAGAAGAATCACGGTATTGATTTTAGAGAGACTGAAAAAGGCGTTCCATACGTATATAGATTACCAGATGCCGATAAAGGTGTATTTGGTGACTTTTACAATAAAGACACTGATTCTAGTTTTCAATTTAATACAGAGTTAATTAAAGGGTACGCACAAGAATTTGCTCCTTTAAATAGATCCGATCTTGCTTCAATGACAGCATTATGTCGTCCTGGTGCACTAGATGCCCCTCTTTATGACACAACTGCCGCTCAATATTTTATGGATGTTAAGAATGGAAAAAGAGACGTTGAATACTTACATGAAGATTTAGCTATTATTTTAAAAGACTCAAACGGCGTATTTGTTTACCAAGAAGAGGTCATGAAGTTTCTAGTTGAAATTGTTGGTTATTCTTGGGAAGAATCTGACGTAATTAGATCTGCTATTGCTAAAAAGAAGCATGAAGTTATCATGAATACTTTTACAAAGATTCGTGAATCTTGCTCTAAACGCGGTTGGACTGACGAAGCTATTGAAACCATTTGTCAACAAATCATGGCTTTCTCTAGATATTCTTTCAATAAGTCACACTCTTATGCTTACGCAGAAACAGGCTATATCACTCTATTCTTAAAGCACCACTATCCTTTAGAGTGGTGGACTGCAGTTTTAAATAATGAAGATAATCAAGATAAGACTAGAAAATATATTGCTTATCTAGGTGACAAAGTTATGCCCCCTAGCTTAAAGTACCCTAATAACGAATTTACTATTCAAGATGGCAAGATTGTAACACCAATCTCTTCTGTTAAGTCAGTTGGTCCTGCAGTAGTTAATGAAATCGTTAGCAAAGGCCCTTTTACCTCTATAGAGGATTTTGTTGAAAGAATTAATCATTCTAGAGTAAACATTGGGTCAATGTCTGCTTTAATTAAAGCAAGAGCTGCAGATGATTTTTTCATCAATGACGATTATGTTGATTATATTAATGGGTTATCTGAAGATAATTATATACAAAGACGTATTGCTTTTATGAAAAAGTATGTGTCTTTGCGTAAAACTAAGACAGAGTTTAAAGAAGAAATGTACGACTTAGATCCTATTAAAGTGTTCTTACAGGAAAAAGAATATAACTTGTCTTTTAATAAGACATTACTGTCTGATGTAGCTATTGGGAAGATTTTAGAATCTAAGTGGCCAGCTTTAAAGCCTACAGGTAGAAAAGGAATCCCATATAGAATGCAATCTGCATCTGGTCCAGAAAATGATATATATGTTTTAGGTTCTATAAAAGTAGCCGATGGTTTTATTAAAAAGAACTATGATAAAGAGATTTCTATGATGCTTTTATTTAATAGCTCTTCCTATGCTACTGGAGTTTCTAAGAAATCTGGCAGACAATGGCATAAGGTTTCAGTTATGTTGTCTGATGGATACAATATGTTAGAAGCCACAATGTGGGATGCTAAAAAAGCACTTGGTTGGCCAAAAGATAGTATTGTCTATATTAGAGGAAAATTAAAAGCTGGCTGGAAAACACCAGTAAGTATCGACATTGAAGAAATTGAACGTGTAGAATAATTTAATAGGAGTTAATATGTCAAAATTTTTAGTAGTACAAGAAACACCAGAAAAAATTCAAGAAGGTGAATATCTTATTGATAAACCTTCTTTCTTAGATGAAATTAGACTTCATTCAACTAAGAAACCCAAAAATGGACTAACTGGTAATTTCTATATTAGAGCGGTCGTTGACTCTATTGCTCAAAAATATGACCCAAACAACATGACAGCTTATTCAATTAAGAGTCATAAATATGAAGGGTTAGCTTTTAACTCTGATGAAGAGTTTGATGCAATCATAGTTAATGCTTTAAAACAAGACTATCCAGATGTTTTTCCTAAATACCTAGAATATAAAATTAGGAACAGACCTAGAAAAACAGAGCGAATTATATATGTTGATTCTTCTATCAAAAATCAATATGAAATATTCTATCAAAATGGCTTCTCAGAAGAGAAACAAGAGAAACCTAAAAAAGAGACATCTACAAAAGTAGTTGGTAAACCTGCTGTCACTAAAGAACAAGCAGAAGCTCTGAAAAATCAAGCAGATAGCTAAAATATTGCGTTTAGTAAAATACTATGGTATAATTAATTCACGGCAATAATGCCCTGTGAAGAAAAACTATGAAGGAGTATCTATGTCTACTACAAGTAAGATCAAGATCAATATGGACTCTCTTAAGAGTCGTCGTGAATGGAAACGCCATAAAGTAAAAGATGGCCACAATGTGTTCAGAATTCTCCCTCCATTCGGAGAAAGTTCAAACGGTTACCCATATAGAAAATGGCAAATTATCTGGGGATTACAAGATCCAGAGTCAGGTCGTCCGCGTCCATTTGCATCTTCTATGACTTCTGAGAAGAAGTGCCCTGTAACTGAATATGTTCAAAATCTAAAAAAGAATGCTGAGACATTGAAAGCAAAATTGGCAGCATCTGGAGTTTCTGAAGAAGAAATGAAAGAGCGTCTTGGAACTCTCAATAAATTAATCTCAGACTTAAGTCCAAAAACTGTTTACATTTACAACGCTGCAGATAAATCTGGAGAAGTTGGTCTTTTAGAGCTTAAGAGCACTGCTCATAAGAAAATGAAAACAGAGATGGCGAATTACATCCAAGACTATAACCAAGATCCTACATCTTTAAATTCAGATGAGAATGATTCAGGCGTTTGGTTCGATGTTACTAGAACTGGCATGGGCCGCGATACAGAATACGATGTTAAGCGTGTTTCAATCAAATCAAAAAATCCAACAACTGGAAAACTATCTTTCGAAGATGATAGAACTCCACTACCAGATTCTATCGTAGAAAACTACGAGAATATGGCTTATGATCTTGGCTCTGTATATCAAGTCAAATCATATGATGAGTTGCAAGAAATCTTAGAAGCAAATCTACCATCTCTAATTGAGTTATGCCCAGATGCAGACCTTAATGGAAATGTTGCTTTCGAGACTACTGTTCTTAAGCAAGAGACAAAACAAGCTCCTGCTAAAACATTAGGTACAAAGAAAGTAAACGTTCGTCTAGATGACGAAGATGATGAAGAGATTGAGACTGCTCCAGTATCTAAACCTGCATCTCGTCAAGCTGTAAAAGCACAATCTTTTGCAGATGACGACTTCATGGCTGAGGCTGACGCACTTCTTAACTCTTAATAGGAGTTAATATGAGTGAAGATAATCAATTGGCCACAGTTGATATCACTCGTCTAGCAACTTATTTAAGTAAAGTAAAAGAAATCGCATCCATCAATAAAATGATGGGTGCGACATATCTTAGAGACTTTATTGAAGGGCAAGACGTAGCTGGTCAATTATTGGCAAAAGCTGTTCAAGAAGATATTAAAGCTAAAGCAAAATTAGAGCAAGCGGAAGCTATTGCATATTTAGATTATGCCTCTGATTATTTAAAATCTAAAAATATCAAAGATAGCTCTGAAGCTCGCAAACGATATGTAGATATCGATGGTGGCGTTATTGCTGCAAAAGAGCATAAAGCAAAAACAGAAGCGTTGGTATCATTAATGAAGAATAAATTATCTGTGCTTAGACAAGCTCATGATGATTTAAAAAAGATTCTTTATGGCGATCAACAAATGACTGGATGGGAAGGTATGTAATATGAGTAAGTGGATGTCAAAACTAACTGCAGATTTTGGAGTTGTTGCAGAAGAATTAAATACAAAACTCCTACCTGTACAAACAACAAGATCTCCATCTTTAAACTGGGCTACCGGAGTTGGTGGTTTTCAACCAGCAAAAGTTTCTGTTCTATATGGACCAGAATCGTCTGGTAAGTCGCTTTTAGCAATGATGGCTGTAGCAGACTATCAAAAGAGAGATAAAGATGCAATATTTGTATGGTTCGATGCCGAATTTAGCTTCAACTTACCTTTGTTTAATAAAATCGGAGGGGATTCTAAGCGACTCATCGTTAGAAAATCTAACGACCCGCTTAAAATTTTCGACTACATTGGTGGGGAAATGCTCGAAGCATTGCAAGATGGAGCTCCAATCCGCGGTATCATTATTGATTCTATTAAGGCAATTAGGTATCCTAAAGAATCGAACATGAAGCAAACTACTGACCAAAAGATGGGTGGAACTGGCGCTTCTTATCTACCATCAGCACTAAAACTAATTATTCCTGTTATTGCAGAATATAACCTGCTCACATTTTTCATTCAGCAAGTTACTATGGAAATAGACCCAATGAAGGCTCTACGAAATCCATATGTAATTACAGAAGGTCGAGCACTTAAACATGCTGCAGATCTTATGTTAGAGATTGTTAAACTTGACACAAAAGCAGGTGTTTTAGAATCTGGTGAGAATATTCATGGTGGAGCTCAACAAACAGGACATAAGGTTCGTGTTAAGGTTAAGAAAAACAGACTAGGAGCTCCTGCTCGTACTGCACAATTTACATACCATTACGATCATGGAATTATCGACACTGCTTCAGAAATCTTTGAATTAGGTAAATCTCTTGGAGTGGTCTTCCATCCAAAGAACCCTGAAACAGGTAAAGAGAACGTTCAAATGTGGCAATTTGGCTCTTATGCTCCTATTAGAGGAGAGGCTAATATGCTTGAATTCGTTAAAGGTTCAGTTTCTCTACAAGATGAGATATTGCAGGCTTGTTATAAACATCAAGATGCTGCTGTCAAATTAGATTCTTCTGGAGTTGTTATTGAAGAAGGTGATGGTCTTTCAGATATTGAAATCGATCTGTGAGGAACTATGATTAATGAACTTTGCATGGTTATGGAAAAATGCTACGATCGCGGGTGGATTACTACCCGCGACGGTAATGCTTCTTTTAGAAGAAAAGGTAGTAAATTTCTACATATAACGCCATCAGGTGTTAGAAAGAATGTTCTAAGAGTAGAAGATATAATTAAGATGACTGTAAAAGATGGAGAATTAATTATTCCAGCTGATACTAAACCATCTGGTGAACTTCATATGCATTGGAATATCCAAAAATCTGGAGATAAAACTCAATCAGTTCTACATGTACATCCTACTCACGTTATAGCTGCTATGTATGCAGGTTGGGATTTACAAAAAATCTCAGAACATTTTCCTGAGTTAAGTCGATATACAAAAGTTGCAAAAAATGTACCAGTTTTACCTGTGACATCTAAAATATTAGGCGACATTACATGGCAACATATTGAGGGCTTCGATATTGTCGGTCAAGACAGACATGGTGTTTGTTCAATTGCTTACGATCCGTGGGCAGCTTATGAGCACGTTGAGCGATTAGATCATGTGTGTGAAATTGTCTTAAAATCTGGTGTTAAACCATGATTAACGCTCGTTATTTTATAGATGGCCAATTAGTAGATATGTGGTTTGATACACCTGTAGGTGCAATAAGTACATTAGCTAATATATATTTAGAAACAACAAATAAAGACCCAGAATACATATTCATGTCTTATGAACTTTATGCGGACATGTTAAAAGAAGCACAAACGGTTAGTGCTTATGTAAATTCAATACCCAAGTTTATGACTGCTACAGGGATAATTGAAATAAAACTGGTAAGAGATCCAAAAGGTCGCTTTATTTATGTTGGTGATGAGCAGGGGTATAAAAACTGTTTAATAGATAAAGAGTTTGAAAAAATATTCTTTGGAGTAGAAGATGCAGATTAATTGGTTGATACCTTTAGATATGCCGCCATCTCTATATGATATAGATGGAGCATGTCAGAAATTTTTTGATACTTATCAAGTAAGTCCAGACACTATAACCATTTCTAGAAAACATTATTCTATGCTTATTATGAATATGCCTAGGACTCTTTATGGTCTAGAGAAAGGTAAAGAATACAATCTATTTATTCCTGTTGTTTCTGGTGGATTAGTAGAGATTGTCATATCTGATGAACTATCTACTACATATTCAAATAGTCACGGCACTGTACCTCAATCTGTAATGATTGTAGAGAATAAAAAAGCTGAAGCCGCCTTCGAGAAAGAAGTATTAGGTAAATAATGAAAATCCTGTTCATAGGCGATCCGCATTTAAAAATAAATCGTTTTGACTTAGCTAAAGATTTTCTAAGATGGGTAGATACAGTAATTCAACAAACCAAACCAGATTTGGTTGTAAATTTAGGTGACACATTTGACACCCATGCTGTAGTTCGATCTGAAGTCATGACTGAGTTTATTGCTCATGTTAAGTCAACAATAAAAATTTGTCCATATATTTATTTACTAGGTAATCATGATCAGTATAAGCCAAGCGATTCAAAGTATCATGCTTTAAAGCATTTAAAATCTTTAGTTAAAGATTTTCATGTTATTGATGAAGTTGTTGACTTATATGGTATAACATTTGTACCATATGTCCACAATCCAGAAGAATTCCCAAAACAAACGCTTGAAATCTGTGTCGCGCACCAAACCTTCAAGGGCGCAGATTTCGGAGACATTACCACGAAAGATGGCGTTGATGCGTCTAGCATACAAGGCGCACAACTCATCATCTCAGGACATATACATAAGAGACAGCGCTTGGCCACCGGAGGACCAGAGGTCTTATATTGTGGTAGTCCGTTTTCTCAGAGTTCTTCAGACATTAATCAGATTAAAGGTGTAAGTTTGCTTGATAAAGCAACCCTAAAAGAAACATTTATTCCTTGTCCACTTCCAATGTGGAAGGGTCTAAAATATGAGATAACACAATCTTTTTCTGCTGATGATATGCATGAAGACTTAATGCAACAATTAAATGATACAGATCATTGGGTTGTTGAAATAACTGGACCTAAAGCAGAGGTTCTTGGATATGTTAAATCAAAAAAGGGAAAGAGCTTAACTACCGGGCGTGATGTAAAAATCAAACCAGTATTTACAGATAAAGAAAAGAAACAAATTCGAATCGAAGCTGTTTCACTTGGACATATTGTATCAGAGTATATAGATAAGGTGTATAAAGGATCTTTAGATAAAGATTTATTAAAAGCTGAGTCTGTAAAGCTATTAGAGTCAGCTGATAGCAGTTCTCATCTGGTATAATTAGGTTATAGTGAGAGACACTAGGAGACTAAATGAGTCGTGAAAAAGAAGTTAACTTAGACGAATACGTCGATCAAAGACGATGGCTACTTAATAATGGCCTAGTTACTGATGATGTTAAGAATCAGTTGTTCTTTTGTGGCTCTATTGTCCATAAAGAGGTCCAGGCAGTAGAATTAGACCTTGTACCTGAGAACAAACACGTTTCTTATAGGATATATGTCGAAAAAGATTTAATTCAAAAAATCGATAAATATCATTCTCTCTCTAAGTCTACATCGCTTTTTGGCATGTGGCGCTTTAAAAGATTCTTAAAAAAAGAAGGATCTTTAGATTTTCAACAAGTCTTAAATAAATTCGTTAAAGACTTTTGTGGACCTAAATGGAGCGTCTCTGTTGAAGTGGTAGACTTTAGCACCTATGTTGAAGGACTTGGAGAGCAAAGTGAAGCCGACGGAAACAGTCAGCAGCGTAATCAATTGCCTGACTAACGATGAAGATTTAAGACAAGACCTTTGGGTTTGTTACTTATCTGGTGCGCCAGTTGAGAGTTTTACTTCGCGTTTAGAGAGCCTTAAAAAAGAATATTCAGATCACATTGAGTTGCAAAAGTCTATATGGCAACTCGTAAATCAACCACTTCCTCACGATATATCTACAAAAATAGAGAAAAACTTCACCGAATACGAAAGAAGCATAATTATATGTTTAATGTTAGGGTTAGAAGTAGATAAAATATCTGTCATAAAAGGTATTAGTGAAGTACGTATTAGGCAGTCCATAGCAACAATCAGGTATAATAGTGTCTGGGAAGATATATATGGCACTAAAGAAAAACCTAACAGATGAAGAAAAATACGGTCTCTCTGAAGAAGAGACTAAATTAGCTACTAAGTACCTTAGAAAGCATAAAACTGCTGGGGCTCTTACAGACCTAGATGCAGCAAAACTATATGAGATGTACTTATTAGGCGACTCAATTGCTAAAATCGCACAACAATTTCCTCAATATCCTATTGGCCAAATAGCACTTACTGCTGCTCTAAGAGGCTGGCCAAAAGATAGAGATAAGATGTTGCACACTCTACAAGATAGAGTTAGAGCTAAGGTTGTTAAGTCAGTATTAGAGCAAGTTGACTTTTTGACAGCTATGATGTCAGTTGCAAATGCTGAACATTTAGAAGCAATGATTAAATACATCCAAGATCCATTAAATACACCTAAGCCAAATATGCGAGTAACTAATATTAAAGAATATAAAGATGTCGCAGAGACTCTTTATAAGATAGTTGCTGGAGCTACTGGTGGCGGCACAGGTAAAGATAAACAAAAATCACCTATGTTTGAAGCCCTAACATCTCCTAAACCAAAAGGATTAGAGGAACCAGAACAAGAAGAGGAAGAATTAGACATTAATGCTCTTGCTGCAGCTCTTCCGGCGGCTTCTGGTAAGGAATAATGGCAAAGAAGAAGATTGTTAAAACATTAACATTAGAACAAGAGAGAAAACTCTTATTAAAGCCTTGTAAAACTCGCGATGAGTTAAAGGCTTGGATTAAGTATTTTCTTAATCTAGAGCTACCTGATGTAACTGTATCTAGATATAGCGATACTAACCCACTTCAAGTTATTTGGGAAGTTTACGATATATGTGTTAATAAAAACAATCCAGAAAGAATTAAAGAATTGCTTTTTGTTGCCGGACGAGGATCTGGTAAGACTTTAGGGATGGCTATTGCTGAACTCATGGTATTACTTCACGATAAAAGGGAAGTTGTTCATGTTGGCGCTATCTTAAATCAGGCAGAACGTTGTTATGCTTATCAGAAAAACTTTCTATATAATCGTAAATTAAAACCACTGGTTACACCACCAGATCTACCAGAAGATCAAAGAATTCTAGAAAAAGCCAATATGTCTAAGTCTTTGTTTAATATTGGTGGTGAAAAACTAACACTAGAAGTCATTCCTTGCACACTTAAAGCATGTAACGGTCCGCACGTTCCGTTAGTTGTTGTGGATGAGATCGATACCGTTTCCGGTGAAGGCGTTAAAGCTTTTGCTGAAATTAACGGTATGTTAGATACTAGACCAGGCAAAGAAGCTTTAAGAGTTGGTATCTCTACACGTAAAACTAGATATGGTCTAATGAATAGACAGATTGAAAATGCCGAGTCTGAAGGTAGAACTGTAAGACGTTGGACAGCATTTGAATTCATGGAAAGATGTACTGATGAAAGATCTGGTACAAAAAAGATTCCACTTTATGTCATCCAAGATAAAATGGAAGTTCTAACCGAAGAAGAATTCTTAAAAAAAGACAAAGTTAAACAAAAAGATTATGTGATGTATGAAGGATTTGAAGGATGCGCAAAATGTCCTATATTCTCTATATGTCTAACTGATGCTAAAAAGCAAACATCTAAATCACCGATGTTAAAAAACTTAGATATTGACTTAATTCAAAAAGTTAAAGCCGGTGGTGCTGATTGGGCGCTTGCTCAATTAATGAATTTAAAACCCTCAGTTGAAGGTATTATCTTTAGAGAATTTGAAGAAAAAGTTCATGTTAAGGACTGGAACGAAATGTGGCAGATCTTAACAGGTAAAGAATTTCCTGGGTTATGTACTCATGACATATTTGTAAATAAATGCCATGAAATGCAGCTACCTTGTTACGCTGGAATTGACTGGGGTTACTCATCTCCAAATACAGTAGTATTTTTCTTTATGGATAAGAGAGATAATGTTTATGTTGTCAAAACAGATGGTATGACACAAATCTCTACACCTACATGGATCCATCATATTAAAACAAAATACCATCTTAAATATAGAGTTCAATTATATGTACCAGATCAAGCCGATCAAGGTGCTATAGATGAAATGAGAAAAGCAGGACTGCCTGCTCATAATGATGCTAAAAAGCCAGAAATTATGACAGGTATACAAGTAATTAAAAAACTATTAAAAGTTCCTGGTACTCAAGAAGCTAAATTATTTTTAGCTAGAGAGACTACGCCCCATATTGTTCAAGAGTTTGGTTTATATCACTATAAGCTAGATGCCGCTGGCTTAGTAACTGATATGCCAGATACCGAAAACGACCACTGGTTGGATGCTCTTAGATACCCAATTACAGTGTTATTAGGTAAAACTAACATAATATTGGGTGGCGGTCTAGAATTTGATAATACAGAGGGGCTAAGAGACAGTAATGGTGCTTTTAGTAGAACGCCAACGGCTGCTGAGTTTGCAAACGTTAACGGTATAACATTTAATCAAAATGAACAAGAAACCTCTAAATTAGGTAAAATAGGCACAAAGTCTGATTTAGATGATGACTCTGGCGATGACTCTGGAAGTCAGGGCGGGTTTTTGTGGAGCTTTTAAGCATGGTATAATGATTGAATGTTTAAAAGATGCAATGGTCCATGTAAACAAGAAAAAGATTTAAGTAATTATCACAAAGGTAATGGTTCATTTGGCGTTAAATCGCGTTGTAAAGAGTGTTGTAAAGTATCTTATAAGCAAAATTCACCTGAATATCGAAAAATATATTATCTAAAAAATATAGAAAAAGCTCGTGAGGCTCGCCGGCGCCATCAGGAGCGCAATAGGGAAGAATATAGATTAAGAAGTCGTGAATACGATAAAACTCATAAAGCAGAAAAATCAGCTAGAGAGGCCTTTAGACGTGCACAAAAAATTAATGCTACACCTAAATGGTTAACAGAAGATCATAAAAAGCAAATAGAGTCTATATATAAAGAAAGAAATAGGTTACAGCAGGTGACTGGTATAATATATCACGTAGACCATATTATACCTTTAATACATAGTGATTTATGTGGCCTACACGTGCCTTGGAATTTACAAATAATTCCAGCGACTGATAACTTAAAGAAAAGTAATAAGGTGTAGCGATGGGTTTCTGGGATGATTGGTTAAAAAAACAGATTCAAGGTGAAATTAACGACTTATTGAAGGCGGACGGTGTAACTGCACCATCAGATCAAGATATTAAGGTTGGAAACTATACGGCTGACTCGTTGCCAGATGTTCCAGAAGACCTTGATCCTTCTAAGAATATTGGCCGTAAAGCCATTATTGACGATCCATATTTTGAAAACCTAACAAGCCAGATAAATTATAAGCATAAGATGTCTAGATTGACTAATAGAACTTTAAAAGAAGTATCTATTAGAGACTGGTTAGTTTCTGCTATTATTCAAGCCAGAGTAGACACACTATTAAGATTTTCTAGACCCAATCATAAACGTCATGAAATGGGCTTTCGATTCATTAAAAAGGAGCCTAACGCTGAATATTCTGCAGATGATTTAGCCGAAATTGCTTCTTTAGAAGATTTCGTATATCACTGTGGAAGAAAAGAAGGTACTCCAGCCGAAGACAGAATGTTGTTCGGTGAATTTTTAAAACTAACTGTACGTGATGCGTTAACATTTGGTCACATAGCTGTTGAAAAAGTTAATACACGTAAAGGTGGATTACATAGATTTAGACCACTTCCGGCTGAAAATGTGTATTTGATTAATAAGAGGATGTCTAAGAATCAGATAGCTCAACAAGAGAAATCTGCTAAACAAACTTATGGCCAACCACTTAGCGATAATGATCCTAAACAAGAATACGAAGTAAATGCAGTACAAAATGACTTTTATAAGTACGTTCAAATGTCTTATAACATGCAACCATTAGCTCACTTTGGAGATGAAGACTTAATCTTTAAAAACTTCAATCCCCAAAACTTTGCAGATTCCAATGGATATTGCTATTCACCTCTTGAACTTGCTATTATTAACGTTACTAATCACTTAAATGTAGAAAACTACAATGCTAACTTCTTTACACATGGTTATGCTGCTAGAGGAGTTTTACATTTAAAAGGTACAGTAACTCAATCTCAATTAATGAATTTCCGTAGACAGTTTTACAATACTATCTCTGGCACTCAACATGCATGGAGAACACCAATCGTCGCTGGATTAGATGAAGTTCAATGGGTTCCAATGTCTGGCTCAGCCAAAGAAATGGAATACATTAATTTTAATAATCATTTGATGAGAATAGTATGCTCTATGTTTCAAATCGATCCAGTAGAGTTAGGTCTTGATTATTTAGTTTCTGCTAATGGTCGTTCACCGGCACAACAAGCTAACAATGAATATAAGATTATGTACTCTCGTGAAAGAGGACTATATCCTATATTAATGTTCTTAGAAGATATGATTAACGGTGAACTTTTACCAGCTATCGATAAAGATTTAGCTGATAAATATAAGTTCATTTTTACTGGATATACTGACGAAACACCTCAGACAGAAATAGCTCAAATGCAGGCTGAAATGACTGTATTTAAGTCTATGAATGATTTGTTAAATCAATCTCAAAAAGAGAAATTAAATACTCCAGCTGCTAATTTACCACTTAATCAAGCTTTTTGGGCTTTAGTTGAAAAGAACTATACTAGAGGAGAGATAAGAGAAATCTTCTTTGGCGATAAAGGTGCAGCTTCCCGCAAAGAATTACAATATATTCCTGGCGATCCAGCATTTATGAGTTGGCAACAAACAATTCTTGCTATTGAGAACTCTAAAAAACAAGAGGCTGCTCAATCTGCTCAAGCTCAATCTGAGCAACAGCAACAAGAATTACAAATGAAGCAAGCTGAACAAGAGCATGCTCACAAAGAGGCTGCTCATAATAGAGAAGAAGAAAAACATAAAATGGAAATGGAAAAAATGAAAGCTGAAGCAGCTGCTGCAGCAGTTCACCATGGAAGTAAAAATGCTTTAGCTGAGTCAGCAAAACAATTTGGCGCATCTAAAGCTTCAAATGTTGGCGGTAAAGTAATAGCTAATCCGTTAAACTCTCTAGATGAAGAGTAGACTTTATATATTTAATGGGAACTTGGTGACAGAAAGTCACCAAGTTCACTATTTGCATCTATTAAAAGTATTATATCGATTAGAGATAATACAACATCAAACAGCACTTGACCTTGTTAAGGAGTTCCATCCATTCTTTGTATAATCTATAAGAAGGAGATTATATGGCATTGGTACTACTTGAAGGTTTAGATCGCACAGGTAAATCTACCGTTGCTGCATATTTTGAAACATTAGGGTTCGAATCCATACATCTTTCTGCTCCTGCAAAAGGTATATCATCAGATGATTATCTTCAACAAATGATAGACCTATTGTCGCAAGGCGCTCATAAAGATATAGTTTTAGATCGAACTCACTATGGTGAATTAATTTGGCCGCAAGTTTATGGGAGAAAAGCCCTTTTAGATGAAGAGCAAATAGATATTCTTAGAGAAGTAGAAGATTCTGTCGGTGTCCAAAGAATATGGATGACAGATGATAATTTAACTGCACATTGGCAAAGATGCGTAGATAATAAAGAACCTTTAGATAAGGCTCAATTTACTAGAGCTAGAGGACTATATTCCTCTATGGCTCAAAAATATGGTTTTGAGAAAGTTACATTACAAACTTTTGTTAAGCAATTTCCAGACGCTCAATCCATTATAGATCAAAATAAGGCATCTGAATTAGAGTCAAAAACTTTACAAGTCACTACATCTGGCAGCAATACAACTGTTACAGAGGCTGATACTACTAAGCCGATTAGTTCCACTAATTCAAAATATCCATCAAAGACACCACAGCAACATAAACTAGAGGTAGCTAATGCTATCAATGAGATCTTATCAAAAAGAATTCTAAAAACAAAAAATTCAGTGTATGATGATATTGAAAACGAACTAAGAAACTTCCTAAATACAAAATTAGGTAAACTACTTGGCGGTTCGGACTCTAATGAACTCCAATTAACACAAGATGAAATTAAGTTTTATAAAGCTATGTATAAAAAGGCTATTAAAGGAGATTAATAATGAAAGGTTTTCGTGTTCCGCCAAAGACTGACCGTCTTGAGCAATTAGAAACAGAGATGAAGAATTTACAAATGGCTGGGCGTATTTCTCAGATGATGGTTCAGCAATTGTTACAAAACAATAAAGCAATCGGTGAAGATCTTGGTGCTGCTTTAAACCAGTTATATGAATTACAATATAAATACTCTGCTCTACAAAAGCACCTTAATTTAGATGTTAATGCTTTAAATAAAATTGCAAACGAGCAACGTTTGAAAGATTTCGAAGAAGCATCTGTGAAAGCTGATGAGCGTGATGGTTTAGTCTCTGCTGAGACAGTATCTAACGATAGCACTGTTACAATTACATCTACAGCTCAAGATGCAACTGGCACTGATGCAGGCATCTTTAGATCTCGCTTGAAATTAAGCGAATCAGGTTCTCCTGGATTAATCTCATCACTTACTGGTAAAAAGGTTGGCGATAAGGTTACAGTAGAGCTTAACGGTCTTCAACATGAAGTTGAACTTCTTTCTATTAAAGAACCTAAAAAAGTAGAAGAGGTAACTCACTAATGTCTAAGGCACCAATCTGCAAAATGGATAAAAGATGTCCTAGACGTCTAGATGACATGCCAGAGAATTGGTGCCCACTTGCTGTACTTAGATTAAAAGCTATTAGAAATGCAGGTAGAGAGTTGACTGAGGAGGAAGAGTCGCTTCTACCTGGATGCCCCTGGGCAGTTGACCATCAACTTGCCCATTATTGTTTTTTTAAATATTTATCAGAATTCACTTCCGATAAGCAGGTATCGGATATAGAGTTAGCTGCTCTTTTAAATGTATCAGTCGATACTATAAAAAAGATAGAAAAAACAGCCCTCTTAAAAATGAAGAATCATGATTCCTTTAAAGATCTTAAGTCTGATACTGAGCCAGTAGTAACTGGGGATAACTCAGTCGATTATAAGGTGTATAAATAGTATGCTTAATATATTTATAAATAAGAAAAAAATATCGTATGTGCATGAAGACCCAATATGGGTTTTACATAGGTTTCTTATACGCTTGGGGTTAAAGGGTATCAGTGATATTACAATTACATCTACAATACAACCTATAAATGTTTTAGGTAAGCTTGACGTAGAAGAATTTTAAGATACCAACCAAATATCCTCTTTTCTTTTTTATGGCTATTTTATGTATAATTAATAAATGAAGCGCTGCATACACTGTAAAGAAGAAAAACCTAAAAATGAATTTAATTCAAGTCATTCTTGTAAAGATGGACTTACGCCGGCTTGCAAGTCTTGTTTAAAAACACAAAGAAAAAAGCGAGAGCTTAAGAATACTGTTTCTGTTCAAAAAAAGACCTGTGTTAGGTGTAATATAATAAAGATGGCAGACAGCTTTATCCATAATAAATCATCTAAAGATGGTTTAAATGGTTGGTGTAGGGCCTGCACTAAAGATGCCAACTTAAATAAGAAATATGGAATCACTCTCAATGAGTACGAAGTGATGTTAAAAGCCCAGAATTCACGTTGTGCTATTTGTGACACCCCAAATCCACTAGGTCCCACTAATGAATTTGTGGTAGATCATTGTCATAAAACCGGTAAAATTCGCGGTTTATTGTGCAATCATTGCAATACTGGCCTAGGTAAATTAGGTGATTCTGTTGAGACTTTAGAAAAAGCGTTAAGATATTTAAAAAGTATTGTTTAGGTCATAGCTCAAAGTTGTAGTAAAATAAAGCTATGGCTAAGAAAAAAGCATTAAAAATTGATATGATAGCTGGTTCTCAATTGAGGGATACTCAAGGTGAGATGTTATCGGTTGAAGGTGCCGACATCTCTGAGCTCCTCGCTGGGCGAGGTCGCATTAATGATAATCATGGAAAAGGATTTTTTAATGCAATCGGTCGTGTGACGGGGGCTAAGAAAATTTTTAAACGCGAGGACTGTGATTCTCCTCGTCATGAATACTATTGGAATAAAGTTAAAGCTCCATATATTTATGTTGAGGCTGAGCTTTTTGACGATGAAGATCATCCTAATGCTAGAGCTGCTGCAGCTATATTAAGAAACATACACAAAGCAGATACACCTTTAATGATGAAGGCTTCTGTTGAAGGTGGTGTTGTTGCAAGAGGTATATCTGATCCATCTTTATTGGCTAGAACTAAAATACATTCTGTAGCTCTAACTTTTACACCTGCAAATAATAATACATTAGTAGAACCATTGAGTCTAGAAAAATCAGACGCAGATGAATCTGATATGTTATTAATTAAATCAGTGATGCATTTAGCGGAAACTAATGTACCCTCTTTCCGTCACATAGTTCGTGATGCGTCTGCTACTAAAGTGCAAAATAATTTATTAAAATTAGTAGACCTAATGAAAGAATTAGGAATAGAGGGTGAAATTAACATACCTTCTAAGCAAAAAATTCTTGAAAAAGCTATTGAGCAAAAGATTCAAAATAATGTATCTAAAATACATGAAATGATGACACTGCTACGTGAAGATGAGCAGTTAGATAAAGGTTTAAAAGAAAAAGTTGGTGCAGCTATTGTTGGCGCAGGATTAGTTATGTCTCCATCTAAAATGGAAAACATTAATACTCCCGCTCCTCAAACTCATCAAGAAGTTAAGCGTAAACCTTCTTCAGAAGAAGTTTATCAAGATGTTGCTTCAAAAAATCCAATGTTAGGTGCTATTGGAAAGATCGAATCGTCTGGTGGAAAAAATTTAAAACATGAGATGATGAATAGTGGTATTCATAAAGGTCATACAGCCGGTGGAATATTTGGAATGATGCCACATTCTGCGGCTTTTATTATTAAAAAAGACCCAGATCTTGCTGAAAAATATCCAGAATTAGCTGAAGCAGCTAAAAATATTAATAAAAATCACATGAAGTTTACAGAAGCTCTAAACAATGATCCTTCTTTAGCGGCTGACTTTGCTATATCTATGTATAATAGAAACAAAGGCAAAACTAAGAGTAAGCATCAGCTTGCTTATAGTTGGTATAATGGTTTAAAAGGTTCTTGGAACACTTTAAAAGAAGGTGGCCATAAAGCAATCGAATCTCATCCATATGTTCAAAAAGTTATGGAAGAGTATAAGAATATGCAACCTAAAAAAGTTGAACAAAAACAAAGCCTTAATAAGGCTTTAATGGCTGGTTACGGTGGCGCTGGTGCACCTACTTCTAGGACTGGTGCTTCTGTAATACAAGCAGAATCCTTAGATACTAAGCCAGGTTTTAAGTACGTTTGCTGCGATAATTGTGGAAAAGAGCAAGTGTATGCAAAACACCAGGTAAAATGTAGGGACTGTGGTCACAGTATGAGTTTTGAAAAGCTTTATTCTGTGATGCGTGGTGGCAAATAGGTATAAGTAAAGGTAACAGCCACGTGTTTAACTAAAGGCATGTGGTATATTAAATAAATATTGAGTCAAACTCAAGATAATTAAAAGGAGATTAAACTCATGGCAAATTCTGCTGCAATTCTTCAAAAACTTGCGCGCAATGCGAAGATGCTTGGATTGACTGTGAATTCACAAAGTCAAACAGCTGTCGTTATTGAAAACGGATCGAACGATCTAACAATTGAATATGTTAGTGCTTCTTTCAGCCCTGCGGTTGTTGGTGGTGTTGATAGTTCAGTTTCTCCATTCTTAGGAATTGGAGTTGGTAACCCTGGAAAAATTCGCATTAAATCTGCTGCTAATGCTGCTGGTACTATTGCGGACGTTTTAGATTCTGTGGTTGCTGCGAAAGTTTTAGCAATGTGTGCATCTATGGCGAACGATATCGCTCTTGAAAATAGCGATGCATCTTTTTCAGCTGTAGTGCGTGGACATAGTGATCTTATTGGAATGGGCGAGTAATCGTCTAAACTAAGGAGAAAACGATGGACGCAAAATTAACTAAAAGCTTAACAGACTTAATCGACGAAACTCTCCAAGAATTGGACGAGTTACGTAAGTCTCGTTTTGCTGCTGCTGAGATCAAGATCGAAGGACCGGGCGATGGTATCGACGGAAAACCTTCTGATGGTGATCTTCATGCAAAAAAAGCAGAAGACGAGAAAGACGAAAAAGACGAAGATAAAAAAGAAGACATGGATGAAGCTAAAAAGGGCGAGAACGAAGCCGCTAAAGCTGAATGCATGGATAAAAAAGAAGATAAAAAAGATGAGGACAAAAAAGATGAGCCTCATAAAGACGACCCTGAGCATGAAGAAAAAGAAAAGAAGATTGCACAAAAACTTCTTGACATGCACAAGGCTGAACTTAAAAAGTCTTCTGATGAATCAGAGTCTTTAATGAAGTCTTACGTTGAAGAACGTGTTAGACCTCTAGAAGATAAACTATCTACAATCCTTGACTTAGTCAATAAGATTGCAGATCAACCTGTTGCTCCTAAGGGAGTTTCTGCAAGAACTGCTCCGTTGTTTAAATCAGCGGATGAAGGTGCTGCTGAGCCTCTTTCAAAAGCGCAAGTTGCTAACAAATTAATTGAACTTAAAAAGTCAGGCGTTAAAGTAAGCTCAGATGATGTTATCAAAGCTGAAATGGGCCAAAACTTAGAACAAATTATTAAAAAATACGAGATTTCGTAATCAAAGGAGAGAACGAAAATGATGACTGATGCAGTTAATCAAATTCTACAGGGGCTAGATCAAGGTCTCGTTTCGCAAAGCGAAGTCGAAGCGTTGAATAAAGCCATCACTGCTGGGTACGGCGGTGCAGGAAAACCAACGGACCTTACTTATGGTGGTGTCCTTCAAGCTGAATCGTTAGAAGCAACATTGAAAAGTGTTACTTTTGACATGAAAAATTTGAAGATGTGGCCAGCTATCTCCGTTGATAAAGCTTACAATCTTTTCGAGCAATACAATCGCTTGATCTCTTATGGATCTGATTCAGCTCCATATATCGGCGAAGGTGGAGCACCAATCGAAGAAGATTCAACTTACGTACGTGACGGTCAAAAGATCGTGTTCTTCGGAACTCGTCGTAAAGTTTCTCACCAAATGACTTTGGTTAGAACTACTGTCGGCGACATCGTAGCACAACAAGCTAAAGAAGGTACTATGCACCTTTTGAAAAATGTTGAGCGCGAAATGTACTGGGGACATGCTCACTTCTTAAACCGTCTTGACGGTGCTAACGATGGATCAGATGCTTCTCTTCCTTCAAACAGCATTGCAATGTCTGGTATTTTAAAACAACTTAAAAAGGGTGACACAGACGTATTAATGCGTTCTGGTGACTTCGAAGGTTACGGAGATGCTCAATCTATCTCTCAAGATCTTGGTGGTCAAGTAATCGCTCAAGACGATATCGAACGTCTTGCAGTTATCGCTCTTGAGAACTTCGGTTCTCCATCAGAATTACATATCGAACCAGCTGCTTTATCAGCTTTCGTTAAGCAATTCTATCCTCAGTTCCGTTCTGCTCCTGGTTTATCTGGCCAAACTGTTGGTTATGATGTATCAAGCATGACTACAACTGCTGGTAAAATCGATTTCAAACCAAACTTGTTCTTAAGACCACGTGCTGGTGCTAGAGCATTAGCGGTTTCAGCTTTAGCTCCTCAACCAGGTGCGTTAGCTATCGCTTCTGCGGCTGCAGGTACTGGATCAGCTTTAGCTGCTGGTACATACCAAATTAAGGTTACTCTTGTGAACGATGCTGGCGAATCTATCCCAGTTCAAGGTGCTGCTGCTACTGTTACTGCTGGTCAAAATATTGACTTGACAGTTTCTGGAATGCCTGCTGGCGTTAAATACATTAAAGTGTATATGTCAGCTGCTGGTGGTGCTGTTGGTTCTGAGAAATTTGTTGGTAACTTTGCTAACCAAGGTAATACAACTTACCGTTTAGCTGGTCGTAAACAAGCTGGTCTTGGTGAGGCTTTCTTACTTGATATGTCTGCTGAGTGCATGAAATTCAAGCAATTAGCTCCATTAAGTAAAATCAACTTCGCTATCGTTACAACTGCTCTTGAGTTCGCGATTGTTATGTACGGAGCATTATTCGTATATACTCCAAGGTTCAACTGTCTTTTCGAAAATGTGGGTCGTTAATTGTTGAATTAAATCAACTACTTAAAAGGCTAGAGAAATCTAGCCTTTTAATTTATGTAAGTCTTATTCAAAAACGTAGTATAATAGAATTATGAAAAATTGTAAGCGCTGTAATAAAGAAATTTTGAGAAATAATTATTGTGGAAAATGTTATACTTTAAATTTTCGTGAGCGTAATCCAGGTCGCATGGAAGAGTTATGCGCTCAATACTATGAAAACAACAAAGATCATGTAATTAAAAGAGTTAAAAAATATAACAAAGATAATGTAGAGCGCCAAGCAAAGAATCATGCTCGATGGATCAAAAACACGAATTATGACATGAATCGTTATAATTCTGATGTAAACTATAAACTCATTAAAATTCAACGAGCCCGTATTCGTAACGCCCTCAAAGGTCTCAATAAATCACAAACTACTCAAGAATTAATTGGTTGCACTATAGAAGAATTAAAAGCTCACCTAGAATCTCAATTTGAATCCTGGATGACTTGGGAAAATTATGGAAAATATGGCTGGCATGTCGACCATATTATTCCTATATCTAAGTTTGACCTTACTGATGAACAACAGCTTAAAGAGGCTTGTAATTATAAGAACTTAAAACCAATGCATTGGCGAGCTAATATAGTTAAGAGAGATAAAGATGAAATTTGAGATAAAGCCAATTCTTAGAGCAAATAATAAGAATTTACAAGAAACTGAAAAGTTATTAAAATTATTATCTAAGCTTTTATATAATGGTGATGATTTAGCTGTTCAATTTAATGAAAATGGAAAACAAAAGTTTGTTAAGCGATGGTTTGCTGCTGGTTGGCACTCTGTTGATCTATAGTGTTTAGGTATAACTTATGGGATCAAAAGAAATCGATAAACTTTATGGACAGATATCTCTGTTATTAATTCTCGATAAATTAAAAATATGTTCTGATTATTGTAATGATATGTGTTGGCACTTAAATGCTGAGATCTCTATAATTAGAGATGCTGAACAAGAGTTATTGGAACGATATCTGGTATAATTAACTTATGTTTGATAATAGTGAATTAGAGCAGTTCTGCAATGAAGAGTTAATGAAGGCAAAGCCTAATTATAATGCTATTCAGGCTCTATTAAGAAACGCTGCAATGTTACACGATGAAGGTGTAACAGAAGAGCAAAAGCAACAAGCTTTAGCTAATATTAAAGCCATCACACATGGTCCTCAACCCAAACAGAAAAAAGTAAAAGAACCGAAAGCAGTTCAACCTGCAGTTCAACCTGTATCGCAACCGCAACAGACCCAACAAGTCCAACCAAAAATAAAATACAAATATTCTCCTCTATATGGTCAACATTACGGTGTGACAGAAGAAATGTGGAATAAAAATCCACAAGCTCATGAGGGATTATTTACTCATCATCAAGAAGTTATGGCTGGAAAACACCCTAACTTAATGCATATTAAGACTGCAGTAGAACAACAAAAAGCTAGTATGGCAAAGAGTGTTCAAAACTTAATGTCTCTCTTTAAAGAGCTTAAGAAACACCTTTAAGATTAGGATAGTATAATTTATAAATGAGATTTCCAACGCTTCTTCTTGTAGAAGGTAAGCCTATTTATAGACAAGATTTGCATTATTTAGGTAATGCAGCAGGATGTGTTTCTTTAGTTTTGTTGGCTTTGTTAATTAGATTAAAAGTTACTAAAACAGTAGCTTTTCCAGATTGGCAAAAAGTTTCTTAATTATTACTTTTTAATATGTTTTCTAAACTTTCTAAAGGTTGTAAATTATTGAGTGACCAGCTTTCAATAAAATCTTTATCTGTAACTTCTTTATAAGAAAATAAACTATCTGCTTTTATATGATCTATTTGCCAAGTTTTTCTGTGCGGTGAATAAAGTCCATGATTTTCCCAGTTCATCCATGGTTCAAACTGAGATTCCAAATGCTTCATTAATTCATGAATAGTGTATGGTAAGTGTCTAAAAATACCCTCTTGTTTTTCTAAATTTCTATGTTTAAATCTAGAATTAATATTAGCTTTCATAGAGTTGTATATCTTCTTTTGTTCTTGTGATTTCTTAGTGTATTTCTTTGCATGGCATTTAATGCAGACTCTATTAGCTTCATTGTGAATCTTAAAGCCTCTATCACATCCACATCCACTACATGTCATCTTATATAGACGTTTATTTCTTTTATTTAGTATAAAGTCTTGGTAATCTACATTGCTGTAGGTTGTTCTAAATTTAGTTGGATCCTGTTTGTGGCCTTGCATTGGGTTGCCAAATTGTTTTATGCGTTTTTTAGCTCGACATGAACCACATAAGTGTGATGGTTTTTTAATTTTAAACCCATCCTCTTTATTGCAAATATCACAAAAAGTGAGATATTTTTTATTATTGAATGTTTTTTTAGTTTTGGGATGTGTAAAAGGAATTACAATATATTCGTTACGTTTTTGCATACTTCTATTTTAACATAGAAGGTGCTTAAGGTCTATCTAAAGTATAATAATATAAGGAGTTATATGAAAAAAGCTAAGTACATAGTGATTGAGGGAGTGGAGGGGGTTGGGAAAACCACACAAACACAGAAACTCGTTGATCTCCTACGATCACAAGGATACACGGTATTGCAAACAAAAGAACCGGGATCTGAACATTCGCCCCTGACAATGACTCTCAGAGGGATCATGCTGGATAACAAATACGATGCCGAGATGACTAGACCTGCTCGTGAATTTATATCTCAGGCAATTCGCTCAATTCATTTAGAAAAAGTAATCGTACCTAATCTCTATAAATACGACTTTATCATTCAAGACCGCGGTATCCTTAGTGGATATGCTTACGGTAAAGGTTGTGGAAACTCTTGGAAAGACCTATACTCTATGGCTTGTCAAAACGTAGATTCTGCTGATGAAGGACATGATGTCTTCTCTTTAAGACCTGAGCTCATTTACGATAAGGTAATATATCTTCGTGGTAATGCTTTATCTGGTTTAGCAAAAGCAAAAAGCGCTAAACAAGAATTTGAAACAGGTGACGCTATGGAATCTAGAGGAAATGATTTCATAACTAACGTATCTAAAAACATGGAAGATATGTCTTCTAGATTTCATACTGTTAGAATAGATGTGGATAATAAAAACATAGAACAAGTTCATTCAGAAATTCTTAATGCGCTCGGATTGGAGAAATAATGTCGAAGAAAAAGAAAACAAAGAAACAGCCAGTCCAACAATCTGCTCCTAATAAAGGTCCAAAAGTTCTTCTATTTGATATAGAAACTGCTCCGATCTTAGCTCATGTTTGGGGATTGTGGGAAAACAATGTATCATTAAATCAAATTATTCAAGATTGGCATATCTTAAGTTGGAGTGCTAAATGGCTACATGATACACCAGATAAGGTCATGTATAAAGATCAAAGAAATGCAAAGAATATAGAAGATGATTCTGCTATATTAAAAGATATTTGGACTCTATTAGATCAAGCTGATGTTGTTATTACTCAAAATGGTATTCAGTTTGATAGGAAGAAGATAAATGCAAGATTTATAATGAACGGGTTTCAGCCACCTAGCTCATATAAACATATCGATACTAAAGTTATTGCATCTAAGCACTTTGGCTTTACTTCTAATAAGCTAGAGTATATGACAGATAAATTAAACACTCAATATAAAAAATTAAAACATAATAAATTTCCGGGCCATGAATTATGGAGAGAATGCCTAAAAGGCAATCTAGAAGCTTGGAAAGAGATGGAACAATATAATAAGCACGACGTTCTAGCTCTAGAAGAATTATTCTATAAATTAATTCCTTGGGATAACTCTATTAATTTTAACCTTTATCATGATGAAGAAGATCATGTATGTAAATGTGGAAGCACATCATTTTCTAAAAATGGTTTCTATTACACGTCTACTGGTAAATATCAAAGACACAAATGTAAGCAATGTGGAGCTGAGCATCGCGATAGAGAAAATTTATTCTCTAAAGAGAAGCGCGCGTCTTTAAAAATGCCCACTCCAAAGAGTTAAACATGAAAAAATGTAACACTTGCGACAATCAACAAAAATACCTCACAAAAGGTTTGTGTCGCAAGTGTTATTATGTAGCAAATAGATCGCATATTTTAGATAGAAAAGCTTCTTTTAATAAAGAAAATTCGGAGAAAAGAAGTACCTATAATAAATTGTATTATGCAGCCAATAAAGACGCCCTTCTTTCTAAAAAGAAGGAATTCCATCTCTCTAATAGAGAATCAGCTTTAGAATATAAAAAACGTCACTATTCTCTCAACAGAGAGAAAATTATTGAACAAAATTTGGCTTATATAAATAGACGATCTAAAGTTGATGCTGTATTTCGAATTGGTCGAAATTTACGGTCTAGATTACATTCTGCACTTAAGAATAATTTTAAATCTGGGTCTGCCATTAAAGATTTGGGATGCTCTATAGATGAGTTAAAGTCTCATCTAGAAAGTCAATTTACAACTCAAATGACTTGGGATAACTATGGACCCAAAGGTTGGCATATAGATCATATTAAGCCACTTTGCTCATTTGACCTAACAAATCCTGAGCAGTTAAAAGAGGCTTGTAATTATAAGAATCTGAAACCTCTTTGGTGGACTGATAATCTTAGTAAGGGTGGCCGCAATGGAAAATCGTGAAATCGAAACGAAATATAATGCTGATAATATTGAGATGGATGAGTTTATTAAACTCGTCCAGCCTTTAAATCCAGAATGGATGATGGTCAGTTCTTTCGATGACTATTTCACTAACGATAAAGATGAATTTATCCGTTATAGATACCATGATCACATGGGTGAATTAACAATAAAACGAAAAACAACAGACGCCAACAATAACAATAGAGTTGAAGTTAACGTACCGACCGACGGTAAATCTGGTGCCTCTATTGAAGCTTTTGTAGGCTTATTAGGATATAAGAAGAATTTCTCTATCTTTAAGACTTGCAAGATAGCTTTCCTAGAAAAGGCTGTTCTCGTATATTATGTAGTTTATGATGAAAATCTTAATGAAAAGAAGCGATTTATTGAGGTAGAGGCCCGTGAACAATATAATTGGGCCTCTGAAGAAGAGGCTTGGGCTGAAGTTGTCAAATATGAGACTATGTTGGCCCCTCTAGGCATATCCTCTAAAAATAGACTTAAAAAGTCGCTTTTTGAGATCTTTAAAAAGTCATAGCTTCCCGAACTTATTTTTCAGGTAATAAATAAGGTATAATGTCTCTATAGTCTATCTAAGGAGACAAAATGCGTACAAGTAATTTAGCTAATGAAGCAGTCCGTCAAGCGGATGTAGGCCATGTTTGGGAAGAAAAAATCACAAATGCACAGGGTACTTTAGTTTTAAAACCATTTCAAACTTTTAGAGTTAGAGCTGCTGGCGCTACAACTGTAACTATTGATGGCACTTTAGCCATGACTATGGTTGCTGGAGAAATAGCAGTTTTTAACTGTGGTAGTGGAGTTCCTGTTGATGTAGATTCATCTTCTGGTGTAGTAGTTCGTCAAGGCAGTGCGGCAACTGTAACTATTGCAGGGGCTAATGCTTTTGTTCAAGTAGCTAGAGATAACGTTCGTTCTTTATAAGGGGTAACTAATGGAACTTAAGAGTTTCAAAGAGTTGCTTCTGAAGAAGGCAGCTGACAATCCAAATCTACAATCTTTAATAGATGTTATTAAAGACGAGATTATTGCTGAAAAGGTTCTAGAATCATTAGAAAAGATGGCTAGACCTCAAGCAACTATGGGTCGTAGTGCAAATGCTGCTGTTACAGCTTTCGGTAATCAACTTAAAAATAAAGATGTAGAAATGATGCGTGACGCCTTAGGTCATCATATTTCTCATTATAAAGCTGCGTTAAAAAATGGCAATAGAGAAGTTGCAGATCAACATCTCAATAAAATCATCCCAATGATGCATCTTGCAGCAAGAGCTGGTGCCCATTCAAATGGCCAATTAGGATTAGATTATGTCCCTTTGGAACCGTGGGAAACAAATTACACGACAATAGAGAGAAGACCAGAAACAGGTAAATTAAAAGAAGGTACTAAAGGATTAAGACGTAGATTAAATTCTACTCCGCGTGACAAAAATCCAAGATCTGTTCCTGACTATCATTACTTAGAAATGTCGCCTCATGAAGAGCATGCTGACTCTAAAAAATCACCACATAAAGGCGGATACCCTTTTGAAGAAATTCAACTAGGTAATCCAGCTAAAATTGATAGTAAAGAAGCGTATTTACATATTACTGATCCAGGTAAGCAAGATAAGTTTGTACCACACCCATTTGATGAACATCCTATTCATAACTTTGCTGAACATAAGCAAGACTCTTTAGATGAAAATGATCTAAAAGATTTTGCAGACAAGATGACAAATTGGCATGGCTCTGAACATAATGCTAAATGGATGCAATCTATAAAAGATGCTCACGCTGCAGATCCAGAAGGTTTTAAATCTAGAGGTAAAGTAAAACCAGGTCATCATTACGAAGGTATTGAATTAAAAACTCAACCACATAAAATGAATGCGCCTATTAGTAATTTACCAGAAGAATTAAAACAAAAATACGGGAACAAAAACGAACAACCTAAAGCTGAAGAAGTAGTTGCCCCAAAAGTTCAAGCAACATCTCAGCAAAATGTAGGTTCAGATGTTATTAATAATTTACCACCTGCATTGAGAGCTAAATTTGGAGGTAACAAGTAATGCCTGCAAAAATAAAACTAGATGAAGAGCTTGAAAAAGCTAAAAGACTTAGTGATGAATATGACCCTAATGAAGATCCATATGCTAGTGATCAAGAAGATGACGAGTATGGTGAAGGCTATAGGGAATTTGATCCAGATCAAGAAGAATCTGATGGCGATGCTTGGTTAAAAGAGAACGATCCAACTTATGGACAAGGAGAAGATTATGAAGAGTACGGTGATGATGAAGATGAAGATGCTCATCAAGCAAGTATTGGAGAAGATTATGGCGGCGTGGGAGAAAATGACGCAGAATTCGGAGCCGAAGAAGGTGACGAAGAGCCAGCCACAGCAAGAGCAGCACAAAGCAAAAGTGCTCCCTCTAAAACGAAAATACAAGAAGAACCAAAAGAAGAAGTAGCTGGTAAAAAAAGTCGATTTATGCAACCTAGCCGTGAAGACCTCATGGCTATGCGTTCTTATACTAGACCTTGGGAACAGCGAGCTCGTGAAGCAGCTGCACTTAAAGCAGATCCTTCTAAAAATCCACAATTAGCTAGACATGGACATATTGTTGAGGCAAGAAATCAAGCTCATGCTGATAGAAATTCTGCATATAGAGCATTGACATCGTCTGATCAATATAAGAATGCTGACCCAATATCTCAAATGGAGATGGATGAGAATTTTGAAAAAGAATGGTCATCTAAAAATCCAGAGCATTTACAAAGTGCTGTTATGGCTCATCATGAGGCTCATCAAAAAGGTAAGTCTGCAAAAGATATACATGCTGCAGCAAAAGATGCTCAGATCAGAAATGTTATTTCTGGTGGTGGTCATGGTGGTGAAGGTTATTCTTTAGAAGAAGGTATGCAACACGCTGGTGGAACTAAAGGTGAAGAAGGAACTCAAGCAACTATTAAACAAGATCCTGCTTCATCTTTTGCTATGGGTAATCAAGATTTCATCCAGCAATATGCTAAAGATTATAACAATAAAGCTAAAAAAGTTGGCAATATAGACGATATGATGAATTACGACGAAGGTTCTAAGAGAGATATTAGTCGTATTTTAGGCGAAGGGCCTCAAAAAGATCCTAAGTTTGAAAAGTTTTTTGAACACTATCATCCGCTTATTGGAATGAATGCTCATAGAACATTACAAAGACTAGGCTTAGATCCTGCTAAAAATCCAGATATTGATATGTCTATGTTACATGAAGCTGGAATGCATGGTTTAATTCAAGCTATGAATGATTATGATCATGATAATCCAAGTAAGGCAAGTTTTGCAACTCATGCTGCCAATAAAATACGCGGATTACAAATGACCGCAATGAAGAATATGGATCAAATACCTCAAGAGGTTAGACAGGCTCAAAAGAAGTTCTCTTCTCAAAAGCAGTTACCTCAACAACCTAAGGTAGATGTTCACTCTATGATGGGGCAATCTAAACATCCAGAGGCTCAAAATAGAATGGAAAGATTGCAACGTATAGGTTCTGCAAGAAGTACTATAAGAAGACCTGCAGGAACACCTAAACCGGCTCAACCCGCAACACCAAATATAGAATTTGATGGAGATGAAGAATAATGAGTATCACTAAAACACAAACACACTCGCCATTTCCAGCGTTTGAGATAGACCAAGATTCTGCTCCTACGAGATATTTACCTATTCCAACACCAGCGTCACTTAGACAAACAGTGTTGTTTGGTTTACCTCTTAGATCTTTTTTAACTGGTGAAGAAGTATCTGATGCTGCTTTACAGCAATACATTGATCAATCTATTTCTGAGATTGAACATATGTTAGATATTTATATTACACCAGTAACTTTTAGAGAGCGACATGATTATAGTGGTCAACTTCAATGGTGGAGTTGGGGCTATATGAAAGTAAGTCATGGTCCTATTTTAGATGTATCTAAATTTCAACTTACTTTTAATAATGGTGTGCCAAATAATCCAGGATCTTTTCCGTTAATTGATATTCCATTAGAGTACATACATACTCAACCTCAAGAGCAAACAATACAGTTGGTTCCAGCTATGGGAGTTACTGTATCGGGTTTTATTGCTAGTGTATATTCTGGTTTTGCATATCACTCAATGGGCGCAGGTGGAATTTCTACTTGGCCTGGTGCAATCTTAGTAGAATATAGAGCAGGTTTTGAGAATGGGAAAGTTCCAGCTTTATTAGTTGGTTTAATAGAGAACATGGCAGCATTTAAAATGTTATCTATTATGGGTCCAATACTATTTCCTCATAATGGAGTTAGTATAAGTATTGATGGCACATCTCAAAGTACTTCAACTCTAGGTCCAGCTTTCTTACAAAATCGTTTAGCTGACTTAGAAAAGATTATTCAACAGCAACAAGATGCTGCGCGTGGATACTATCAGAAGAAATTCTTGATAGATTATATTTAAGGTGGATAACATGGCTGATGACATGATTGAGATTACAGAAGACGGAAAACAAGAAATTGTTGAAGGTAAAGAACCACTTAAAAAAGATCCAAAAAAGAAATTAAAAGATAAGTGGAAAGATCTTAAAAAGGGTTTAGATAACTTAAACTCAATAATGGATCTTACCGAAGCTACTAATCCTCCACAAGAAGAACAACCAGAAGAGCCTCAAGAAGAACCTCAAGAAGGCTCTGAAGTTGGAGATTTTGAAGGGGAAGATAATCTTCAACAGGATGAAAATTCTCAACCAGAAATGCAAGACGATCAAGACCAGATTGATGAAACTGCTATAGATGAGCAACCAGAAGATGAACAAGGTGACGTAGCAGTGTCAGATGAAGGTCAAGAAGACTTTTCTGAAGAAGACGAAAAAATCGTTCAAGCTTTAAAAGATGAAGGATATTCTGACCCTGAGATAGCATATATAATGCACGGACACCATTCTCCTGAGTTTGATCAAACTAAAGAAGCAAAGGCTCATGCTACTTATGCTATGTCAGATGTAGATGTAGATAATGCTAAACAGATGGGTCAAGCAGATATTGAGCATAAAAAAGCTGTAATGGAATTAGAAAGACAACATGCTCAACGCATGAAAGATCTAGAGTTTGAACATGCTCAAATGATGTCTCCAGATCCAGAGACAGAGAAGAGCCATAAGAAGAGAATGTTAGATTTAGAGTATGAAAATGCTAAAGCTTCATCTCCAGATGGTTCTGATAAAGAGCATCAAAAAAGAATGTTAGATTTGCAATATCAATCTGCATTAGCTCAAATACCTAACCCAGAAGTTCAAAAACAGATGGCGGAGATGGACGTTGAAGAGCGTAAATTAATGTTAGAGCAAAAGAAGCAATTAATTCAAATGGAATTAGAGTTTAAGAAGAAAGAAATGGAACTTAAATTAAAGCACGCTGAAGAGATTGCTAAGAAAAAACTAAAAGAAAAGATGGCTGAAAAACCAGAACAAAAGATAACAAAGAAGCCGCTTAAAAAATCTTTTGATTTAGAGTTAGGTTTAGAAGAGGAAGACAATGAGTAAGATACGATTTGCACAAATTAGTGAAGATGAAGTTGAAGTACTTATCCCATCCGAGACTCCTATGGAGATGGTTCAGCAACTTACTAAAAGTTTTTTATCTAAAGGGCTCGTAGAAGACTTAAAGAAAAGTACGTTATCTACACGATACTTCTATAAACCTAAAGATAAAGCTAACGATTTAGCTGACAAGTTAATTAAATCACTTGAAGATATTTCTGGTTTAAGTAAGGCTGATGAATATACTAAGATGAAATGGGAACAAAGAGCTCAATCTCAGTTAGTTGATAGAAATAGAAGAAGAGCAGAATTAGGTCTTCAACCTATTACTATGGACCAAATAAAGAATCCTCAAAATTATAAACCAGCTACACCTACAAATACAGCGCCTCCACCAGCACCAGAACCTCAAACTGGACCAAAAACGTTAACTGGTGGACCTAATAAATTATTAGGTGAAGTTGGATATGGCGGTTTTGCTGGAACAACTAAGAAAAATGAAGATTGTGAGTGCGGAGAAGAAGACTGCGATGTCTGCGTATCTAAATCCAACTATGGTCCTAAAGGTGGAGGTCAATACACTCCAGCAGATAATGCTAGACGTAAGATGAACAATACAGGTGAAACTCACGGTATTGGTCCAAATGTTAATGCTAAATCTTATAGTTCTAAACCTGGTCAATTAAGTGGAAAGCAATCTGCTAATTTAACTGCTAGAATACAAAATGCTGCAAATAAGAAGCAGCCAGTTAAGACATGGTCTCCAGAAGAAATAGCAGAAGAAAACAAGAAACGTGGCTTAACTAAAAGCGCATGGGCTAACCACAACCAAATCCCTTCTGCTGAAGAAGAAATATTAAGATTGGCTAAAGCTACAGCTGAGTCAGGTGAAGTTGCAGCAGCTAATCAATTAGCTAATTTAATGATGGGTAAGGGTATGTTAGGTAAAGATGCTCACCCAGTGGTTCAAGCTATGATGGCCCCTCCCCCACCACAACCAACTGATGAGCAAATGTTTGGTCATCTTGTTGTAAGTGAAGAGATGGCAAAAAATGCAGAAAATCAATGGAAAAATGGTATCAATAATTGGATGGTAGAGGCTGCTAAGCCAATTAGTAAACGATTTGCTTCTGAAGAAGAAGAGATTGCATATTGGAATAATTTAAAAGTAAATGATTCTGGCGACGATCATGGCTATTAAACCTGATAGAATGTTAGTTATAAGCCTATGAATGGTCATAGGTGTTTGGATAGGTAAGGTATGTTCGAAAAGCGCTGGGCAGCGGTTTCTCCGCAGCTATTTACATCTAATGGTACGTCAGGCGGTGTCATCACTGTAATGGACTCTAGTCTATTTAAAGTGAAACAGCAAGTTAACATAACAGCCAACACACTTCCAAATCTAAATCTAGAAGTTAAATCAGTTCCAAATGATGTCACTATTGTAGTTGGCCCTATTGGCTCTAACATCTTCACATACTCTGACATTTCAGCATATACAACGGCATTATCTTCTGCTATAAGTGCAATTGAGCAGAAACGATCCTCTGTTCCCGTAGAAGAAATAAATAGGGCTGTCTATGAAGAAGAACCAACAGTTGCATTAAGAAATGTGTTAGTTGATAAGCATGGCAAGAAGATTGACTCCAATAATCCGCTTCCTACTACAGCAACAATTTCAGGCGATGTAACTATTGGAACCGATGGTTTTAATCCAGTTGACCCTGATAGCATGTTAGCTACTGGTTCTGAAGATGGTACTAAAACTGGTATCAAGCACGCAGTTAGAGTTGATTCTGAGCTTGATCTTAGAGTTGGTATAAGTGATGGCGCTAATAAGGCTGCCGTAGATGCTCTTGGTCAGCTTTCAGTTAAAGATATAGATTCTCAAACCATACTTACATCAATTAATAATATCCTGTCATCTGGTGTTGTTAAGGTTGATGATGATGCTAGTCAGACTATATTAAATTCTATTTTGACGCAGCTTTCAGCGGGTGGAATCATCATTGGTACGGAGGATGGAACTCCAACTGGCACTCAAAAAGTATTTGTTAATAATAGATATTTACAAATATTAGCCGCCAAAGATAGGGATCAAGATATAACTTATGCAGATTTTGGTACAAAAGACCAAAGAATTACTCGTATAGACTATGTCGCTCCGAGTATTGGAACTGGTATTGGTTTTACAGCTAGAAAAAACTTTACGTATGTTTTAGATAGCGGAAAATATAAAAGAATAAAAATAACTAGACTATTGGTGTAAAGAGGTAAATAATGAAGTATGTAAAAGCAGATCTATTGGCTGATATAGTTAGCTCGTATGATCAAACTAAAACAACTATTCAAGGAAGAGTGGCAAGTAAAATTATTAGTGGTGATACTGCTCTTGGCCCTCCTTTAAATAAGTTTATTGACACGTTTATTGATACGGCGGCCTCTTCACAAGTAGCTCCTGTCTTAACCTATCTTTCTCCAAATGGAAGATTGTTTTCTATCGGAGCCGAGGCCTCAGGTATAGTACCAATAAGTTTACACATAGTAAATTTAACTACTGGAGCAACAACTTACATAGGCACTATTCGCTCTTCTTTTCCTGATTTAGCAGCTACTACTCATATAATGAGAGGCCTTAAAGTTGTTGATACAGGAACAACTGGATGGAGAATTTTTATAGCTTCTTCGGGTTCTGTAGCAATCAATGGAGGTTTATTTTGCATTAATAATGTAGATTTAGCTGATTTTTTAGCTGTAGGTCCAGGCACATTATTTCCTAATGCAACAGGTTCTAATCAAAAAGCCACTTATTTTCTTCAAGATCCTTCAAATATTGGTGTAGGTCAATTAAATATTGCTTCAGCAGGTGTAGCTTTAGATGTTGCAAATAACAGAGTTTACGTTCATAATGGTGTATCTGCTACTCATCAATTTTATGTATATTCAACCACTGCTACATTAGATTGTCCTTTGTCTGCTGGACTTTCTATTGATGCTGGAACTGACAGAGTTACTCACACTGCTCACGGTTACTTAAATAACGATCCAGTATTTTTAACAAATCTTTCTGGCGGTGCAGGATTAACAAATAATACTATTTACTTTGTTCGTAACGTGACAGCAAATGATTATCAATTATCTACAACTAGTGGCGGTGCGGCAATCAATATTACAACAAACGGAACAGCAGATATTTGCAGAGCTTTTGGAACTACTGGTAGTGCTTGGGTTCATAAGACCGGAAATTTACCCGCTTTAGCTGGTACTCTAATAGCGTCTGATTCTGAAGATTATGCTCTACCAGGGCATACTACTAATTCAGGATTTCCTTGTATTTTCTTTTGCACCTCTTCAAACTTATATCTTGGAAGAATTTCTGAATTAACTTCTGGAGCAGTTACGTGGCCATCTTTGGTGACTTCAAACTTACTTGGAACAGCAAACCAAATTGTTGCACCAACTTTACAATTGGCTACTTGGAGTAACGTGTTAGATAGGGCTATATATTTAACAAACAACAATATCTTAATAATGAAACAAGTTGTAAATAATTCTATAGATAAAATCTTTGCAGGAGCAAACAATTTATATAGAGAAGGTACCCCCCCTTCAGACGTAGTTCCTCTCCAATGGATTAATGCTGGAGCATTAGATGTTGAAGACGGATGGATAGCTGTTCAGACTATTACTAACGTGGGTCAAAGAGGAGTTATTCTTGTTGACTTAAGGTCAGATGAGCTGTTTGATTATTCTTATATTGTAACTAAAGTATTAGATACTCCAAATTCAATTTATAAATTTATCACTACTGTTGATTCTTTGTATGACTTTACTGGATCGTTAAAAGTTCAGTATAGAACTTCTGGATTCGGGTCTATTTCTGGAGGTTGGACTGATATAGCTTTTGCTGAAGATCTTTCTGGTGTTGCTGCAGGAAACCAAGTTCAATTTAAAATACTTTTCGATACATTGACTTTAGATACTGTTATTCATGCACAACTTATTGATTTCTTTTTAGGCTTTGAAAGTAACACGGCAATCTCTGATAACTGGGAATTCAGTGATGACTTCTCTGATAATAACGTCCCTTCGAGAAGTGCCTTTAGATTAAAAAAGGCATACGTGTCATCGGTGCCACAGTTATATTTTAGAGCTTATGATTTGTCCGATGCCCTTTTGATAAACCATAACACTGTAGCTAATGCAGCTAATTTTGAATATTCAACTGATAATGGCACAAGTTGGTTACCATTAGGAACTATTCCTAACGTTGTTGGCACTATGCTTAGATACTCGTTTACTTCTCCTCCAGGTGTTGACATTCGACCTGGACTAAAAGAGAGCTAATTAAATGCCAAATATTTTAATTGAAAACAATTTTTACCAAGGAACGAGTCAGGCATGTATTGTTGACCTGACTCCGCCCACATTTGCTGGTATTAACTTTCTTGACGTCGAGTCAAGAGGTCAAATTCGGGCTGGTTGGTCTGCTGCTACGGATGCAACGCCGCCAATCCGATATGAGGTTTACATTAAAGCCTCTACTGCTACTGGATTATTTAATACGACCAATATTATTGCGGTTACACCTAATTTACAATACGACATATTCACGCTCCCTGATGGAAGTTTTCTTCAAAACGGAGTAACTTACTATGTGGGTGTTAGAGCTATTGATGGTGTTAACAATAGGGACAGTAACACAGTATCTATGAGTGTAATCTCAACTGGTGTTTTAACATCTATTGATGTTTATGAAACTCACGCTGCCTGGTCAATAGATACTAGTAATCAGTTTAGAATTACAATGTGGGCTAACAAAAACGATAGTCTGGCCAAATCTCCAAATGGTGTTTTAGGAACAGCATCTTATCAGGTGTTTGATAAGGCAGGTAACGCGGTCGTCGGCATGAGTGGATCTTCCATTTCTGCAAATTCTGAGGGGCTTTATGTTGCTTCTGCTGTAGCCAATTTGTTAACAGAGTCTTCAGAACATTATGAAGTTAAGGTTACCATCATTGTAGACGGTGAAGCTAGAACAAATATTATTCCTCTAATGGAAGAGAGAGCGCAATATAAACTTGGCGGTCTTTTCTTTATTAACGTTGAAGATGATTTTGATGGAATTTTTTGGGTATCTAAAGATGAGGTAATTAAAACTACTGGCCTAGGAACTGGTTCATATCAGGTTTATGACCACGATGGAGACCCTATTATTGGTATGTCTCAAACCGGCATTGTTGCTGATGTAAACGGTATATACAAGATCACACATATACCTTCCTTATTAGAAGAAGATTACCCTGGATATTCAGTTAAGATAACTGTTGTAGTGGATGGCGTAACTCGATCACAGATGGTTTCTCATACTGTGGAGCAAGTTGAATATAAACCAAAAGCTCAATTTTCAATTAATGCATCTAATCAATTGCAGGCAACTTTCTGGTTAGAATATGATTCTAATGTTGAAACATCATCTTTGGGGACAGCAAACTACACTGTATATGATGTCAATGGAAACGCTGTTGTTGGTCTTACTCAGTCTGGTATCACCCCAGACATCAATGGAAGGTTTCACATCACTCCGGTAAGTGCCGCATTATTAACAGACTTAACACACTATTCTGTCAAGGTTGGTATTGTGGCGCACGGTGTTGAGCGAATAGCTTATAAAGGCTTTACTTTACTAGGTACATAATGGCGATTATTAGAAAATGGGTTGCACAAGATAATAGTGAGGAGAATCAGTGGTTAAAAATAGATCACTCAAGTCGCTATATTGTTAATCACTCCCCTGAGTGGCAACCTATTTTTAATGTTGCATCTGTGCTAGATAATAGTACTCAAATTTTAAAATTAGCAGCACAACTTGATACTAACACTTTAGATAAAATTAGAATCATTGGTTACCTATATAATCCTATTCAAGGGAGCATCGATAGTGCTGCATCCGTTATTTTTAAGGTATATAGGGTCACAGACATTACCACCCCAAAATGGGACGATCAGCTTATCACAACATTAACTGGAGATTTGCAATCTAACAGTTATTACTTTAAAGATATTGATGTTAGTTCTATAATTGGTGCTAGCTTAGATGGCGATACTACTCTAATGATTGAGGGTGTAGCTACTAGACTTGGTGTTACTTATAGAGATCGTATATATGTAAACCATTTAGGTGTTTATGATAGCGTGGTTAGGCTTCGAAGTGATGTTGAGTTCTTAGATGTAACTAAATTGGACGAATAATATGTTGAAAAAATACGCCATTATAAATAATAATGTTGTTACTGAGATTGTTGAAATTGATGATGAAACTAATGATTTTCATATATATTCTAGTAAGAATCAACTAGTGATAGACATAGATAGTATGTCCCCTCAACCGGTTGTTGGTTATGTACTTAACGGAAACAAGTTAGAGCTTCCACAGGGATTCACTGATAGAGAAGCCTACGAAGAGCACCTTAATGATCTTAAATCTACGTTTGGAACCATGTTATCTAAGAAGTGCATAAATAAAATTGGTGCTAGAAACAAGATTCTAAATAAGAATGGTGCACAAGTTACTGCCCTATTAAATACCCTGCTTGGTGTTCGTTTTTTATTAGAAGGTGGTGCGCTTGGAACTGCTAGAAATAGCTGTGTTCAGTTAAAGTCTGCATATACAGAATATAGCGATATCTTTGATTATGTTATCAATGAAATAAACATTTTCGAACAAAACAACAGTTTATGAGCAAAGTCTACATCGGCTTCTCGTATCCTAAAAAGTTTAAGATAGGTGCTGCTGCGATTGCATGGTGGACAGATCGTCCCTATTCCCATGTTTATTTGCGATTTACGTATTCAAATAGTAAAGATGCAATATTTCATGCGGCGCATGGAATGGTTCATTTTCGCCCTGTTGATAATTTTTTAAAAGAAAACAATGTTATTAAAGAATATTGCGTAGAGTTGTCTGAAGCTTGTAGTGATAAGTTTTTTGATGATTGTATGGAGTTGGCTGGTGAATATTATGGGTATGCTGAGTTACTAAAGATCTTTACCTCTGATATTGCCTACTCAATGTTTCATAAAGAAATACAGTTTAAAAATAGTAAAGGATATATTTGCTCTGAGTTAGTTGGAACTCTATGCAAAGACAGGTTACAATTAGAATTTAATAAGCCAGTGTTCTTGTTAAAACCAGGTGACATTGATTTTGCGTTGAGCAGGAAGTTTAAAGCTATATGAGTATTTCAGAGTTAAAAAAGAAGTGGTTTGCTTTTGTAGAGCGTATGAATAAATATGGTGTACCGGTTCCTACCGTTCGTGACCCACGCACCGGTAAGGGTTCTATCACTGCAGCCTTAGTTGTTTTCTCTGCTGGCATGTTTGGCTTCTGCATTGTGTTTATGTTAGCAGCTTCAGTTGCTAAGTGGGCAGGTGCATTTGTTATGACGGCTGAAGCTTTACTTCAAGTTAAGACTGCTGCAGATTATTCTTTCCAATTTCTGTTGGCTGCCCTAGGGGGGTACTTAGGTCGACACCTTCAGAAAGGAGAGTCGATTGACGAAACTCTTCAGCAACCAAAGTCTTCTCCTCTAAAGGTTGACGATCCAGATCAGCAATAAGTTGTTGCATTTCGTAGACCGCACCAACTAACTGGTGGATTCGCACTTCAATTTCCTTGTCTCGTTGAAACATAGCTTCGCGCTCATTATGCAAAGCTTCGATCTCTTTTGATAAGGCAGCGACTCGCTGCTGGATGATCTCTTTCATTATGTAATTATACTTAGATCTTGTTCGTGAGCCAGCCGGTCTCACGTTTAGAGCGGGATTGTCTCAGGCCCGTCCAAGGGAACTCACATTCCGTTGAACGGGCCCTATCGACGTACTCGGGAGAGTACCAGTCGGGCTTGGTTCGATTAGTCCACGTTGGTGCTTTACCATCGTGTTCCCATTTGTAAACCATACACAACCGATACGCCTCTATCGAATCAGATATTGATTTATAGGGAGTGCAATTTGCAAATGGCGTCAAAGGGCCAGGGGGTATGAATTTTGCACCATCTAGGATGATTTGGGCGTTATTATTCATTGAATGTTTTGTGCCTTTACGATATTCTAATTCTGATATTAGAGCCATCATGTGCTCATAAAGCCACATATAATTAGCCTGTGATTGCTTTACCCATAGACAACTAGGGTGATTTTGCCAAGCTTTAGTTTTAAAGGCTTTACCTGAAGTCTTAGCTATAGGTAAATCTGAATCTTTACCGCCATAAAACGATATAGCGTTAGCTAGTAGAGCAGCGCTCTCTAAAATCATTTTGTTACAGCGTATATCGTCTAAATTTTTTGCACTTGCAATGGGGCATAAATTAGTGGAAAAAATATTCATAATTCCATTATACATCTAATTAACACTGACGTCATAATTATAGCACCAATTAATAACTGACTAAGCACCAACTATAGTATAATCTTAGAGAGAAACGTTTACTTCGGTGGGGCTAAAGGCATGGCTAAGGACTTAGAGCAAAAGATGAGTTACATCCAAGAGAAGCTTGATGATGTAGCAAGTACAGTTCATAAAATCGATAAAGAAGTTGCTCTGCAGAAAGCAGCTTTCGAAGACCATCAAAAACAAGACGAAGGCATGTACGAAGAATTAAAGCGTATGAATAATATTCTTCAAGAAAACACTGAATCTCTAAGAGAGCACATGCATAGAACAGAACTACTGGAAAAAGTAGTTAAAAAAATAGACGATCGCCTATCTCCTTTTGAACAAGAAAAATTAAAAAAAGAAGCTGTTGACCATTATAGAAAAGAAAAATTAGTTCAGATCGGTAAATGGTTAGGTCTTATCGCTACAATAGTTGGTATCGTAGCTGGTATTCAAGGCTTGAAGTAACATTGTGATATTATATTTATACAAGGAGTTTTTATGTTGACTGCAAAAACTAAGAGACGTTTAATTAACGCTTTAACAAGAAAAGCATTAGCTGATGAATTAGAGGCTAAATTAGTTGCTGCTGCACCTTTAAGTGCAAAACTTAAGAGAGCTATTGAAGTTGCTCTTGCTAATAAAAAAGCTGCACAGAGCTTAATCGCTGCTGTTGAGACTGCTGGAGCTCAAGCTTTAACACTTGACGCTAAGCGTAGAATTATCACTGAGCTTTCTAGTAAAGCTGCAGGTAATGAAGTTATCGCTCAAGCTGAAGCTTCAAACTAATATTTAATAAATATTAATTAAGGGCTGGCTAAGTAATTAGCTAGCCCTTTTATTTTTTCTTCAACGAATTCTTTATCGTTTAATTGTCTATTCAAGCCACTTGGGTGAGGCATCTCATAGAAATGAACGCCAAGCAGTGTCAGAGCTTTTGC